>Ga0080027_10001087_pt1 | contig 11043 bp, 9 predicted proteins | sample OrgsoiDNA2013046_FD_70962 | JGI IMG/M metagenome (GOLD analysis project Ga0080027, IMG submission 70962) | Permafrost soil microbial communities from the Arctic, to analyse light accelerated degradation of dissolved organic matter (DOM) -... | ecosystem: Environmental > Terrestrial > Soil >...
TTATGAAGCATACCGTTCCACCGACGATAAATGGGTAATACATAAGGACCGGATTTATCCGGATCCGGATGGTGTTTGGGGAACCATGCTGCTGATGCCCGCTGAACGCAAAGAAGATTTCATTCATTAAAAAATATGTTCAACAATATTTATAAAAATAAAAAAGTCATAGTAACCGGCAATACCGGCTTTAAGGGATCCTGGCTCAGTCTGTGGCTTTATAGCCTGGGAGCAAAAGTGACCGGAATATCAAAAGACATTCCTTCCAATCCCTCGCTCTTCGAAGAATTGGAACTGGATAAAAAAGCAGCGCATCATTTTGAAGATATCCGGGATGCATCTAAAATGAAGGAAATATTTACAAGGGTCCAGCCGGATTTCGTTTTTCACCTGGCGGCCCAGCCCATTGTTTCTGTATCTTATACAGATCCTTTGGAAACTTTTCAAACGAATACGCTCGGAACAGCCAATATACTGGAAGCGTTGCGTTCCGTTACCAATCCATGCATCGCGGTGATGATAACCAGTGACAAATGTTATGATAATGTGGAATGGATCTGGGGTTACCGGGAACAGGATGCGCTGGGTGGTAAGGATCCCTATAGTGCATCCAAAGGGGCGGCGGAACTGGTTATCAAAACGTATTTTCATTCTTATTTCAAAAAGCCGGAATCCAAAGTGAAACTGGTTACAGTTCGTGCCGGCAATGTAATTGGAGGGGGTGACTGGGCGCTGAACCGGATCGTGCCGGATTGTTTTCGTTCCTGGAACCATGCAGAACCGGTAAAGATCCGGAACCCGAATTCCACCCGGCCCTGGCAGCATGTACTGGAACCCCTGAGTGGTTATTTGCGAGCGGGACAGGTGCTTGCAGAAAACGGAACTGAAATTCACGGGGAACCATTCAATGTCGGACCTGCTGCTGAACAAAATCATACCGTGCTCGAATTATTAACAGCCGTGAGCAGGTCCTGGAAATCGGGCAACATGGAGAATAGTTTTGAAATCCAGGAGAGCCGTGATTTTAAGGAAGCGGGACTCCTCAAATTAAATTGCGACAAAGCATTATACTATCTGCAATGGAAACCTACCCTGGATTTTGAAGCAACAGCGAAACTCACGGGAGAGTGGTACGACCACTATTACAATAAGGGGAAAAAAGATTTGACCAAATATACGCTGGGTCAAATCAACCAATACGTGAACGCGGCGGAAAATAAAAGAATTGCATGGGCATTATAAATGATGTTCAGCTTATCCCGTTAAAAATAATTCCGGGAGAAACCGGGGACGTATTGCATGCATTGAAAAGCAGCGAATTATCTTTTCAGGGATTTGGAGAAGCTTATTTTTCTACTGTTCGCCATCATGAGGTGAAAGGCTGGAAGAAACACCAGCGGATGATTTCAAACCTGATCGTTCCTTCGGGTAAAATCCGTTTTGTATTATATGATGATCGTATGGAAAGCACGAGTTTTAAAATGTTGCAGGAAGTGATACTTTCCAGAGAGAACTATCAGCGGTTAACGGTTCCTCCGGGCATATGGATGGCATTTCAGGGAGGGTCGGGGGAAACAAATATGCTGCTGAATATCGCCAGCATATTACATGATCCATTGGAAACGGAGAGCCTGCCTCTGATCAACGAAATAATTCCTTTTGAAGGATTTAAATGAGTAAAATTTTAATTACGGGCGGACTGGGTTTTGTGGGCGGCCGGTTAAGCAGGCGCCTGTCAGCAGAACATGAAGTATATGTTTCTTCCCGCAATAAAGTGTCAGAAGATGTTTTGCGGTTGCACGGACATATAAGATGGGTTGAGCATCGGTCACTGTTATCCGCAAGTGGTTTCCCGCCTTCCATGGATATCGTTATTCATTTAGCTTCATTAAATGAATGGGACAGCGTAAAATATCCTGTGGAAGCGATCCGTATCAATGTGGATGAAACCCACCTGATTTTGGAAAACAGTATTTCGGCGGGAGCAGGTCAGTTTATTTATTTTTCCACCGCCCATATATATGGATCTCCCCTGGTAGGAAAAATTTCTGAAGAAACCCTGCCCGTTCCGGTTCATCCTTATGCCATCACACACCGGGCAGCAGAAGATTATATTGTGGCAGCCACAAAACAGAAAAGAATCCGGGGAACCGTTTTCCGGATGTCGAATGCGATTGGTGCTCCGGTTTACCCGGAGGTAAACCGCTGGACCCTCCTGGCGAATGATTTGTGCAGGCAGGCCGTGGAAAAAGGAAAATTGTCCCTGCATTCAAATGGCTGTCAGTACCGGGATTTCATTTGTCTCTCGGATGTGGAAGAAATCATTGCAGCCCTGCCGGTGAAAAATACCCATCACATCATTTATAACCTGGGATCAGGAAAAAGTTTGCAGGTAAAAGACATGGCGATGAAAATATCCCTGCTGGCATCTGAAATGCTGAATAAAAAAATATCCCTCGAATGGCCGGCGAATGCTTTGGTCACTGAAGAAGAGGGACTCCATTATTCCATAGACCGGTTGTTAAGTGAGGGTTTCCGGATTTTAAATCCGGTGGATACCGAACTGGAAAATCTCCTGCAGTTTTGCAAATCAAATTTTGTACCGGTTGATTGATCTGCTGGTCGTTTCCCATGCCTGCTTTACCGCCATCAACCGCAGGGTCTATCATTTATTTGTAAAAGACGGGTGGAAACTGGAAATTGTCGCACCCAAATCCCTGGTTTTTGCTTCCGGTGAAAAAAAGGCGGAGGGTCCGCAACCCGGTGATCCTCACATACACTTTCTTGACCTGGTTGGAAACAATCCGCGGATTTATTTTTTTCGGCACCTGGATTTATTACTGGAACAAAAAAAACCTTCCATTATTTTGCTGGATAACGACCCGGTAAGCCGGATGGCGGTCAGGCTGGGCAAATGGGCAGGCAGGAATAATGCACGGCTTTATTGTATTTCAAATGAAAACCTGTCACTGGACCTTTCATCGGTTGTAAAAAGGCGCGGATGGAAAGCCCTTCCGGCGGCATGGATGAAGCAGGTGATGCTTGCACAAACCAAAAAACACATAGATGGTGTATTTACCATCAATCAGGACGGGGAGAAAATTTTCAAAGCCATGGGTTTTAAAAATGTCCGGACGATACCCCTGGGATTTGATCCGGCTGTTTTTTATCCGGATCCTGCGGGCAGAATGAGGATCCGGAAAGAATTGAAACTTACCGGACCCGTTTTCGCCTATTTTGGCAGGATTACACAGGAGAAGGGAATTCATATTTTGATAAAGGCTTTAGGCAGCCTGAAAAATTATGAATGGCAATTGATGATGGATTCTTTTGATCCGTCCGGTTCTTCCTATCATGCAGAAATAAAAAGTCTTCTCAGGGAAGGAAACATGCTGGACCGGGTTGTTTTTATTCATCCCTCCCATACAGCCATTGCGGCCTATATGAATGCGGCTGACTGGGTCATTGTTCCCTCTGTTTCAACACCCTCCTGGAAGGAACAATATGGGCGGGTAGCTGCGGAAGCCATGGCCTGTGGCAGGATGGTCGTAGCCTCTGACAGCGGTGCTTTACCGGATTTATTAAACGGGTTCGGATTATTATTTGAGGAAGGGAATGCGAAAGCTTTAAATATCATTCTGGAAAATTTGATTTCCGGGAAATCCGGTGGCCATTCATCCGGCGACCTGATTTCGGATTATGCCATGAAAAATCTGAGTATTTACAAACAAAAGACGCTCATGGAGGAAGCTTTTAAATAATATGGTAACCGTTTCCTGCAGTGCAAAATTACACGCTTTCGCATTGGCTGAGCAACTGGAAATGAATGGTATGCTCGACGATTTTTATACGACCTATGCTTCGCAAAAAAACGAATTTTTGTTTCGTTTTGTCAAGCGGCTGGACAAGGAGAAAATCCCGTTAAAAAAGATCCATACCAACAGCACCCTTGCTTTCCCCATCAAATTCTGGCAGTCCAGGATACATATTTACAATAATATTTTTGACGAACTGGTTGCAGGGAAAATAGGGAAAAGTAAAAGCAGGGTATTTATCGGATGGAGCGGTATGAGCCTCCAGACCATACGAAAGGCCAAAAATGCCGGGATGAAAACCATTGTGGAACGGGGATCTTCCCATATTGAATTTCAGAATGATATTTTAACGGAAGAATATGCGAAATTCGGACGGAGGTTTAAATCCAATCCGGCTGTCATTAAAAAGGAATTACAGGAGTATGCTGAGGCGGATTATATTTCTGTTCCATCGAATTTTGTAAAAAAGACATTTCTGGATAAGGGGATACCTGAAAATAAATTATTCCTGAATCCTTATGGTGTCAACCTGGACTTTACAGTTCAAAAACATGAAATAAAGCATCCGTCAGATGTTTTCAGAATTATATACCTGGGCAGCCTGTCATTCAGAAAAGGCATTCCTTATTTATTTGAAGCATTGAAAATGCTTCAAATCCCGGAAAGCAGATTCGAGGTCATTTTTATCGGGAAAGCAGATGATGATTTCAAAAGCTTTTGTGATAAGAATAAAAGGGAGAACTGGAAATTTTTGGGTCATATCGATCATTATGACCTGCCTGAAACACTGCATTTAGGGGATGTTGCTGTAATCCCTTCTGTAGAAGACGGATTTGGAATGGTGATACCTCAGATTATGGCGGGCGGTATTCCGGTCATCACGACGACGAATACGGGCGCCAGTGATCTGATCGAGGATGGGGTCAATGGCTATGTTGTGCCCATCCGGGATGGGGAGGTAATAGCCCGGAGAATTGAAGCGCTTTATAATGATCCTCAAAAACTGGCAGAGGCTAAAATAAAAGCTTCAGAGATCGTTCTTACCGGAAATACATGGAATGATTACGGAAACCGGTATGTGGAGTTTTTAAAATTGATTACCAGTGGAATGGTGAAGCAGGAGAAGAAAAAAACTTATTTTCTCCTGATTTATAATCACCAGGAATATTATCCGCCAACACTCAATGCGATAGACCAGTTATCAGAAATTGCAGAGAAGGTGATTGTCCTTTCCCGGAATAATAAACTTTCTTCCTGGGCTTATCCCGAAAACGTCAGCCTTTTCACAAGCGGCGACTTTAAAACCATCCGCGAATCAGAAACGGAGTCGACCGGATGGAAAATAAAATCATTCTGGCAGTTTACAAAAATTGCCATCAGCCTGAGCAGGAAATTCAAACCGGAATGGGTTCTTTGTTATGATTCCATACCGCTTTTAACGGCTTTGCTCCTCAGAAAGTTAGCAAGGGTAAAATTCAAATTATGGTATCATAACCACGATGTTTTCGATTCCAAAGATGTACGCAAATTCTCCATTGGCTGGCTTGCCGCCTGGTCAGAACAGAAATACTTTGACGAAATTGAATTATTTACCCTGCCTTCTAGGGAAAGGACTTCTGAATTTCAGTTGAATCATTTCAAGGGGAATCTATTTTTTATTCCTAATTATCCTTCCAGGAGGAGATTTGACATGGCGGATTTTAACCGGAAATTTCCATCCGCGCTCATGCGCCTGATTTTCCAGGGTTTTATCGGAGGAGGTCATGGATTGGAGGAGTTGATAGATTTTATATCCTTACAGGATTCGATGAGTTTTACGATCATTGGCCCGGGCGATCAGGAATATGTTAAGCAACTAAAAGAAAGGGTTCAGAAAAATAATGCAACAGAAAAAATAATCATCCGGGATGCCATTCCCTATCAGTTGTTAATAGAAGTAACGCGTTTACACCATATTGGAATTGCGATCAATAAGCCCGTGAATATTCAATACAGTACGGCTGCATTGGCTTCAAATAAAATTTATGAATATGCGGCCTGTGGATTACCGGTCATGTATTTTGAAAATGAGCATTATAAAACCTATTTATCAAAATTCGACTGGGCATTTGCCAATAACCTGAACTTTGGAAAATTAAATGAGCAATTTGATTATATCCGGGAACATTATACCGGAATTTCAGGTTCAGCTTCCCTGGATTTCCGTGAAAAATTAAATTTTGAGCTCGTATTTCACCCGGTGAAGGATTTTCTAATATCGGATGAGGCATGAAAATATTAATGACCGATTCAAAGAATGACCGGTTACTAGCGCATTTTTATTCCGCCCACCTCAAGGAAATCCACGGCGTTCAGCTCGCTTCGCTGGACTATGTTGATAAACTGAATCGTTTAAATGAATCCATTATAAACCGGATTGCCCAGCGGGCGCTACCTTATATTTATTTAAAAGAAATAAACAGGAATATTATCCGCTCGGTGGAAGCCTTTAAACCGGACCTGATCTGGATTTTCAAAGGGATGGAAATATTCCCGGAAACATTGGAGTATGCAAAAAAAAAAGGTATTAAACTGGTCAACTATAATCCGGATCATCCCTTCTTTTTTGCCGCTTCGGGCAGTGGGAATGCATTTGTGAAAAATTCGATTCCTGTCTATGACCTGCATCTGAGTTACAGCCATAAAATATTAAATGATCTTTGGGCCGGTTATCAGATAAAAGGAGAATATCTTCCATTTGGATTTGAAATCAGCGATCAGATATACGCCCGTTCTGCATCCGTTCCTGAAATTGAAAAAGCCTGTTTTGTCGGCCGTGCAGACGATGAAAGACACCGCGTAATCCAGTTGCTATTAAAACAGGGGATTCCGGTCGACGTATATGGACCCGGGTGGGATAAATATTTTAAGAATAATGGAAAACAAAAGGTTTCAGACGGTGTATACGACGATAGCCTTTGGACCGTTATCAGGTCATACCGGCTCCAGCTGAATGTTTTCCGTCCCCAAAATCATAATTCCCATAATATGCGTTCTTTTGAAATCCCGGGCATTGGTGGTATCATGCTGGCTCCCTGGTCAGAAGAGCATATCGCGTTTTTTGAATCAGGCCGGGAAGCTTATTTTTTTAAGAATGATGAGGATCTGGTCCGCCTGTCCCGTAAAATACTTGCGCTGGACAAAAACCAGGCGCTTGAAATCCGTCAGGCTGCGAGGTTACGTTCCGTGCGGGATGGGTATTCCTATACGGAACGAAGCAAACAGGCTTACGGATATTTTACCCGGTTATTTAATAACATGACTTCAAATACATAATGGAAAGATTTATTCCCATCTCCAGGCCATCCATTACTGAAAAGGAAATCGCATACGGAACAGAAGCCATTCGCTCAACCTGGGTTTCCTCCCTGGGGAAATACATTGACGAATTTGAAAGGAATTTTGCAGCTTTCAGTGATGCAAAATTTGGGGTTGCATTAATGAATGGCACGGTGGCCATTCAACTGGCACTGGAAGCGTCGGGGATCAAAGCGGGAGATGAAGTGATCGTCCCGGATCTTTCTTTTGTTGCTACGGCGAATGCGGTTTTATACCTGGGGGCCATCCCGGTTTTTGTTGATATTGATCCGGTTAATTTGTGCATGGATCCTGACCGCCTGGAAGAAGCCATTACTTTAAAAACCCGTGCTGTTATTCCGGTTCATCTGTATGGACATCCCGCGAACATGGTGCGCATCATGGAGATCGCCCGGAAACATGACTTGATTGTTGTAGAAGATGCAGCAGAAGCCCATGGCGCAACTATAAACGGGAAGAAAGTTGGGAGCTGGGGACATTGCGCAACCTTTAGTTTCTACGGGAATAAAAATATTACAACAGGCGAAGGGGGAATGATCACGACAAACGACGAACAATTATATAACCGCTGCAAATTTTTACGGGATCATGCCATGAGTCCGACCAAAAGATACTGGCACCCGGAAAAGGGGTATAATTTCCGGATGACCAATATACAGGCGGCACTGGGTTGTGCCCAGCTGGAACGAATTGACGAGATCATGCAGGCCAAACAACGGATTTTCAATTCTTATTCTAAAGCACTTAAAGGCTCTTCCGTCCAGTTGAACCAGACGGACTCCTGGGCCACCAATGCATACTGGCTTATTACGGCGCGGATTAAGAACCTGTCAGAAGAAAAACGGGACCTTCTAATCGGGGAATTGAAAAAAAGGGGCGTTGATTCCCGGCCTTTCTTTTACCCGATGTCCTCATTGCCTTACCTGCCGGATACTTCGAAGACCCCGGTTACCTACCAGGTATTCAAAGAAGGAATCAATCTCCCTACTTACGTGGATCTGACAGAAGATGATATCCATTTTGTTTGCCATCATTTACTGGAAACGCTTAAAAATTTATGATCATCCGTTTCATTTGTCATTGGCTGGAGGACCTGATCCGGAACATCAGCGGACCGGTTGGTATCCGGCTGAGAAGGTTTTATTATAAAAGAAGACTGGGCGGAGCAGGGTGGGGACTGGTTATAGATACCGGCGTCCATTTTGAATCACCGAAGGATATTTATACCGGTGACCGGGTCTGGATAGATAAAAATTGCATTTTTATTGCGGGAAAGATTAAACCGGATGGGGCGAAAATAATTCGAATATCATCTGCTGCCGGTGATTCAGAAGGCGTGATCCGGATCGGATCCTTCAGTCATGTTGGTATTGACACCATTATCCAGGGCCATGGCGGTTTTACGGCAGGCGATTATTTCACCAGTTCGGCCGGTTGCCGCATATATTCTTTTTCCAATGATTACCGGAAAAGCCTTTCCGGAACCATGGCTACGCCATCTTCCCTGCCGGCATATATTATGGGACCTGTTCATTTTGGAAAAAACGTCTGGATCGGCCTTGGCGTTTCAGTGATCAGTGCCGCGATCGGAGATAACAGTTTTGTTCTTCCTCATTCGGTGGTGTATCAGCCACTGGAAAGTAATTCAGTTGCCGGCGGTAATCCGGCTGTTCGAACGAAGAACCGTTTTCCTGAATGAAAATTCTCTATTTAACAACAGGATGTTTTGATAAAGGCGGCATCAGCCGCTATAACCGGTACCAGATCCGGGTTTGCCGGGAATTATTTGGTGAAACTGAAGTGAAAGTTTTTTCACTGCTCGGACCATCTGCAGATGATTTTGAAGAGCCCATGATCGTAGAGTGGCATGGTAATGGTGCAAATATGAAAAGTAAGACCGGGATATTGGCCCGGGTGATCAGGAGTGCTATTCAATGGAAACCGGAAATTATTCTCTGTGCCCACGTGAACCTGAGCGGACTGGCTTTTTTTGCTTCGCGATTTTGTAATGCGAAAACCATTTTAAATGCATACGGACTGGAGATCTGGAGCCCGTTAAGCCGGGATGCCTCCTGGGGACTAAAAAATATGGGCCTGATCATTTCCGATTGTTATAATACGGCTGACTGGCTTATTAAAAATAAAAACAGGAAATCAGAAGATATAAAAATAGTGTGGGATTGTATTGATGTGGATAAATTCAAGCCCGGTAAAACTTCTGCAGAAACCATCCGGAAATATAATCTCCCGGATCCCGGGATATATTTTAATATTCTTACCCTGGGCCGGTTGTCATTACCCGATGCGCGCTACAAAGGTTATGACCGTTTATTAAATGTTTTTTTTGCATTGGTGCCGGATCATCATCAGCTCCGGCTGATTATTGCAGGAAGGGGTAATTATGTGGACAGCCTGAAAGAAAGGGTAAAACTGGAAGGAATGAACGATAAGGTTTCCTTTACGGGATCCATTGACGAATCGGATATGGCGGAAGTCTATAATGCGTGTAAGGTTTTTTCCCTGATCACCGAAAGCGGTGAGGGGAAGGGGGAAGGTATTCCGCTGACGCCCCTGGAAGCGATGGCCTGCGCCAGGCCCATCCTCGTAGGAAACCAGGATGGTTCGCGGGAAGCCATTATCCATGAAAATGGTTTTGCCATGGATCCTTCTGACCTGGAAGCACATAAAACGGCCATATTAAATTATGCCGGGAATGAAAACCTGCTTTTAAATCATTCCCAGAACGCATTGGATGTGGCACATACCTATTTTGCTTTCGAACATTTTAAATTAAAGCACCAGCAGATTTTTGCTGCGTTGAATTAAAAAAAAACTTGGGAGATTTTAAAAAGACATACCCGACCTTCATCATCACCGGCTTAGTTGCCCTGCTTATTTATGTATTTAATGAAGGCTCCGATTATATTAAAATGAGTTATATCATTACATTTTATCTCGCTGCCAGGCTCGTACAGCAGTTGGGTTCCAGGGTGCCATTTGCAGATCTGGTGTTAGTAATTACTTCCATTCAATATTTACTTTCCCCAGCCCTGGATTATGAATACCTGGGTAAATACAATCCTTATTTCTATATGCGGATCCCGCAGGAGCAATATTATTCTTTCGTGTTGTATGCGTTTCTGGCACTTTGGGCCGGTTTTAGTATCCCTCTAGGGAAAAAGCATAAGGATATTGAATTTATAAATGCCCTAAAGAAGTGCCCAAAAATGAATGCTGAAATAGGCATTCATTTAATTGTGATCGGGTTTACTGCAAATTATGTGAGTAAAATATTCGAATTTCCACCGGCATTTAATTTTACTGTTACACTGCTGGCACTCATGCGTTTTATCGGCGTATTGTTTATCTGGCTGTCGGACCATAAAAATAAAAAATGGATTATAGGCGGTGTGATCCTGGAATTCGTACTCTATACACTGGCCTCCGCTATTTTGATCCAGCTGATCATCATGGCCATTTTCCTGTATTCCTATTATACCCTGGTAAACAAACCAAATAAATGGAAAATTATTTTATTAAGTACTGTTGGCCTGGTATTCCTGTTTTTTGTTCAGAGTATTAAAAAGGATTACAGGAACATTATATGGAAGCAAAATGAATCGGATAAAGTGGGCATATTCTCCGGGCTTTTGTTTGATAAAATAGATAACATGGATAAGACCAGCTTCATGTTTACTGCTGCCAGTGTTAATCTTCGCATCAACCAGGGCTGGGTGATGCAACTGATCATGAATAATCTCCCGAATAGAAGACCCTTTTTGAATGGAGAAGTATTCGAGGATGAAGTCGTTGGTTTGCTCCTGCCGCGTGCAGTATTGATTGACAAAGTGTCCGTACAAACTTCCGAGAA
>Ga0080027_10001093_pt1 | contig 11006 bp, 13 predicted proteins | sample OrgsoiDNA2013046_FD_70962 | JGI IMG/M metagenome (GOLD analysis project Ga0080027, IMG submission 70962) | Permafrost soil microbial communities from the Arctic, to analyse light accelerated degradation of dissolved organic matter (DOM) -... | ecosystem: Environmental > Terrestrial > Soil >...
TTCAAGGGCGTCAGTAATTCGCCAGTAGGGACGTGCTGCGCTACCGTCGCCTCGAGAAGTTGCAGCGCAGTCGACGTACAACGTCGATGGTGACGAGGCCACGGTTCCAGCCGACTGTGCAAGGGCGGGAAATGAATAGCTCAGCGCGAACAAGAACAGTGTTGTATAGAAAGCTTTCATATTTGTTCCTTTGCGATTGATTTCACGTTGAGGTCGTCAATTGGCATCAAATCCTGATTCGGCTGTGAAGGGCTAAGACCGCCATTCAATCACTCAGGCGCGTCGCGACGCCGGAAACATGGGGACAGACGGAAGTGACCCCAATTGCTTTGTAAATAAAACTGCGAGTTCGAACGGGACACAAAATGGAGCCACTCCCTCTGTCCCCAAATTTGCACCCGTCGCTAGTTACCCCATTACCGTTTGATTGTGACGGCAATTGTTTTTTGTCGTCTTGGATCTCGTTTCGCACGAGACTACTTCCTGACGAATCCATGGGTCGCGTTGAATTGATCGAAATAGTACCCGGTGATGGCACCTTGCGCGTTCATAGAGGTAACAACGGTACCAGGAGGTACGGCACTCGATGAGGCCTGCGGGTCGTCCAGAATCACGAAGGAGCCGTCCGGGTTGCGAAGATAGCCATGTAGCGCACCGGCTGCATCGGTGAAGTTGCCCACAATCGCGCCGCTGGCGTTGATGCCCACGGGGGTTGAAGCACTTGTGGAAAGCGCGCCAGGCGGGCTAAAAAGCGTGTAGGTGCCGCCCGCCAGCACAAAGTTATTCCAGCCATGGTTCGGTGCACTCCGTTTGAGCGTTGCGCCAACGGCTAGCCCGCCGCCATTGATATCCGTAGCCAGGGTTTGGGCATATTCGCCGGGGGCAATTCCGCGTACATCGACACTTGTGATTATGCCGTTCGCATCGCGGGTGAAGCCGTGGTTCACCGAATTGCTGTCGGTGTAGGTCCCCACGACCGTTCCCGTCGCGTTCACCTTTGTAGGGAGCGTGCTACCGGTAGAAGATGGGTCGAAGGTTGTAATGGTGCCGTCGCTGGCTCGGACATAGCCGTGCGGGATATTGTTCGTATCGAGGTACTCGCCGGCGATCACGCCGCCATCATTGAGGCCTCGTGCGAGGGTACTATAGGCACGGGGCACGTCGAATGTCGTGTAGGAACCGCTGCCTGTCCGCAGAAAGCCGTGAGCTTGGAGGTTCTGGTCGATGATGTAGCCCGGGATGGCGCCCGACGCGTTGATTCCCTCGGCATAAGATCCCTGGCTGTTCTGGGTTCCCGCACCGGGCACGTCGAAGACGGTCACTGTCCCATTCGCGGTTCGCAGGAAGCTGTGGGCGGTGTTATTGGAATCCGTGACAATTCCAGCAAGGTCACCCGCGGCGTTGATGGACTGAATCGTGGTGCCCAAACCTTTGGTAGCGCCAGCCCCAGGGGCGTCAACGGTAACAAACGAAGGGGGTGGTGGGTTGTTGCCGCCACCTGTTCCACCACCGGTCCCAGTACCTGATCCACCTGATCCGCCCCCGCAACCTAACGCGATCAGGAGCAATCCAGCGGCGAAGAATGCGGCAAAGGGAGGAGCCGTCGATGATGCAACCAGCCTTTTGCTCAATATGTTCTTAAGATCGCTCATGGTTCATGCTCCTAACGTGGCATCGAGTTCGTTGTGAGTGAAACGCCACACTTTCGCGGCTGCCTCTAGTCCACCGTAATTCGCTGCGCAGTGGTGACCCCGAACACTTGACCCAGCACGTTGCCGTTGTTGTCGTATTGCGTGATGGTGAACGGACCCGAGTAGTTGTTGCCGCCGTGATCGACGGTGACAACTGCGCGAATGTTGGTGGGACCGACGAGTGTGGTTCCAGTGGGATCCCAGCCCATGGCAAAGTGGTTGAGCTTGAAAGTGTTGCGCTTAATCTGCTTCCAGACGCCCATACAGAAATCTCCGCTGATGGGCGGACGGCTGGAATTTGTTAACTCCGTGCCATCAGCGTGCCATGTCACGTAGCCCGTGTCGAGGACCGTGCCGTCGGGAATGTTGGCGTTACCCTTCGCAATGAAGGCGAATTTCCAGAGACCAGTTATGACCGCGTTGCCTTCGGAAACTTCAACGAAAGCGGCGGGCTTGAGTTTCGCGGTCGTGCCATCGTAGCCGCAGCCAGTCTTATTGGACGACTGCGCCCAGAGTCCCGGAGCCAGTGCCAGACAAATCGTGACTAGTCCAAGCCAAACCCGCACGCTGAATTTGCTTTTCACTTCTAGTCCTCCTTCTTATTTCGTTTAAGGGTTGGTTTTGGGGGCCCGGAGCTTAAAACAACGCCTGTTGAGGCTAGGATCTCCGCCCGCCGCGTGTCTTTCACAATCGAGGGATTCTTTTTGCGAAACGAGCTAATAGCGCCGCGCTATAGGCAGGGTGGATAAGTTGGTTGCTTTCAAGTCGAAGTCACTAACCTCGTCAGCCACGAACACTGGCGCGATAGAAGCCGGGAGTACAGCACATCTTCTTCTTGAATGCAGTCGTAAAGTGACTTTGATTAGCGAGCCCGACCGCGGCTGCAATTTCAGCCAATGCCATGTTAGTGGAAGCCAAGTAGCCTTGGGCTTTCTTAATACGTTGATCCAATACATATTGATGAAGAGTGTGACCCGTGCTCCGCTTAAATAACTTGCCAAAGTAGTAAGGACTGATCAGGGCCACGTGAGCGATCTCGGTAACACCCAAGTCGCGGTGGAGGTTGGACTGAATATAGTCCAGCACCTTCCGCAGGCAGTGCCGAGAGAGGCCGTCGCGAAATTCTTGAAAATAGCAGGAAGAAGAGGCGTATTTTTGGGCGGAATAAGCAGCAATCGTATTGGCAATGGATTCGCCGAAGATTCGTCCCGTGGGACATCCTTCCTTTAGGTCTGCGCCCATGGCCAGAATGAGATGCCGGAGCGCGTCATCGTCAAGGTTAGGACACGGAATCAATTCAATCGGACCCCTCTTAGGTAGCTCGGCGCACACCCGCTCCATTGTGGCTTCGGGAATGAGGATGTTGTGAATCATACTAGCACCCGCCTGCCGGGCCGCGATCAATTCCTGCGATGAAATCAAACCGACCTGGCCATTCAGAAGACGAGCGCTTCGTTCCACACCGCGATCCCTCCAATAGGTTATAGGAGGCTCATCACAAAGAGTGATACCGATCAAATGCCCAGGAAAGGACATACTGGGAGGGAATTCTACGACCGGTGGCATGGAGTGGTGCTCAAACAGAAATCCTTCCCAGGCTGTGGCCGCGCTGGAAAGAATGGGAGTCGGAACAACGGGAGCGCAGAATTTATCCCCGGATTTTACCAGGATGCGGCGCTGTTCCACAATCACCCCCAACAGGCGCGAAACAGTATAACGCACGGGCCGCGAAGGGTTGGAGATAATTTCTAGCGTTCAGAATTCAAAGGGCGGAAGAAATCGGGTTCCCGACGAGATCGACTACTGCCCAGTGCCCCTGCCGAATCTGGATTTCGTCCAACTGCAAACCGACCAGTTCCGACCTGCGGAAGCCGCAACCAAACAACATGGCCAACATTGCGAAGTCGCGCTTGGCGCGCATACTGTCGCCGGAGGCATGCTTGAGCACTGCGGAACTCTGTTCTACGCTCAACCAGTTGCCGGAGCGAAACCCAAGTTGCTTAACGCCTTTCACCCGGCTGATTCCGGCAGCCAGTTCGGGGCTGAGCAAACCTGAGTCGGCGGCTTCGTGAGCGAGACGGCGAACGGCTGCGAGTTGCTGGTTAATGGTGTTCGCGGCCAGACGTCTAGATTCGAGGTACATGCGGTAGCGCACGACGACGATGCGATTGAAGGCGAGCCGAGGTTCGGAGGAGTACCAGTCGATGAATTGGTCGATGGCATACTCGTAAACGCGACGAGACGCAGGCGAGCCGAGGCTATTGAGCACCGCCAACTTACAATGATCCAGATCGGGCAGGCGAAGCACCCGTCGACGGTAATTCGGCTTGATTCTGTTTTTCTTCATTGGCGGCGGCCTCCCATGCCGTAGCAAGGGAAGTACGGCAGACCGCCCCGAAAATGCAAGTACTGGCGGGGAATGCAACCAGCGATGGTTTTGTGCGCTATCGCCTGCTCACAACACTCATCTTGAAATACAACGCCGTCTTGTTGTGCAATTACAGGTATGGCGCATTTCACGCGGGCCAGGGCAGTACTTGCGCTGCTGGCTATTCTCGTAGGATTAGGCACGTCCTGGGCTGGGCAAACGGCACGATATTTTAGAGCCGAATGCGGAACATCCGCTGGTTACATAAAGCTAGGTAGTGACGGGAAATATGTCGTGATCTGGCGCGAGCATATGGGCGTAATTCTTACAGAGAAGGGACAATGGAATCAGAACGGCTCGGCCATCGCGTTCAGCCCAACAGGACAAGGAAGAGGGCCATACCAAGGAACAGTGAACACCGACGAAGGAAGGAGCTTTCTTTCTTGGGCATCTGATAACGCCCCCGGGATCGCAATTCCGGTTGCGTCAACCAAACACGACCTTGATCAAGACCCCAAAGCGGTGCCGCTCTACGTGTTCTTCGAGACTACCGAGCAGATGTATCGAACAGAAACGAAGAGGACATATCCGTTTCATTATCTCTCGACGCGGCCTTAATTCTCCCACTGTCAACCTGTAGCTGTTGCAAAATCGCCTTAGTGCTCAATGACCAGCGGTCAAAACGTGCAATCGCCTGCTTACGCCAATTGAGTGTGTCCCTACCGGGGCTGACTACGTTTTGTAACTTGCCTTGGCTCCGGTGCCCTGCTGGAATATGGTTAGATGGTTACGGTCATGCGTGGATTGAAGGTTTTCGGCCTCTGTATCGCAGCGGCTTTAGTCTGTGCGTTTGTTTTTGTCGCAATGCTTCACTTTAGCCTTGCCCGGTCAGATGGTGCATATGGGCTGCCTATTGCGAAATGGCTTTCCGACCCCTTTGTCTTCTTTGGTGCTCTTTATGGAGGCGCGGTTTGTGGAGTCCTCTCATTCCCGTTCGCCTACTTTGGGACTCTGCACCGGCGACTGCTTAGGTCGGCTCTTTTCGTATTCGGGGTCGTGATCATGGAAATTGTGTTGGTTACACCATTCGCGGGGTGGAGTGGTCTGGTGGGTTCTATACCCGCGCTCGGTTTAGGGCTTATGGTCTGTCAGCACTCGGGCTGGAGGGGGTTTGCGGAAACTGAGATTCAGTAAACTGCCTGCAATTTAGTAGGTTCACGGCTGGCGATAAATCGCCGTTGCACTCACCGTGGTCAAAACGCGCTATCGCCTGGTTACAACAGTTACGGAGTTTGTGAAGTTTTATGTACACCTGGATACCTGATGCCGGAATTGCGGCAGTCTCCGTCCTTACTTGTAACTTGTAGGGGTCCTCTTTGGCCGCTATACTGCGCCCGAACGGGCGAATTGGAATCCAGGAGACTACGCACGATGAGAATCGATCAATCGCAACTTGACCACGCGATGTCGGAATTAGGGTTCACTCGCGAGCAATCCGCGGTGCTTTGGGGGAAGCTGGACTCTACACCAGGCGTGGAGTCACGTTTCGAACCCGCACATGTCGGATACTTCTTTGGGGCCCTGCTGGTAATCGGCGCGATGGGTTGGTTTATCACCGATGGTTGGGATCGGTTCGCTGGATGGCAGCTTACGGCCATCGCTCTCTTTTACGCCGGTTCGTTCGTGATGGCGGGATCGCGTGTCTGGCGCGATTCGTTGTACCGAGTTCCGGGTGGATTGCTGATCACAATGGCAGTATGCATGACGCCGCTTGCTGTGTACGGCATGGAGCGTCAGTTCCATTTGTGGCCACAACTCGATCCTGGCTCGTATACGCGCTTTCATCCGCTCATCGATGCAAGTTGGGTTGGAATGGAGGTTGGCACCGTTCTCGCCGCGCTCGGAGCGCTACGCTATTTCAAGTTTCCGTTCCTTACAGCGCCGGCGGCGTACGCGCTGTGGTACCTGTCAATGGACCTCACCGGCCTTATCTTCGGAAAAGCCTGGAGTTTTCGCCAATTGTGCATCGTGTCCCCGATCTTTGGGCTTTTGATGTTGCTAACCGCTTATTGGGTGGAAGGAAAGAGCGACTTGGATTTCTCGTATTGGGGCTATCTGTTCGGTCTACTGGCCTTCACCGGAGGGCTATCCTTCATGGAGAGTAATAGCGAGTGGTCGAAGTTCGGCTATTTGCTGATTCATGTTGCGCTAGTCGGTATTTCGCTGTTTCTGAAACGCAAAGTGTTTGTCGTATTTGGAGCTATCGGTATTTTCGGGTACCTGAGCAACGAAGCCTACACGCATTTCCGCAACTCCGTCGGTTTCCCATTTGTTCTTAGCGCGATTGGGATTGCCTTGATCTTCCTGGCCATGCAGTACAAGCGCAACGAAACCGCGTTACAGAAGAGGGTGAATGCCTGGCTGAGAGGACGGGCAGGCGAAGCGTCTGGGCATGCCTAGAATGGTCAGCATTGCTATCTGTTGAAGTCAACTGGTGAAAAATCGCCGTTACGCTCAATGACCATGGCTCAAAACGCGTAAACGCCTGATTTCGACAGTTAACATCCGGATTGCAAGCGTTCGGGAGGAATCTCCGCAATTGTCAGAGTCAGACTCTCCCAGAAGCCGACTTCTGGCCCGCAACAACTTCCGAATTTCCCATCAACCGTTAAGAACATAGGATTCGGGTCTACTCACGGACCTTCTTGAGGTTTGATCCCGGCGGCTTTGATGATACGAGCCGCCCTTTTACTCTCGCTCAATGCGAAGCGTACGAACTCAGACTGCGTCGTGATCATGGGTCGGCCCCGTGCTTCACCAGCCAGTCGCGCATATCAGGCGTGGCCAAAATCCGGGCGACGACCGGACAGGCTGCACTCTCAAGATACGCCCCTGCCAAGGGTGAGGTAAGGGGGACTAGCGAACGGGTCCCATCACTTGGCACATATTTCTGAGGACAACCGATCATGAGTTGCCCCTTACCCATCTCCGCCCTTGCAGCCCGCCGGGGGTAAGGCACGGCGAACTAGCGAATTGGTCCCATCGCCTGAGGAAATATTCCCCGACACGGAAAGTGAGCTGCTGGCCGCGAATACGGCGGCCTCGTTATACGCTACCCCCTGAAAGTCGTGGTGCGCTTGGAGTTGGGCCTCATCAGGCAATCCTCAGAAAAAACTCATCCCCAGCAAATTGACTGGAACGCGGAAACAGGCCACCTTGCTGACTGCGACCGGGTGCCGGGCGGCTCCTCGATGGAGCGTGAAAGGCAAGGACTCGCCAGGGGAAATCCATGCGTTCCACACCAGAGAAGCATAAATCGTCCTGCATCTTTTGCAGCGTCTTGCTGGGTCTTGTTTCCGCGATGCCGCTGATGGCGCAGGCGCCGCCAGCCGGCGACACCTTTATCAGCAGCGCGACTCCCAAGGTCAACTATGGCGCGGGCATCACTTTAGCCGTGGGGTCTGGGACGAACGCCTATGTGAAATTCAATCTCAGCGGAATTCCGGCCGGGGCCAGCATCAGCAAAGCTTCCTTGCGGCTGTATGTGGATGTGGTGGCGAAGAGCGGAGCGTTTGATATTTACCAGGTGAATAGTAACTGGAGCGAGAACACGCTGACTTATAACACTCCGGCGCCGGTTTTAGGGGCATCGGTTACGGGGAACCAGCCAATCGCGCTCAGCCCGGCCAGCGGAAATCAATTTCTGTTGATCGATGTGACGGCGCTGGCGCAAGGCTGGCTGAACGGAAGCATTGCGAATAATGGCGTCGCGCTGGTGTTAACGACGACGAGCGGCAGTTTTGCCTTTGACTCGAAAGAGAGCCTGCTGACGGGGAATGGTCCGGAGTTGGAATTCGTGATGAGCGGCGGTGCAGGAACGCAGGGTCCGCAAGGTCCACAAGGACCACAGGGTCCGATGGGATCTATCGGTCCGCTGGGACCACAGGGACCGGCTGGCGTGCCAGGACCAGTGGGTACAACGGGCGCGACCGGACCACAGGGTCCGATGGGAGTGCCAGGGCCTGTGGGCATAACGGGAGCGACCGGGCCGCAGGGGCCAATGGGATTGCAGGGGTTCCTTGGGCCGCAAGGACCTCCGGGTGTGGCCCCGCCGAATGTGGCGGTGACTACTGCGGCGAACACATTTGCAGCGAGCCAGACGATCAACGGCAGCCTGATTCTTGGTGCGGGCGGCGGAATTCAGTTCGCCGACGGAACCGCGCAGACTACGGCGTCGTCGGGTAGCGGCGGGGGTGGCGGGAGCTGCTCGGGGGTTGAGGTAACAAATTTCTCGCCAATTGTTCCCCCGGGATATGTAGCCGTGGGCACTCAGGCGGCGGGCAATGTGTGGTTCTCCATGGCTCCAATGCCGGTTGCGACCTCGGTTTTAGCTGCGGCGGCCGTGAACGGGAAAGTTTATGCCATGGGCGGATTCAGCGGAACCATAGCGCTGTCGAGCGTTCTGGGTGCGGTTCAGGTCTACGACCCAGCTTCCAATACGTGGACTGCAGCGGCGTCCATGCCGACGCCGAGGTACGGTTTGTCTGCGGCCGCCGTGAATGGAAAAATTTATGCAATGGGTGGGGCTCTAGCCCCAGCAACTTTCAGCGTCAACGAGATGTATGACCCGGGAACGAATGCCTGGGCTGCGGCTGCGCCCATGCCAACGGCACGAAATTCATTTGGCGTGGCAGTATTAAACGGAAAGGTTTACGCGGTCGGCGGTGGGAATTCTTCTGGTCTCACATCTGCTGTGGACGTGTACGATCCGTCTAGCGATTCCTGGAGCGGAGCGGCAGCCCTGCCAACAGGAAGGGTTGCGCTGGCTGTAGCTGCCGTCGGCGGAAAGATTTACGCTATCGGCGGACTCAACACCGGCCAGTATCTCAACATCGTCGAAGTTTACGATCCCGCCACGAACATCTGGACCACCGCGTCTGCCATGCCTACGGCGAGGGACAATATCAGTGCGGCGGTGGTGAATGGCAAGATTTACGTCATTGGGGGATTCAACGGTATTGCCATCAACACGGTCGAGGTCTACGACCCGTCCACCAACACCTGGACCACTGCGGCCCCAATGCTTGCCGCGCGCTACAACATGGGCGTGGCAGACGTGAACGGCCTGATCTATGCGGTTGGGGGCCAGGCATTGCAAAATCAGATATATAACCCCTCGACCGCAACCGAGCAGTATTCGCCGGCAGTGAATCTCTACACCTATTTGAAGTATTGAAGACATCCCTGTTTCGAAAATCATTTAGAACTCATAATAAATGAACTGGAAAATAGGGGACAGCGGAACTGACCCCAATTATTCCTCGAATTCGGTTTGTCAGGTTTAGCGGGCGGAATAAACATCGGGTCAGTCCCTACCCTGCTTCCGAACATGTTCTTCGTCGGCCTCGTTTACTCTCACCCCTCTCGCTAGCGCGCCCGGCCCCGGCCTCTCTAAGTCCAGTTTCCTGCCCAGGGGGTGAGAGTGCGCGAGCGGGAGGGATTCTGAGTCTAATCGCCTGTTTGCAACAACAATCGTCTACGACAGTCAGTAAATGCTGATTCCTCCGGTCATTTTTTGAAATGCGAGTTGTACACTAGCAGTCCATAATCCCGATATGCCAATTGATGACCCTCGCAATCTACTCGACCGAATCATCTCCGAAAATCGGAGGACACACCTTCGGTTCGAGTCGGCAGATGGCTCTCTCATTGCGAAGATCGAAGGATTCATCGGGCGCAATGCCATCGGCGAGCTACTGGTTAAGTCGAATACATCTGGGATGACTGCGTCTTTTGAGCTAAAACTTGGGCTGGATTTCACTTGCGATTACGCCGACGTCAGCCCTGCCCTTCTAGAATTCCCCTCTGCAATTCGTCTCCGGTTCACAAACGGGGACATCCTCCTCCTACTGGGAGATCGATAACGGGATGGAGGAATCAAATTGCTCACAAGAAACGTGATGTCTGCGCCAGTACGCTTTTTCACGATTGAGAAAAATCGCCATGTCACGCATTGACCAGCCGTCAAAACGTGAAATCGCCTGTTCAAAACAGGCATCGGCGGAAGACTGGTTGCACTGCACGATGTACGCGTGAAGTGGTACCTAATTCATAGGCGGGAAGGCGGACGCAGTGAAAGCCGTTGCTCACATCTCCGGCGCTGTAAGTATTTTGATTGTGTCGTTTTGTTTCGTGGGCGCTCTTCTCGGAGGAAGGTATTGGGGCCTTCTCCATTCGGCGTCACAAGCCGGATTTTTTGCTTGGATGGTTTCGGGATTAGTGTTAGCTCTTATCGCTACGTTTAAGGGATCGCGCTGGTGGTTCATCGCAGTTGCAACTGTGCTGGCGTCGATGTATTTGCTCCATCCTGTGGTCTTTGCCTGAGCCACCATTTTCGGTGGCTGGCAATAAATCGCCATATCGCTCACTGACCCTGATCGGCGGGTATTTTGAGCGCTATCGCCTGCTTACAACAGTCAGGAAAAGGCCTAGGATTTAACTGGCAGAACTATGCGGACTGCGTGCGCTTGTATTCTTTTGCTGATTGGTTGTGGATTCGTCCGAGGTCAGGACGGCGTGACCTCCACGGAGGCTACTCTGTGCGACCTCTACCAGTTTCCTGAACAATACGCAGGCAAAATCATCAAAGTGCGTGGGGGCTCCGTAAGCGGGTTAGCCATTGATGATTCGCGACACGACTCACAACCGGCGGTGTGTCCAGCCTACATGCGGATCGTGGTGGTCGTTCCAGATCAAGTGAGGCCATCGCCAACATTCGACCTCGTCCGAGACGATTCTTACAGGAAGTTGCACGACGCACTTCACTACGGCGGGGCAATACACATCGACGCCACCTATGAGGGCCGCTTCGACGCACTGTTTGCATGGCGCGATCACAAGCGCATCAGAGTCGGTGACAGCACTGAGGAAGGCTTCGGCAAGCGCCA
>Ga0080027_10001094_pt1 | contig 10999 bp, 10 predicted proteins | sample OrgsoiDNA2013046_FD_70962 | JGI IMG/M metagenome (GOLD analysis project Ga0080027, IMG submission 70962) | Permafrost soil microbial communities from the Arctic, to analyse light accelerated degradation of dissolved organic matter (DOM) -... | ecosystem: Environmental > Terrestrial > Soil >...
TTGGGATATTTCTTGGCGAGATCGTCCAGGCGCCGGCTCGTGCTGGCCAGGTTCACCGCAATGTGACCTTCTGGTTGATGTTCCTTGATCGCGAGATCGAGCATCATCATGTCGAACTTCGTCCACCAATAATCCTGGTCGTTCAGATCGCCGGTCGTGGCGTTCCTGGCATCATCATCGTAAAGCCCGGCCTGGCTCGGGAAAGGGCTCGCGAGAAAAACCAGCGCACACGCGCCGGCGAGGCTGACCAATTTCAAAAGCTTCATACCGATTCAGTATCACGGTTCTGTCCTCTCTGATCGACAACAAAATATCGCTGATGTGATATTGGGGAATGGAAACAGAAGCCGAACTGCGAGCGGAGGTCACGCGGCTGCGCGAGGATGTCGATCATCTATTGGAGATGCTGGGCGAAGCCTATTACCGAACCACTTCGCCACCCCGACAGAGGCCCTGGCTCGAAGTGGAGCATGTGCAGTGGCGTCCACGTGATAGCGAGCATGTGCCGATCGAGATCAACTGCAGCGAGCAGGGAAGCGGAATTTATTTCTACGACCGCAACGGAAAGATCCGCGCTTCTCTTGAGGTCTCCGATGTGGGCGCGAATTTTAGGGTGCGTAATGCAGAAGGGAAGGTCGTCGTGTCGTTAGGCCAATCGGAAGAGGGTCATGGGCTCGTTCTGGTCGCCTCGCCCGAAGGCACACCGCGCGCCACCATGCGCTCAACCAAGCTCGGAGGCTTCGTCGCTGCTCTCCAGCCATCGGGTCATCCCGCAGCCTATCTTGGCGCGCCGGAGGAAGGCGGGAAGATCGAGACCGTGAACGCCAACGCGGCGTCCGCCGTCTCGCTCTACGCGGATGAAGAAGGTTGCGGAGTGATAAGGGCGCACGAGTCGAGCGGCGAAATGATGGCAGCCCTCGCCGCCAACAGCGAAACGGGCTTACTCACGTCGGCAAGTCCCGACTCTCCATTCCTTCGGCACCGGAGGAGTAAGCGCGGTCAATCAGGAGGTTTGCCGACAGACAACGCTGCGCCGGCTACAGACTTTATGGGGTCGTCTATCGACTTTGCCGCTTTGTCTTGAGACTTCGTTGCTTTGTCGATAGACATTGCCAGCTATTCCTAATAGACTTCGTCGCGACCTCTATAGACTTTGACCCTTCCTCTACAGACTTTGTCGCTTCCTCTATAGAGTTTGTCGCTTCCTCTATAGACAAAATGGCGTCGTCTATAGACTTTATGGCAAAGTCTATAGGAAAAATGGGGTGGTCAATGGTTGGCAAATGCGATTCAAGGCATTCCCAAACTGCAACTTACGTGTCAACTAGCAATTTCTACGACTAGCGCCGTAATGCCGACGACTGCTACTCCGGCCGCACCATCTCGAACCGGTCCCGGGTGCGGCAATACCAGTTGGGGCTCGCCATTCGCCCGATAACGTGAAAACGCTCGCTCCGGATGCGGAGTTTCTCCGGATCGAAAAGCTCGTCCCGCACGTACACGCGTTTCACGAGGCCGATGATCAAACGGTTATCGCCAATCTCCAGCGTCCCCCACTCCGCGCATTCCAGCGCGGCAGGCGACTGCGCGATCCGCGGCGGCTTCACGCTCGAGGACGGAGTCGCGCTCAAACCCGCGCCCTCCAATTCGCCGACGCCGTAAGGCAGCGTCGCCGAGGTGCGATTCATCGCCTCGGCCAACTCTTCATCAACCAGATTCACCACAAATTCATGATCGCGCCGGATATTGATCGCGGTGTCCTTCGGCGTGCCGTCATCGCGATTGCCGGGCGCGAAGCCGATGATCGGCGGGCTTGCGCCGAGTGCGTTGAAGAAACTGAAAGGCGCGGCATTCACCTTGCCGTTTTCGTTCAACGTCGTCACCCACGCGATTGGCCGCGGCGTGACAAGCGACACCAGCAGCGCATAGGCGCGGTTGGCGTGTTTCCCTTCGAGGTCGAGTTCCATTTAGTCAATCTCCGCCGTTAACGTTTTCGAGTCATGAAGTTCCCAATTGCGCCTTCGGATCCCAGTCGTTCGGCTGCGTCTGTGCGCTCGACCACCTCATTCCCCCGCTTCGCCATTTCTCGCGCCAATCCGCGTAACTGAATCCGTGGTCATCGTCGCTCACGCCAAACTGAAACCCGCAACTCGGACAAATCTCAAACGAGCTACCACCCGCTCGCGTACGCGGTGCTTCCTTTAACTCTGGAAAACCGCAAACCGGACACGTGTAGGTATTCGTCATCGGCCTGTTTTCATATTTATCATCCTACCGGTTTGGCGATCAAAATAACCTGGACTGCCCGGTTTGAAGAAAGTCTTTGTCGTGCCATCGGGATTGTAAGCTCCGAAAGTTCCGCTGCGCGGATCAAAAACGCGCACCACTCCGCTATAATCAATTTTCGCCGGCAGACCTTCGGCTTTGGCACGTTGCAAAAATTGCGCAGCGAGGCGCGCGTAATCCTCGGCATCACGAGCGCCGAATTGTGCACCGTGCCGGGCAAAGTGATCGGGCAGAGACGCGAGGTCTCCCCAAGTTCTCGCGACGGAAGGGGCAATCTGAGCGGTTTCCGTTCGCGATGCTGACCCGCGACCTGCAGGAGCATGACCGCTGATCCAAGTATGAGCAACGAACGCGGCGAGTGCGAGGCAGGCGAATGACTTGAAGAGAAAACGCATTCGGATCTACCGACTTAGCGAGTGCTAAACGCGTCGCTCTGCGATGGCAGCCCGGATGTCTTTAACGGCCTCATCGCGCGGCTTGGCGCCGAGGTTGCCTTTACCGTGCACGCGCACGCTGACGGCGTTCGCTTCCATGTCGCGGTTGCCGATCACGAGCATGGTGTGGACTTTCATCTGCTCGGCACTGGCGATTTTCGCTTTGATGTGGTCGCTGCTCGCGTCGAGCTCGGCGCGGACTTGGTGGGCGCGGAGTTCGTTTTGAATCGAGCGGGCATATTCGAGCAAGGGCGCCTCGGCGCCGATCGGCAGGATGCGCACTTGTTCCGGCGCGAGCCAGAGCGGGAAGTTGCCGGCGTAGTGTTCGATCAGGAAGCCGATGAAACGCTCGTGCGTGCCTAACGGCGCGCGATGAATGCAGAGCGGCGTTTTCTCGGTGTTGTCGCGAGTCTTGTAGGTGAGGCCGAAGCGGGCTGGGACAGCGAAGTCGACCTGGTTGGTGGCGATGCTGAACTCGCGGCCGATCGCGCTCCAGACCTGGACGTCGATCTTCGGGCCGTAGAACGCGGCTTCGTTAGGCACTTCGATGTAGTTGATACCTGAGCGCTGCAAGACACCACGCGTCATCTCTTCGGTCTTCTTCCAAAGCTCGGGGTTATCGACGAACTTTTGGCCGAGCTTGGCCGGGTCGTGGGTCGAGAAACGCATGACGTATTTCTCGATCCCGAAGAGCTTGAAATATTTCAGATACATCTCGTTGACGGAGTTGAACTCCTCTTCGAACTGCTCCTCGGTGCAGTAGATGTGGGCGTCGTTCATCTGCAGCGAGCGGACGCGCATGAGGCCGAAGAGTTCGCCCGATTGTTCGTAGCGATAGTTCGTGCCGTATTCCGCGAGTCTAAGTGGTAAGTCGCGATAACTGCGCGGCACCGCGGCGTAGAGCTTGTGGTGATGGGGACAGTTCATCGCTTTGAGGTAATAGCGAACTGGCATTCCGACGTATGAATTAATTATACCGAAGTTGATGCTGGCCTCCGATAAGGTTTCCAATAATCCGCCGATTGGGCCACCTGAATTACGCGCCGTCTTGATGATCGTTCCAAGTTCGTCGAAGGAGTGCCCCTCGTGTTTTTTCGGTAGAACGGATTGTTCAACTAACGTCAGGCGAACCTTATCCGATGCCTGCCTGATTGCCTGATCTGACTCGTTAAGAAGCCGATTCCAATCGCCTTCGACCTCCCGAAGGACCATCGGTGGGAACATACTGTCGGCGTAGTAGGGTAAGTGGCCGCTCGTTAGGTAAAGATTTTCCCGGGCGATATGCGGCGTGCGAACGCGTTGATACCCGGCGGCGAATTCGGTTTCCTTCGCTAGCTTCTCCAACTCTTCGATGATGGCGGTGCCGCGGGGGAGCCACATGGGCAAGCCCGGCCCTACATCATCGTCGAAGGTGAATAGCTGTAACTCTCTTCCGAGCTTGCGATGGTCGCGCTTCTTCGCCTCCTCGAGCATCGCGAAATACTCATCGAGCTGGGTCTTGTTCTTGAAGGCGGTGCCGTAGATGCGCTGGAGCTGCGGGTTTTTCTCGTCGCCCTTGTAGTAGGCGCTGGCGACGTTCGTGAGGCGGAAGGCGCCGATGTTGCCGGTGCGCATGACGTGCGGGCCGGCGCAAAGATCGGTGAACTCGCCGTTGCGATAGATCGTGATCTTCTCGTCTTCCGGGATGTTTTGGATGATATCGAGCTTGAACTTGCTCGGCTCCGGGCGCGCGGTGAGGGCGCCGAGTTCGCCGCGCTTCGCCATCTCCAAGGCGTCGGAGCGCGAAAGTTCCACCCGCTCGAAGACGTGATTGGATTTGATCTCCTTTTTCATCTCGACCTCGATCTTCTCGAAATCCTCGGGCGAGATGCGGTGCGGCAGTTCGACGTCATAATAGAAGCCGTTCTCGACCGGCGGGCCTGCGGCGAACTGCGCTTCCGGCCAGATTTTCAGGATCGCGGTCGCGAGCACGTGCGCGGCGGAGTGACGAATGCGTTCCAGCTCCGTCATCGGCGGGCGCTCGGGCGCTTTCATTTTCGCCGCGGCGATGTCTTCGGCGGCGTTGAGTTGGTTAGCTTGATCGGACATGCGAAAATTCGGGCGGACAAGTTATGCCTGCCGGAGAGCTTCGCGCAATTCACCCGTCCCTGCCAATGCCTTGGAGGCTGCGCAACCGATGTGCCTAACGAGCCGCGCGGCTGGCGGATTGCGCCGCGTTCCTAACCGCGCTTGCCGAAAATTTTGATTTCCTCGGCCGCCTTCTGCAGGGCGTCGAGGGTTTCCAGCGCAGCTTCTTGTTTCTTGATCGTGGCGGCGTTGTTCGTCTGCATTTCCTGCAAGAGTTGCAGCATGGCTTTGGAATCAGGTTGAGAGCTGGCAGGCGTTGCTGGCGCGGGAATGGCGCCAGCGGGCGCGGGCGTAGCGGCCTGGAGAATGATCTGCGCGGGTGATTGCGCGCGGCTTGGGACGACCGCGAAAACGCCGAGCGAAAGTGCGGCCACGAAGAGCGGGAAGATTCTTGATCCCATCTCAACGGCCTCCCCGGCTGGCGTAAATTCTTGCGAGCCGGATCGTCTCGGCCAACGTCGCCAGTTTCTCGTCGATCTTCGCCTGGTTATCCGCCAGTTGGATTTGTTGGGCGTGCACTTGTTTCATCAGCGCCTGAACTTGCGGGTTTTCATCAGGGACCGGCGACTGCCCCGCCATCGATGCGGCGACAAGGGCGAACGCGCCCAAAAGAATAAATTTTTTCATAAGGAAGGATGTCGTCGGAATAACAAAGCAAGTCACGTTCCCTTCGCGTTAGCCGAGCCGCCACGTCGATCACCGCCGGGTCGCGGCGCGGAATTTGCTTGCGGTGGGGAGGTCAGTTGGTACCCTCTGCCCATGGCGGGTCCGGGGATGTTTCAGTCGCAGAATCTTTCTCTGCAACAGGTCCTCGCTCCGCAACTTCAGCAGAGCCTCCTCATCCTCCAGGCGCCGCTTCTCGAGCTGCGCAATCTCGTGCAGCAGGAAATGGAGACAAATCCCGTCCTCGAGGAGCTAGCCGAACCGACAGATGAAGAGCGACAGGCTTCCGACACCGAGCCGGCGGAAGACAATTTCAAGGAGGAGTTCGATCAGCTGGCCAAGCTCGATGACGAGTGGCGCGATTACATGGCGCAATCCGGCAGCTACAGTGCCCGTTCGCAGGAAGCGGAAGACAAGCGCCAGTTTTTTTTTGACTCCATCGCGACGCAGGAAACCCTTCAGCAACATCTCGTCGGTCAGCTCAACCAGAATGCGCTAAACACCCTCGATCGGAAGACCGCCGAGCTCATCATCGGCAACATCGACGACAACGGTTTCCTCCAGAGCACACCCGAAGAGATGTCGATGAACACCGGCATCCCGAAGGAAGATTTCGAAGTGATGCTTACCCTCGTCCAGAGTTTTTATCCGCCGGGCGTCGGTGCGCGCGATTTGCGCGAGTGCCTCTTGATTCAATTGAAGCGCGCGGGACGGCAAACGAGCCTCGAATACCGGATTATCTCCGAGCACATGCAAGATCTCGGCAAACGCCGCTTCCCGGAGATCGCGCGTCGCATGGGGATCAGCGTCGAGCAGGTGCAGAAGTGCGCCAACAGCATCGCCCAGCTCGACCCGCGCCCGGGCCAGGTTTTCGCCGAAGCGCCGCAGAATTACGTCCTGCCCGACGTCACCGTTGAGAAAATCCAAGGCCAATACCAGGTCATCCTGAACGGTGAACAAATTCCGCACCTGCGCATCAGCAACACCTACAAGGATATCATGTCACAGGACGGCAACGGCACAGAGGTGAAAGATTACATCCGCGACAAGATCCGCAGCGGAAAATTCCTGATTAAATCGATCCACCAACGCCAGCAAACCATCTCGAATATCGCGCACCAAATCGTTTCAAGGCAGAAGGAATTTCTCGAGCATGGGTCGGCGCATTTGAAACCGATGACGATGGTGCAAATCGCCGACGCGGTGGGTGTGCACGAGACGACTGTCAGCCGCGCGATTTCTGGGAAATACATCTCCACGCCGCAGGGTGTTTTTGAGATGAAGTATTTCTTTACGCCGGGCTACCAGACATCGAGCGGCGAATCGATGAGCAACACCAGCGTGAAGGAAGCCATCTCGGATTTGGTGAAGAGCGAGAGGGGCAACACGCCATTGAGCGACAAGGAAATCGTCGAAATTTTGGGCAAGCGCGGCATCCCGATCGCGCGGCGGACGGTCGCAAAATACCGGACGGAACTCAATATTCTACCGAGCAACATGCGTCGGAAATATTAGGCGACAGCGCACTTCTTTGAGCGATGAGCCCATCTTTCCGTCGCGCGGTCATCGCCGAATGGCGCGGCTTGCCTTTCAATTCGCCGCGACCCGATCGCACAGAGTCAACCGCCGATCTTCTGCCGAAAGTGATGCAGAAGCTTGGGCTAGGCGAGCGCTTGCACGAGAGGGAAGTAATGACAACCTGGGCGAAGATCGTCGGCGAATTTATCGCGGCACATTCCTCTCCGATCGCGCTGCGCGAGGGCGTTCTCTACGTCCACGTCCTGCAACCGGCGTTGCACTACGAGTTGGACCGCGTGACGAAACCTGAGATCCTGCGCAAGTTGAAGAAGCGTTTCGGCGGAAAAGTTATCCGCGATCTGCGTTTCCGGCTTGGCTAAGAGAGCGAAACGCTAACGAGCCGGGCGCCGTTTATCTTTTCGGCTGCGCTTTTTCTTCCGCAGATGCTTCACGAAGGCCTGGAGCGTTTCCTGACTGACATGATGTTCGATCCCCTCCGCATCCGACTGCGCGACCACTTCGGGCACGCCTAACGACTTCAGGAAATCCACCACCGTTTCGTGCCGTAAGCGCGATTCTTCTGAGAGCTTTCGGCCGGTGCCGGTGAGAAAGATGGAGCGATAGGGCAGACTGGTGACGAGACCGTCGCGCTGCAGCCGCTGAATTGTGCGCGCCACCGTCACGTGGGTGACGCCCAGCCGCCGCGCCAGATCAATGACCCGCGCTTCGCCCGTGACGGCGATGAGGTCGGCGATGATCTCGACATAGTCCTGGGCGATCTCGTGCGAGTGCTCTTCCCGCGTCCGCCGCGGATTGTGCTGCGGAAGCGAGAGCCGGCGCTGGCGGGCGTTGTCGGACGGACGCGGCACGAGGGGAGCAAAACAAGAAAAGCGACCGTTGACAACTGGAAGATGGATTTGTAGCCTCAGCTACATCTTTGAGTGCTCGCTCCGAGGTGTAGAAACTGCTCTGAAAAATTCGATGCCGCCGGTTACCGAAGACACTGCTGAAGAACTAACCAGCGGCTGGCGCAAACCTGCAGGACAGGTTTCGCTTGCGGAGGTCCATCGAAGCATTGTCGTTCCGACGACGGCTTCGTTTTGGCGAAAACTGTTCGCGTTTTCCGGTCCCGGTTTTCTCGTTGCAGTCGGCTACATGGACCCAGGAAACTGGGCGACCGATCTCGCGGGCGGCGCGAAGTTCGGCTACACGCTGCTGTCTGTCATCATGATCTCGAATCTGATGGCGATCCTGCTCCAACACCTGTGCATCAAGCTCGGTGTCGCCACGGGACGCGATCTCGCCCAAGCATGCCGCGATCACTATTCGACACCGACGGTTTGGTTTCTTTGGATTCTTTGCGAAATCGCGATCTCGGCGTGCGACTTGGCCGAAGTGGTCGGCTCCGCCATCGCTTTGCAACTTATGTTCGGTATTCCGCTGGTATGGGGCTGCGTCATCACCGCGCTCGATGTTCTCGCCGTGCTTTTCTTGCAGACCAAAGGTTTCCGCTACATCGAGGCATTAGTGATTACGCTGATCGCGACGATCGGCAGTTGTTTCGCAGCGGAGCTAATTTTCTCCCAACCGAGCCTCGTCGGGGTCATGGTCGGGTTCGTTCCCAGGCCGCGCATTGTCACGAATCCGGCGATGCTTTACATCAGCATCGGCATCATCGGGGCAACCGTCATGCCGCACAATCTTTACCTGCATTCGTCCATTGTGCAGACGCGCAAGTTTGAGCAAACCCCGGAAGGCAAGCGAGAGGCGATCAAGTTTGCCAGCATCGACTCTGCCGGTGCCCTCATGTTCGCGCTCTTTATCAACGCGGCGATTCTGATCCTGGCGGCGTCTGTGTTCCATTGGTCCGGTCACGAAAACGTGGCGGAAATTCAAGATGCTTACAAACTGCTCAGCCCGCTGCTCGGCGTCAGTTTTGCCAGCGTGCTTTTTGCCATCGCCTTGCTCGCTTCCGGACAAAACTCGACTCTTACTGGCACGCTCGCCGGGCAAATCGTCATGGAAGGTTTTCTCCACATTCGGTTGCGGCCATGGCTGCGGCGATTGATCACGCGGGCGATCGCGATTGTTCCGGCAGTGTTCGTCATCGGCATTTTTGGCGAAGGCAAAACTACGCAGTTGCTCGTGGCCAGCCAGGTGGTGTTGAGCATGCAACTCGGCTTCGCCGTCTGGCCGCTGATGCGTTTCACCGACGAAAAAGAGAAGATGGGGGAGTTTGCCAACAGGCTGTGGTTGAAAATTCTCGGCTGGACGACGGCTGCCATTATCATTGTGCTTAATGTGAAGCTGCTCTTCGATACTTTCCTGCCCACTGCTTTTCTAAACGTATTTTATGGCGCACTCGGGTTGCCCGCCCCTTGAGCGCACGCAGTCATTCTCGTTGCCTAACGAGCAGCGGCAAGCTGGACAGTCTGCCTGATCTGGCTTAACGATGCGGCGGGATTCGCTTCATGTTTTCTCCAACCAAAATCTACTTCATTGTCTTCGGCATCCTGACGATCGCCGGCGGTGTCATCGGATATGTTAAGGCCGGCAGCACGGCTTCGATCATTGCCGGCTCGATCAGCGGTCTGCTCCTGGTGATTGCAGCTTTTCTTCTGCCGGGTCAGGCGTTGATTGGCCTAACGATCGGTTTTTTTGTCTCACTCCTGCTGGCAGGACGGTTTGTTCCCGGCTTTTTCCGGACCGGCCGAATGATGCCGGACGGGCTCATGGCGCTTTTGAGCCTGCTCGGAATCGTCTTCGCGATCGTCGCCTGGATGCGCAAATAGCCGGCTCCGCGTGCGCAAGTTCCGCCTGAGCACGTTGCGGTGGCTCGCGCTGCTGCTCTTTCTAGCCCTCTTCGCGGGGATCGTGCTCCGCTGGATTTCGCTCGAGCGACTACGCCTGAGTTTGCTGCGCCTGACTGCACAGGCAACGCCAACGCCGACCGAAACCCCAGAGATCTTGCCAACCCCATCGCGGCCGCCGCTGATCGGTGGGAAACTCGACACGGCGAAATTGTGGAGCGGAATCACGGTGCACGCGGAAGTCGATCCGACGCCAGGTGGCGCTGCTTCGGTCGAGCGAAGCGATCCACAGAGTTACGTGCTCGATTTAAAACTGAACGTACGGGTCCCGACGCCGAACCAGACGATCGAGGAGTTGGTGCAGGTGACCCCAGAGTTGCCGAAACTGTTGCCAAATCTCGCGGCGACCCTGACGCCGGATTCGGTCTCGCCGCTCTTTGGCCAACTTTACGACGCGAAGATCCAATCGCTGCGCGATAATCTCGTTCGGCTCGACCAACTTCTTTCCCGGCACAATTTCTACGATTGCCAGACGATCCTGCGCCTGCGCCACCCCGAAACGAAGCGGAAAGCGTTGCTTCTCCAGGCGGATATGGATGTCGACTCCGACGGCTCCGATTCCGACCGGCTCCCGGCGGAAACCGGCGTGTCCCTAAATTTCAAGCCGTTCACGAGCTATCGCTGGAAGAAGAAAACGGCCCAGCCTAACGCTTTCCTCGCGCCCGCGGAAGAGAAGTTGCGGCGCTATGAAGCGGAGTTTGTGCAGAAAGGCCTAACGATGGAGCGAAATCGGGATCTCCGCATCGGGATCCAACGGATGCGGAGCGAGGTTGATTCGCTCAAGCGCTTTAGTTTTCTGGTGGCAGCGACCGATCCCTACATCGTGCTGCCGGGGACTTTTGCGCGGGCAAGAGATGCCGGGCGAGTAGGTGACTACGCGGTGGTCGCTTTTGGCGATCATCTCTATCCCGCGATCGTGGGAGATGTCGGGCCTAACGATAAGGTGGGCGAAGCGTCGTTGCGGATCGCAAAAGAAATCAACGCGCTCGCGACGCCATACAGCCGTCCGGTGAGCGATCTGAAAGTAACCTATCTCATCTTTCCAGAGACGGCTGACAACCCTTTTGGCCCGCCCGACCTGGAGAAAATTGAGAAGCGTTG
>Ga0080027_10001098_pt1 | contig 10965 bp, 11 predicted proteins | sample OrgsoiDNA2013046_FD_70962 | JGI IMG/M metagenome (GOLD analysis project Ga0080027, IMG submission 70962) | Permafrost soil microbial communities from the Arctic, to analyse light accelerated degradation of dissolved organic matter (DOM) -... | ecosystem: Environmental > Terrestrial > Soil >...
GCCGGGCGGCCCCCGTTCATGTGTCGCCGGCGGCGACATCCCGCTTGCCGAAGAAGCGTACATCAATATTGCGCCCTTCGGGCGGTGGCGACGCCAGCCGCGACTTGAACCAGGCTGTTTCGCCCGGCTTCAGCACCAATTGCTCCAGCACCGCGTTCCAGGCATAGATCTCGGCGCCCTGGGCGTCGCGGACGGAAAAGCGCAGCCGCGGCAATTCGACCGGCTTGCGGGTTTCGCCGACGATGGCGCCTTCGATCACCAGCACCGGTTTACCTTCCATCGTCTCGGTGGCGATCTTGATGTCCTTGAACACGAGCCCGCGCAGATTCACCTCAAAGCCGGCCAGTTTGTAGAATGTCGCGGTTTGTGGCAGCAGCCGCACCACGTCGGCGCGCCAGATCATCAGCGCCAGCACCAGCGCGCCCATTGCGGCGCAGACCGTAGGCAGGCTGACCAGCGGTTTCACAAGCCCGCGGGGCCACGACAGGCGTTGCGGGTGGCCGGTCTCGGGGTCGGACAGGTCTTGCCGGGCTATCGACGGCCAGTCGTTTTCGCTATCCTGGGGGAGGCCTTGGCCGTCGGCCGGCCAGTCGGCGGATATCGAGGGGCTGTCGACGACCGGGGTTTCCTGGCTGTCGTCTTCGCGCGAAAGCGCGTCCCATTCGGCGGCGGCGTCTGCGGCTGAGGTCTGCCCGGCTTCCGCCATCGCAGGCACCGGCGCTGCCATCGCGGTTGCGTCCTCCGGCCGCGCCAGCCAGACCTCCTTGCAGCGGGAGCAGCGGACGGTACGGCCGGATGCGCCCAATGTAGCCAAATCAATGGCATAGGACGTTGTACAATGGGGGCAAATGATGTGCATGGAGCCAATCGCCACAATGACGCTTTGGAAATGCTACAACGCGACCGTTAAGGAAACGGAAACCATAACCGAAGCACAACCAGTTTGTCGGGTTCGCAGCCACAGCGTGCCGACGAGCTTGCGGGCCCCCGGTTCCGGGTTTCCGGCCATGCCCCATGTCGAACGGAGCTGAGCTTGGTTCGGTTCGAAAATGTCGGATTGCGCTACGGGCTTGGCCCGGAGATTCTGCGCGACCTCAGTTTCCAGATCCCTGCCCATTCCTTCCAGTTCCTCACCGGCCCGTCCGGCGCCGGCAAGACCTCGCTGCTGAGGCTGCTGTTCTTGTCGCTGCGGCCGACCCGCGGCCTGGTCAATCTGTTCGGCCATGACGTCTCGATGCTCGGCAAGGACGACGTGGCCGATCTGCGCAAACGGATCGGCATCGTGCTGCAGGACTTCCGCTTGCTCGACCACATGACTACCTATGAAAACGTGGCGCTGCCCTTCCGGGTGATGGGGCGCGAGGAATCGAGCTATCGCAAGGAGGTTATCGATCTCTTGAAATGGGTCGGTCTCGGCGAGCGAATGGATGCGCTCCCGCCGGTCCTGTCCGGCGGCGAGAAGCAGCGCGCGGCGATTGCACGCGCGGTGATTTCGCGCCCACTGCTGTTGCTGGCGGATGAGCCGACCGGTAACGTCGATCCGACCCTGGGGCGACGATTGCTGCGCTTGTTCATCGAACTGAACAAGTCCGGGACCGCGGTGATTATCGCGACCCACGACATTACGCTGATGGATCAGTATGAGGCACGGCGCATGGTGCTGCATCACGGACGGTTGCATATCTATGAATAGAATGGGTGACGAGCGCGGCCTGTTGGTGGATTTGGGGCAAGAGCGTCCCCGGGTGTCGGCGAGCGCGCGTAATCTGTCGCCGATTGTGCCGCGGGGCTCGATCGCCGGCCGCGCGCTGGTCGCGGTCGTCGCCATCATGACGTTCCTCGCATCGATGACCACGGGCGCGGTGCTGCTGATCAGCGCGTCGGCGGCGGAGTGGCAGTCGGAGGTCGCGAGCGAAATCACCATCCAGGTCCGCCCGCTGCCCGGGCGCGATATCGAACGCGATACTTCGGCGGTAGCGGACGCGATTCGCGCGCAGCCGGGTATCGTCGATGTCAGGCCTTTCACCAAGGACCAGTCCGCCAAATTGCTGGAGCCATGGCTGGGCACCGGACTCTCGCTCGACGATCTGCCGGTGCCGCGCGTCGTGGTGGCGCGGGTGCAGCCCGGAACCACGCTGGATCTGGCGGCGCTGCGCAGCCGGGTGACCAAGTCGGCGCCGTCGGCCAGCGTCGACGATCACCGCGCCTGGATCGAGCGGATGCGATCGATGACCGGCGCGACCGTGCTTGCCGGCATCGGCATCCTGGCCCTGGTGATCATTGCGACCATCATTTCGGTATCGTTCGCGACCCGTGGCGCGATGGCGGCCAACCGCCCGATCGTCGAGGTCCTGCACTTCGTTGGAGCCGGAGACCGCTACATCGCCAACCGGTTCCTGCGGCATTTTCTCCGGCTGGGGCTGCAGGGCGGCGTGATCGGCGGCGGCGTCGCGATGTTCACTTTCGGGTTTTCCGAATCCATAGCCGGCTGGTTCTCGGGCACCCCGATCGGGGATCAATTCGGGGCCCTGCTGGGGACGTTCGCGTTGCGCCCGTCCGGCTATCTGGCGCTGGCGGCGCAGGCGGCGCTGATCGCGGCGATCACCGCCTGGGCGTCGCGGCGAACGCTGTTTGCCACGCTTGACGACATCGACTGATGCGGCTTGCACGAATACCGCGCCGGCCCGACTCCCATTGGTCTGAAAACGTTCCCAAGCGTTTTGGAGCGAAAGCCTGCCCCGGTTTGCGTCAAGAAGACGCGTCAAATCAGGAATCCGGCGCCCCGTTTCGATTCTATCGAAACGGAAAAGCCTCTAGACTGAATGCGCGGAGGGTCGCCAGCGTCACATGAGTCTCCAGCCCGACGATAAATCGCTGAACGCGCCGAGTTCCGCGCGGCGGGGCTGGCTGCGCGCAACGATCGTGGCGGTGTCGGCGATCGTGTTCGTCACCGCGGCGATCGGCTTCGTCGGTTTTCTCTCGAAGTTGCGCGGTGCCGAGATGAAGCCTGCAAGCAATGCCGACGGCATCGTGGTGCTGACCGGCGGCTCGTCGCGGGTTTCCGACGCGATGGAACTGCTCGCCGGCGGCTATGGCAAGCGGCTGTTGATCTCGGGCGTCCATCCGACCAATGCCGTGAGCGATATCTCGCGCTCGCTGTCGGATAACCAGTCGTTGCTGAGTTGCTGCGTCGATCTCGACCGCTCCGCCGTCAACACCCGCAGCAACGCGGCGCAAACCCGGCGCTGGGCGCGCGACCGCGGCTTCAAGTCGCTGATCGTGGTGACATCGAACTACCACATGCCGCGGGCAATCGTCGAATTGTCGCATGCGATGCCCGATGTTGCGCTGATTCCGTTCGCGGTGGTCGGCGACAAATGGCGGGATGAGCCGTGGTGGACCAATGGCGCGACGTTGCGGCTGCTGCTATCGGAGTACGTGAAATACGTCGCCGCCGAGGTGCGGGTGCGCCTGGCTGACGCCGGTCTCGAATTCACGCCCGAGCTTGCGGATCAGCCGAGCGGATCTCTCGCGCTGCCCAGACCGGCGACGGCTCAAGCCAACTGATCGGGTTTTAGATGGTTTCGATTTTCTTGCGTTCGCTGGCCTACAACGTGCTGTTCTATGCGCTTTTGGTGTTCTGGATTCTGATTGCAATCCCGACCTATCTGATGCCGCCGCGGGCCTTCATGACCGTCGCCAAAGCCTGGGCGCGCAGCAGCGTCTGGCTGATGCGCGTGATCTGCAACACCAAGGTGGAATATCGCGGGCTGGAGAAAATTCCGAACGGGCCGCTGATCGTCGCGTCCAAGCATCAGTCGATGTGGGAAACCTTCGCGCTGCTGCAGTTCTTCGATGCGCCGCTGTTCATCTACAAGCGCGAACTGGCCTGGATTCCCTTCTTCGGCTGGTACCTGATGAAGTCGAAGATGATCGGCGTCGATCGCGACGGCGGCGTGCGATCGCTGATGCAGATGGCGCGGCGTGCGCCAAAGGAGATTCGCAGCGGCCGACAGCTGATCATTTTTCCCGAAGGCACCCGCAGGCCGGTCGGCGCGCCGCCGGACTACATGACCGGCGTCGGGCAGATCTACGTCCACAGCGGCGTGCCCTGCATTCCGGTCGCGCTGAATTCCGGACTGTTCTGGCCGCGCCGGACCTTCATGCGCTATCCCGGCACGCTGGTGGTGGAATTCCTCGATCCGCTGCCGGCGGGCCTCAGCCGCAAGGATTTCATCGCGCGGATCAGGGAGGCGATCGAGGAAGCGACCAACCGGCTGGTGGAGGCGGGCCGGCAGGAGCAGGCGCAGTTGTTCGGCCGCGTGCCGGGTTCGACGCCGGCGAAGGCGTAAACCTTGACCTGATGTCCGTACGGAGCCCCGGCGCGAAGCGCCGCCCGACTTTGGCGGTCTGGCGCCGCGCCAACGCTGTGTATATTGCTTCGGTTTCGCCTGACGGAGTAGTGCGATGCCCGCACCTTACGCGATTTTCTGCGCCAACCCACTTGACCCCCCATCCGCGGAGCCGGACTTCTCCTTGGAGTTTGCGGTTGCGCGCGAGGCCGGTTTTTCGCCGACGCTGATCGATCACGACGAGCTCGACCAGCGGATCAGTCCCCGGGCCGCTGTTAGAAAGACCCGGATTGATGAGCCGGGTGTCGGCGTATATCGCGGCTGGATGCTTCGGAGCGAAGCTTACGCGGGTCTGTTCAATGCACTTCTCGAGCGAGGCGTGCGGCTTCTCACCTCGCCTGAAGAGTATGCGGCATGTCATCATGCTCCTGGATCCTACGCTTTGCTCAAGGACTGGATGGCGAGCATGACCTGGGTTCCGCTGCCCGCCATCGATGATCAGGTTGAGGTCCGCGCCTCCCTCGCTCAATTCGGGTCGTCGGCTGTAATACTGAAGGACTTTGTGAAGTCCCAGGCCTCAGGTTACTGGAGCGAGGCGTGCTACATCTCTGATGCTTCAGACCAGGACCATGCGGGCCGCATCGTTGGCCGCTTTCGCGAGCTTCAGGGAGACAGTCTCGTCGGGGGGCTGGTTTTCAAAGCCTACATTCCTCTGCAGCCGGCCGGCGCACCCGCCTATGAGTACCGCGCCTTTTTTGTCGGTGGACGGGTCGTGGGATGTTGGCCGCGTTCGGACCTGGCGCGGGAACTGGGCCCTCCCCCAGCCGAGCTGATGGCACAGGTGGCCGCGAAGGTTCCCAGCCCATTTGCATCGGCGGACTTTGGAGCGGATCAGAGCGGGCGTTGGTGGCTGCTCGAAGTTGGCGATGGACAGGTATCCGGCCTCCCTGAACCGGAAGCGGCGAGGCCAGTGTTCGCGGCGCTGGCAGATCATGTCCGATTATTCGGCGAGCTGCGGCGCTGAGATAACAGCGGGCGCGCGCGGTGGCTTATCAGGCGCATGCATGATCACTCGGCGGAATGTCTGTGACCCGGCGTGTCGTCATGCAGCAGCGCGGCAAGCTGATGCAATTGGGGGTCGCGAAAGCCTTGCGCCTCGATCGACTTCACGGTGGAAAGCACGTAGTCGCGATTGTTTCCGGAACGGCCGTGCCCCTGCCGCACGTAACGCGCCTGTTCGGTCAACGAGAGCCGTCCGGCATATTGGACGTGGCCGCGATCGACCACATAGGCCAGCGCGCTGACCCGTTGCCGGGCCTCGTCTTCGAGCCAGACCGAGCGCATCACTTCGCGATAGACGTGGGTGGTCTGCTCGCGGCTGCGCAGGTAGTCGATGGTATCGCTGCGTTGCTTCGCCGCGACGCGGAATGCGACGCCGCGGCAGGCGCCGCCGCGGTCGAGCCCGAGCACGAGGCCGGGTTTTTCCGGCGTGCCGCGATGGTCGAACGAATATACGCAGAGCGCGCGATGCTCGCCGATCAGCCGCGCCGGAACCTGCTCGATGAATTCGAAGCCCGGCCGCCACATCAGCGAGCCATAGCCGAACACCCACAGGTCGCCCTTGGACAATTCGGCTTCGGGGACTATCTTCGCTGGCATCGCGCGAACGGCTATCAGAAGAAGGTTTTCAGGCGAAGCGGAATTCCATGTTTCGTGAACATCCGGTAACTTGATTGTGGCGGGTGTGCATCGCTTTATTGACAAAATCATTGCTCAAAGGTCACCGTAATGCCCAATATGACCCTCGCGCCGCGCCGGCGCCCGCTTTGGCGTCTCTTCATCATGCCCGTATTGCTGCTGGTCGCCGCCGCGGCATGGAGCGCATTCTGGTTCTTTGCCGCGTCCCAGGTCGACGTCAGGGCCGATGCCTGGCGCGCGCAGGAGGCGAAATCCGGCCGGGTCTACGATTGCGCCAAACGCTCGGTGGCCGGCTTCCCGTTCCGCCTCGAAGTCCGCTGCGATGGCGCCAGCGTATTGCTGGTGTCGCAGACCGCGGGGCAGGCGGCGACGCGGGCGCCGATTACCGCGCAGCTCGGCGAAATCCTGGTCGTGTCCCAGGTCTATGATCCCAAATTGCTGATCGCGGAATTCACCGCGCCGGCGACGATCGCCGATCGCGGCCAGCCACCGTCGATGATCGTGAACTGGAGCAAGGCGCGCAGCAGCGTGCTGGGACTGCCGGCGATTCCGCAGCGCGCCTCGATCGTGTTCGACGATGCTTCGATCGTTCGCGTCGAGGGATCGGCGCAGGCGCCGCTTGCGGGCGCCAAACACATCGAGCTGCACGGCCGGCTTGTCGAGGGCGCGGCGCCCGATCGTACCGCGATCGAAACCGTGCTGCAGATCGCGGGCGGCAGCGTGCAGGGACTGCATCCGCTGCTCGCGGCGCCGTTCGATGCCGACGTGCGGACGATGCTGAGCGGTCTGAAGGATTTTTCGCCAAAGCCCTGGCCCGAGCGGTTTCGCGAGATCCAGGCCGCCGGCGGGCATGTCGAGATCGTGCAGTCCCGCGTTCAACAAGGCGATCTGATCGCGGTCGCCGCCGGCACCCTGGGCTTGACCGCGGGCGGCCGTCTCGACGGCGAATTGCAGATGACGGTCGCCGGAATCGAAAAGGTAATTCCGGCGCTGGGTATCGAAAAAATGCTCGATGAAGGCGTGCCGCAGGCAACGCTTGATCGCGTCGCGCCTGGCGTCAAGACCCAGGACGTCAATAACCTGCTCGGCGCGCTGGACCGGGCCATTCCCGGTCTCGGCAAGGTCGTGAAGCAAAACGCCAATGTCGGCGTCGCCGCCGGCATCAACGCGCTTGGCAAGGAAGCGATGCTGGAAGGCAAGAAGGCACGGGCGTTTCCGCTGCGGTTTGTCGATGGCGCGGTATTTTTGGGGCCGCTGAAAGTGGCGCAGATCCCGCCGCTGTTTTGAAATGGCGCTTCACTAAAAGCCGTCATACGCACAAAGTCGTCATACGCGGGCTTTGACCCGCGTATCCATCAACCTTCGGAAGAAGATGGATTGCCGGATCAAGTCCGGCAATGACACCTGAGACTTTTTTCATCAAGTGCGTGCGACGGTCTGCGTCGAATCGTAAAACCCTGATCGCCGAACCGTGATCGGCATTTCGGCACGCGCCGGGAATGCCGATGCACAAACATCAGTCTTAGCCTCTGACGACCCGCACGAATGCACGGGGGTCGATTGCAGGAGGAGACCAATGGTCAAATTGAAATTTCTTGTCGCGGTTGCGGTTCTGTCGGCGGTTGTCGCGACGCCGGCGCTGGCGGAGCACATGATCGATGAGCCGGGCATGTTCGCATTTTATCATCCCAGCGGCGATCTTGGCATCGGATCGTCACGGCCTGCGGAAGCGATGGCGGCGGAGCCGTCTCGCAGCGGCAACGTCGCTCGATTGAGGATGCAATCCCATCCGGTTTCCGCCCGGCGCGCCAGGGTCATCAAGGCATATTGAAGCGCCGCCGACCCGGCTCCCCGGTAAGCGTCACGACGAGAATAACTCAAAGCTCCAACGTTGCCCCACTGGCTGCGCTCAGCCATGCCCGGCTGAGCGCAGTATTTTATTTTGCGTTCGCAATTCGCGCTGCGTACGCGCGCTCGGCGGCTTTCAAAAAAATTCCAACACATCGTCGTGAGCAAAAACATGAAGCAAAAATAATCCGGCGACCGCGGAATATCGGCGCTTGAACTCCGGTCTCTCCCTCAGAGGAAGCATGCACACACCCTGATTGAGGTGCGATGTGCGCGTGTCGCTTTCTCCTGGGCGGGAGGTTCTAGTGAAGTTACTGAAGGGGATTCTTGTCGGCGGCGTTCTGATTTCGACAGGCCAGATCTTTGCGCAACAAGTGTTCGCGCAACAGGCCGTCGCGGAAGCGGATACGTCGTCCGAGATTCGCTTGCTCAAGGCCAAGCTGAAACAGCTTGAACAGCGCGTCGAGGACCAGGGCCGCAAGGAAAAGCAAATTGAGGCACAAGCCAATGCCGCGATGCCGCCCGCCTACAAGGCGTCACCGTCGGCATTCGATCCATGTCCTGCCGGAAAGGTCTGCTACAAGGGCATCACGTTGACATTCGGCGGCTGGGTCGATCTCACCGGCATCTACCGCACCCGTAACCTCGCCTCCGATACCGGATCGGTCTACAACTTCATTCCCTATCCGCAGGCTAAGAATTTCAACACGCCGGAATCGCGCTTCTCGGCGCGCCAGACCAGGTTCTCCGTCCTGGCCGAAGGCGAGCCCTTCGCGGATACGCACATTGCGGGCTACGGCGAAATCGATTTCGAAGGCGCGGCGCAGACTGCAAGTTCGGTGGCGACCAATTCGTTCAATCCGCGGATGCGTCAGCTCAGCGTCGAGTTCGATCGCAAGGATCTCGGATTTCATGTCCTCGCCGGCCAATCATGGTCGCTCAATGCCCCGAGCAAGGCCGGCATCGATCCGCGCGGCGTCGATGCGCCCGGCGTGATCGATTTCGAATCGGTCCCGGGATTTCTTGCGGCCCGGCAACCCGGAATCCGGGTCTGGCAGGATATCGGGCCGGAGTTCAAGATCGCGGCATCGGTCGAAAATCCGCAGACCGCCTTCTTCGGCGGCAACACGCCGACGGTCGGCACGCCGGCGGTCGGGCCGCAGGGGGTGTTGAACCCGAACCTGCTTGTCAACCTGACCGGTCCCGGCGGCAGCTTCTTCAACAACGCCAACAATCTCAGCTTGAACCAGGTGCCCGACGTGACGGTGAAGGCGGCGTGGGACCCGCGGCTCGGGCCTTACAAGCTGCACATCGAGGCGTGGGGACTGTTTCGCCAGTTCTTCGATCGCTTCAACTTCGCCAACCATACCTACGACACCGGCAGCTTCGGCGGCCATATCAGCGCGGAGGTGATCCCGCAGACCCTGGAGCTGCAGGTCTACGGCGCCCACGGCGCGCTCGGGCGCTTCACCGCCGCACCGTTCCCGGACGCGACGCTGGCGCAGGATGGCACGATCCTTCCCTTGTCCGTCACCTCGGCGCTGGTGGGCGTGGTCTGGCACGCGATGCCGACGCTCGATATCTACAGCTACGCCGGGTTGGAAAAAGTCGACGCCGCCTTCAGGAATGTCGGCACGGTGCCGTTCGGCTACGGCAACCCGCTCTACAACAACACCGGCTGCACCGTCGAGAACTCGCCGGCGGCGACCTGCAACGGCAACACCTCGGAAGTGCGGCAATACACCGTCGGATTCTACGATACGGTCATGAAGGGCAACTACGGCACGGTCAAAGCCGGCGTGCAGTATTCCTACAACCAGCGCTTTGCCTTCGCAGGCGTCGGCGGCGCGCCGAAAACGGACGACAACATCGTCATGACCCAGATTCGCTATTACCCGTTCCAATGACCTTGCGATCGGATTCTATCCGGGGATCGATATCCCCCGGCTGCTTGTGTCCCGGCTGGACGCTATGATCAAGGCTCCCGGTCCGGGGCCGGTGCCGGTCGAGCCGTCCAGCGCGACCGGCACCTTCCTTAGCCCCGTGGCGGTTCGGCGTGATCATGCAAATCGGCGCAGGCGTGATCTCGCATCGCGTTTGCAATGAAAGAGGGCCGCCTCAGTTGGCGGCCTCAAAGGCGACCGGGCATTCGTCTCTCTCAGAATCCGGGATTATCCCTTTGGATCTTGGCAATTTCCCAGGCCTTCACGGCATCAGGCACCGGAAGCTTAATTCGCCCGCCACTCACTGAATCCAGTTCGTCGATCGTCAGATCGTTGATGCTCAATTCGCGATTTTCGCTATTCAGATCGGTCATGGCATTTCCCTGCTTGTCTCGGGACGGGATCATTCCCGTCGACCGTGGTGACACGGGTAGGACAGTCCAAAATCGGTCGCCGTGATTATTGTCACACTGCGACCATCCATAATTCTACTTAGGACACTTGGGGGTTAAATCAGGATAGCACCGATCCGGTGCGCCCTTCACCACGACGCCCAATTGAAGCTCCGAAACGTCCCCGCACTCCTTGCACGTCCACCATGAGCCCGGTTTCATCTCATCTGGCCACAAGGCCATCTTACCACGCGCCTGCAGCGCGCGAATAACGTTGTCGGTTGACGACACCGCGTGCGCGCAGGAAGAAAATTCTTGAACCGGATCAATCTGATTTGGGCAGTCCAGTCCCCTTTGCAAAAATATTTCGGTTTTCGCCTACCCCAAATCACATCTAGAACTGTGGTCATCCCACCCCACAAGAGGGGCGTTGGCCATCGTCACGAACGCGGGGAGGGATGCGGTGGACGCGGCAGCGTCAGGCGCGCAACGTGATGCAGGGCGGGTCGATGAGACTTGTGAGCGATCAAACGGCGAGCTGACGAACGATGCTGCTGCGGACGGCGAAGTCGTGTGGTCCTGACGCCCCGACGCTGGCGTCAAGTTCGCGGAGTTGCGTCGGCCCGACCGGGTTTAGACAAGACATATCCGCAGGCGACGGTGGCAAAACAGCCCGGTCACCGGGGAGAGCACGAAGGAAACCGTTAAAACCATTGCGTGCGGGAATGCCGG
>Ga0080027_10001100_pt1 | contig 10953 bp, 9 predicted proteins | sample OrgsoiDNA2013046_FD_70962 | JGI IMG/M metagenome (GOLD analysis project Ga0080027, IMG submission 70962) | Permafrost soil microbial communities from the Arctic, to analyse light accelerated degradation of dissolved organic matter (DOM) -... | ecosystem: Environmental > Terrestrial > Soil >...
GAACGCTTCGGCCTGGCCGTCGATCCCGAGGACCGCATGGCGCGCAGACGAGCTTGTCTGAGCGTGGTCGAATACCTGCGAGCGCTGTCCGAGAGCGACTCCGCGTCGGGACTCGATTCGGAGGTCAGATCCAAGGTCATCGCACAGTCAGCGTCGGCACCGACGCCGACAACACCGATCCGACCCACGCCGACCTCGTCTTCACCACCGATCGGCCGGACCTCGGCCTCGGGGGTGCCCGTGGCCCTCGCATCACCCTCGGCGGCGCCCGTCGCGGGTGACGGGACGGCCGCGGCCTCGGCCGGGTCCGAATCGGGGTCGGGACCAGAGACTCCTCGGGCGATGAGCTCCTCGGGACGACGACCCTCGGCGCCAGGTGAGCGTCCTTGGTTCCCGCCGGGCCAGACTTCTTCACCAGCGCCATCGGCACGCTCCTCGCCTCCGTCAACGGCCGTATCTGGGAGCGCTGTCACCGACAGCGCCGATCCGGTCGAGGCCCAGGAAGCCGCCCAGGAAGCGTCGGAAGCAGCGTCCCAGGATGGGCTCGCGTCGAAGCACCACCTGTGGCAACTGGGCGTCGGATCCACTCTGAATCTCGAAGCCGCCCCGGGGGGCCCCACGGGGCACTTGCAGTTTCTCTGGTATCTGCCGCTCGAATGGCGGCTGGCCCTTTGCCTGCGCGCGCTCTGGCCCGTGCTGGGCGGGCAGTTTCGAACCGAGGGGAGCGACGTGAGGGTCTGGAACTTTGGCGGAGCCGTGAGCCTGCAGTATCTCTTCGAAACGGGAGGAACGCGGCTGCAGCCCTTCGTGGGCGCGGCGCTGGGTGCCAGGGTGGCCCTCACCGAGTCGACGCCTGCCAATGCATTGCAGAGCCGCGAGACTTTCACACCCAGTCTGAATCTCGGAGCCGATGCCGGAGTGCGTTATTCTCTCTCAACGCTGGTACAGCTCTTCTTCGAGGCCGGCGTGCTTCACGGCTGGCTGGTGCCGGGGATAAACCGCACAGATTATGAGGAAAAGGCCGCCAACTCCGATTCCCTTCACACTTCGTTCGGCGTACTCTTCGAAATCTGACTGTTCCGAAGGTCGGGCGGGTACTTAAGAACGAGTGGATCCGCGGCCTGCCCGCCCGGGAAGTGCGTGGACCACCCCTCGACACCTCGGTTGGTTGGCTGGTTGATGGTGGCGGCCACCAGATTCAGCCCCCGAAATGGAGCAGCAGGCATGCAAGGAGACCGCATCATGAAGACCCACCGCCCGATTGCAATTCTGGCGATCGCCCTCGTGACGGTCACCCTCGCGGGGTGTTCTTTCACCCGCCGCGCCATAGATGTCTACACACCGCCGCCATTCGCTCTCGACGGCGGCCCCTCGTTCGATGGGAGCATCCCCGAGCGGGGGGGAGTGACCCGCCTCGATATGAACCGTGGCAACTGCATGGCTTTGCAGTGCCAGCAGTCCGGTTGTTCCGCCGGAGCCTGCACGGGACCGAAGTGCAGCGGGACCGACAAGACCACCGTGACGGGCACGGTCTACGATCCCGCCGGCAAGGTTCCTCTGTACAACGTGACGGTCTACGTTCCAAACACCGCCCTGAATCCTCTGACCGAGGGAGCGTCCTGCGATTGCGAGACCTCGATCTCCGGCAGTCCGGTGGTCGCGGCCACCACGGATGCCAAGGGGCAATTCACGCTCGAGGACGTCCCGGTCGGCAGCAACATCCCGCTCGTCATCCAGGTTGGAAAGTGGCGTCGCGAGGCGGTGATCCCGGCCGTGAGCGGATGCACCAACACGGCCGTCGATGCGTCGCTGACCCGGCTCCCAAAGAATCAGAGCGAGGGCCACATCCCAAGAATCGCGCTCACCACGGGCGGGCTCGACGCGCTCGAGTGCTTGCTTCGCAAGATCGGAATCGTGGACACCGAATTCACTCCCGAGGCCGGGACCGGACGCGTGAATCTGTTCGCGGGAGGCAATCATCTTGGGATGCCCATGGCGGGCACCAGCGCCGGCACCAACTCCTACGATCCGACCCTGAACGGGGGCGCCACCTTCACGGACGCCGAGACCTGGTGGGAGACCGCGGACAACCTGAACAAGTACGACATCATCCTGCACTCCTGCGAGGGCACCGAGCGGCCCACCAACAAGAGCGTCAACGCCCGCATGGCCCTGCAGACCTACGCCGACGCGGGCGGCCGGGTGTTCGCGTCGCACTGGCACAACTACTGGATCGAGCAGGGGGCGGCACCCTGGCCCACCGTCGCGCAGTTCAATCACCAGCGTGATCCGATGAGCCCGTTCACCGCCACCATCGACACCAGCTTCCCCAAGGGGATGGCCATGGCGGCCTGGTTGACCAACGTCGGGGCGTCCACCACACCCGGGCAGCTGGTCATCCAGGGCGCCAAGCGGACCGTCCAGGCCGTCAACATCGCCCAGCGCTGGATCTACAGCGACGCCACCATGCCCCCCTCGGTTCAGTATTTCAGCTTCAATGCTCCCGTGGGCGCTACCAAGCAGTGCGGCAAGGTGGTGTTCAGCGACCTGCACGTCTCGGCGGGAGCGGGAGGCGCCACCAACGACAGCTCGGCGCCCGCCAAGCCATTTCCCACCGGCTGCGTCACCACGGAGCTCTCTCCCCAGGAGAAGGCCCTGGAGTTCATGCTCTTCGATCTCTCGACCTGCGTGAGCGAGCCGATCATTTACTGAGTCAGCCGGTATTGAGTCAGCCGATTTTTCGCTCGAGGGCCAGGATGACCCGGTCCTCGTACTGCTCGCCGTAGAGGGCATCGGCTTCCATGATGCCGGTGGGGCTGGTGACGTTGATCTCCGTGAGATAGCCGCCGATGACGTCCAGTCCCACGAAGAAGTGTCCGGCCTCGCGCAGGTGCGGACCAACGGCGGCGATGATCTCCAGATCGCGCCCCTCGATCTTCGTCGGCATGGCGCGCGCTCCCACGTGGAGGTTGCCGCGTGCGTCGTCCGGGGCCGGTACCCGCAGCACCGCGCACAGCGGCTCGCCGTCCACGAGCAGGATGCGCTTGTCGCCGTTGCGGACCTCGGGCAGGTACCTTTGCGCCATGGTCCACCGCCGGCCGAGGTTGGTGGCCTGCTCCAGAATAGCGCCGGTGTTGGTGTCGCCCTGCCGCACGTGAAACACGCCGAATCCGCCCGAGGCGTCGAGCGGCTTCACCACCATCTCGCCGCCCTGCTCCAGCAGGAAGCTGCGTAGCCGAACGGTTTCTCGGGTCACCACGGTGGGCGGGCAGAGCTGTGGGTAGTTGAGGATGGCCAGCTTCTCGTTGCATTCGCGCAGGCCGCGCGGGTCGTTGATGATCAGGGTGCGTCCGCGGGCCCGCTCCAGCAACAGCGTCGCGAAGTAGTAATCGAGGTCGATGGGCGGATCCTTGCGCATGAAGACCGCGTGGCAGGAGCCGAGCGGAACACTCGATTGCGGCCCCAGCAAGTAGTGATCGCCGACGATCCGTCGGACCGTGACCGGCCAGGCACGGGCCATGGGCTCGTCGTGCTCGAGGCCGAGGTGGCGGGGCTCGCAGAACCAGATCTCGTGACGACGCTGCTGCGCTGACAGCATCATCGCAAAGGTGGAATCGCCCGCGATCTGAATGCTGGCCAGCGGGTCCATGATGAACAGAAGTTTCATGTGAATTCACTTTCAGGTCTCGGGGAGAGTCGGGGACTTCGCTTCGGGGGGCGTGGCCTCCGCGTCCGGACGGACTTCCTTCATGGGTAGCAGATGCTCGAGACCGTGCTTGCGCATCCGGTAATATAGTGTGGATCGGTTGATCCCGAGCCGCCGCGCGGCGTGGGCGATGTTGCCCTGAGATTGATCGATGGCGGCCACGATCTCCGCTCGCTCCTGCTCGGACAATCGTTCCTGCAGAGGCCGGGCGCCCTCGCGGGCCGATCCGGTGTCACTGCCTGGAAACGCGCCGCCGGTCGCTGCCAGACCGGCCGTGGCCGCGCCCGTCGCCGCCGCGCCGGTCCCAGAGGGATGGACGGCGGGAGCGCGCCGGGTGAACTCCAGATCCGCCGCGGTCACGTCCGGCCCCCGCGTCAGGATCAGCGCTCGCTCGATCACGTTTTCCAGCTCCCGAACGTTGCCGGGCCAGGAATAACCGCCCAGCGCGGCCTTGGCCCCCGGGTCCAGACCTCGAATGGTCTTGCCAAACGATCGGGCATACTTGGCCACGAAATGGTCGCCGAGGAGCGAGATGTCTCCCGGCCGCTCACGCAAGGGCGGAAGGACGATGGGGAATACGTTCAGCCGGTAGTACAGATCCTCGCGGAAGGTCCCCTCCGCGATCTGCCGCTCGAGATCCCGGTGAGTGGCCGACACCACCCGCACGTCCACCTTGACTGTCTCGGTGCCTCCCACGCGTTCGAGCTCGCGCTCCTGCAGCACCCGCAGCAGCTTGACCTGGACATCGAGCGGAACGTCGCCGATCTCATCCAGGAACAGGGTTCCCCCCTCGGCCAGCTCGAACCGTCCGGGACGCCGCCGCACGGCCCCCGTGAAGGCGCCCTTTTCGTGCCCGAAGAGCTCCGACTCCAGCACCCCCGTGGCGAGCGCGGCGCAATTGACCTTGATGAAGGGCCGGGACTCGCGCGCGCTGTTGATGTGGATGGCCCGCGCCACCATCTCCTTGCCAGTCCCGGTTTCGCCGCGCAGGAGCACGGTGGCGGTGGTCTGGGCCACCTGCTCGACGCGCAGCAGGACCTCGCGCAGCGCCGGCGAGTCCCCGACGATGGCACCAAAATCGAAGACGCCATGGGCCTCGCTGGCCAGCATCCCCGCGTACTCGGCCAGTTGCTCGCCGAGGCGCCGGTTCTCGCGTCCCAGGTGGAAGCGCTCGATGGCCTGGGTCAGGATCCCCCGCATCTCCTTGGAGTCCCAGGGCTTGGTCACGTAACGGTAGATGCGTCCGAGGTTGATGGACTCGATCAACACGTCGACATCGGTGAATGCCGTCACGATGATCCCGATGGCGTCGGCGCGGACCTCGCGCACGGCCCTCAGCAGATCGAGACCGGTCATGCGCGGCATGCGTTGGTCGGTGACCACGACCGCCACGGGGTTCTGGCGGGCCAGCTCCAGAGCCTCTTCACCGCCGTGCGCGTAGAGCAGCCGAAAGTTCTTGCCGAAGTTGAACCGGAACGCGTCGAGGTTGTCCTGCTCGTCGTCGACTACCAACACCGGGTACGTCATCGGATCGAGCGCAGACGGTGCCATCACCCTTGACGGTATCACAGGCTCCGAGGAGATGATCGCGCATCCTCGTCGCAGGTTTTTAGTTCGAGCTCGAAAGAGCTGTTACCCTGATGGCTCGTGGCAATGACGGAGAAGACGACGCAGGAGACGGCCGAGACGACCGCCGCCTCCCGGGGGCCCCGCCTCTTGCCAAAAAACACGGTGCCGGTGCCGGCCCGCAAGCCCATGGTGCGCGCCACGCGCATCACGATCTTCGAACGCGAGGTGCGTGAGCGACTGTCCCGGGCGGCGCTGGACGTGTTGTTCGCCCGGGCCGAGCTCCTGTCGGAGGGACAGCGCAGCGTTCGCGGCAGCAAGGAGGGCTACTTCGGTTCCACCATGCTGACCATCGATCTGCCTGCCATGACCGACGTGTTTCGCGACGAATGCGATGCCGGGACCGCCCACCGGCTGGTGGGGCTCATGGAGACCGCGCTCGCGGAGGTGGCCCTCACGGCGTTGGACCAGACGCTGCCGCGTCGCATTCGTGAGATCGCGGAGAGCGAGGCCCGGCGAATCGCCGCCGCGCCGATCAAGGATCTCCGTGTCCACGTGGTGGTCCGCGCGCAGGGCGCCAAGGTCTTCATCGACGTGGACGTGGAGGCGGGGCTCTAGGCTCCGGCTTTTCGCCCCATGCCCGAGGCCACCTACACCTTTGCAGCCGTCGCCAAGATCCTGGAGATAGCCGAGAGCAAGCTTCGGTACTGGGCCCAGGTTGGCTTCGTGGGCCCATCCGTGCGTGAAAGCGGCAGGATGCTTTTCAGCTTTCAGGATCTGATCAGCGTCAAGGCCGCCAAGGAGCTGGTCGACCGAGGTTTCGCTGTCGCGCACATCCGCAAGGCGCTCTCCAGCGTGCGCTCGTCGTTGCCCCACGTCGATCGACCCCTCGATCGCATCCGGGTCGCGTTCGACGGCGAGACCCTGGTCCTGGTCGACGAGGGGGCCGCCTTCGAGCTCTCCGGACAGAAGGTGTTCGACTTTGGGCTGGGGGACCTGGCGATCCGCGCCGCGGTAGGCCTCCTCGAGCCGTCCACGCGGGCGGGACAGGGGGCTGCGTCGGCTTCAGCTCTTCGACGCGAGGGACAGACGGGCGCCGGCCCGGGCGAGGCCTCGCGTCCGGCCACGGCTTACGAGTGGTTCACCGAGGCCATCCGGCTCGAAGGCGATCCGGCGCGGCTGGAGGAGGCCGAGGCTTGTTATCGGAGGGCCCTGACCCTCGACCCGGCCCTCGCCGCCGCTCACAACAATCTGGGCCAGATCGCGTATCGCCGCGGTGACACGCGGGCGGCGCGCGCGGCCTTCGACAATGCCCTGGCGCTCGATCCCGATCAGCCCGAGGCACGGTTCAACCTGGCCAACCTGATCCTGGAAGCCGGAGATATCGAGCTGGCGGTGGCGGAGCTCAAGCGGGCCTTGCAGGTCGCGCCGGACTTCGCCGATGCGCACTACAATCTGGCGGTGGCGCTCGAGAGGTTGGGTGGGCAGGCCCAGGCTCGAGCCCACCTCGAACGCTACCTCGCGCTCGATGGCGAGGCCGGAGCGCCCTGGGCGTCTCAAGCGCGCATCTTGATCGAACGCCTCTCCGGGTGACGCATGGCCCCTGATGTGGCGGGTCACACGCCAACGGTCACGGTGGTGGTCCCATCCGTGTCCACCCGGACCGTTACGGTCCAGGGACGGCAACAAACGGCGCAGTCCTGCACGAACACCTGGTCGCCCGGACTGTCGAAGTCGACGTCCGACTGAAGGTCGATCTCGCCGGCCTCTCCGCAATAGGGACATTCGTACAGTTCGTCCATAAAGTTAGCGTTCCTTCTGCGATATGATACGTCCGGAGGCGCCAATGGCATCCTGGTTCGTGTACGTCGTGCGTTGCCGCGACGGAACGTTGTACACGGGGATCAGCACCGACGTCGAAGCCCGCATCGCGCGCCACAATGACGGGACCGGCGCCCGCTACACCCGCGCCCGGAGGCCGGTCCGGCTGCTCTACACGGAGCGCAAGCGAACTCGCGCCAACGCGCTCCGCAGGGAGGCGGCCATCAAGTCCCTGACCCGCGCCGAGAAGATCGATCTGGTGGGGGAGCAGGGCGCTCCATGATCGAGCCGCGGCGTGCGCCGCGCTTCCGCCTGCCGGGGCTCTTCCGCGCGGCGACCACCGGGTTCGCGTTGGTCGCGTTGCCGGCGCCGGCGATCGGGGTCTCGGGGAGTGCCACGGCCACGCCCGTCACGATGGCTTCCCCGTCCGGGGCGACGGTCGATCGGGCGCGGCTGCTCGTCTCACGGGTGCCGGTCCCCGCGGGGCCATTCCAGCGCGGCTCCTCCCGTGGGGAGGATGACGAGCGCCCGGTCCGCAATCAGGTTGTGGCTGGCTTCGTGATCGACAGGACCGAGGTGACGCGCGTGGCCTACTCGCTGTGCCTGAGAGCCCATCGCTGCCGACCGGTCCCATCGCCTCTGGCCGGGGCTCCCGGCCTCGACGGCAACCTTCCGGTCACGGGGGTCTCATGGTTCGACGCCCGGGATTTCTGCGGGTTCGCGGGTGGGCGGCTCCCGACCGAGGCGGAGTGGGAGAAGGCGGCGCGGGGAACCGACGGGCGCGAATACCCCTGGGGGGCCGAGGCGCTGTGCGACCGTGCCAACTGGGGGAATTTCGACGGCGAGGGACCTTGCGCCGGTCAGAACCCGGGTTTTCCGGTGGCGGTTGGCCGCTACCCGGCCGGGGCCAGCCCCTACGGCGCGGTCGATCTGGCGGGCAATGTCTGGGAATGGGTTTCGGATCGCTACGACGAGGATCCGAAGCGGCGGGTGGTTCGGGGCGGATCCTGCTGCAGCTACTTCGTGCCCCCGCGAGCCTCCAATCGGAACGCGTGGGCGCCCGAATATCGCGACGCGGATCTGGGCTTTCGCTGCGTGGCGGCCCAGAGTTGATGCACTGCCTGATGGACCCGGCGATGGACCCGCGCGCGATCGCCGATCTCGGGGACGACCGGCGGCGCGCTGGGCGCGGGCCTGGGACCTGGGCGCTCGCGGCCCTGGCCGCCGCCCTGGTGACGGGAATGGCCGGGGTGGCTGCCGCGATCATGCCCATGCCCATGCCCATGCCCTTGCCCTTGCGCTTGCCCACGTCCACGTCCTCGCCTTCGGTTCTCCGGAAACCGCCGACCGCCTCTCCGTCGAGCCGCGCCGGCGAAGAGATCCCGGCACCGCGCGACGACGATCGCGATCGCGATCGTATCCGACGCCTGCAGGAGACCATCTCGGAGATCCTGCGCAATCGGACGCTCGGACGGTTGCGGGTGGGGTTGCGGGTCATCTCGGCCCGCACGGGGCGCCTCTACTACGCCAGCCGTGCCGACAACTTGATGGATCCGGCTTCGAACCAGAAAGTTCTGGCCACCACCGCGGCGCTGATGCGGCTGGGGGCTGACTGGCACTTTCGCACCGAGCTGTCCGGCGACGATCCCGACGCAGACGGCGTGCTCCACGGAAGCGTGTTCCTGCGCGGCAACGGCGATCCCTCGTTGAAGATGGCGAACCTGGAGGAGCTCGCCGGGCGTCTGCGGGCACGCGGGGTGGTTCGCATCGAGGGTGGAGTGGTCGCCGATGCTCGCCGTCTGGGTGACGAAGGGGCCCCCACGGCTGTCGACAGCCGCGGGCGAACAGAATCGGAGGCCGCGTCTCCCTTGCTCGTGAACAACGGCATCATCGTCGTGCGGGTCCGCCCGGGCGCGACGCTGGGATCGCCGGCCATCGTGTTCACGGACCCCTCGGACCACGGACCGGCTGGCCTCGTGCTTCGCAATCAGGTCGTCACCAAGGAGGGTGCACGGCGCCCGCGCGTGACCGTGCGTACCAGCGTGACGGGTGGCCGGCTGCACCTCGAGGTGGCCGGGCACATCGGCCTCGGCTCGTCCGGCGTGGCGTTTAGGCGGCGCGTGGGGTTTCCCGCGTTGCACGCGGCGGTCCTCATGCGGGCGGCCCTGACCTCGTCTGGGATCGACGTCCGTGACCCGGGATCGATCGGCGTGCGCCCGGGGTCGCCGGACTTCGTCGAGGCGCACCGCTCGGCTCCTCTCTCGGTGATCCTGCGCAAGATCAACAAGGACTCCGACAACGCGCAGGCCGAGCGAGTCCTGCAAACCGTCGGCGCCGAGGAACGGGGAGGGCCCGCGACCACGGAGAGGGGCTTGTCGGTGTTGCGCGAGGTCCTGGGCAGCCTGGGGCTGCCCCCCAGCAGCTACTTCTCCAAGAACGGGTCGGGCCTGGGCCATGCCAACCGCATCACGCCGCACGCGATGGCCGATCTGCTGCGGGCGCTGTACCTGGATCCCCGGGTGGGGCCCGAGATCCTGCAATCCCTGTCAGTGGGGGGAATCGATGGAACCACCCGCAATCGATTCAAGGGCACCCTGGCGGCGCGCCGCGTGCGGGCCAAGACCGGCACCTTGAACGGTAAGTCCTGCCTGTCCGGTCTGGTGGGCGATGGCGACGACGTGATGGTGTTCTCGATGATGGTGCAGGGATTCCGGGGCAAGAGCCTGCACGCGGTTCGCGCTTCGCAGGTGGGGGCCGTGACCGCCATGATGCGATACGTGCGCGAGGGCACCGGCGAGCGAATCGACCTGCCGGAAGGCTTCGACGAGCAGCAGGTTGGCAAGGACGTCGAGGCGGGAGGTGAGGTGGTGGAGACCGGCCAACAGGGTGAGGGCGAGGGTGAGGGCGAGGGTGAGGTTGAGGGTGACGGCGAAGCCCATGTCGAAGCCGCCGGCCGCGGGACCGGGCCCGGGCCCGGCACGGGCGCCAGCAATCGCCCGGGGACACCCGTCGGGCGAGCCGCCGCCGACATCCTGCCGCTCGAGGGCGATCCTGCCCCTGCCCCTCCCTGACTTGCGGGCGCGGTACTTCGTCCTTGTCACGAGATCGCCACACGTCTCCCGGGGGAAGGGGGTAGGGTGCAAGCAGGTGAGGTTTGCCCATGAGCAGATTGAAGTCCGTTCCTGAAGCCGCTCCCGCCGCCGCCGAGAGCGCCGCTCAGCCCACCACCACCGATCTCGAGCAGGCGTCCTTGTACCTGAATCGAGAGATGTCCTGGCTGGCCTTCAACGAACGGGTCCTGGCGGAGGCCGGGGAAGCCCACTGGCCGTTACTGGAACGTCTGAAATTCCTGGCCATTCATTCCTCCAACCTCGACGAGTTCTTCATGATTCGGGTGTCCGGCCTGCACGAGCAGCTCGAGGCGGCCGTCATCGAGACCAGCCCGGATGGCCTCAGCGCGCGGGAGCAACTCACGCGCGTCGGACACGAGGTTCGCCGCCAACTGGCGACGTCGTCCCGCATGCTATCGGCCGAGCTGTTGCCGGCCCTGGCCGAGCGCGGAATTCACATCCGGGACTGGAAATCCCTGGACGCACCGATGATGCGGCTGGCCAGCCAGTACTTTCGGCGTTCGGTGTTTCCCGTGGTCACGCCGCTGGCCGTCGATCCCGGGCACCCGTTCCCGTTCCTGTCCAACCTGTCCCTGTCCCTGGCGGTCGAGGCCCGCGATCCCGAGACCAAGGAGAGAAAATTCGCGCGGGTCAAGGTCCCGGAGAGTCTGCCCCGCTTCATCTCGCTCGGCGATCTCGATCCGGCGCGCGCCCGCTCGGCGCCGGAATCCGAGGTTCACGACTTCCTTC
>Ga0080027_10001101_pt1 | contig 10945 bp, 9 predicted proteins | sample OrgsoiDNA2013046_FD_70962 | JGI IMG/M metagenome (GOLD analysis project Ga0080027, IMG submission 70962) | Permafrost soil microbial communities from the Arctic, to analyse light accelerated degradation of dissolved organic matter (DOM) -... | ecosystem: Environmental > Terrestrial > Soil >...
AAGCCGAGATTGCCCGATCGCAGCGCGGTCGCCTTGTCCTGGCTGTGATCGCGCGCGAGCTGCGCGAACGTCTTCGGCGTGCCATCGGCGAGGGCCGCGTTCAGGACGTCTTGCGCCTCGTCGCGCGTCTTGCAGAGGATGCGCCAGATCCGGTAACGCTCGGGGGCATCGTACCGCGCGCGATTGCGCCCGTAGTAGGCGCGCACGTCGGCCACGGGCACGTCGGCCACGGGACCCAGGCTGCCTCGGAGCGCGCGGACCGTCGCCCCCGACTCGGCGCGCTCGATGGCGTGTGCGACCACGGGCTCGGTTGCGAGCTTCGACGTCTCGGCCGCGAGCGAGAGGAGCGCGTCGCGAACGAGCACCTCGTCGAGGACGCGATGGCGGATCGCATCGGCCGTGGACCCGAACGACGCCCGCTGGAAGCCCGGCATCGACGCGATGCGCTCTTCGAGCTCGCTCGCGGCGATCGAGCGGGACATGGGGGGCACGCCGACGGCCGCCACGACGGCGTCGCGCTGCGACGGCGGGGACGTCTGCGCGCCGTTCGCCGTCCTGGCGCCGGCGTCGTCTGCGCGGCTGCTGTCGTGGACGAGCACCGCGGCCACCGCGAGACCGGCGCCGGCGACGAGCCCGCGGAGCACGGTCTACGACCCCGCGGCTCGACGGCGAGGGCGCGCCGCGGCTACGGACGCTCGAGGCCCGACGTTGAGAACCCCGGCGACGCGGAGCACCTCGTCGTCGACGCCGACGAACCGATAGCACTCGGAGCGAAAGCCATACGCCTTGTGCAGCCGGCTCACGATGTCGACCATGGCGTCGGGGGGGACGAGCGCCTTGCGCAGCTTGGCGACCTTGCGAATCGACCGGAGCGGCTCGCCGAGCTCGAGTAGCTCATGGACCCGCACGAGCACGTCGAGAGGCTTGAGCTCACGGGCGCCGCGGACCTTGCCCGAGTCGAGCTCGCGCATGAGGCGCTGCCGGCGCTTCTCCGTTCGCCCGTCTTGTTTGTGCGCACCGTTGCCTCTGCCGCCGAGGATGTCGTTGAACAGTCGCGCCACGCGCCGCTTTTCGATCGCCTCCGGACTCCCCCGTCGGTTCAGCGGTTTCGAGGGGGTTCGGGTCGCCTTCACGATCGTGCGCCTCGGTGTATCAGACGCGGAATCGAAGCGACGTTAGCGATCTACCGGATGAGTGTCAATTGCACATGAGGGCGGCGTTCAATTCGCGGTCTCGGCCTAGCCCTCGCTGGCGGAGGTCGCGGAAAATAGCCCAATTGGGCACGGCTCGCAGTGCCCGCTGGTCTTCACCAGTGTCCCGTCAGCCCGTCAGCCCCGTCAGGCGGCGGGGATCAGCGCATCGTGAGCTTCATGCAGGCCGAGAGGCCGTCGGTCGTTCGCGATTGCATGCCGCACTCGTACTTTCCGGGCGTCAGGCCGTACACGCACGATTGCTCGAAGCGTTCGAAGGTACCCCGCTTCGCCAGCTCCTCGGCCCACCCGTCACGGAACGCGACCCGCTCGTTCGAGCTCAGCTCGATGCCTTCGTGCTCGACGTACTCGCTCGTGTAGAGGTCGACGATGTGGTCCTGCAGGTCCAGGCACGCGAGGAGCTTCTGCTCCTCGGTGGTGAACTGCGGAGACTGGGCCTCGACCTTGGGCCGCGCGGCGCACCCACCGAGAACCACGAGTGAAACGAGACCGGCGAGAGTGAAGCGGAGCATCACCGGGACGACCTGACGTGTGAAGGGACACGTCTATTGTAGCTTTCGATCCGCGGTCGCGCCCGTCAGGATCGGAGCACAGCCGCGAGCGCAGGCGCGGGCGCGAGCGCGGACGTCGGCGCGCGCGGACGCAGGCAGTCTATTTCGGCGGCTCTTCCGCCAGAGCGGCGATCCCCGCGCGCACCTCGGGAGGGACCTCGACCTTCTGCATCGTGGTGTAGTCGACGAGCACCGCAACCGACGCTCCGCGTGCGCAGGGCCGCTCGGGAGCGTCGAGGAGCCAGGCTGCGTATTCCATCGTGATGCTCGTTCGCCCGACCCTCAAGATGCGCGACCCGACGACGATCGTCGCAGGGTAGACGACAGGGCGGATGAAGTCGCAGCTCGCCATCGCCAAGATGGGCCCGACGTCGCGCGGTCTGTCGGCGTGAACGCCGATGCGGGCGAAGAGCGCGATACGGGCCGACTCGAACCAGGTGAAATAGCGCGCATGGTTCACGTGGCCCATCGCGTCCATTTCGGCCCAATGAACTGGAAAGCTCACGGTGACGGGAAAGGGGACCATCGCTGGATGATCCCCTGGTAGCATCCCTTCTTCGTCAGATCAGTTTTTCCCGCTGCCGCCGCTGCCGTTCCGGGCGTCGATCGCGACGTACTGCATCTGATCGCCGCGTTTCACTCGCAGCAGAATCGGTGCGTGACCCGACGCGCTGGTCGCGACCCGCACCTTCGCCGTGAGGTCGCTCGCGCTCGCGACGCGCTGGCCGGCGACCTCTTCGATGACGTCGCCCGGGCGGAGCTTTCCGTCGGACGGACCGTCGGAAGCTACGCGCGACACGACGACGTGTCCGTCGTCCTCGGCGACCGCGATCCCGAGGGCCGTGGCGCGATCGGCGGCGCCGTCGCTCGACTCTTGCGGCGACGAGTCGGCGTGCTCGCCATCGTCTTTGAGGGCGGAGAGCGTCACGTCGACGTCGCGCTTCTGGCGCTCGTGGAAGACCGCGAGCTTCACCTGCGTGCCTGGAGCGTGGCGCGCCACGAGCCGCGGCAGATCTTCGGTGTGGGGAACGTCTTGCCCGTCGACCGCGACGATCACGTCGCCCGACTTGATACCCGCCTTGTCGCCGGGGCTGCCTGGTTCGACGTCCTCGACGAGCGCGCCGTGGGAGTGGTCGAGGCCCACGGCTCTGGCAAGGTCGTCGTCCATTCCCTGAATGACGACGCCGATGCGCCCTCGCGACACATGGCCCGTGGCGAGGAGCTGCGGAACGACGTCGCGGACCGCATCGATCGGGATCGCGAAGCCGATGCCCTTGCCTTGCGGGTTGATCGCCGTGTTGATCCCGACGACCTGGCCGCGCAGGTTGAAGAGCGGACCGCCGCTGTTGCCGGGGTTGATGCTCGCGTCGGTCTGGATGAAGTCGTCGTAGGGGCCGGCGCCGATCGTGCGGCCTTTGGCGCTGACGATGCCCATGGTCACCGTGTTGCCGAGCCCGAACGGATTGCCGATGGCGACGACGTACTCGCCGACCCTCAGCGCTTCGCTCGATCCGAGCGACGTCGTGGGCAGATCGCTCGGCGGGTTCTCGAGCTTGAGGACCGCGACGTCGAGGCGTATGTCCTTGCCGACCACCTTCGCGCGGTAGTCGCGGTCGTCGGCGAGGCGCACCTTCACGAGATCGGCGCCGTCGATGACGTGCGCGTTGGTCACGACGTGACCCTCCTTGTCGATGAGGAACCCTGAGCCCAGAGCCTGCTGCTTGGTGACGGCGTCACCGTCGCCGTCGTTGCCGCCGCGAGGAGATCGACCTTGCGGCCCCTGCTGGTGGAAGAACGGTGTGAGATCGCCGAAGCCGGGGAACCCGAACTCGCCTCGAGCCTGATGCACCTCGTGGACCGTCGTGATGTTGACGACGGCGGGGCGCACCCTGGCGGCCAGGGTGGCGATGTCCGGCGTTCCGGGGAGAACGGGTGGTGTCGCGAAAGGAGCGGGCGTCTGAGCCACGGAGTCGGGCTGCGCAGCCGCTGCGGGGTGTTGGCAGCCGCTTCCAGCCGCCAGGATGAGAGCAGTGAGAGGAATGATGTTTCGCAGTGTCATGACTCCGCTGCAACACGGGAGGGCGCCCGCCGATTCCCGGCCGATTCCCGGCTCGTTCGCTCAGCGCTCGTCGGTCGCGTACACGACCTCGCCGAGGCGGGCCTCTTCTTCCGCGGCGGCGTCGCGCTCTGCGGCGACCGCGGCGGCCTCGGTCTCCAGATCCGCAAATCGCCAGCGAGTCTCTCCCGTCGGCTCGATGGCGATATCGCCGCCGAGAGCGATGAGCTCGCGGTCGAGTCGCTTGGGCTCGGCCGGCTTGCCCGTGGCCCCCTGCCACGCCGAGGCCGCGACGCCGTCGGTCATCGGCTGCTTCGAGCGCACGCGCTCGAGCACCGCGCGCAGGACCGCGAGCCTCCCGCGCTCTTCGGCCTCTTCGCGGCGCCTGAACGGTCGCGCGATCGCGCGGCCGATGGGCACGACGAAGAGCAGCGCCGAGAACACGAGCGGCACGACGCCGAGCGCGATGGGAACGCCGGTGTCGAACACGGGCTGCGGCACGCGGTCGAAGAGGTGCGTGACCCGCTCGAGCGTCAGCCCGTTGCCGATCGCCCAGAAGCCCATGAACAGGTTGAACGCATTGAGCGCGGCGATGCCGACGTTGGCGCCCGCCGAGTTGCCCGTGAGCGGCGGGAGCGGCTTCGGCCCTCGGTCCCAGGCGGCCGGAGGCGGCGCGGGGATGCTGGCTCGCGACGCGTCCGTACCTTCCGCCGTCTTTCGCAAGGCCGGAAAGCTGTAGAAGATGCCCCCGTCTTCGCTGACGCCGACCTCGCCGTCGTAGTCGAGCATGAGGCGCGCCATCATCGGATCGGCCTCTTCGCGCGGCAGCCCGGTGGCGCGCATCACGTCGGCCAGACCGATGCGGCCCTTGCCGGCGCGAATGGCGGCGAGGACCCGACGCGGTGTCTCGAGAGGATCGTCGGGAGGGGCCGGCGGCCCGAAAAAGAAGCGGTTGACGCGCTCGTACAAGGGAACGCGGGGGCCCTCGGCGCGCCGGGGCGCGAAGCGGCGCGCCTCGTATCCCCCCCCGCCCCAGCCGGACGCCGAGTAGACGGAGAAGGGCGACCAGGGGTGGAACGTCCAGAAGAGCGCGTCGCCGAGCACCCGGAAGAACGCGTACGCGAGCGCCCCGCCGGGGAGACCGTCGCTGCGACGCGAGTCGTTTCCCTGGCGCGCGAAGGTCATGGCCAGGATGAGCGCGACGAAGATCGCCGCGTAGCCGACGAGCACGATGGCCACCCAGGCGCGCACGACGAAGCGCAAGACGCCCATCAGGCCGCGTCCGAACGCCTTCATCACGCGCCGGCGCGCGTCGCGCCCCTCCCACGGCTTGGTGAAACCGCTCGGGAAGAGGTGAACGAGCTGACCCTCGGCGGTGACCCTCAGCTGCCCTCGATACTCGGTGGAGAGCCACTTCAACCCGCTCTCGGCGTCGCGCAGCGCCAGGCCCGTCTTTGCGGCCGCGTCGGCGACGGTCATGGGCGAGCGGCCGTCGACCTGCGCGCGGAGGGTCTCTCCCGCCTTCGCGGGGTCCATGAAAGTCGGCGGCGCGGTGTGCGCGACAGTCGGCACGGGTTCCAGGGTAAGCACCGAAGGGGCACCGGTCGAGCCGAGCCTTTCCGAGGGGTTCGCTTGCGCCGGGCGCTGCCGCGGTTCGGCTGGCGCGCGCGATGCCAGTCGATGCGCGGGTTCCGATCGATATAAGGTAGGCGGCGTGAGACTCGGCCTTCTCGGTCCGGCAGAGGGAGATCTGGCCGCGCTGGCGCGCACGGCGGAGCTCCTCTTGAACGGCGCAAAGGTCACCCGGGCCATCTACCTCGGCGCCGACGACGCCCTCGAAGACACCGTGGCGCTCTGGGCAGAGTCGCTCGTGGGGTCCGACGCGAGCGACAAGGGGCTGTGGGACCGGGCCTTCGCGATCGCCGCCGAGGGCTCGCCCGAGCAGATCGGGACGTTCCTGAGGAGCGAGCGCGCGCGCATGCGGTTGAAGTCGCTCGAGAGCCTGCCCCAGCGCGAGCTCCGGAGCGTCGAGATGTTCGGCGATCGGGTCGCGATCCTGGTGCACGACAAGGCGGTCCTCGACGAAGAAGACATCTTCGCCGCGACGTTCCTCGTCTACGGCAAGAGCGACGGGCCGCTCGTGAAGAAGATCGGTCCCCGGTGGTTTCTCACGCCCGGGCCGATCGGACCGGGGAGCGGCGGAGCCGTGGTGCTCGACGACGCCGCCGACGAGATCGTCGCCACGTTCTACGATCCCGACGGGCGCGCGGTTCGCAGGGAGAGGCTCTCTGCGTCGCGTCGGTCCAGGGTGAGCGTGAAGTCGTGAACCGCGTCGCTGTCTTCGGCGGCAGCTTCAACCCGCCGCACGTCGCGCACGTGCTCGCGTGCGCGCTGGTGCGCTCGATCGAGGACGTCGACCGCTTGCTGGTCGTCCCCACGTTCAAGCACCCCTTCGCCAAGCCGCTCGCGCCCTTCGACGATCGCGTGACGATGTGCGAGCTCGCGATGGCGTGGATCCCGGGGGTCGAGGTCTCGCGCCTCGAAGAGGAGCTCGGCGGCGAGAGCCGCACCCTTCGCACGCTCGAGACCCTGGCCCGGGTTCACCCCGACTGGCAGCTCCGGCTCGTCATCGGCGCCGACATCTTGACCGAAGCCCCGCGCTGGTTCGGCTTCGAGACGATCGTGAAGCTCGCGCCGCCGATCGTCCTCGGCCGCGCCGGCTTCCGCGATCCGGGCGCCAGCGATCAGGCCACCGCTCCCGCGCTCCTGCCCGAGGTCTCGAGCACGCACGTGCGCGCCGCGATCGCTCGGGGCGCCTGGAGCGAGGTCGAGAAGGTCGTTCCTCGCGCGGTGGTCGCCCACGCGCGCGCCCGAGGCCTCTATGGCGCGCCGGACTGACGTCGGCCTCCGGGTCTTCGTGTTCGGCGCGGGCAAGGCCGGAGCCTCGCTCGCGCGCGCGCTTCGCGCGGCGGGCATCGATACGCAGCTGCGAGCCGCGCGAAGCGGCTTGCCTCGCGCGATCGACGCGGACGTCGTGGTCCTTGCCGTGCGCGATCGCGATCTCGAGCCGCTGGCCGTTCGCCTGCGCGACGCGGGCCTCGTGCCGAAGCAGGCCGTGGTCGTCCACGTGGCCGGCGCGCTCGGACCCGAGCCGCTCGCGGCTCTGCGTGGGTCGTGCGCCGGCGTGGCGCAGATGCACCCGATGATATCTTTCGCGTCCGACGCGTCGCGGGCGGCGCCCGACCTCTCGCGCGGCAACGTGCACGTGCACGGCGACCCTCGGGCGGTCTCTCGCGCGCGCCGCCTGGCGCGCATTCTGGGCATGACCCCACGGACGATCGCCGGGCTCGATCCGATCGCCTACCACGCGGCCGCCGGTCTCGTCGCGAACGGAGCCGCGGCGCTCGCCGCGGTGGGGGCGGAGCTCCTCGTGAAGGCCGGCGTCGCGCCCGCCGTCGCGCCGAAGATGCTCGGGCCGCTCCTTCGCAGCGTGGCCGAGAACGTCGAGCGCCTCGGGCTCCCGGAGGCGCTGACCGGTCCGGTTCGCCGGGGCGACGTGGCGGGCCTCGAAAAGCACCTCGCCACGCTTCGCGCGAAGCTCCCCCAGGCCGTCTCCCTCTATCTGGCAGCGGCGGAGGCGCAGCTTCCCCTGGCGCGCGCCATTGGCGACGCGCCGGGGGAAACCTTCGATGCGATCGCGCGATCGCTCGCTAGGGCGCGGTGAGGTACCCGTAGAGGCCGTTGTCTTCGCCGTTCGGTCCCGCCGTGAAGAACAGCTGAGTCGGCAAGGTGCCGGCGTCGGCCGCTTGCGGCGTGTTCGGGCCCCAGGTGAGCGCCCAGAGACCGTCAATCGAGAGCGGCGCTCCGGTGCTCAGCGCGAAGGTGGCCAGCATTGCGCCCGACGTGGGGTCGAACGCGTGGATCGCGCCGCCTTCGAAGTTACCGACCAGGAGGGCCCCCGCGGGCAAGCTTCCCCAGCCGCCGGCCGGGACCGTGGTCATACCCCAGGGGCCATCGAGCCCGTTACTCGGGGCCACCTTGATGAGGCTCTTGACCAGCGTGCCCGTGAGATCGAACACGCTGACGGCTCCGAAGCCGTCGCCCTCCTGGTCGTCGGCCGCCTGCGCGTCTTGCTTGGCGTACGAGACGAAGACGCTCGTGGAGGTGGCGTAGATGTTGTACGGCGCGTACCCCGCGGGGAGGGTCGAGTCGGTCCACTTGCCCGCGCCCGCGTCGGCCGTGATGGGCGCGTAGCTCGTGTCGAAGGCGTCGATCTTCGCGTTGTGGAAGTCGGCCGCGAGGAGGATCGGCGGTGTCGACGGAATGATCTGCAGCCCCTTGAAGCTGGCGCTGGCGCTCGACATGTCGACGCGCAAGGTCGCCTTGGTCTTGTCGACCAGCGAGGATGCCCAGCCCGAGATGGTCCCGTCTTCGGCCGAGATGATGAAGACGTCGCCGAGGAAGTCGCTGGTCGTGCCGGCGTCGGGCACCGTGGCGCTCGCGTTGAAGATCTGTCCCGTCGGCGACGAGTTGCTCCCGCTGTCGAGCGCGGGGTAGAGCGGGCCGCCGCCGCCGTCGGGAAGCGGGACCTGAACCACCAGCCCAAGGATCGCACCGCCCCCGGTGGTACTGTAGAGCGTGGCCACGCCGCTATGGTTGTCCGAGACCCACGCGGGGCCGCTCGGGTTGAACGCGAGACCCCAGGCGTTCTTGAGGAGCGGATCGACCTTGGGCGCGCCTCCCGCGTCGGTGTCCGCGAAGAGATTGGTCTGGGTGACCTTCTGCAGGGTGGCGGCGGGGGTGCCCGCATCGCCGCCGTCGGGCGTCGTCGTCGGGCCGCTGTCCTTGGGCGGCGGCGTGCTGCCGTCGCCGACGGGCGTGGTCGCGTCCGTGCCGCTGTCGTCGCCGACGGGCGTGACCGGCGAGCCGGAGCTCGACGAGCAGCCGTAGAACGCGATCGCCGCGGCCGCAGCGCCCACGACGCCGTAGACCCCCGCGGTCTTCTTGAAGCTATTCGTATTCGGATTCATTTCGAGACTCCGTTTCGATTGTTGTCCAACTTGGCAAGGACTCGTGCCGTAGGAAAACCCACGACTCCGTTCGAGAATTACGGGATCGTTATGGACCGCAATTGCAGCTTCGCCAAGAAGGGATTCGGCTTGCCAGCGGAGCAACGAACGCCGCCGCGAGGGCAACGAACTCGCCGCCTGATCGCGACGACGGGCTAGACTCCGCCGCGGACCCCATGGAGGACCTGCGCCCGAAGACCATTCTTTTCTGCGCCGTGCTCGCGCTGGCCATCGCGCTCAGCGTTCTCTTGCGTGGGCGGCGCGCCGTGCACTGGCTCTTCGCGGCCTTCGCGGCCGACATCGCGCTCTGGTACGCGAGCCAGTCGTTCTCCGGATTCTTCCGGCCCGACCTCTGGGAGAGGGTCACCGGCGTCCTGACGGTGCTCCTGCCGCAGTTCGCGATCCACTTGTTTCAGAACGTCGTTCCGCGCGAGGCCGGAGCGCGCGCGACCCCGCTCGCTCGCTTCGCCGCGATCGTCTCCGTACCCGTGCTCGTCGTGACGGTCTCGCCCTATCACGACCGCGCCTTCGCGCTCGGCACCGTCTACACCTACGTCTTCGGGCTGCTCGCCGCGGCCCTCATCACGCTGGCGCGGCAAGGGCAGCGCAACCCGTCGCGGGCCGTGCGCGATCGCGTGCGGTTCCTCGTCGTCGTCGGCGCCGCCGCGACCACGTTCTCGCTCGCCGACTTTCTCTCCTATCTCGGCGTGCATCTGCCGCCGATCGGCGCTGTGCTCGCGATCGTCTTTCTCTTCGTGCTCGCCGAGTCGGTGACGCGCGCGCGCCTGGCCGATATCTACGAGCTCGCGGGCCGCCTGCTGGTCTCGACGGGGCTCGCCTTCTCGCTGGCCGCGATCTTCTACCTGTTCGTCATGGTCATCGGCGGCTTCGAGACGATGTACCTGAACGCCGTCCTCGCCGCGATCGTGTTCCTGGTGCTCTTCGAGCCGCTGCAGACCGAGGCGGAGCGGCGGATTCACCAGTTCTTCTTCCGCGAGCGGTACGACCTCGAGACGAGCGTGGCCGAGCTCCGCAAGGTGCTCGCGCACGTGCTCGAGGTCGACGAGATGGTCAGCACGCTGATGACCGGCCTCGAGCGCTCCCGGCGGGTGACGACGGCGGCGCTCTACCTGCGCGATCAAGACGGCGACGGGTTCGACCTCCTCGGGTCGATCGGCACGGCGGTCCCCAAGCGGGTCGAGAGTCTGAGCACGAGACCCCTGCTCGAGCGGCTCGATCGTGAGCCCTCGGTCTCGCTCGAAGAGCTGGCGCGCGAGGCCAACGAATCGGACCGCACCGTTCGCGCCGCGGCCGAGGGCCTCGGAACGCTCCAGAGCTCCGTCGTCCTCGCCGTACGCGGAGAGCACGAGGGGACCGTCGGCCTCATCTTCGTGTCCGACGACCGCGTGCGCGACGCGTTCACGCCCGAAGAGATCGCGCTCCTCGAGACCGTCGCGTCGCAGATCGCCGTCGTCGTCGCCAACAGCCGGCTCTACTCGCGCATGAAGGAGCGCGACCGCCTCGCCGCGCTGGGCTCGATGGCGGCCGGCCTCGCGCACGAGGTGAAGAATCCGCTCGGCGCCATCAAGGGCGCGGCGCAGCTCCTCGAAGAGGTCGGCTCGTCGCCGCCCGACGACCCGGCCGCGCGCGAGTTCGTCGGGATCATCCTCGAAGAAGTGAACCGACTCGACCGCGTGGTCGGGAGCTTCCTCGACTATGCGCGCCCGCACGCGGGCAACCCGATCCCGGTCGACATGAACGCCGCCGTCCGCCGCACGGTGCAGATCCTCTCGAGCCAGATCACCGACGGGGCCATCGACGTCCAGCTCGCGCTGAGCGAGCCGATCCCGCGAACGAGGATCGACCCGGAGAAGTTCAGGCAGGTCTTGATGAACCTGATGCAGAACGCGATCCAGGCGATGGACGGGCGCGGCAAGATCACCGTGTCGACCGCGGTCCGTCGCTCACCCCGCGCGCGAATGCCCTCGTTCGACGGCGCCCCGGCGGCGCGCCGGTCGCTCTCCGACGAAGACGGGCCTCCCGTCGGCGCCGGCGCGG
>Ga0080027_10001102_pt1 | contig 10943 bp, 10 predicted proteins | sample OrgsoiDNA2013046_FD_70962 | JGI IMG/M metagenome (GOLD analysis project Ga0080027, IMG submission 70962) | Permafrost soil microbial communities from the Arctic, to analyse light accelerated degradation of dissolved organic matter (DOM) -... | ecosystem: Environmental > Terrestrial > Soil >...
GAAGCGCGCCTCTGGTTTGGCGCCACCGGCGAGCTGCACCAACTGTCGAGTGGTGACTCCTTCCCAGAGGTTGCCGAGCCGGGACCAACGAGTTACACAATGGAAGTCGGAGAAGACCTTGGCCTTGGGCAGGAGTTGAAATTTTCTCCAATCCCACTCGACCGGTTTCTCTACCAGCCCGTCAAGCCGGAAACGCCAGGCTGCCAAGTCGATGGGGGGAAGTCCGCTGGCGTCCAGCACCGGCCATTTCCTGGTACGGGATTGGCCCGGAGGGATTCTATCGGTCCGCCGCGTGTCCGGGCTGACAATCACATCGGGCGAAACCTCGCCGGGCGACGGAATCTGGTCGCCTTGGTTCTTGGTGCGGTCCATGCCAAACCTCGCGCTGCCTCCCGCCTTCAATTCTACCGGCTTCCCCGCGCTGCCAATTCGGAGACATGCAAGTTATAACCCTTATTAACGGCTGTCAACGGCAAATTTTTCGTGAGATTGGACTTTTGCGCTTGCGCCTTGCGAAATTTGCGCCATAATACCTTATCAAGTGATTCCCGCGAACGGATGGGAACACGGTGGTATCGCAGGTGCTCTGTAAGCCATGGCGATGGGACCTGGGTTTGTCATCGGTCGGGAACGGGTGAGGTTGGCGAATTTCCTCGCTTGTTCGCTGTTGTTCGGCTCGGCTGCCTTCAGCCAGAGCCTGATGCCGGCTTCGGGGCCAGGCGGCATAGTGCGCCTGTTCACTTCCGACGCCGCCATTCTGGAGGCGCAGGAGATTCGCAAGGACATTCCCTGCACCGCCACGCCGATCAAGCCCGCGCTGGGGTTCGACCTCAAGTTCCATGCCGGGTACGACATCAGCATTCCCCTCAAGGATCTTGCCGGGTCGGACAACCAGTTGACGATGGTCTTCCGTGTCAACCCGGAACATCACCCGGACGAACCAATCTACTTTTCGCAGCATTTCCCCGTGCCCGCGATCGATTCCGATGCGGGTGGTAATGCCCTGCTGACCGGAGTGTTCGACTTGGGCGAAGGGAAGTACCATGTGGACTGGTTGATGCGCGACCGTGCGGAACGAATCTGCTCCTCCAATTGGGATTTGGAGGCGTCGCTGCCGGGCAAGGACAAGCAGATGGCTCTGGATATCCCAGCCGAATCCGTGCAACCGGCCGATACCGAACCTTTTAAACAGGAGCCTCCGGTTTCGCGCTCCCAAGGGGAAGATCCGCTGAACGTGAAAGTGATGGTCAATTTCGCTCCCCAGGACTCGTATTCGGCCACACTGCAGCCCTTCGATACGGCGGCCCTGGTCTCGATACTGCGAAACATCGCGCGCGAGCCGCGCATTAACAGGTTTTCGATTGTCGCTTTCAATATGCAGGAGCAGCGCGTCATCTATCGCCAGGAAGCCGCGTCCCAAATTGATTTCCCGGCCCTCGGCAAGGCGTTGCGCGGGCTGAACCTGGGCACCGTGGATCTCAAACGCCTCAGCCAGAAGCACGGTGACACGGAGTTCCTGACCAATTTCATCACTCAGGAGATGAAGGAGGATCGGGAACATCCGGATGCGGTGATTATTGCCGGCCCCAAGGTGATGCTGGACAACGCCCTGCCCCAGGATACGTTCAAACAACTCGGGGACAACGTGAAGTACCCCGTTTTCTACATGAATTACAACCTCAACCCGCAGGCCAATCCGTGGCGTGACGCCATCGGCAACGCCGTACGCTACCTCAAAGGGGCGGAATATACCATCACCCGCCCGCGCGACTTGTTTTTTGCCTGGAGCGAAATCATCGGCCGTATTGTAAAATCAAAGTTCGGGAAGACTGCCGGTGTCAATCCGTCGGTGGCCCAGTAGCTCATGCGGGTGTCAACTGCCATGCGAGTTCTATCCACTGCGTTGTGGGTTCGGTCAACTACGCGGTGGGTTCTGCCAACTGCCTTGTGGTTCGCGTCGGCCACGGTTCCCGGTTTTGCCCAACAGTTTGGGGGAGCCGAGAACCTTGCCCCTTATATTCCCACTCCCGAAGCCGTCGTCGAGAAAATGCTGCAGGCCGGCCGCGTGAAGCCGGGTGACGTGGTCTACGATCTCGGCAGCGGCGATGGACGCGTGATCATCATGGCGGCTCAGAAATTCGGCGCGACCGGGGTTGGCGTGGAACTGCTGCCGGATCTGTGCCGCAAGACTCAGCAGCGCATTGCGTCACTGGGCCTGGCGGATCGCGTCCGCATGGTGGAGGGTAGCGCGTTGCGGGTGGACTTGAGCCCAGCCGACGTGGTGACCATGTTCTTCACCACGCTTTCCAACGAACGGCTGAAGCCCAATCTGGAAAAGCACTTGAAACCGGGGTCGCGCGTAGTCTCGAACGAATTCCCGGTCCGCGGATGGAAACCGGTAGAAGTGGCCCACGTCAAAGCCGGCAGCATGGACCACACCATCTTCGTGTACGAGATCGGCCGGTTGCGGTAACACCCGGCACAGGCAAGAATCCGGGCTTCGCACGGACCAGCGGCCCGTGTGACTACTTCACCTCGTCTGCCGTCACTGCCTTCTTCGTCCCTGTAGCCGCATAACGGATGTACGCGATCACATCGGCGATTTCCTGGTCGGTGAGCTTGCCGGTAGCCGGCGGGTGCTTCCATTTGTCATTGCCCGTCATCGACGCTATGTCGGACTGCTGTACCACGTGCAGTTCCGGCGGCATTTTGGAAAGGTCGTAGAGCGGGAGGCCTTTTTCGTCCTTTTTCCCGGGCATCGCCGGGAAGGACTCACCGGATTTCAGCTTCACGTTCTGAACGTATTGGGTGGCGGTGGAGCGCACCCCCATCGCAATGGCCGCCGGAGCCAAACGGCCGATCCCCGTAACGTCCGGCCCGACCGCCGTGCCCTTGCCCTTCACCATGTGACAACTAACACACCCTTTTTCAGCGTCCATGAAGATCGCCTGGCCCCGGTCGGTCTGCGACGGGACGGCGGCCTGCGCCATCAGAAGTACTATCCAGATCATAAGCGGCACCCCTTTCGAGCGCCGTCTTGATTATAACCGGTATTACCGAGATTCGGGTTCTCGACTCTTGAAAATATCCCCGAAGGGAGAAGCGGTTAAATGATGAGGGGTCCGCGTCGAAGGCCAGGGCGACCCCATCATCGGAACGGAGAAGTTGGTTAAGGAGAGCCTGAAATACCTGTGATGACGCGGCCGGCTTTGGGGACCGCCGCCCGGTAGTCCTCACCCAGCAACGCCGCCAGCGTAGCGGCAATCTGATTCTGCTGAACGGGCGGGCTGTTCCGGCGCTCGCCCAGAGCCGGTGTGCCGGGGCCAAGAAACGCCATCCAGATGTATTTCGAATCGGGCACCTTTTTCCCATGGTCCTTCCACTCGCTTGGGCCGCTGCCCCGGCCATGGTCGCAGGTGAAAATGAGCGTCGTTGAGTCGCGATACTCCCGAAGGGACTGCGCCGTTTCCCAGAGTTCCTTGAGATCCCGATCCACGCTGTGGGCCGAGTGCAGATACGTGGCGTACTTGCCCGCATGCGCCCATTCGTCGGTTTCGCCGAGCGACAGGAACAGGACCCGCGGTTTGCGTTGTTTCAGATATTCCAGCGCCGTGTGGAAGGTGAAAGTGTCCAGCGGTTCGTCATCCCAGATCCTGCTTTCGGTCTTCAGGCGGTTGAGAAACTCGATCTTGGGCGTGAGCGGCTGGGCCAGTGGATCGTAACCGGCGTTCACGGGAAACCCGGCGCGCGGGGCGTTCAGAATGTAAGGGAAGACGTCCCAGGCGCCGAAGGCGGCGACCCTTCCATGGTACGCCCGCTGGTTGTGGAGCCACTCCAGAACGGTTACGTTAGGGTTCGGGTTCTTGTCGTTGCTGTCGATGCGCGAATCGGCAAAGCCACAAAGGGTTTCGTTGTAACCGGGATAAGAGAAATTCATGCCGTTGGCGACGGACGCCTCCGAGCCGGCGTCTCGATTGCCAAAGATCTGGCCGTGGAGAGCGACGGTGGTCCAGAGAAAGGGCATGAGCGCCTGGCGGCGCCCGGCGGGACTATCGCGCCAATAATCGGCGCGGAGGGCGTCGGGGTCGGGGACGCCGTTCTCCTTGGAGATCAGCGCGGCCTCGGCTCCGTTGAACACCTCCTGCCAACGCAGACCGTCGGTCATCACCAGCAGAACGTTGCGGGTCTGGCGCGGACGTTCGGCCGCCGCCGGCAAGGCGCCAATCCACGGGGATGCGGCGAAAGCGCGGAGGAGGCTGCGGCGGGTGTGGACCACAAAGGGGGCTCCGTAAGGACTAGACTCATAATCATAGCCGGATGGGGCGCGGTTGCGCCACCGGTGTATACTGCTAGCGTCTGCGGCAGGCGGATTGACAATCCGCCGCAGATTGACAATCTGCCCCACAAAGTTACAGGGAGGAGTGAAATGAATCGACGACATTTCGTGATGGGTTCGCTGGCGGCCGGCGCGGCCGTCCGGTCGCGTGCGGTGGCAAGCCCCAACGACACCGTGCGCGTGGCTTGCGTGGGGGTCCACGCCCAGGGCCGCACACACATCGCAAAATATAGCGCGATGCAGAACGTGGAGATCGCGGCCATCTGCGATGTGGATGAATCCGTCCTCAACGCCCGTGTGGCGGAGTTGGAAAAGGCCGGCAAAAAACGGCCGGCGGCATATACCGATTTTCGCAAGCTGCTCGAAGATAAAACCATCGACGCCGTTTCGATCGCGACTCCCAACCACCACCACACCCTGCAGACCATTTGGGCCTGCCAGGCGGGCAAGGACGTCTACGTGGAAAAACCGTGCGCGCACGACATGTTCGAGGCGAAGCAGATTGTGGCGGCGGCGCAGAAGTACAACCGGCTGGTGCAGCACGGCACCAACAGCCGTTCGAGCATTGTGCGCGAAGCCGTTCAGCACATGCGCGACGGCCTGATCGGCGACGTCTACATGGCGCGCGGCCTGTGTTTCAAGTGGCGTGACACCATCGGCCGCAAACCGGTGGAACCGCCGCCGGCGGGCGTGCATTACGACCTGTGGCTCGGTCCGGCGCCGGACCACGCTTTCACGCAGAATCGTTTTCACTACAACTGGCACTGGTTTTGGGACTACGGCAACGGCGACATAGGCAACCAGGGCATCCACCAGGTGGATGTTTCGCGCTGGGGACTCGGCGTCAAATACCCCGACAAAGTCACAGCCACCGGCGGCCACTTCATGTTCGACGACGACCAGGAAACGCCGAATACCCTGAACGCCACCTTCGAATTCGACGGCAACGGTAAGAAGAAGATCATGGTCTTCGAGGTGCGCCACTGGATGACCAATCACGAGGCCGGCATCGGCGAAGGCGGCAAAGCGCCGAACACCGTGGGCGCCGTCTTTTATGGGTCCAAAGGCTACATGTCGGTTTGGGACGAAGACCACGGCCGGTATCAAAGCTATCTCGGCCGCGAGCAGCAGCCCGGTCCCGCAGGGCAGGACATCGGGAACAACTGGGCCAATTTCATTGCCGCGCTGCGCACGCGCAAGCATGAGGACCTGAACGCGCCCATCGAGGAAGGCGCCATCTCCGCCACGCTGGTGCACCTGGCGAACATCTCCTACCGGCTCGGCCGGACGCTGCATTTCGATGCGGCGAACTACCGGGTCACGGGCGATGCCGAAGCCAACCGCATGTTCAGGCGAGAGTATCGCAAGCCGTTCGTGGTGCCGGAAAAGGTGTAGCAAGGTGCAGCAAAGGTGCAGCAAAGGTGCAGCAGAGGTGCAGCAAAGGTGCAGCATGCAATCCAGCCAATCGGGCGCTTCCCGTAGAACCTTCGTCTCGGCGCTGGCCGGCGCGGCAGCCTTGCGAGTTGCGCCCGCAGCGCCCCAGAAGAAGATCCTGATCCTGGGCGGCACCGGGTTCCTCGGGCCGGCCACGGTGGAGGCCGCGAAAGCGCGCGGCCACCAATTGACGTTGTTCAATCGCGGCAAGACGAGGCCGGGCCTGTTTCCCGGTATCGAGACGCTGCATGGCGACCGCGACCCCAACCTCGGCGAGGGCTTGAAGATGCTGGACGGCCGCCAGTGGGATGCTGTGATCGACAACTCCGGCTATTTCCCGCGGCAAGTGGCGGCCTCGGCCAAGCTGCTGGCGCCCAACGTGAAGCAGTACATTTTCATCTCGTCCATCTCGGTCTACAAGGACAACGCCACCGAGGGCCAGGACGAATCGGCGAAGCTCGCCACCACGCCGGACCCGGCCGTGGAGAAGGTTACCGATGAGACCTTCGGGCCACTCAAGGCGCTGTGCGAGAAAGTTTCCCAGGAGGCGCTGCCCGGCCGCCCCACCATCGTGCGGCCGGGATACATCGTTGGCCCCGACGACCCCAGCGGGCGTTTCACCTATTGGCCCGTCCGGATCGATCACGGCGGCGAAGTGCTGGCCCCCGGCGCGCCGGCCGATCCGGTGCAGTTCATCGACGTGCGCGATTTGGGCGCATGGCTGATCACCCTGATCGAGCAAGCCGCCATGGGCGTCTTCCACGCCACCGGGCCGAAGGACCGTCTGGCGTGGGGCGATCTGCTTCAATCGTGCCGCCAAGCCACGCGCGCCGAAACCGCCCTGACCTGGGTCCCGGCCGGCTGGCTAGCCAAGAAGAAGCCGAAGCCGGCGTTCCCGATCTGGGAGCCATTCGAAGGCGAAACGCGCGGGTTCCACACGTGGAATATCACCCGCGCGGTGAAGGCCGGCCTGCGCTTCCGCCCTCACTCCCAGACCGTCGCCGACACGCTGGCCTGGTACAAGACTCAGGACGAAAGCGGCCGCACCAGGCTCGCCGGACCGAAGCCGGAAACCGAAGCGGAGTTGCTTGAAGCGTGGAAAAAGGAGAAGCAGCCAGCGGCCCTGCCCTAGATCCCCTGCCCTAGATCCCAAGGTGTTTCTTGAGTTCCGGCAGGCGTTCGCGGGCTACCTGCAACGCCGTGCTCCTGGCATCCTTCAGGCGCAGCAGAGCTCTGCCGGCGAACCAGGCATCCAGTTCCTTGGCCCAGGCCAGGTTCACCAGGGTTCCACGGTGGATGCGGCAGAAGTGTTTGGGGTCGAGCCGCTGCTCGAGGTCGGACACGGTGTGGTCCACAACGTAGTTCTTGTCTTCCGTGGCGGCGTAGGTCAGCTTATCCTGGGCGAAAAAGTGGGTGACCTGCGCGAGTTCCAGAATATGGATGCGCTCGCCCAGGCGGGACGTGATGCGTTCGGGATATTCGTCCGGCTGCCGGTGGCGCATGGCCTCGGCCAGTTGCGCCAGGATGCTCTTCCATTCCGGCGCCTCCGCCGGAGTTGCCCCCGAGTAAGCCGCACGCAGGCGTTCGATTTTATCCAGCGCCCGCGCCAGGTGGCGTTCCTCCACGGGCTTGAGCAGATAGTCGATCGAATTGACTTCGAATGCCTGCAGCGCATACTGGTCGTAGGCGGTGGTGAAGACCGTCAGCGGCTGAGGGTCGAGCATTCCTAACATCTCAAAGCCGGTCATTCCGGGCATCTGGATATCGAGGAAGAGCACGTCGGGAGGCTTTTCGGTGAGCGTCGCCAGGGCGTCCACCGGGTCGGTGCTGGTGCCCGCCACCGCCACGCGGCCGGTCTCCTCCAACATGCGAGCCAGGCGCTTGACCGCCAGCGGCTCGTCATCCACCACGAACGCGCGCATCATACCAGCACTTATCACACCAGCACTTATCACACCAGCACCTATGTCACACCAGCACCTATCACACCAGCACCTATCACACCAGCACCTTCCCGGTACGGGTCTTCGACTTCTGCGGAACCGCCACGGACACCGTCATGCGGCCATCGCGCTGCGACAATTCCAGGCGCCCCGCGCCATCGAAGAGCACCGCGAGGCGGTCCTGCAAGGTGTCCAGGCCGTGGCCCGGCTTGAGCGCGTCCTTGTCGAACCCCGGCCCGTCGTCACTGACTTCGAGCAGCAGGTGTTCAGCCCGCAACTGCGCAGTCACGCGGATTTCTCCGCCGAACCGATTGCTCGAAACCGCGTGTTTGATGCAGTTTTCCACCAGCGTTTGCAGGGTCATCGGCGGGACCTCAAGGTCGCCGATTCCATCCGGCACGTCCACCATGCAGCGCAACCGGTCGCCGAAGCGGGTCTTCTCGATCTCCAGATAGTCCTGGACCACGCGCAGTTCCTGCCGCAGCGGGACCATGCCGCGCGCGCTGGAATCGAGCGAGTAGCGCAGCAGCGCCGCCAGGCGTTCCACAGTGCGTTCCGCCAGCACGGGGTCCTCGCGGATCAGCGCGCTGATGGAGTTCAGGGTGTTAAACAGAAAGTGCGGATGGATGCGCGATTCGAGCGACGAGAGTCTGGCTTCGGTGGCCAGTTTGCGCGAGCGTTCTTCTTCCAATTGCCGGGTACGGAGTTCGAGCGTGGTGGCGTGGAGCCGATGAGTCAGCATCTCGAATGAACTGATAGTTGCGCCCACTGCCAGGGTCATGGCAATGGCGATTCTCAGGCTGCCGAGGTATTGCGGCCAGAATTCATCGGGTCCTACCCAATGCAGAGCCACCAGGATCAGGCCGGCCGGAAAAGCACCGGCCACGGCCAGCGATACAAAAGTCAAAGCGAAGGCGGGAATCTGGTACATGCGTCGAAGACCGGAAATGCGGACGGCTACACGCCCCACAACCAGGAAGCAGAGAGTTCCGATGCAGTGGGCGTATACCAGGCCGAACTTGAAATGTTCCCAAAGGTCCCTGGTACCGGAGCTGAGCCGGAAAACGTACATCAATACCGCCGGAATGGCAGCGCCGGCCGTATCCACCAATAGCACCACGGCGGCCTTGCGAAAATGTCTCATCTGGGCACTTCCATGTTAGTGCGACTACAGGACGGATTTCGCGGCTTCCCGACGAAACGGGCGAGTACCGGGATGAAGCCGGGCCATGCCGGGACGAGCGGGCGGGACGAGCGGCTTCAGGCGTGGCCGAACAGGCGCTTCCAGCCCGACGGCTTCCCGGCCGCGATTCCCAGCAGCTTGCGGAACGGCTCGGCCTCGGCACCCGAAAGCGGCTCGAGGCCGCGCAGCATTTCCACCACCTCCACCATGCGGCAGAAATGGTCCACGCAGTGCCAGCATCGATTGACGTGGCGCTCCATTTCCTCGCGGCCGCGCCAGGTAGTTCGGCCGTCGATCAAATCGAGAAAGGCCTTGACGGGCAGGCAGTCTTTGCCTTTCCCGGCCGCCGCGGCCCGGCCTAGCGCCGGCCCGTTGGCGGCGAGCATGGTGCTGCTCCAGTGGTCCACCTTGCCGCGAATCAGTTCGGCTGAGCGCCGGCGAATCTTCTCCACGGTTTTCGGCTCCATTTTGACCATGGGGCCGGTTTCGGCCGGTGTATATTGCATGGTTTCGAACCAGGCCGCCTGCTTCTCCACCACCGTGAGCGGTTCCAGCGCGGCGGCAAGGGTTTCGAGATCCAGGTCCATCTCGGGAACCGGGGCAGCGAGTTCAGCCAGCACCTTCTGACGCAGTTCGGCGGCAAACCAGCGTTCCGGGGCGGGATCGAGCGCTTGAAACATACTGGACTCGGGATTCCGCAGAGACAGGAGCACGCGGTGGAGCAGCGCGGCGTCGCCCGCGGAACCGTAGTGAGCCAGCAGCCTGCGGACCAGCGGAACGTATTCGGCAATGAAATGACCCCATCCCTCCGGCAGGTCGGCCCGGCAATCGCGGGCCATTTCGTAGCACGTGTATATCATCTTTATACGATAGTAGCCTGCTTGCGGTGGCGGGCCCATGGGAGTATGCTCCCAAGTAGGGGGCATTTTCATGAAAGGTTTCCTGCAATTGGCACTATGCGGTTGTCTGGCGGCCGGCGTGGCCATGGCACAGCGTGGCGGCGGCCATAGCGGTGGCGGCGGCGGCATGCGCAGCGGTGGCGGTGGAATGGGCGGCGGCGGCGGTATGCGCAGCGGTGGCGGCGTGAGCCGCGGTTTTTCCGGTGGCGGATTCCGTGGCGGCGGTGCCGCTTTTTCGGGCGGAGGATTCCGTGGTGGCGGCGTTGGATTTGCCGGTGGCGGATTTCGCGGCGGCTTCGGCGGGTTTAACGGCGGTTTCCGTGGCCGGTCTTTCGGCTTCCGTTCGTCCTTCGGGTTCTTTCCGTCATTCGGTTTTGGTTCTTCCTACTGGCCGGGATACTACGACTATGGCTACGGCTACGGCTACCCCTACGATTATTCTTCCTACCCCTCGTATTCGTATCCCGCCTACCAGCCGTCCTCAAACGTGACCGTGGTGTATCCGCAGACGGCGCAGGCCGCGCCAGGCCAGGTTTACGCGGAGCGCGCCAACCCCAACCTGCGGCAATACGACGAGTACGGTCAGGAGATGCGGCAGCCATCGGCCGGCGGTAACGGCAGCTACGGCAACAACGGCAGCTACGGCAACAACGGCAGCTACGGCAACAACGGCAGCAACGCCGGCAACGGCAGCAACGCCGGCAACGGCGGCAACGGCAGCTACGGCGGCAACGGCGGCAGCGGCTCCCCGCTCTACCTGCTGGCCTTTCGGGATCAGAGCATCCGCGCAGCCGTGGCCTATTGGGTGGATGGCAGAACGCTGCACTACGTAACCCAGCAGCACGAGGAAAGGCAAGCCTCGCTCGACACCATAGACCGCGACTTCACCTTGCGGCTGAACCACGAACGGCACGTGCCGTTCTCGCTCGCGGCGCCGCAGTAAGTTAAGATATTGGCGTCATCACCATGGCTCGGCCGCCGGGCCGTAGTTTGTCTGGATATTTGTGCCTCGGAGTGTCGTGTGCCGTCCGTATTCGGTAGTCGCCGTGAAGGGCTCACGGCCAGACTGACGATCTCGAACGACACGCCTGTGCCCGCGGTGTTCGGCAAGCAGGGCAAAAGGCCGAAGCGAAGTTTGGCGCCCCGGT
>Ga0080027_10001103_pt1 | contig 10939 bp, 10 predicted proteins | sample OrgsoiDNA2013046_FD_70962 | JGI IMG/M metagenome (GOLD analysis project Ga0080027, IMG submission 70962) | Permafrost soil microbial communities from the Arctic, to analyse light accelerated degradation of dissolved organic matter (DOM) -... | ecosystem: Environmental > Terrestrial > Soil >...
CTACGCAGGCCGGGAGATTTCGGTGGGTGGCCGTGTTGTGGAATCGATCGGCGCGCTGGGTTTCGGTTTCTTCAAGATTGATGATGGTTCGGGGCAGCTTTGGGTGTACAGCCAGAATTTCGGTACTCCTTCCAACGGCGCCAAAGTCGGCGTCGTGGGGCGCATCGACGTCCAGGGCATCAACGTCATGGGTCGCAACTTCGGAATGATCTTGAAGGAGACGCAGCGTCGGCGCGGAACATTCTGATGCGATGCGACAGGATGCTACCCGCCATCGGCAGCCTATTCTGACTCGCAGTCTTGACCGGTTTACGAGTGGCTGGGTATTCTTGAATTCTTGCGGCTCGGCTGAGCAGGCCGAGCCGTAATTCTATTCCGGCGTAATACGACTCTCAGCAGCCTCCGGGGCTTGCGAAAAAGGTGATGGGGAATGCGTCGTGGGGCCTGTTCTTTTGTCGTCATGTTATTGGCGGTATCCGAGGCACGGGCCGCTGGGGGGCCAGTAGTGCTTCCTCCCGGACCCGCGAAGGCCACAGTCGAGGCCAAATGCAAACAGTGTCACGATCTGAAGAAGATCGTCGCGCAGCATCAGGATGCCAAGTGGTGGGCCAACACGCTCGACAAAATGGTGGAGCGGGGCCTGGACATCGAACCCGAGGATCAGGCGCAGGTCGTAAAGTATCTAAGCAAGAATTTCGGCCCCGCCAGCAAGAAAGCTGCTCACTAACTCACGCTCGTGTGGCGCGGGCGCCCTCGCCCGCGTGGTCTTAAGGCTTTTCGGAAGCCGCATCCGCCTCCGCAGCTTCCGCCTGCGGCTTCTCCGGCCTAAGCAATGGAAACAAAATCACATCCCGGATCGTGTGTGAATCCGTCAAAAGCATCGCGAGACGATCAATCCCCAGACCAAGCCCCCCAGTCGGCGGCAACCCATACGACAGCGCCCGGATATAGTCCTCATCCATCTGGTGCGCCTCGTCATCGCCGCGTTCCCGTTCCTTGATCTGATGTTCAAACCGCCGCCTCTGCTCCTCCGGATCGTTGAGTTCACTGAACCCATTGGCGATTTCCATCTTCCCCGCAAACATCTCGAAACGTTCCACCCAATCCGGCTCGTCCGGCTTGTTCTTGGAGAGCGGCGAAACGGCGGCAGGGAACTCGTAGATCACGGTCGGCTGTACCAAATGTTCCTCGGCAACGGCCTCGAATAAGTTGGCGATGGTCTTGCCCGCCGGTTCCGCGGGGTTGTAAGCGATGTGCGATCCGGCAGCGTTGTAGCGCCTTACGAGCGCGGCCACGCTCTCGTGCGTCGCGAAATCGCTCATCTCAGGTTTCACACCGGCCGCCTCCGGCCAGAAATGCAGGATCGCCTCGCGCATCGTCATCTTCCGCCAGTTGCTCAAAGCGAAGTCAATTTCTTGCGGGGTCTTGTTCTCACCTTCGGAGGTGGTCCACCTCGCTTTCGTCGATCCGTTGACGTCCTTCGCAGCCTGCTCGACCAACTCCATCGTCAACTGCATCACCACTTGGTAGTCGGCATACGCCTGATAAAACTCCAGCATCGTAAACTCAGGATTCCAGCGCCAACCCAGACCTTCATTGCGAAAATTGCGGTTGATCTCATACACGCGATCAAACCCACCAACCGTCAGCCGTTTCAAATACAGCTCCGGCGCAATACGTAGGAAGAGATCAATATCGAGCGTGTTGTGATGCGTGATGAACGGCTTCGCCACCGCTCCGCCCGCAATCGAGTGCATCATCGGTGTTTCCACTTCGACAAATCCCCGCGCGTCCAGCGACCGCCGCAGCGATTGCACGAGTTTGCTCCTCTTCACAAAAACTTCGCGAACATCAGGATTCATCACCAGGTCAACGTAGCGCTGGCGATAACGCAGCTCTACGTCCGTCAACCCATGCCACTTTTCCGGAAGCGGAAGCAGATCCTTGGCTAGAAAGGTCATATCATCCACATGGACGCTGAGTTCGCCAGTTCGTGTCCGAAACAAATATCCACTAACGCCGATGTGGTCCCCCAAGTCGAGCAGTCTATAGATCTCAAACCCTTTTTCCCCAACCGCGTCCTTCTTGATGTAAGCCTGCAACCGCTGCCCATCCTGCTGAAGCTGCGCAAATCCAGCTTTTCCCATCAGCCGAATCGCCAAAATCCTCCCCGCAACGCGGACACTCACGCGCGAGGCTTCCAGCTCCTCGGCGGTCTTGGCTGAGTAGTCCGCTAAAATCTGCGCAACCGTATGCGAGAAGTCATAGCGCCGCGGATACGACTCTTGCCCCAGCGCCTCAAGTTGCTTCAGCTTTTCGCGCCGCAGCTGATAAATCTGTTCATCTAATGCCAAGAGAACCCGCCTCGCCCGCTCAGCCTCTTCCATCAAAGCTCTGCGCGGATATCCAATGTAGGTATAAACTCACGATTATAGCGAACCGGACCCTGAACATTGCATAGCGTCAAAACTGGACAATACTGAAATTTCGCAACCCAATCAGACTTGTCATCCCGAGCGGAACAAATGCTTCGTGAAGCGAAGCATTTGTGCAGTGGAGAGCCTGCCCTGAGCCTGTCGAAGGGACCTGCTTGGGGTTTGAGCGGCCCACAAGCTCGGCTCTACAATTGAAACTAACAATCGAGTCTTTCATCCCAGGCAAAAACTGGGAACCGCGATAACCTTTGGGTGGCGCAGGGCTCCAGCCCTGCGATGAATTCCAGAACAAAAAGCGGCTTTAGCCGCTGAGGTTAGGCCGAACCAATAACTCCCATGCCCGATCCCCAGGACAAAAACAAGACCGAAAAAAGCTGGACCCTCCAACTCGGCCGCTATTCTCAGATAGCCTTCGCCCTGCCAGCCGCCACGGTAATCGGCTGGCTAGGCGGCAAATTCCTCGACCACTGGCTCCACACCACATGGCTCTACTTGGCGGGACTGTTGCTGGGCATCGTAGCCGGCTTCATCGAACTAATCCGCGTAGTCAGCAAACCCGAAGACGGCGGCAACACTTGAGCGAAATCTCCGCAACCGACGCCCTATTCACAGCGTCCCTCCGCCGCATGGAACTGGCAATTCCACTTCTGGCCGTAGTCCTGACAATTGCCTTGGGCTTAAAAACAGCTTGGCCCGTAGCCGCAGGATTCCTCATCGGGAGCGCCATCGCCTACCTAAACTTCCGCTGGCTGAAAGCCACCGTGATCGCCTTGACTGACGCCGTAACCACCCACGCCGCCAAGCCCAGCGTGGTCTTCCGTTTCCTAACCCGTTTCGTTTTGATCACTGTCGCCGCCTATGTTATATTTGTCAGTTATCCCATTGCTTTTCATGGGTTTCTGGCCGGATTGTTCGTGCCCGTTCTGGCCATTTTGCTGGAGGCCGTGTACGTCTTGTACCAAGCCATCCAACAGGGAATTTGACATAACCGCGCTAAACTTTCCTCATGCCTGAACAACTCTGGTTGACCGCTTTATTGAACCACTGGTTCTCCGCAACGGCGAACGGCGTCCTCGGACTACTTGGCATCCATGCCAGGTATCCCGAAGCCCCCATCAGCAACGCCTTCTCTATGGAGTTCCTCGTTTTCGCCGTCCTGATTGTTTTCTTCCTAATGGTCCGTGCCAGCCTCTCCGTCGACCGCCCGGGCGCTCTCCAGCATATCGTCGAGGGCGCTGAAGGCTTCATCAACCACCAGTCCGAGGAAATTATCGGACACCACAGCGAAGGCTTCACGCCGTTTCTCATGGCGCTGGGATTGTTCATCCTATTGAATAATCTCATCGGGCTGATTCCCGGTTTTGAGTCGCCCACTGCGGCCCCCAGTGTCACCCTCGGCTGTGCCATTCTGGCTTGGATTTACTACCAGGCGCACGGGTTTCGCCATCACGGCATCGCCTATCTCAAGCATTTTGCCGGCCCGGTATGGTGGCTCGCCCCGCTCATGATTCCCATCGAGATCATCAGTCACCTGGCGCGCGTCATGTCCCTCACCATTCGTCTTTTCGCCAACATGTTCGCTGGCGACATGGTCACGCTGGTGTTTTTCTCGCTGGTGCCGATCGGCGTACCTGTTCTTTTTCTGGCCATGCACTTGGGTGTTTCCTTGCTCCAGACTTACATTTTTGTTCTTATGACCACGATTTATCTGGCGGGAGCAGTCGCCGAAGAACATTAAACTCCGGGCGGCAAGCGATTTCGACAGCCTTCGAGAACGCTTTTGGGTGGCGCAGGGCTTCAGCGCTGCATAAGAGCGTCAAGAAAGACCGGCTTTAGCCGCTGAGGTAAGGTTGAGGCGTTATATCGAATTCATCGCTTTGTAGTACTGCCGGAGAGTAGTTAAAGCACGAAACGAAATGTTCTTAGAAAGTACCAGCAAATGCCTTCAACAAGCCAGGCCCGCTCTACGGACCGAAAATAAAGGGACTTTAGCCTCCGAGGTAAAGAATTCATAAGCACTCCGGCTTCATCCGCCGCCAGCGTGAGGGCGTCAGCACGGTGAACGTCAACCACCCACTAGCGGCAATTCTTAAACGTACGTAAGGAGAAACACAATGCGTAACTGGAAAGTCGTATTTCTGCTGATGTCCATCTGCTGCTTCGCCATGCCCGCCATGGCGCAAGGCGGCGCGGTGGGTGTGATTGAGGCCAACTGGACCGTAGCGGCCGCCTGTATCGCCATGGCGATCGCTTCCGGTCTCTGCGGTTTAGGCCAAGGCAAAGCAACCGCTTCGGCCGCCGAGGCATTGGCCCGCAACCCAGCCGCTGGTGCTGGTATCCGCTTCGCCCTCATTCTCGGTCTCGCGCTGATCGAGTCGCTCGCTCTCTACACCCTGGTCATCATCTTCGCCAAGGTGAAGTAAGAATTCATCCCAATGCAAAAGCCCCTGCCATCCGGCGGGGGCTTTTCTCGTTTTCCAGAAAGTGAACGACTTACTACTTCCGGTTTCCGTCCCACTCCCTGCCGCGCGTTTCCGGTGCCTTTGCACTGGAATCCACCAGCAGCTTCCGAATCCGTGAGCGCCCTTCCAGGTCTATGTTCACGACCTCGTACCCAAACTCCAACTGCTTGGCGCGCCGCAAAATCACTTGCGCCTTCACGCTGCGCATGCCCACCGAAAACTCCAGTGTTCCCTCCGAGCTGATGCGCACCGTGTCTTCCTTCGTGGCCAGTCCGCCGCCCATGCTCATCTCGCGAATCTGCACCGCGCACTTGCCCCAGGAGCTGCTCAGCACGCCCGGAATCGCCTTGGCCAGCACCAACCGCTCGTAGCGGCGCTGCCGCACCCACGGACAAGCCGGAGCCGGTTCCAGCGGCGCCAGAGCCAGCTCGCCCGACTCCAGCCCCGTCTCCGCCATAATCTGACTGTTGTATCGCGGATCAATCTTCGCCAGCGCTTGCGCCGCCGCGATACGAATTTCGCGGTGATACGTCCACTTAAACATCTTTCGTGCGTCCAGCAATCCGCGAAGAATGCCAGTTGAGTCAACTTCCCGCAAGCGGCCCAGCGTCTCCAAAGCCTTCAATTGCAGAAACGGAGAACGTCCCTGTGCATCTCCCGCCTGCGCCATTGCCATGCACGCTCCGGCGGTCGTGCGGTCTCCGCTCATCCCGATTTCATCCACAGCCATCGGCAAGACCGCCGGGTCCAGCAGTTCCAGTAACTCCAGCAAAGTATGTCCGCGATCCACAGCCGCGCCGTACGCGATCTGCCGCACGATCATATCCTGGAAAAACCGGTTCATCTCAGGCATGCGGCCGGGAAGCAGTTCGAGTAAGGTCGGCACATCCAGCCGGCTCAGCAATCCAACCACAGAAGCCGCCTTGCTGGGTTGACCCAGGCGCAGGGTCTGCCGCATCTGTTCCAGCGCCGGCGACCCGAGGCCGTTGACCAAGTCCACCACCCGATCGCATTCCTGCCGCGTCAGGCACTTATAGAAGCGATCCGCCAGATGCTCAACCGACGATTCCGACGTACGCTTGAAAACCCCAATCAATTCCTTCGGAATCTCATCCAGCCGCAGGGCTTCCTCAATAAATTCCGGCAGCCGGTTCTCCACGCCGATGCGTGGCGCAATGTCCTTCGCGAACAGCGGGCGCTCTTGCGAGATGTGATTCAACGACTCCAGTACTTCCTCCAGCGCCCCATACTGTCGCCGCACGCTCGCTTCCTGGCTCAGGCGCACAAACGCCGCGCTCATCAGGCTCTGCAGCTCTCCTTCTTGCTCAGTTCGAACCTGCTCCCCAATCCTGCGCACCGTGTCGATCAGCAGATTTTTTCCCACCGACGCGTACAGCTCCGACAACTGGCTCAAGCCAATCGCCGTCTTCCTGCGAATCTCCGCATCTTTGCTGCTCAGGCAGCCCAGATAATTGCGCAGGATCTCGTCCGCACCCTCCGTGTCGCTGCGCTCCATCAGCGTCTCTAGAAATTGTTTGATATTGCGCGCCGGCACACAGGCCGCTTCATTCGAGAGCAGCACGCTCCGCTTGCCCGAATCCGGAACCTCAGCCCAGAACATTCGGTCCATGATGTCGGCATGCGATTCCACCAGGATGCCCGCCTTGCCCATCTTGTCTTCCTGCAACCGCAGAATCTGACGCAGCCGTTCCATCTGCCGGCTCATATGCTCCAGCATCTGGTGCACGGCATTCACCCGGATGTCGCCCTTCTGGTACTTTTCCAGGGCGAACTTGATGGCCATGTGCTCGGCCGCCTTCATCAGCATGTTGCTGTCCGTCTCGGTATTGCCGACCGTGGCCGCCAGATTCGAAAGCAGTCCTTGCAGATTCAAACGCGCATTAGGACTCGTAGACTCAATCTCTTTTTGCAGGGCATCGATTTTCGGATTCGAAGTCTTCGAAGCCTCCCCGAATTGAGTCAGCAACCGGATCGCCTGCACCACTTCTTCTTCCTGCAAGGGGACGGTATTGCTATATGCGATCGCCGTAGCTGTCCCCGCGGCTCCCGTAGCCCCGGCAAGCCCCGCGACCAAACCGCCGCCTCCAGAACCACCGTTACCGCCAAAAGCGAAGGCCCCACCGCCCGTGCCTCCCCCGCCGGCTCCCCCAGGGCCCATGGGTACCGACCCTGGAGCTACGTTCGGGCCCGTTCCACCCCCGCCGCGGTTCGCCCCTTCGGAAGCCGCAATCAACTGCAGCAGCTTCTGGGGATCGTTCAACCAATCTTTGAACTCCGGGCCCAACGTCTGCGCCGCAATCTGCGCCGCCACCGAAACTTCGCCGGTCAGCGGGTCCGCAGCCACGAACTTCACTTCGTTGATGCGAATTCGATCGCATCCCGCAAGGGATTCCTTCATCTGCCGGGTCAGATCCTGCGCCTTCGATCCACCCAGCGCAAACGCCCGCACCAGCCGCGCCAGGTCTTCATCCGTAACGTTGGGCGCAAAGTGAATGCTCGCCAGACCTGCCGCGCCCAGCAATTGCGCGAAACTCCGCTCCGCCTGTCCTGTGTCCAGTGGCAAGCCATCCAGCAGAATCCGGTTACCGTTCACTCCCAGCAACAACCCGCCGGAACCCACGGGCAGAGAGGCCTGGAGCTCCTTCCAGGTGGTTTCAAACGCCGATTCGGTGCGTTTATGATCAAAACCGTACATTCTCGAGTACTTAATGAGAATATTCAGGCTGTGAACAAACGCCACCGCCGACGCGCTGCGCGCACGGCCTGCTTCTTGAGAGGGTAAGGACATAGTCTCGCCACCTAGCGTAAAGCCCGTCTCGCACTATCAGGTAGTTACGCAGGTAACGAATGGGAGTAGCGACGGTGCTACTCGCCATAAGGTTTTTGGAAGCGTAAAAATGAGCAGGAAGCCATGACCCACGCCCAACTCGTCCAAAAAGCCATTGCCTGGCTGCGTTCCTACCGCTGCAGCGTAGTCCTCTCCGAACAAGCCTGCGCCAGCGGTGAAATGCCCGATGCCATCGGCTGGAAGCGCACCCAACATTCCGTCGTGGTAGAGTGCAAGGTCACCCGCGCCGACTTCCTGGCCGACCGCGCCAAACCCTTCCGCATCAAGCCGGAAATCGGTCTCGGCTGCGAAAGGTTCTATCTAACGATGCCGTGCTTGGTCGGAATCGAAGAGCTCCCACCCGGCTGGGGCTTGCTAGAATGCCAGAAGGGGCGGGTCAAGATGCTAAGGCCGTCCTCCCCCAAAAGCCTCCGCTCCGCCCAAGGCATGAAGTACGAAATGAACCTTCTCCTAGCCAGCCTCCGCCGCGTCGAACTCCGTGTCGAGCCCCAGACCATCACTGAATTTCTGAAGTGGAAGAATCGCTTGGCGATGTACAACGGCGGCGTCCTGCCGGAAGGCGTCGCGCCCCGCGAGCAAGAAGCGAATCTCTATCTGGACGGAGATCCAGAGCCCATCGTCGCGACCTCCTAGCGAGGCCCCGCGAACTCGCACTCGCCCTGTTAAAAAAAGCTTGTCATTCCAACCAACGGGAGGAATTTGCTCTTGCTCTAAGCCGTACCAACCACAAGCCCACAAAAAATGACCGGGCCATTTCGGCCCGGCTCTGAAGCGCCGCAGTAGCGATGTGTTTTCACAGCCCCGCGGCGCAGACTAGCAACGAATTGTGTGGTCTCGAAAGAGGCCAGGTCTAGTTCTACCTTCGTCGCACGTCCCCAGAAGAGAGAGAGGAAGTAGGAAACGAACTAACCAGAGAGGAGCACGACCAGGGCCAGCCCAAAATTTTATGTTGTACTTTGAGAAAATGCCTATAAGCAATTGAAAATAATATCTTTATAGTTGAAGGTCGCCTCAAGCAGGAAATCCGTCAGCCAGCCTAAACCCACCAGCTAGGCCAACCATTTGCACAGTATCACCCGCTACAACTCCCGCCGCCCTTCCATGGCCTTGTGCATCGTCACTTCGTCGGTGTACTCGATATCACTGCCGGCGGGCACCCCGGTAGCAATCCGGGTGACTTTCACCCGCAATTTCTTCAAAGCATCCGCCAGATAGCTAGCCGTAGCCTCGCCTTCAATGGTCGGGTTGGTAGCCAGGATCACTTCGTCGACCTCGCCCTGATCCACCCGCCGCGTCAGGTTCGAAATCCGCAAATGCTCCGGCCCCACCCCATGCAAAGGCGAAATCGCCCCATGCAGCACATGGTAGACGCCATTGAAATGTTTGGTCTTTTCGATCGACGCAATATTCGTGGGCTCTTCCACAACGCAGACCAGCCGATGATTCCGGGTGGGATTGGTGCAATAGGTGCAAGGATCGACGTCGGTAATGTTGTTGCAAACTGAGCACAGCCGCAATTGGGCTTTCAGGTCGCGCACAGCCGAAGCCAGCAATTCCGCGTTCTCGTCGCTCGACCGCAAAATATGAAACGCCAGCCTCTGCGCCGACTTCGTCCCAATCCCAGGCAATTTCTTCAACTCTTCAATCAACCGCGCCATCGGCTCGGCAAAACGGCTCATGGGGCCCTTTCTGATGGGGGAATTGGTAATTTGTGATTTGTAGTTTGAAAAGTTGAATTCCAGAGATTGCCAAATGGCAAATTACAAATTACCCAATTGCAAATTCTTACAGTCCAGGCAGGCCCAACCCACCCAGCATCCCGCTCATCCCAGACTTCATCGCCTCTTCCACCTTGCGCCCAGCCTCATTCACTGCCGCGGCCACCAGATCCTGCAACATCTCCAGATCGTCCGCCTTCACCACTTCCGGATCAATCTTCACACCGAGAATATGCTTTGCCCCATCCATCTTGACGACCACGCTACCACCGCCCGCGGACCCTTCCACCACCGTAGCCTGCATCTTTTTTTGCATGGCCTCGTACTGCTGCCGGGCCATGTGCATCATGTTTTGAATATCGAATCCGCCCATAAAGGCCCCATAGGTATTTGCAAATCGGTAATTTGTGATTTGGCAACGTGAAATCCAAAAGCACATTTCACAAATTATCAATTACCCAACTACAAATGTCCTACTTCTTGTTCTGATAATCGATCACCGTCCGAATCTCCGCCCCAAACACTTCCTGCATCCTTTGCACAATGGGGTCCTCCGCCACGCGGCTCGTGCTGGCGCCGGACTTTCGCGCCGGTTTTCCGTTGGCCGCTCCGTTGGCTTCGCCCCCACCAGAAATCCTCAACTTCGCTGGCCGCCCCAGCGCTTGGCTCGCCGCGGCATTTGCGGCTTTGAGCGGCTCCGCACCCAGCGTCATCTTCACCGTGAAGTCGGAAGCCGCAAGCTGCACCGCAGGCTGGCCGCCTTCGAAGAACCACCGTCCGCTACTGAGCAAATTCGCCGCCATGGGATGCCCCGCAGCTTCGACCGCCGAACTTACCGCCGCGCCTAAATCCTCCGCCGAAAGACTCCCCACCACGGGGTGCCCCGTCCTTGTCGCGTCAGCGACAGGGCGGGGAACTTCAGGCCTTGGATCCTCTCCATCCTTCAAACCTTCCGCCAACAGACCTTCCGCCGGGACTACCGGACGGGTCGCAGATCCCCCCGGGTCCGTTCTCCCCAGAACCTGCTCAGTCAGCGTGATTTCGGGCCGTGCTACCTGTTGCGCAACCTGCGGCAAATCCACAGGCACAGCCGATCCCAAAATCACAGCCTCGGACCCACCCGAAGTCGCTTGCCCAAACGGACTTAACCCACCCGAAGCATCGCCAGGAGAACCCTGCGGCACCGCTCTCGGCCCAGGCGCATCTGCCGACATCTCCGGCTTGCCAAACGGTCCCTTGCGCGCGCTATCGGCCGCAAATGGCGAGATCGACCGAGGCGGCTCTGGCGCGCGACGGACTGGAGGAGCAGGAGCCGCTGCACCAGATGTCTGTCCCGCCGCAGGTCGCAACGCAGTTGGTCCGCTCGCCTGTACACCTGCAGGCAACGCCCCGCTCAGCAGTTGCTCCAAGGGCAGCAATCGCTGCGCGTGCGCCATCTTCACCAGACCTAGTTCG
>Ga0080027_10001106_pt1 | contig 10927 bp, 7 predicted proteins | sample OrgsoiDNA2013046_FD_70962 | JGI IMG/M metagenome (GOLD analysis project Ga0080027, IMG submission 70962) | Permafrost soil microbial communities from the Arctic, to analyse light accelerated degradation of dissolved organic matter (DOM) -... | ecosystem: Environmental > Terrestrial > Soil >...
GACTACATAGGCTGGGGCTTAACTGCTGATCACTCCCGCTAACTCTCTTGGTCGGCAACGACTGTGAACTTCACCCCGAGGGCGTGCAGGACGGAATTGATGGTTGCAAAGCGTGGGTGTGCGCCGGCGCTTAGGGTTTTGTACAAACTCTCCCGGCCCAAGCCTGCGTCTTTGGCGATCTGCGCCATGCCTCGTGCTTTGGCCACATCACCGAGAGCTGCGACGAATACCTCGGGATTCGGGTCTTCGGCGGCTGCCGTAAGGTATTCCGCAATAACAGCGTCGTTATCGAGATAGGCCGCCGCGTCGAATGGTTTGTAAGTTATTTTCTTTCTTTTCACGATTTGCCCCTTTTAAGCTCCCGAGCCATTTTCTTCGCCTTGGCGATGTCTTTTACTTGGGATGCTTTTACCCCGCCAGCCAGCACAACGTAAATGGTCGATTCTTTTCGTAGGTAATAGATGCGATATCCGGCACCGACGTGGATCCGCATCTCGGAAACACCTTCGCCCACTGGTGTGCAATCGCCGAAATTTCCTAATGTCGCGCTAGTCAAGCGAGCCAGTATTCTGGCCTTTGCTTTTTGGTCGCCGAGACGGGAGAGCCACGTATCGAAATCGGACGACCGAAGCAAGGGTGTTCACGACGGATTTAGTGTATCCGAATGGATACTATTAGACAAGCAGACTCAGAAAGTATCAGCGCCCGACTAGCTTTTCGGTGGCCCAGCCGAGCTTGAGTCAGCGAAGCGGTCGATGATGGACCAACATGCATCGAGAGATTCGGTTGCGGAAACGCTGGCTCGTCGCCTCAAGTAGGGTGTCTTTTTCTCTGAGAACCTCACGGTCCCAAAGCAAACGTTCGGAGCCGAACGGCAAGCTCTTCCCCAATTCGCTCAAGTACTCTTCGAATATCTGCGGTAAGTCGGTCTCGTGGAGTGCCAGCGGCGTCAGGGAGCGAAGCATTCTTTGACAGCCTGTTGGCAGGCCAATCTGGTATGTGACGATTGATCGGGCTACGGAGACCACCTTTTGGGCTGCCGCATCGCGCTTGCTGGGATTAGCCATTTCGAACCCCGTTGCTCTTACGCGGTGGATTTGAAGTAGTGCGCGAGTGCTTGCCCCGTGTACGACTTTTTCACTTTGGCAACTTGTTCGGGAGTGCCTTGGGCTACTACGCGTCCGCCTTCTTCGCCGCCTTCTGGGCCTAGGTCGATTAACCAGTCGGCGTTGCGGATTACGTCGAGGTTGTGCTCGATGATGATGACGGTGTTGCCGAGGTCGGTGAGACGGTGGAGGACGTCGAGGAGTTTGCTGACGTCTTCGAAGTGGAGTCCGGTGGTGGGCTCGTCGAGGAGATAGATGGTTTTTCCGGTTTGGCGCTTGCTGAGTTCGCGGGCTAGCTTGATGCGCTGGGCTTCGCCGCCGGAGAGAGTTACGGCGGACTGGCCGAGGTGGATGTAGCCGAGGCCGACATCGACCATGGTTTGCAGCTTTTGGCGTGCGCCGGGAATGTTTTCGAGGAGGCCGAGGGCGTCGGCGATGGGGGTTTCGAGCAGATCGGCGATGGAACAGCCTTTGTAGCGGACGGCTAGAGTTTCATGGTTGTAACGCTTGCCGCCGCAGATTTCGCAAACTACGTAGACGTCGGGGAGGAAATTCATTTCGATGCGGCGCTGGCCTCCGCCTTGGCAGGCTTCGCAGCGACCTCCGCTTACGTTGAAGGAGAAGCGCCCGGATTTGTAGCCGCGCTCGCGGGATTCGGGGAGCATGGCGTAGATGTCGCGGATTTGGCTGAAGACTCCGGTGTAGGTTGCTGGATTGGAACGCGGCGTGCGGCCGATGGGCGACTGGTCGATGCGGATGATTTTATCGACGTGCTCGGAGCCGGTTAGGGTCTTGTGGCTGCCGGCATCGGCGCGGGAGCGGTAGAGCTTTTTGGCTAGGACGGGGTAGAGGATGTCGTTCACTAAGGTGGATTTTCCCGACCCGGAAACTCCGGTGACGACTGTCATTACTCCTAGCGGGAAGGTGACGTCTAAATGCTTGAGGTTGTTTTCGTGCGCGCCGAGGATGGTGATGGCCTTGCCGTTGGTCTGGCGGCGATGGACGCGGACGGGAATTTTCTTGCGGCCGGACATGTAGGCTCCGGTTAGGGATTCCAGCGAGTCGGTGATTTGTTGCGGGGTGCCGCTGGCTACGAGGTTGCCGCCGTGGCGGCCTGCGCCGGGGCCTAGATCGATTACGTAGTCGGCGCGGCGGATGGTGTCTTCGTCGTGTTCTACTACCAAAACTGTGTTGCCTAGCTTTTTGAGCGAGTCGAGAGCGGCGAGGAGGCGGTCGTTGTCGCGGTGGTGGAGGCCGATGGACGGTTCGTCTAATACATAGAGAACGCCGCGAAGTTTGGAGCCAATTTGCGTGGCTAAGCGGATGCGCTGGCCTTCGCCTCCGGAGAGCGTGGCGGCGGAGCGGTCTAAGCTCAGGTAATTCAGGCCCACCGCGTTCAAGAATTCGAGGCGCTCACGGATTTCGTGCATGACGCGTCCAGCAATGATTTCATCGCGGCCTTTGAGGATGATGTTCTTGGCGGTTTCCAGAGCGCGGGAAATGGGTAGCGCTGTAAAGTCCGCGATGGACATGCCATGAACTTTGACGGCTAAGCTTTCGGGGCGGAGGCGGCGTCCGTTGCAGACGGGGCAGGCCGTCGCGGACATGTGTTCCATTAACGATTCGCGGTAGCGGTCGGAAGTGGACTCCTCGAGGTTGCGCTTGAGGTAGGCGAGGATGCCGCGGAATCCTGTTTTGGAACCTTTGGCTGTCGGCTTGCCGTCGACCGGGTGGTCGCCGTAGAGAAACATGTTCTGCGCTTTTTGCGTGAGTTGGTCGAACGGCAAGCGAAGATCGATGTTGTGGGCTTTGGCAGCGATCTCGATCATGTTCAAGAGATTGGCCGAAGCCGACCCGGGTCCCAGGCCGCCGTCGAGCAGAGGCTTCGACCAGTCGTTGATGACCTTATCGGGATCGAAATCGTACTTGCTGCCCAGGCCGTGGCACTCCGGACAGGCGCCGTAGAGGCTGTTGAAAGAGAAAGACCGGGGCTCGAGTTGGGCGACGCTGATGCCGCAGTCGGGGCAGGCTAGTTTGGAGGAGTAGAGCTGCTCGTCGCCGCCTACGATGGCGACTTGGACTAGGCCTTCGGCCAGCTTCATGGCTACGGCCACGGAATTTTCTAGGCGGCCTTCGATACCGGGCTTGACCAGCAGACGGTCGACCACGACTTCGACCGTGTGGTTCTTGCGCTTGTCGAGTTGAAGATCGTCTTCTAGGCTGACGATTTCGCCATCCACGCGGGCGCGGGTGAAGCCCTGCTGGACTAACTTTTCCATCTCCTTCTTGAATTCGCCTTTGCGGCCGCGGACTATGGGGGCGAGGATCATGACCCGGTCTTCGGGCTTCAGAGCGAGGACGCGGTGCACGATCTGGTCGGCGGATTGGCGGGCGATTTCCTTGCCGCAGTTGGGGCAGTGCGGCTTGCCGATGGAGGCGTACAAAAGGCGAAGATAATCGTAGATTTCGGTGATCGTCCCGACCGTCGAGCGGGGGCTGCGGCTGGTGGTTTTTTGCTCAATCGAGATGCTGGGACTGAGGCCGTCGATGCCGTCGACGTCGGGGCGCTCCATCTGGTCTAAGAACTGGCGGGCGTAGGCGGAAAGGGTCTCTACGTAGCGGCGCTGGCCCTCGGCGTAGATGGTGTCGAAGGCCAACGAAGACTTGCCGGAACCGCTGAGGCCGGTGATGACGGTGAGGGTGTTGCGGGGGATTTCGACGTCGATGTTCTTAAGGTTGTGCTGGCGAGCGCCGCGCACGGTAATTCTGGTAATGGGCATCGATTGGACGGCGTTTAGTCGGTCTGGTCCCTTCGTAATGTGGACGGACGTACAGAGAAGGCTGAGAGTGACAGGAGACAACTCTGCTTATGTATCTTATTGGCTAACGGAGCGGAGCGTCAACGCGGCGCGGAATGGGGCGGCGCGTGTGACACTTAGGCATGACGGTTGGCCTGATTTGGGTTGGATATTTCGCTGGGGCGGGGAATTTGGACACATTTTTAGCTACGGTCGTGCTGGTGGCGTCGGTGGGGCTGAGCCTCGTGCTGGGGGTTGCGGCCAGTTATTTTCTGGTGCGGATGGTGTTGGGGGCGTTTGGGTCGCAAGCTGGAGCGCCGATGGTGGAGCGGGCGCGAGCGGCTGCGGCTGGGGATTAGAGTCTTTCTCAGCGGCCCATTTCTGGGCTGATCCTTGATATTACAACAAGTCAGAGATATTACAACAAGTCAGACAGGGATTTGGGGCGGAGCTTTGCCTTGGGATCGGGCGGGTTGGGCACCGGCGCCTGCACGGTGCTGCTGAGACAACCGGGGGTTACTTGTCGTCTTGCTGGGGTTGGCCCGCTTGCGGGACTTGTTGCTGGATAACCTGCTGTTGCTGCTGGCGGAGTTCCTGGAGGAGTTGTTCCGGGGTTTTTACACCCGGGGGCTGCTGGGGTGGCTGGACGGCCTGGGCGGCGTCCTGGGTTTCGGGCTGAGCGTCGGGCTGCTCCTGATTTTGGTTGTCGGCGTTTTCGTCCGGGTTGTCCTGATTGTCGGTGGATTCCTCGGCACCGGGATTTTGTTGGGGGTTCTGTTGTTGGGCCTGAAGGGCTGGGGAGATCTGCACCGGCTGCTGAAAAGTCTGGGGCGGTTGTTGCTGGGCGGTGAAGGTTTGTCCGGCGCCCTTGCCTCGGGGAGTTAGCAGGACTTTGGAGAGCGCGTTGGGATCGCCGATGGGGCTGAGCATTACGTAGTTGAAATGTGAGCCGTTGAGCAATTCGGCCATGACGTCGCGGGGGGTGCCGGGGCCGATGCGGCCTACTACGCGTTCGCTGGTGTCTCCGGAACTGATATCGAAGGTGGCGCCGGTGTCTTTCTCGACGGCTTTCAGGACGTCCGAGAGAGTGGAGTTCTTGGCGTCGATGAGGAGTTGACCGTTAACGTAGGAGACTTCGGGCGGGACGGCCGGATCGTGAACCGGGTAGGCCGGAGGAGGCGGCGGAGCGGGAGTTGGGTTGGGCGGAGGCGGAACCGGTTTGGCTGCGATCTTAGGGCGGCGTTTGTGATGGGTGGCCGCGGCGGTCGAAGCCCATGCGCTAGACGCGGCCAGGAGGGTTCCGACCATCACGAAGGCGAATAGTCTCCGCCCCGTAATCCGCCCGAGAAAACGTGTTATAGAAAACCGCCCCATAGAAAACCTCAGAGCCGACTTTTGAATCTGCAATATTCCAGCCGCCTGGTCGCTGGCGCGGCGCAAGGTCGCGGCTAGGTCTCCTAGGCGATTTTAGCACCCCTTTTCCGGGCGGGAGGCCGATTTTGCTACACGAGAGTACTCGGAAAGCGGTATAAACCTCTTGGTTGGAACGGCGAGGAGTGGAACTCTTGCAGACTATGTTGCGATGGATTTGCGTGACTTTGGCGGGCATGGTGTTGACGTCAGCGGCGTGGGGACAGACTTGTGTGACGGTCGAGGACATGGAAGCGCCGGTACGGGCTGGACTCGAGGCGGCAGGGCAGAAGTATTTTGATCTGGCGGCGAAGGGGGACGTGGCGGGTCTGAAGGCAAGTGCGATTCCAAGCGTGGCTGCGGATTTTTCGGGGATACAAGGGGCGGTGCAGGCGAATCAGAGCAGTTTTTCCAAGGCGCAAGCGGTTGTGCGCTCGACTTTTGAATTGATAGCTGAGGGTATAGAGCCGCTGGACCGGGCGGAATTTCTTTGCGGGGTATTTGGGAAAACAGGACAGACGGCTACCAGTGCGGAGTTTGTTCTCAATGGGCTGCCTCCGGGGAAATATGGGGTTGTGATTCTGGAGGTGACGAATCAGGCAGCGGCTGACGACGGACCGTATGGGTTGGGTTGGGTGCTGCAGCAGATCGGCGGGGAATGGAAATTGGGCGGGTTCCAGTTCAAGAACCAACGTTCAGGCGGCCATGACCGCGCTTGGTTTGCCGAGAAGGGGCGGGCGTTTGCGGCGAAGGGCGAGAAGCACAATGCCTGGTACTACCTGCTGGAGGCGCGGAATCTGGCGACCGTCGTGCCGTTTATGAGCACGCGGGAGACGGATCGGTTGTATGAAGAAGCGCAGAAAGTGGCATCGGCGGATGCGCCGGATGGGGTTCCCGCGGAACTGGCGGGTGTAGGGAAGGTTTACAAGATCAAGAATGTGTTCGCGTATGGGGTGGCTGGAGAGTTTCATCTGGTGGTGAAGTATGAAGCGGCGGATGTATCGGATTCGGTGAAAGCTTTTGGGGAGAATCAGGCGGTGGCACGGGCGTTGCTGGCGAAGTGGCCGGAATTGAAGGATGGGTTCAGCGCGATTGAGGCGCGGGGCACGGACTCTTCGGGGAGGGATTTTGGGACAGTAGTGGAGTTGCGGGAGTTGAAATAAGGCTGCTTCCCAGGCAGTTTGTGCTCGGATAAAGTTTTTTTCGATTGCAGAGGGCTGAACTCCGGGAGGATTTCGGCGGGAAGATTAGGGAGGCCTGGTCCTCCTTTTTGTCCGTGTTGGAATGTTGGAACTGGATGTGGGGAGAACAAGGGTTGAGAGTAAGTCCGCGAGTCCAAGAACGAAGCAAGACGGTGCGGGCGGGCGCGCCCGCAGCTACACGGGCTTAGGGTGGCGAGCCACTTAGAGGGCGGAGGCGACTTTTTTTGTCAGGGCGGTTTTGATGGCTTTCAGTAAGAGGCTGGGGTTGTCGAGGAGAGGGCCTTTTTCGAGGAAGGCCGTGGCGCCGTCGTGAAGGAGCTTTTCTTCATTTTTTTGCGAGAGGCTGGAGAGGACGAGGACCGGGATGTGAGTGGTGGCGGCGCTAGCTTTGAGCTTTTGCAGGACTTCGGGTCCGCTGAGCTTGGGTAGGAGCATATCAAGGACGATCAGATTAGGGAGTTTGGCGGCCGCTTGAGTAAGAGCCTCTTCACCGTCGCCAGCGGAGATGACCTGGTAACCGGCTTTGGTGAGGGCGCGCTCGGTGGCGATTCTAAGGAACTTGCTGTCCTCGACTAGAAGGATGGTTTCCATGTGGGCGCGAGAATATCAATCTGGTTATCGGCCTTGGCGCGCAGGTTCTTGAGTGGGGTGGGGTCCGTTTGGGCAGGGTCTATTCCGGAACCTGCGCGGGACTGCGGCCCGTTGGACAGCCGCGGGCGACCGTCCCCACGTATTCACAAAAACCCTTGTTCATGAAAGCTTCAAAGCTCTTCAGAGGACGCAATCCTTGGGCAATTTGTCCGGCCGGAGGCGCAGGAAGACTGGGGCGCGGAGTTTGGGGGTGGTGTCGCTGGGCTGGGTCCACTCGGTGAATTTGATTTCGGCGACGAGTTCCGGTTGGGTCCAGTGGGTTTCGCGGAGGGCGTCGACTTTTCCCGTGAATGGGTTCTTCTTGGTTTGTCGGGACTTTAGCTCTTTCCAGACGGAAGCTAGCGTGGCTTCGGTGAAGCCGCTTCCCGCTTGGCCTACGTGGATGAGCTGGCCTTCGGCGTTGTAGAGGCCAAGGACAATGGAGCCGAAGAATTCGCGGCTGGCTTTCGGTTCGGTGTAACCGCCGATAACGCAGTCGAGGGTCTGGGTGATTTTGATTTTGAGCCAATCCTGGGTGCGGCGTCCTTCGTAAGTGCTGGACCGGCGTTTGGCGACGATGCCCTCGAGACCTTTTTGTCTGGCGACCCCGAATAGATCCAAGCCCTTGGCGTCGACGTGATCGGAATATCGCAGATTGCCATCGGCGCTGGTGGGTATGAGAGCGGCGAGTTTCTTTTTGCGTTCTTCGAGTGGAAGTTTGCGCAGATCCTGTCCGTCGAGATAGAGGAGATCGAAAGCGTAATAAAGGATGGGGATTCCGGGCTTGCGCGCGCCGCGTTTTTTCGGCGAGATGAAGCCGGTGCGTTGCTGCATCTGGCTAAAGCTGGGGCGGCCTTCTTCGTCGAGGGCTACGATTTCTCCATCGAGAATGGCTGTGGTGGCGTTCAGTTGAGCGGGGATGGAAGAGAGCTCGGCGTACTGGCTAGTGAGGTCGTTCTGATTGCGGGACACTAAGCGGACGGTTTTGTTCTTGATGAAGGCTACTGCGCGATACCCATCCCATTTGATTTCGAAGAGCCAGGCGGGGTCATTAAAGGGCTTGGTGACCGCGGTGGCTAGCATGGGGTGGATTTCTTCCGGCATGGGAGCGGACATGGCCGCGGATGGGGCTTGCGGAAGCACTGGGGATGGGGTGGGGCTGGGTTTTTTGGTTTTTGCGGGCGCGGATTCCCTTTTTTCGGGCTCCTTCGTGGCTTCCCTTTTTGCGATTTTCTTCTTGCCGACGTCGTTCTTGCCGTCAGTGGCTCCGGCTTTTTTGTCGGCGTGTTTTTTTTCGTCGAGCTTAGCGACGGCGTTGGCAAGCCATGCGGCTTTGAGCTTGCCTTTGGGGCCGGCGGGGCGGCTGACCCATTCGGCGTCGTGCTGGTTGGCGATCTCGCGCATGGTGCGGTTGGTGAGGGCGGAGTTGTCGTATGCTTCGGCGTCGTAGCCTTCTTCGGCTTGCTCGTCGCGCTTCTTGATGAGCAGCCATTCGTTGCCTTTGGTGCCGGGGCGGCGCGACTTCATGCGGACGATGGCAAAGTCTCCGCGGAGTTTTTTGCCGGTCAGGCGGAACTTCAGGTCGCCTTTGGCCAGCATTTCGGCGGCTTCTTTGTCTGTTCCAGGGATGAATTTGCCGTTGACGGGCGTGGGCGAGAGTGGCTGCCACTGGCCTACGTCCCAGGCCATCACCGTGCCGGCGCCGTAGTTTCCCTCGGGGATGATGCCTTCGAAACTGAAGTAGGAGACGGGGTGATCTTCGACCTGCATGGCGAGACGCTTGTCGTCGGGGTCGAGGGAGGGACCTTTGGGGACGGCCCAGGATTTTAGAACGCCGTCCATTTCGAGGCGGAAGTCGTAGTGGAGGCGGGTGGCCTCGTGGCGCTGCACGACGAAGCGGTGGCTCCCGGTGGGGCCGATTTCGGGCGGCGGTTCGGGCGTGGCTTCAAAGCGGCGCTTGCGTTTGTATTCGTCGAGAGACATGGGGAGAGTGTAACGCTCTCGGCTGTCAGCTCTCGGCAAGAAGCTTTCGGACGAAGGTTTACGTGGAGACGGCCGCCCTCGGCCGTCGGACAAAGGTTTCCAACCCAGCCAAACCAGCGGAGCTGTGCTCCGCGGACGGACGGGGGCGGCACCGCGCAAGTCTTAGGAGGCGCGCTGGATTGCCAGGAGCGTCAGGTCGTCGGTTGCCTTGGTGCCGGTCGTGAAGTTGTGCAAATCCTGCAAGCAGTCCGAGATTAGCTTGTCGGGTGCTTTCGCCGAACAACCGCCAGCGAAAGTTTTCATGCGGGCGATGCCGTATTCTTCGCCGTCGGGACTGAGGGCTTCGGTGAAGCCGTCGGTGTAGACGAGCAGGGCATCGCCGGGGGCCAGTTGAAGGCGGTGAACAGTGAAGCAGGCGTTGGTGAACATGCCGAGCGGGAGACCGGTTGCATCGGCCACGGCGGGTTCGTTGCAGGAGAGATGCAGAAGCGGGAGATGGCCGGCGCTGACGAACTCGACAGCGCCGTCCTGAGAGGCGCGGCCTACGACGAGGGTGGCGTACTGGCCGGCCAGAGTGCTCTCGGCAAAAATGCGATTGGCGGCTTGGACCATGCGGTCAAGCGGGAGGTCGACGTTGGCGAGGCTTCGGAAGGTGGCGTGGAGGTGGCTCATGAGCATGGACGCGGCTACGCCTTTGCCGGAAACGTCGCCCAGCAGGAATATGAGGCTGCCGTTGGATTGGAACAGGTCGCAGTAGTCTCCGCTGACGAGTCCGGCGGGCGCGTAGTGATAGCGGGCGTGATAGCCGGAGGCGGAGAGACGTTGTTGGGGCAAGAGCGCCTGTTGAATGCGGGCAGCGAGATTGAGGTCGCTTTCAAGAGCGTGGCGTTCTTCGCCGGAGAGGTCGTCGAGGCAGAACTGGATGAGCGGGTCGGCGAGCAGGCGGTCGGTTTCGATGGGGGCGTGGCAGGCTTCGCAGAGACCGTAGGTGCCTTCCTCCATACGGGATAACGCGGCGTCGACTTCGTCGAGGAGCGACGTGAGGGAAGCGTTGGCCGAAGGTATTGCGGACTTGAGGCGGGTGCGGCGGCGTTCCAGTTCGGAACGGAGGTAGGTCTGTTCGGCTACGGCGAGCGCGCTGGATGATTGATTTGAGTTGGAGGGCTGCATGGGCTTTCTCCGCTTTTTCCACCTTAGAGCTGCGTTCGTTCTTGGATGATTGGCTTGGGCAACGGCTTCTATTTTTTTGGCGGCGCTTCTTGACCAAATCGGGGCCGGGTTGGTGGAAGTGGATCCGATCCAAGTCCAACCGCAACCCCCAAGAATCAAGACCTCGCGGGCGAGGGCGCCCGCGCCACACGATCTGGGCGCACGTTCGCAGGTACAATCCTCGGCATGTCGCGAGAGTATCCTAGTGGGCCTTTTGTGGGTGTGGGGGCGGTGATTGTCGATTCGGGGAGGGTTGTTGTCATTCGGCGTGGACGGGCGCCGCTGGTGGGGGAGTGGTCGATACCTGGGGGTGTGGTGGAGTTGGGGGAGACGGTGCGCGAGGCGGCGGCGCGGGAGGTGTTGGAGGAGACTGGGTTGGTGGTGGATGTGGGCGGGCCTCGGGGGGTAGGGAGTATCTCGGGGCAGCCGGCGGCGGGGCCGGGGAGTGTCTTGGGGGTGTTTGATCGCGTGGTGCTGGATGAGGTTGGGCGGGTGCGGTTTCATTATGTGCTGGTGGATATATTGTGCCGTGTGGTGTCAGGGGAATTGGTGGCTGGGGAGGATGCGGCGGAGGCACGGTGGTTGACTT
>Ga0080027_10001107_pt1 | contig 10922 bp, 7 predicted proteins | sample OrgsoiDNA2013046_FD_70962 | JGI IMG/M metagenome (GOLD analysis project Ga0080027, IMG submission 70962) | Permafrost soil microbial communities from the Arctic, to analyse light accelerated degradation of dissolved organic matter (DOM) -... | ecosystem: Environmental > Terrestrial > Soil >...
CTGGACGTACGGAGGCGCATCTTGCGGGCCTTCGAATCGGCCGAGCTGGAATCCTCGATCGAGGAACGCCGTGCCTGGACCACCTTCGTCGTCATCGGGGGAGGTCCCACGGGTGTCGAGCTGGCAGGCTCCCTGGCCGAGATCGCTGGCCGGACCCTGGCGCGCGATTTCCGCCGCTTTGATCCGCGGACCACGCGCGTGATCCTGATCGAGGCTGGCTCCCGCATTCTCTCCACGTTCCCGGAGGAGCTGTCGCGCAAGGCGTGCAAGCAGCTGGAGGCGCTGGGGGTCGAGGTGAGAACGGGCGTGCGGGTGACGGATCTGGGTGCGGACTTCGTCGAGCTGGGTTCGGACTACATCACGACCCGGACGGTCCTGTGGGCGGCGGGGGTTCGGGCCAGCTCGTTGACGGCGCAGCTCGGTGTTCCTCTGGACAAGGGCGGACGGGTCTGGGTGGAGGACGATCTGTCGGTGCCCGACCGCCCCGAGGTGTTCGTCGTGGGCGATCTGATCGCGAAGACCCAGGATGGCAAGCCGCTGCCGGGCGTGGCGCAGCTCGCGATCCAGAGCGGTCGTTACGTGGCCAGGAACATCGTGACCACCGTGGCTGGTCGCAAGAAGTGCGATCCGTTTCGTTACGTCGACAAGGGCTCCATGGCCACCATTGGTCGGAACAAGGCGGTCGCTCAGATCGGCCGATTCCAGTTCTCGGGCTTCTTCGCCTGGGTCTTGTGGCTGATGGTTCACGTGCTCGGGCTGGTTGGATTCCGCAGCCGCCTGTCGGTGATTGTCGAGTGGGCGTTCGCTTATTTCACCTGGCAGCGGCGATCGCGGGTGATCCTCGAGGTGCCGCGAGAGCCTCCCGCTTTCGGCAGCGCCGAGGTGGGAGGACGCATCATCCGGATGTCCGAGCCCGCGGCGACTGAAAAAGAGACCACACCGGCCGCGCCCCTGCGGGCCCGCGTGGCATTCGCGCCGGTCTCGCGTCAGGCCGCCGGCGACAGCGCCGTCGGGCGCTGACCGAGCAAGGCATCCAGGCCCAATGCCGTTCGGCTAAGAGGGACCTCGGACGTCGGACCTCAGGCCTCGGGCGTCCCGCGAGTTGAGAGAAGTCGCGAGCGTCTACCGGGAGTTCTCCCGGAAATCCGAGGCTCCTTAACCGAACGGCATTGCATCTATGTCACGGTCGCAGAAAGGGCGAGCTTCGCGCGGCTTCGCCGCGCGAAGCGAGGGGGGTTCGGGGGCGTGCGAGCGGCAGCGAGCCACGCCCCCGAGACAATCAATGCGGTCGAAGCTCGCGGAACTCGTAGCTGGCGCGCAGCTTCTTGAGGGCTTTCGACTCGATCTGCCGGATGCGCTCGCGCGTCAGGTCGAACTCCTCGCCGACTTGCTCGAGGGTGTGGTCGGAGCGCTCGCCGATGCCGAAGCGCATGCGCAGGATCTTCTCCTCGCGGGGGGTCAGCGTCGCCAGGACGCGCCGGGTTTGCTCGCAGAGGTCGGCGGTCAAGAGCGCATCGGCCGGGGAGACAGCATCCCGGTCCTCGATGAAGTCGCCGAGATGCGCGTCTTCTTCGGTGCCCACGGGGGTCTCGAGCGACACGGTGGTCTTCGAGATACGTAGGAGGTCGCGAACCTTGTCGACGGGCAGGCCCATGTCCTCGGCCAGCTCCTCGGCCAGCGGATCGCGGCCGAGCTTTCGCACGAGGGCGTGGGTGGTCCGGGTCAGCTTGTGCAGGGATTCGTTCATGTGAACGGGGATCCGGATGGTGCGCGCCTGGTCGGCGATGGCCCGGGTGATGCCCTGACGAATCCACCAGGTTGCGTAGGTCGAGAACTTGAAGCCGCGTCGGTAGTCGAACTTCTCGACCCCGCGCATGAGCCCGATGTTTCCCTCCTGAATGAGGTCGAGGAACAGCAGTCCGCGGTTCGAGTACTTCTTGGCGATGGCGACCACCAGCCGGAGGTTGGCGCGTATCATCTCGGCCTTGGCCCGCGCGCCCGTACGCTCGCCGTCAGCGATCTCGCGCACCGTCTCGCTCAGCATCGCCTCGTTCATGCCGGCCTCGGCCTCCACCTGCCGAATTTGACGGGTGGCCTCCGCGATCTGCTCGGCGATCTGCTCCAACTCCTCCACGCGCAAGCCCAGCTTCCTCGTCAGGGCCTGTCGCCTGACCGGTGAGGATCGTACCTGGCGGAGGGTCTTGCGCAGCTCCGCCACGCTCATGCCGGCCCGCTGCTCACAATCGGCGATCATGCGACAACCCTCCCCGAGGCGCAGAACGTAGGTCTTGAGGCGATCCAGGATGGGGCTGATCCGCGCCTTGACGATCCGGATGTCCAGCAGGGCTTGAAAGAGGGCCTCCGAGCTTCGGGCGACCTCCTGCTCGAACGCAGTCCTGGCCGAAGCGGTCGGTCGCTTGGGCACGGTCTCCAGCAGCTTCTGGTGACGGCGAAACAACTTCCCCACCGTATCGAGTGTCTTGCAAACCCGCTCGGTCTGCGCCTCCTCGTCGAAGTCGGGATCCTGATCGTCGGCGTCGCGCGTGACCTCGGACACCCGAATCTTGCTTTTCTTGAGCTGGTTGCCGAGATCCAGAATTTCGTTCACCGCCACCGGAGCGCGCAAGACTGCCTTCAACACGCGGTGCTCGGCATCCTCGATGCGACGCGCCAGCGCGACCTCGCCCTCGCGAGTCAGCAACGTGATTGAAACCATGCCCCGCAGATACATGCGAACGGGATCGTGATCGGCGGCGTCGTCCGAATCATCGGCGGCGGCCGGCAGCGGCCGTCGGGTTGCCCCGGTCTCCGAGGCGGCCGTCAGATCCTCATCGTCATCCGCTTGCCCTTGCCCTTGCCCTTGCGAATCAGGTGCTGTGGAACTCATAAGTTGGGGGACACTGTGAGGTTAGTTTGGGCTGTTGTCGAGGAAGCAATGTGCTTTCCAACGCGAAAGTTCAGGGGTGTAGGTCTGTCGCGTTCACGGGACCGCCGGGGAGGGGGTGGCCGGGCCAGTTGCCGGGCTCGGTGACGAAGGCGCCGAGGGGGTCGAGGGCGGGGTCGCAGATCCAGGGAAAACGGGAACTATGGCCCTGGCGCGAGCGGCTTTTTGCCGATCCTGGTCGGCGCGCTCGTCGGTGGCTCGTTTGCGCTCGCGGGCCGCCTCAATGCCCCATCGCTCCTCGTCACCCTCGAGCTGGAGACCGGGGTTGGCGGCGCGCAGGGCTGCCGCCCGTTCGGGAGCAGAATCCTTGATGCGCGGAAGTGGGGGATCGGGCCTCTTCGCGCTAGAGTCCACCGTCGCGGCAGCCGGGTGCGCGAGCGGCTTCTGGGCCGCGCCCGCGCAGGACAGCCAAGGCAGCGAGGCCAACAACGAGAGGCCGCCTGCGAAGACCACGGACTCCATTGCCAGGGCGTGATGATGATGAGGCATTCGGATCTCTTACATTGAAGTGTTGGAAAGCGAGGAAAGTTTCGCCCGGGGCCGCCGCCCGCAGCGGCGCGTCAATCGTCATTTTCGTGAGCCGTTGCGGGTTCAGCCGGCGACAGCCTTGATGATGGAGGTCGTTGCTCCCGGACTTCTGGCCGGCCCTGCCCGTGAATGCTGCCCTGTGAGCTTGCACCGTGCATCCGCGCGGGCCCGGCGTCGGCTGCTCTGCTTGACCCTGGCGCTGGGTGGCGCGATGGGGGGGGGCCTTGGCGCATGCACAGGTGTGGTGGTGAGCCCCTCCCCGGTGGCCCCCGCGGCCGCCGGGGCCGGGGTCGGACAGGACGGAAACGGTGGTGCTCAGGCCGACGCCCCCATCGATGACGGTAATCTTCCCCCCCTACCTCCGGGTTCCCCCTGTCGAGTGGGCGCTCCCCTGCGCCGGTTGACCGAGACACAGTATCGCAACGCGGTTCGAGATGTGTTCGGGGGGCAGGCGGCTCTGGCGACCGACTTCGCGCTTGCCACCGTGGGGACGCCCGAGTCGGGCTTCACGACCGATCCCAGCTACAACGCCGTCGATCTGTCGGTTTCGCGCGATCTCATGGATTCGGCCGAGACGGTGGCGTTGTCGCTCGTCGACAAGTTGCCGGCCATCCTTCCCTGCGCCGCGACGCCGGACCCGACGTGCGCGGGAGCGTTCCTCGATCAGTTCGGCCGAAGGGCATTTCGGCGGCCGCTGACTGACTCGGAGCGGGAGCTCCTGCTCCGTGCCTTTGCCCTGTCGTCGGGCGCCGATGCCTTCGAGGACGGGATCGCCGCCATGGTCGCGACGATGCTGCAGTCGCCGCAGTTTCTCTACCAGACCGAGCTCGGGACCCCGGCTGACGGGGAGGTCGGGATGCTGCGACTGACCGGCTACGAGGTGGCGAGCCGCCTGTCGTTCTTCCTGTGGGACAGCATCCCCGACGATGCGTTGCTGGACGCCGCCCGGGATGGGCGTCTCGGTACCGCCGACGATCTGCGGCAGATCGCGGATGGCATGCTCAACGATCCGCGGGCGCGGCCCACCATCGCGCGCTTCGCACGGGAATGGTTGCACCTGCTGGTCCCGAAACCGGGCGTCGACCGCTCCGACCCCGCCTACACCCAGGACCTGTCGGACGCGATGCAGTCCGAGCTCGATCGCTTCGTCGGAGACAGCTTCCTCGTCCCGGGGACCAGCATCACCGACCTTCTTACATCGGCCGCACCCCCTGGGAATCCCACGCTGAGCGCGTTTTATGACCAAAACGGGGGCAGCGGCCCGCGCTCCGGGTTGCTGACCCAGCCGGCGATCATGACCTCCATCGCCAATCCCAGCGCCAGCTCGCCGATCCGTCGTGGGGTGATGGTGCGCCGCAAGCTGACCTGCGAGACCTTTCCGGTGCCGCCCAAGGATGCGCAGAGCGTGGAGGGAGCACTGGCCGCCTCGCCGACCGCCAGTGCTCGCGAGCGATCGGCTCTGCGCAACATGAACAGCCGCTGCAGCGTCTGCCACTCACTCATCGATCCGCTCGGGTTTGGCTTCGAGGCTTACGATGAGATCGGTCGCTACCGCACCACCAACGGCGACGGCAGCCCGATCGATGCGAGTGGCGACTTCGTCGATCCGATCTCGCCCGAGCTCGCCGGTCCCTTCGCCGATTTGCAGGAGCTCGGTCAGCGCCTCGGCTCGAGCCCGACCGTGCAGCAGTGCCTGACGCGACAGCTCTTTCGCTTCAACTACGGACGCCTCGACGGCAGTGCGGATACCTGCGCCATCAGCGGCGTCCTCGAGCGCTGGGCACCGGGGATGGATTTGCGAGACCTCATGCTGGAGATGGCGTCCGCCGATGAGGTCCTTTTCCGCCGGGTGCAATGATGATGATGAAGATGAACAGGCGAACTTTGCTCCGGGGAGCCGGGGGGGCCACGCTGGCGCTGCCTTTTCTGGAGCTGCGGTCCGGTCAGGCCCGCGCCCAGACAGCGTCCGCTCCGAAGCGCCTGGTCTTCTATTTCAACGGTGAGGGCAACCTCATCGATCGCTGGCGCCCGAGCGTCGCGTCGGGCGCGGCCCTGCCCGCTCAGCTGCCACCCACGCTGGCCGCCATCAGCGGTTACAAGTCCAAGCTGAACCTGCTGTACCCGATAGACAACGTGGTGGCCGACACCATGGGCGGAAACGATCACAACAAGGCCGGGCGCTCGCTCCTCACCTGCAACGTGTTCACCGGGGGAGAGACCTCGGGTGCGGCGGGCCCGTCCATCGACCAGTACATCAAGCAGAAGCTGGGGTTGACCAGCCTCGAGCTGCGCGTGGGCGATCCCAACGACGTCGGCGAGTACCAGATGCTCTTCTCGGGACCAGGCCAGGCCGTGACCGGGGAGTCAAACCCCCAGCGCGTCTTCGATCGTCTGTTCGGCGGGGTGGCCGCGGCCGCGCCCGCGCCCGGTTCGGTTTCGGGCGTGCCGTCGCGGCCGGCGGCCCCGAGCGCGGCCGACCGGCTGGCGCAGAAGCGCAGCGACGTGATGTCTCTGGTGAGCGAGAGCTTCACCGCGCTCCGGAGCCAGGCCGGTGCCCTCGATCGCCAGCGGCTGGATGCCCACGCCCAGCGAGTGCAGGAGCTCGAGGCGGAGCTGCAGAGCTTGGCCTCCATGGCCGGCTCCCCGTCGGCGGGGGCGAGTGGCGCGATCGGCTGCGGCAAGCCCGTGATCGGGACACCGACGGACCATCCGACCCGCAGCAAGGCTCAGATGCAGAACGCGGCCATGGCCATGGCCTGCAACCTCGCCCAGGTGGTGACCATTCAGGACACCCGCTACGACGTCCAGCCCTTCGAGTGGCTGGGTCTCAATCTTCCGAACGGCTGGCACGCGAGCGTGCACGACCGGAGCCCCCTGCCGATGCTGCAGCAGGGATATGGCTGGTACGCCACGGCGTTCAAGGACCTGCTCGACGCCATGGATGCGGTCGACGAGGGGAATGGGACGACGCTGCTCGACAACTCCCTGGTCGTCTGGATCACCGAGTTCGGCGACGGAGCCACCCACAACACCCACGGCATTCCGGTGGTCTGGGCGGGCAAGCTGGGTGGAGCGCTGCGGACCGACCGCTACCTCCAGTTCGCGGACGGTGTGTCGTCCACCAACAGGATGTTCGTCACTATCATGAACTTGTTCGGCATCGCCGAAAACACCTTCGGAGTGGGCTCGCGCAACACCGGAACCTTGCCCGGCGTCTAACGCGGCTTCAGCGCCGCCAAGGGTGCAGCGGCGTTACTTGCTCAGGCCCTTGAGGGCCAGCCAGTCGAACATGGCCTTTTCGGCGTCGACCCATCCGTTGGCAACGGTGGTGTAGCCGTGACCCGCTCCCGGCACTTCGTGCATGGTGGCATCAGCGCCCGCCGCTGTCAGCATCGCGACTAGCCGGACGCTGTCGCCGACCGGGGCGGTGTTGTCCTGTGACCCTTGCACGACGATCAGGGGCGGGACGTCCTTGCTGACGTAGGTCATCGGGTTGACGAGCTTGGCGATCGCGGCGCGATTGGGAAGGCTGGCCGGAATCCAGCCGGCGGCGACGCCGTTGAGCTCGGCCTCGATGTCAGCGGGCCCGTATCCGCTGATGATACCGGCGATCTTGAAGTCCGTAGGCGTGGTGGGGCCCAGCATCGCGGCGGGGGTGGTCATGCCGACCATCAACGCCAGATGACCGCCCGCGGAGGCCCCCGTCACCACGTACCGGGTCTTGTCGCCGTGAAAATAGTCGAGATGATCCCAGCACCACTTGGCGGCGAGCAGCGCGTCCTGGACGGCGGCCGGTGCGGGCGCCCCATCGGGGGTCCCGTCGTTGACCCGATATTCCACGTTGCAGACCATGAAGCCGTGCGCGAGGAACCGGTCGTAGAACGTCGACATGTGGTCTTTGCCGGACGGGTAGTTGTTCGTGTACGAGTGAACCCACGCGCCCCCATGGAACATCACCACGGCGGGCAGGATCGACGTTCCCTTGGGGCCGGCCGTGGGCGGATAGATCACGTCGAGGCGCTGGGAGGTCAGGGGTCCGTAGGGGTAGTTGCCCTCGACCGTGTATCCGGGCGCGCTGGAGATGGGGACCTTGGATGCAGTGTCGCGAACCGGCGGGGTGGTCGAGTTGGTGTCGGGGACCGATCCCATACCGGTGCCGGCGCCGCCAGCGTTGCTGCCGCCGCTGCCCATCCTGCCGGTGGTCGCGCCGCCACCGGCGCCACCGTTTTTACCAACCAAGCCCGAACCCCCATTGTTGCCCCCGGTGCCGGCCCCTCCGCTGGTCGAGCCGGTGCCACCGCTCGGTCCGATGGTGCCGCCGGTGGCGCTCGATGAAGGCCCCGCGCCGCCCGTGTCGGCCGTCTGCGGGACAGCGCCACCCGAGCTTCCAGGGATCGGCGTCGAGCCTCTCGTGCTGACCGGAGCCGAGGTCGAGCCTCCTGTGGTTCCGGGGCCGCTCCCAGGAGCTCCGCCGCTGCTCCCCGGGGTCGGCCCGGCGTCGTTCGAGCCCGCGCAGCCAGCCGCCAGAAGCGCGATGCTGGATACAAGGATGCCGACCCCGAAACGGACTGCGGTCCCACGTGCGGGGCGCCGCGAGAAGCCGAATTTTGCCACCTCCCCCAACATAGGACAACGACCGGAGACCCGCCAGGCGGCTCGCCAAATCTGGACCTAACGGTCCTGGCGTTCAACTCGCTCCGCCGGGTGGACGCAGCGGCGCGCTCGGAGGCACCCCGCCGAGCGGGCGTTCGTCGGGCGCGAGCGTGGGCGGTTTGCGAGAGTCTGGCTGTGGAAGTCGAGGGGCCGGGATTATCATCGAGTGATATGGAGCCCCTGACCCTGTGCGAGCCCCTGACCCTGTACCTCGATGGTTTCTGGATCAGCCCTTATGCCTTCTCGGTGTTCGTGTGCCTGACCGAGAAGGGGCTCTCCTTCGAGACCAGGGAGGTCAAGTTGCACGAGCGGGCCCAGGACACGCCGGAGCTCAAACCAAATCGGTGACGGGGCGGGTTCCGGTGCTCGAGCAGGGCGCGTTTCGGCTCTCGGAATCGAGCGCCATCGTCGAATATCTGGAGGAGGCGTATCCAGCTCCCGCACATCCAGCCTTGCTTCCTTCCGCGCGGCAGGACCGGGCGCGCGCGCGACAGATCATGGCCTGGATCCGCAGCGATCTGATGCCGATCCGCGAGGAGCGCCCCACCAGCACCATCTTCTATGAGGCCGCCCGGACACCCCTGTCGGCGGCAGGCCAGGCGGCGGCTTACAAATTGATCGCCGCCGCGTCCATCTTCGTTCCGGACGGACGGACGTCGTTGTTCGATGACTTCAGCATCGCGGATGCCGATCTTGCGATGATGTTGCAGCGCCTGATCGCGAACGGCGAGGAGGTTCCCTCGAAGCTGCGCGCCTTCGCGGAGGCACAGTGGCGGCGTCCCAGCGTGCGCGCGTTCGTCAACCACCCCCGCCCGTCGTACGTGGCTTACTGACGTGGCGTCGCCTTCATGAGGGCTGTCCCCCATCAGGTACGACCGCGGCGCGGAAGAGCCGGGCCAGCGCATCGGCGGGATCGGTGCATAGACCCACGTGCGCGGTCGTGGGTTGCACCACCGTGCTGCGTGGAGCCGAGAGCCAGTGAAAGCGTTCCGACGCGGACAGGAGCGCGATGGGTCCGGCGTGGCCTGCCCCAGCGCAGATCGCGCGGATGGCGTCCAGTTGTCGCTCCACCGCCCCGGCATCGAGATCCGGTGCGAGAGCCCGCACCCTGGTGAGATCATGCGTGATCGTGGCGCCGAGAAACGCCGCCGTCGGGCAGAACAGGATGACACCCACGTTCAGTCGCTCGTCGCGGTCGACCCGTGGGACCACCTGCACGATCACGTAATCAAAGGCCAGCCGCGCGGACACGATCTGCCTCTTCGATGATCGCGGGCAACGCCGACCGGCGCTCCCTCAACCAGGTTGCATACGCCCGTCGCAATCGATGCCCGTCCGGCGCGGCGTCCCCGGGACCTCCAGGCAGCCGACCATCCGGGACCAACCATTCGTCGGGCACGGTCGCCACGGCACCATCAATCACCCGATCGTCGAGCGCGGCCGCCAGTGCCGTCCCGGCCGCGGGCAACCGATCGGCGAAAGGCAAGAGCGCGTGCTCACGGACCCGCGTGAAGGGCCTACGGGCCGACGCCAAGAGATCACTTTCCGGGCTGCTGACGTCGTAGCCATGGTGCCAGTAAAGCGCCGCGCCGTGATCGATCAGCCACAGCGCGCCTTGCCACCACAGCAGATTGGGATTGCGCGCCGTCCGGTCGACGTTGGCGGAATAGGCGTCGAAGGCCACCACGGCCGACGCAAATTCACCCGACACGGGCGCGCGCGCCGCCGCGTCGTAGCCCACCGAGCCTGCGAGGTACGTCATGGCCAGGTTCAGGCCCGCGCTGCCGAGCAACAGCTCACGGATCTCCTGATGCGGCTCGCTGCGCCCCAGCGCGGCGTCGACCTCGATCAGGGCCAGCTCGGGCACGGGCAACCCGGTGGCGCGCCCCAGCTGTCCGATGATCAGCTCGGCCACCAGCGCCGGTAGCCCCTGCGCCGCCTTGCGAAACTTCACGATGTAGAGGGCCCCGTCGTCCGCCTCCACCAGAGCCGGGACGGATCCTCCCTCGCGCAGCGCGGTCACGTAACGGGTCGCCACCAGCTGCCGCAAGCCAGCCCGGCCCGCGGCACCCGTGGCGACGGCGGGGCTGGAAGCGCCGGCAACGAGCTCAGGCATGGCCGACGATTGTGCCAGATCCACCGGTGTCGGTCATTTCTCTCCCTCGCGCGCCGGGAAACCTTCTCGAAGGGGCAGATCAGGAGGTGGACGCAGGGCCGAGTCGGGCGGTGTGGGCGTCATCCCGACCGGGCGCGACCATCCCGACCGGGCCGTCCGGCTCGTCGCCGAAATCGACCCTGACCACGCGCGAAAACAGGCTGCGCAGATCGTCAGCGGCCAATGTCTCCTTCTCGAGCAGGATGGCCGCGCCCTCCTGCAGCAGGGTCCGGTTCTTCTCCAGGATGACGACCGCGCGGCCGAAGGCGGACTCGACGGTTCGCTTGATGGCGGCGTCGATATCGCGCGCGGTCTCGTTGCTGTAATCGCGGTGAGCGGCCATCGGTCCCCGCTGACCCAGGAAGGTATCGGGCTCGCTGATGTAGGTCACGTGACCGAGCTCGGGGAACATCGCGTATCGGGTCACCATGCTCCGCGCTATCTCGGTCACCTTGGTCAGATCGTCCGCGGCCCCCGTCGACCGGTGCTGGAAGATCACCTGCTCCGCGGCGCGACCGCCAAGCAGCACGGACATCTTGTTTTCGAGCTCCGCCTTGACCATCAGGTAGCGATCCTCGGTGGGCCGCTGGATCGTGTATCCCAGGGCGCCGATGCCGCGCGGGATGATCGAGATCTTGTGGA
>Ga0080027_10001112_pt1 | contig 10909 bp, 5 predicted proteins | sample OrgsoiDNA2013046_FD_70962 | JGI IMG/M metagenome (GOLD analysis project Ga0080027, IMG submission 70962) | Permafrost soil microbial communities from the Arctic, to analyse light accelerated degradation of dissolved organic matter (DOM) -... | ecosystem: Environmental > Terrestrial > Soil >...
GCCCTCGTTCAGCGTCACGGTGTCGCGCACCGATCAGATGACGCCGGGCCTGATCGTCGACGGCACCAACCTCAGCTACCGGCAGCGCTCCGCGAACCTGACCGCCGGGAGCGACCTGCCGATCCTGCACACCGCCGACGCGCAGGGCGACCTCGGCATCAGCTACGACTACGCGGCCTACGCTCCCACCGACCGGATCCCCGTCGGCGAGCCGACCGGTGGCATCACGATCAAACCCCAGCAGGGACCGTACGCCGATCTGCACCTCGGCTGGTCGTTCAACGACGCGCACGGCTGGCCCTATTCGATCAGCAGCCAGGAGGGGCGGATCATTCACCTCAACCTGCGCTTCTCCAACCCGATCCTGGGCGGCCGGTTCCGCACCACCGAGGTGAGCGGCTCCTGGACCGAGTATCTGACCCCCCCGTGGGCGCGTCTGCACGCGTTCGCGGTGATGGCCGCGGGCGGTTTCGGCATCGGCGACACGCGCGACTTCTTCAGTCTCGGGGGCTACTCCCCGCAGGACGTCCTGCGCGCGGTCCTGCTCAACCAGTACCAGTACGCCGCGCTTCGCGGCTATCCGGCGAACTACGTCCAAGGCGACAACTACGTCCTGCTCTCGGCGGAGTACCGCGCGCCGCTGGTCTGGATCGAAAAAGGCTACGACACCTTCCCCTTCTACCTTCGCCGGATCTGGGGCGTCCTCTTCACGGACATCGGAAACGCGTTCCAGGGCCCGTTCCAGGGCCGCGATCTCAAGACCGACGCGGGCGCCGAGGCCCACTTCGAATTCAGTCTGGGCTACTACCTCGGTGGCCAGGTGGAGCTCGGCTACGCCCACGGGTTTGCCACCGGCGGCGGCGATCGGCTGTACTGGGTCGCCGCCGCCAGTTTCTGATTTTGAAAGGGACCCTCAAAGGGTCCCTTAGACCCCCCGCGAAGAGTCCCGCCGGGCAAAGCCCGTCGGTACCCAACGCGATCAGCCCCCCACGACGGCGTCGAGACTGTCGGCGAGGATGGCGGCCATCTGGTCGACCTCGGTGGCCGTCGCGGTGAGCGGCGGGAAGAGGTACATCGTGTCGCCGAGGGGACGAAGCAGCGCCCCGCGCCGGACCGCCTCCCGATAGACCGCGTAGCCGGTGCGACGGCGCGGATCGAGCGGGGTGCCGTCGGCGGCGCAGATATCGACCGCCGCCACCAGGCCGCAGGCCCGCAGGCCGCCTAGATACGGTCGCGACGCCGCCACCGATTCCATCGCCGCGCGCAGATGCGGCGCCAGCGTCCGGACCCGTCCGAGAATGTCGTCGGCCGCGAAGACATCGAGCACGGCGTTCGCCACCGCCACCGCGAGCGCGTTGCCGGTAAAGGTATTCGAGTGCAGGAACGCGCGCCCGTCGCCATAGTCCGCGTCGAAGAGCGCGTAGACCGCGTCGGTGGTCAACACCGCCGAAAGCGGAAGCGTTCCGGCCGTGAGGCCCTTGGAGAGCACCACAAAATCGGGGAGCGCGGCCACCGACAACCGGCCAGTGCCCTCGGCCAGGTGACTGGCCAAGATGGCGCCGAGCCGTCCCATTCCCGCCGCGATCTCGTCCGCGATCAGATAGACGCCGTGCGCGTCGGCCCAGTCGCGCAGACGGCGCAGCAGATCGGGACTGAAGAAGCGCATACCACCGGCGGCCTGGAGCACAGGCTCGTACACGATGGCGGCAAGCGTGTCGGCCTCGGCCTCGAGGGCGGCTTCGATGGCGGGCCAGCTGCCGCCCGCCTCGAGCCAGGCCGGATCGTGCGGACCGCGTCGGTACGGCAGCCCGCCCATCCGCTGCACCGGAAAACAGAGCGCGCGAAAGGGCGCCGCGTACAGGTCGAGATCACCGACGGAGAGCGCCCCAACTGTCTCGCCGTGGTAGCCGTTTTCGAAGGCGGCGAACCGCGTGCGTCCGGGCGCGCCACGCTGCGCCTGCGCCTGCAGCGCCATCTTGAGCGCGATCTCGACGGCGGTGGATCCGTTGTCCGCGAGAAACACCTTGCCGAAGTGCCCCGGCCGGCGTCCCGGCGCCGCGGAAGGCCCCCACGCCGCCGGTGGCTGGCCGTTGGCCGCCGCCAGCAGCCGCTCGCACAGGCGCGCCAGCGGCGCGTTGGTGGTGTTGGCGGTGATGACATGCTCGAAGGTCTCGAGCTGCCGTCGCAGGGCCGCCGCCAGGTGCGGGTGGCCGTGTCCGAGCGCCTTGCACCACCAGCTGGAAATCGCGTCCAGGATCGTGCGGCCGTCCGCCAGCTCGAGGCGCGTGCCGTGGGCCCCGATCACCTCCAGCGGCGGAAAGTCGCGGTAGTCCCGCATCTGACTGCACGGGTGCCAGAACACCGCCAGATCGCGCGCCGCGAGATCGCCCGGATTCGCGTCAGCCATTGCCTACGACTAGCACGGGTTCGGCAGCGACGGACCTACTCCACGCCGCGGCCATCGAGTCCGTGCTCGTCCATCTTGGCGTAGAGGAGCGGACGGCCGATCCCCAGCAGGCGCGCGGCTGCGGAGCGGTTCCCCTTGGCGCGCTCGAGCGCGCGCAAGATGAGCTGCTTTTCCAGGCCCGCGACGGCGTCGTGGAGTGAAATATCCTCGGCGCCGAGCGGACCGAGCGCGACGGGCGCCGCGGCGCGGACGGCCTCCGGCAGATCGTCGACGTCGATCACCTCGCTGCCGCAAAGCACGGCCGCGCGCTCGAGCACGTGGAACAGCTCCCGGACGTTTCCCGGCCATGGGCTGCCGAGAAGCCGCTGCATCGCCTCTTCCGAAACGGCCCGTGCCGCCGTCCCCCGCAGCGCGTGCGCGACCAGCAACGGGATGTCGCTGCGCCGCGCGCGCAGGGGCGGCAGCTCGATCTCGATGACCGCCAAGCGGTAGTAGAGATCCTCGCGCAAGGCCGCCCCGGCGGCGCCCGGACGCACCGCGCGGCTGGTGGCGGCGATGAGGCGCGCGTCGGTCGCGATCGGATCGTTGCCCCCCACCCGCTCGTAGGTCCCCTCCTGGACCACCCGCAGGAGCTTGGTCTGCAGCGCCGGATCGAGATCGCCGATCTCGTCGAGGAACAGCGTCCCGCCGGCCGCCGCCTCGAACCGGCCGCTGCGGCGCGCGGTCGCGCCCGTGAACGCGCCCCGCTCGTGCCCGAAGAGCTCGCTCTCGATCAGCGTGGGCGGCAGCGCGGCCAGGTTGCTGGCGATGAAGGGCTGTCGCGCGCGCGGCGCGTAGGCGTGAATGGCCCGCGCCACCAGCTCCTTGCCGGTGCCGGTCTCGCCCGTGATCAGCACCGGCGCCGTCGATCCGGCGGCCCGACCGATCAGCTTCCAGACGGCCAGCATCGCCGCGCTGGTCCCGACCAGATCGGCGCGGGTCTCGGGCGGATCGGGCGCGGGCGCGGCCGATCGCGCCAGCGCGCGCTGCTTGAGCGCCCGTTCGATCGTGGTGCGCAGGGCCTCGAGGTCGAACGGCTTGGTGAGGTAGTCGAAGGCGCCGTCGCGCATCGCCCGGATGGTCCGCTCGCTGTCTCCGTAGGCGGTCGCGACGATGACCGGCACGCCGCGCGCGGTGCCGCGCAGCTCGCCGAGATAGTCGAGCCCGTCCCCGTCGCGCAGGCGGATGTCGAGGAGCACGCAGTCGACCGCCCGCGCCGCGACGATCCCGCGCGCCTCGTCCAGGCCGGCGGCGGTCAGCGGCTCCGATCCCATGGCCGTCACGAGATCGTGAAGGCCCTGCCGCAGCCCCGGCTCGTCCTCGACGATCAGCACCACCCCACTCATGCGCGACCGGCCTGCGCCTGGAGATCGAGCCGCGGTCCGCCCGCGGCGGCCGCAACTCCGGCCTGCGGCAGCGTGAGCTCGAGATGGGTCACCTCGCCCTGTCGCCCGTAGATCAGATCGCCGCCGTGCGCCCGCGCGATGGCCCGCGAGATTGCCAGCCCTAGCCCCGTGCCGTCCGGCTTGGTGGTGAAGAAGGGCTCGAAGATCTCGCCGGCTCGCCCGGGCAGCACGCCCGCGCCCCGATCGGCGATTCGGACGCGCAGCCAGCTCCCGTCGTCTTCGACAGTCGCTTCGACCGCCGCGCCATCGGGCGACGCCTCGACCGCGTTGCGCAGAACGTTGTCGAGCGCGCGCGCCAGCGCGTCCCCGTCGGCCGTCGCCTCCCCGTGCCCCTGGACGTCGATGACGATGCGCCGCAACCCCGCCCACGGACCGAGGGCTTCGGCCCGCGCGCGCAGCAGCGCCCCCACGTCCAGCGACGCCCGCGTCCCGACGGCCCGTCCGGCCACGATCAAGAGATCGGCGACCAACCGATCGAGCCGCATGATCTCGGACGAGGCGTGATCGATGGCGGAGCGCGCGGCGCTGGGGAGCGCGGCCTCGGCGCGGATCGCAAGGTCGAGACGCAGCTTGATCGAGGCCAGCGGGTTCCGCACCTCGTGCGCGACGCCGGCGACCACCCGCCCCAGCGCCGCCAACCGCTCCTGTCGCGCGAGATCCCCCACCATCCTCTCCTGGATCCGGCGCGACTCCTCCAAACGCCGCGCCAGCGTATCGATCCCGACGGCAATGTCGTCCAGCTCTCGAACCTGGAAGCGGGGCACCGGCGCGGTCAGATCGTCGGCGAGCGCCGCCAGCGCGCCCCGCAGAGCGCCCGCGGCACGATTGACGGTGACGAGCGAGTACGAAGCGCTGGCCACCAGGAGCAGCGCCGAAAAGGCCAGCGCCACCACCAGAAGGCGCCAGGTCTGCAAGGTCGGAGAAGGGCGAACCAGCACGGCGGCCCACAGCAGCCGATCGGGGAACATCCGGACCATCCGGGCGACCAGCTGGCCGCCGTCGATCTCGGTCTCGCTCTCGACAGGTGCGCCGGCGCCAGACGCCCGCGCCGCCAGCGACCCCAGGCCTGCGCGCCAGGCGAGCGGCACCGCCGACGCGATCGCCTGCGCCCCGTTCGCAACCGGCGCGACACCGCCCCGCATCCCGACGATGGGAGAGACGGCGGCAGCAGAGACCGAGGGGGCCGCGGTGGTCGGCTGTGCCGCCAGCCGGTCGATCTCGTCCCGCACCGCCTCTCGACCGCGCTCGAGGCGCTGCGCGCGGGTGACCGAGATGGCGCGGTAAAGCGCATCGGCGGAGAGCGCCGCGGTCAGGAGCCCGAGCACCGCCACGGTCAGCAGACGGTGACGGATGGGTCGGCCGAGGCGCACGCGCCGCGTATCAAGCAAGCGCGATACCGCTCGGCTGGTGCGACCGCGCCCCGTCCGTCGAGGTCGCGCGCTGCCCAGACGAGTGACAGGTGTCCAGAATCGATACAGGTTAACGCCTCGCTATCCGCCAAGCCAGAGCAACGCCATAGGTTGTGCAGGCATGGCCCAGTTGTTGCGATGCGGAAGGACGCTTCCCGAGGTCGGTGTTCGACCTTACAGGTAACGTCGCCGCTCCATGCCGCCCCCCCCTCTCGTCGCCCTGCTGCTACCCCTCCTCATGATCGGAGGTTTCGCCATAGCGGCGCCAACCTCCGACGATCCGAGTGCGTCCGTGAGATCCCTGACACTCGGCCAGGCGGAGACGACCGCGCTTGCCAACCAACCGACCCTCACGCAAGCGCACGGCCTGCTCGAAGCGGCCGAGGGACGCGTCGAGGAGTCGCGCGCCGGCTACCTGCCCCAGGTGACCTTGAACGGAACCTACGAACGCACGACCGGAAACTTTGCCCCGCGTCCCGGCGCCCTGCCCGCATGCGTTTCGACCGGGGGAACGGCGGGGACCGGCGGCACCACAGCCACCACCTGCACGACCACCATGTCGAGCACGACGCAGCCGCCGGTGAGCTGGGATCCCAAGTACAACTACTTTCTGTTTGGGGCGACCGCCACGCAGCTCATCTACGACTTCGGTCAGACCAGCGGCCGCTGGCGCTCCGCCGGCGCCAACCGAGATGCCGCCGCCGACAACACGCGGACCGCCGAGGTGCAGACGCTGTTCAACGTCCGGCGCGCGTATTTCCAAGTTCGGGCGCAGCACGATCTGGTGGCGGTCGCAGAAGAGTCGGTGCGGAACCAGGAAAAACACGTGCAGCAGACGCAAGCGTTCGTCAAGGCCGGCATCCAGCCGGACATCAATCTGGCGACGGTGCTGACGGCCCTGGCCAACGCGAAGGTCCAGCTGGTGATGGCGCAGAACAACTTCGAGGTGTCCGAGGCGCAGCTGGCGCAGGCGATGGGGGTGCCGGTCGAGGGCCGGTTCGCGATCACCGACGAGGAGATGCCGCCGATCCCGGGTGAGGATGGACCATCCGGACCGCTCGCGGAGCGCGCGCTGCACGCCCGCCCCGAGGTGGCCAACCTCGCGGATCAGCGGCGCGCGCAGGAGCTGACCGTGGGCGCCGTGCGCGGCGCGTACGGCCCGAGCCTGGGCGCCATCGCCAACGTGTCGGACAACGGGACGGCCATCGACGGGCTGGTGCCGAACTGGTACGCCGGCCTGACGCTGAGCTGGAACATTCTCCAAGGCGGCCTCACGCGCGGACAGCTGCGCGAGGCAAGAGGGACACTGCAGAACCTGGCTGGGCAAGAGGACGCGCTCCGGCTCCAGGTGGAGGTCGACGTCGAGCAGGGGCGGCTCGCCGTGCAAGCCGCCAAGGCGACCATCGGCGCCGCCGCGGAGGCGGTCGTCAACGCGCGCGATCAGCTGACGCTCGCGGAGGGGCGCTACGCGCACGGTCTGGGCAGCGCGGTCGAGCTCAGCGACGCGCAGGTCGCCTACACCACCGCCGAGGCACAGCGGGTCCAGGCGCAGTTCAACCTGGCCGCCGCGCGCGCGCAGCTCCAGGGCGCGCTGGGGAGCCGATGAGGACGCAACGGATCGGCTTTCCCACGGCGGCGCTCGTCGCCCTCGTCGCGGGCGGCTGCGGGAAGAGTGAAGAGACGGCGGCCGCGCAGAGCGGGCACGGCGCCGCCGGCGATCGGCCGATTCCGGTCCTGGTCGCGATCGCCACCACCCGGGACGTGCCGATCTATCTGGAGGGGCTCGGGTCGGTGACGGCGTACAAGACGGTCAACGTGCGCGCGCAGGTCGACGGGCGGCTCGACCGGGTGATCTTTCACGAGGGGCAAACGGTCAAACGCGGGGAGATCCTGGCCGAGATCGATCCCCGCCCATTCGCGATCCTCCTCCACCAAGGAGAGGCGGCGCTCGCGCGTGACAAAGGCCAGCTCGACGGGGCCAAGCGCAACCTGGAGCGCTACGAGGCCGTGGGCGGGCAGCACCTGCTTCCCCAGCAACAGATCGACGACCAGCGCGCCTTGGTGGAACAGTTCACGGGAACGCTGCAGAACGATCAGGCGACGATCGAGAGCGCCAAGCTGCAGCTGGACTACGCGCGCATCAAATCGCCCATCGACGGCGTGACGGGCGTGCGGCTGGTCGATCAGGGGAACATCGTGCACGCCGCCGACACCGCCGGAATCGTGGTGGTGGCGCAGATGGATCCCATCGCGGTGCTGTTCACCTTGCCGCAGGACAATCTGCCCGACGTCGCGCGCCAGCAGGCGCTGGGCGCGCTGGAGGTCGAAGCCCGCAGCCGGGACGGCTCGCAGACGCTCGGCAAGGGGAATCTCGAGCTCATCGACAACCAGATCAACCAGGGAACGGCCACCATGCGTCTCAAGGCGATCTTCCCGAACCCGGCGCACGCGCTGTGGCCAAACCAGTTCGTCAAGACCCGCCTGCAGCTGATGGTCCGGAAAGGGGCGCTGGTGATCCCGGCGGCCGCCGTGCAGCGCGGGCCGCAAGGGACGTTCGTGTATGTCGTGAGCGGCGAGCGGGCCGACCTGCGGACGGTGACGGTGGAGCGGATCGAGGGCGACAGCGCGCTCATCGCCCAGGGTCTGGCGCCGTCGGAGAAGGTTGTTCGCGAGGGGCAGAGTCAGCTGCGTCCCGGCGCCCGCGTCTCGCTGCGCGACGCGGGCAACGGCCATGGCACGGCAGGCCCCGGCGGAGACGGCGGCGCCGGCGGACCGCCGACCGCCGTGGGAACCCCCGGTTCCAACAACAAGACGACCGGGCGGCCGACGCAGTGAACATCTCCGAGCCGTTCATCCGGCGCCCGGTCGGTACCGCGCTCCTCATGATCGGCGTCGCGGTGGCGGGTGTCGCCGCCTACAACCAGCTGCCGGTCGCCGCGCTCCCGCAGGTCGACTACCCGACCATCGTGGTCTCGACCATCCTGCCGGGGGCCAGCGCCGACACCATGGTCTCCGCGGTGACGACGCCGCTCGAACGACAGCTCGGGCAGATCCCGTCGCTCGCCCACCTGACCTCGGTCAGCAGCGCGGCCAGCTCGCAGATCACGCTGCAGTTCACGCTGGACCGCGACATCGATTCCGCCGAGCAGGACGTGCAGGCCGCGCTCAACGCGGCGTCGAACCTGCTGCCCCGCACGCTGCCGACGCCGCCCACCTACAGCAAGAGCAACCCCGCCGATGTCCCGGTCATCTCGCTCTCCATCACCTCCGACACCGCGGCGCTGAGCGTGGTCGACGACTACGCCGATTCGATCCTGGCGCAGAAGCTGGCGCAGGTCTCGGGCGTTGGTCTGGTGACCTTGAATGGCGGGCAGCGGCCGGCGGTGCGCGTGCAGGTCGATCCGGTCGCGCTGGCGGGTCGCGGCCTCGGCCTCGAGGACGTCCGTTCGGTCCTCGCGCTGGCCAACGTCAACCAGCCCAAGGGGAACCTGGACGGCCCCCGGCAGAATTACCTGGTCTCCGCCAACGACCAGCTGCTCTCCGCCGCCGGCTACGGGCCCCTCATCATCGCCTACGTCAACGGGGCGCCGGTGCGGCTCACCGACGTGGCGAAGATCCTCGACGGTGTCGAGAACGCGCAACTCGCGGGCTGGGCCAACGATCACCCGGCGGTGATCCTCAACGTCCAGCGCCAGCCCGGCGCCAACCTGATCGAGGTCGCCGAGCGGGTGAAGGCCCTGTTGCCGCGGCTGGAGGCGTCGCTGCCTCAGGGGATCAAGGTCGACATCCTCTCGGATCGGACCGAGACCGTGCGCGCGTCGGTGCACGACGTCGAGTTCACGCTGCTGCTGACCATTGTGCTGGTGGTCGCCGTCATCTACCTGTTCCTGCGCAACTTCCGCGCAACCATCATCCCGGGCGTCGCCGTGCCGCTGTCGCTCATCGCGACCTTCGGCGTGATGCTGCTGCTCGGTTACAGCCTCAACAACCTGACGCTGATGGCGCTCACGATCTCGACCGGGTTCGTGGTCGACGACGCGATCGTCATGATCGAGAACATCGCCCGCCACATCGAGAAGGGCGATCCCCCCTTCGCGGCCGCGCTCAAGGGGTCGAAGCAGATCGGCTTCACGATCCTGTCGCTCACCGTGTCGCTGGTCGCGGTGCTCATCCCGCTGCTGTTCATGGGCGGGGTCATCGGACGGCTGTTTCGCGAGTTCGCGGTCACGCTCAGTATCGCGATCGTCGCCTCCGGGATCATCTCGCTCACGCTGACGGCGATGATGTGCGCGCACATCCTGCGCCCGATCAAACCCGAAGACGAAGGTCGCCTCGCGCGCGCCTCCGAGAAGGGCTTCGACTGGATGGTCAAGGTCTACGACCGCTGCCTGGGCTGGATCTTCGACCACCAGGCGCTGACCTTGATGGCGACCATCGCCACGGTGGCGCTGACCTTCGTGCTGGCGGTGGTCATTCCCAAGGGACTCTTCCCGCAGCAGGACACCGGCATGCTGCTGGGGATCACCGAAGCGCCGCCGGACATCTCGTTCCCAGCCATGGTGGACCGGCAGCGCGCGGTCGCCGACGTCATCCGCGTCGATCCGGACGTCGAGAATTTGTCGTCGTTCATCGGGGCCGACGGGACCAACGCGACGCTGTCCAGCGGGCGGCTGTCGATCAACCTCAAGGCCCGCGACAAGCGGCACTCGAACGCGCAGCAGATCATCGATCGGCTGAACACCAAGCTCGCCGCGTTGAGCGGCGTCAGCGTCTATTTGCAGGCGGTCCAGGATCTTCAGCTCGAGAGCCAGGTGAGCCGGACGCAGTACCAGTACACGATCGAGGACGCCGATCCCAAAGAGCTGGCCACCTGGGCACCCCAGGTGCTCGATCGGTTGAGGAAGATCCCCGAGCTGGCCGACGTGGCCAGCGATCAACAGGACGGGGCCTTGCAAATGACGCTGGTGATCGATCGCGACAGCGCCTCCCGGATCGGGATCACGGCGCAGGCCATCGACGACACGCTCTACGACGCCTTCGGCCAGCGCCCGGTGTCGACGATCTTCACGCAGCTCAACCTGTACCGCGTGATCCTGGAGGTCGCGCCCCAGTACCAGCAGAGCCCCGAGGGCCTCAACCAGATCTACCTGAAAGCCGCCAGCGGGGAGGCGGTGCCGCTCTCCGCCTTCGCCCACTTCGTGCCGACGCAGACGACCATCTCGATCGCGCACGAGGGACAATTCCCGGCGGTCACGCTGTCTTTCAATCTCGCGCCCCACGCCGCGCTCGGCGATGCGGTGCGTGCGGTGCGAAAGGCCGTGGCGGGGATGGGCGCGCCGATCGGTCTGCACGGCGACTTCCAGGGCGCCGCCGCGGCGTTCGGCGATTCGCTCTCCACGGAGCCGCTGCTGATCCTGGCGGCGATCGTGACCGTCTACATCGTGCTCGGCGTGCTCTATGAAAGCTACATCCACCCGGTGACGATCCTGTCGAGCCTCCCTTCGGCCGGCGTGGGCGCTTTTCTGGCGCTGCTCATCTCCCGATCCGAGTTCACGGTCATCGCCCTCATCGGGATCGTGCTGCTGATCGGCATCGTCAAGAAGAACGCCATCATGATGATCGACTTCGCGCTCGAGGCCGAGCGCGAG
>Ga0080027_10001117_pt1 | contig 10892 bp, 9 predicted proteins | sample OrgsoiDNA2013046_FD_70962 | JGI IMG/M metagenome (GOLD analysis project Ga0080027, IMG submission 70962) | Permafrost soil microbial communities from the Arctic, to analyse light accelerated degradation of dissolved organic matter (DOM) -... | ecosystem: Environmental > Terrestrial > Soil >...
GCCGGACGATTGGCCAGCCTAGCGACCTGGTGGACCCCGCCAAGGGAGGACACCGTGGAACGCACGAGCGTGGAGCCCGACCTGCGGATCGCGTTCCTGGGAACGTATCCGCCGCGTCGCTGTGGAATCGCGACCTTCACCCGAGATCTCGCGGCCGGCATGAAGGCCGCCGACGACCAGCTCCGGGTCATGGCCCTGGCCGTCACGGACGCGGCCGGACCCTACGAGTACCCGGAGGAGGTCGAATACCAGATCCGCCAGGGAACCAAGGGCGACTACGCGCGGGCCGCCGAGCTCATCAACTACAAGAACGTCCGCTGGGTCTCGGTGCAGCACGAGTACGGGATCTTCGGCGGCGACGACGGCGCCTACATCCTGGACTTCCTCGGCGCGCTGCACGTTCCCGCGGTCGTCACGCTGCACACGGTCCTCGACAATCCCTCGGATTCGCAGCGGAGCATCGTCCAGAAGATGGCCAAGGCCTGCGTGCTGGTCGTCATGAGCGGGGTCGCGGCCAACCTGCTGGCGCGCCGCTACGACGTGCGCGGCCCGAGGATCCAGGTGATCCCGCACGGGATCCCGGAGATGGCGCCGCGCGATCAGAACAAGCTCAAGGCGAAGTTCGGGGTGGCGGGCCACCGCATGCTCCTCACTTTTGGCCTGCTGGGACCGAACAAGGGGATCGAGACCGTCATCCGCGCGCTCCCGGCGGCCATCGCCGCCTGCCCCGACTTGGTCTACTTCGTGGTGGGGGCGACGCATCCGGCGGTCATTCGCCAGAACGGCGAGGCCTACCGCACCACCCTCGAACGCGAGGCCGAGCGGCTGGGCGTCCGCGACCACGTGGTGTTTCGGGACCAGTACGTCACCACCGAAGAGCTCTGCAGCTACCTGCAGGCCACCGACATCTTCGTGAGCCCGTACCTCAACGAGGCCCAGGTGACCAGCGGCGCCCTGTCGTACGCGATGGGCGCGGGCGCGGCCGTGGTGTCGACGCCCTACTGGCACGCGCAGGAATTGCTGGCCGACGGACGCGGCTGCCTGTTCCCGTTCAACGACAGCGCCGCCTTGAGCCGGACGGTCATCTCGCTCATGAACACGCCCACCGAGCTGAATCGGGTCCGGACCGCCGCCTATGCCTTCACCCGCGAGTTCTCCTGGATGCAGATCGGCGCGCGATACCTGAGTCTCGGCGCGACCGTCATGAGCGGCGCGCCCAAACGGGCCCGACGCCTGGAGCCGCCGCGCGCAAGCAGCCTGCCCGAGCTGCGGCTCGATCATCTGCTGCGCATGACGGACGACACCGGCATCATCCAGCACGCGACCTACAGCGTGCCGGCGCGGGAGAGCGGCTATTGCGTCGACGACAACGCGCGCGCGCTAATCGTCGCGCTGCACGCCGATCGCGTGAGCAGCTCGGCGGAGACGAAACGCCTCATCTCGACCTATCTCGGGTTTCTGCACTACGCTCAGACGCCCGACGGGCGCTTCCGCAACTTCATGAGCTACGGACGGGACTTCGCCCCCGAGACGGCCTCCGACGATTGCACCGGGCGCGCGCTGTGGGCGCTGGGCAGGACGGTGCGCCTCTCCAACGACGAGGGGCACCGGCTGCTGGCGGGGGAAATGTTCGAGCGTGGGCTGGCCCATGGCAAGGAGCTCGGCGAGCGCGGCACCGCGCTCACGATGCTGGGCCTCGTGAGCGTCTTGAGGCCGCAGCACAAGCTGACGGCGGGCGAAGATCTGCTGGCGGCGCTGGCGGAACGCCTCTGCCGCCGCTATCGAGATGAAGCCAGCGCCGAGTGGCGCTGGTTCGAACCGACGCTGACCTACGACAACGCGCTGCTCCCGCTGGCGCTGTTCCGTGCCCACGCGATCACCAAGGATCCGGAGAGCCTGCGGGTCGCCAAGGAGACGCTCGCGTTCCTGGAAGAGATTTGCTTCCGGGAGAATCACTTGATGCTGGTCGGCAACGCCGGTTGGCACGTGCGCGACGGGTTGCGCGCCGAGGTCGACGAGCAGCCGATCGACGCCGCCGCGTTCGTGCTGGCGTTCCGCGGCGCCTACTTGGTCACCAGCGATCATCGCTATCTGAGGTGCATGCGCGAAGCCTTCGCCTGGTTCCTGGGAACCAACCGCCTCGGCATCCCCGTCTACGACTCCGCGACCGCCGGTTGCCGGGATGGCCTGGGCCTGGCGGTCCCGAATCTGAACCAAGGGGCCGAGAGCACGATCTGTTTTCTGCTGTCGCTGATCGAGATGCTGGAGCTCGCCGGCGAGGGGCTCGAGTACGACGAGCCTTCGCGATCCGACGCCTGAGGAGCCGACTTCAAAAATGATCAAACGAACGCCGCACAGGCTTCTGCACGACCCCAGCCGGGTCATCGCAAAACCGTACCTGCCCGGCGAGGAGATCGCGCCCGGCGTGGGCGCCCGCGCCGGCCTCCTCATGGCGCGAATCCTGGACATTCCCGAGGCGGAGATGGCGACCGAGCTGGCGCGGACGCTCGACACCTTCCGGACGCGACACAAAGGATTCGAGGCGCTGCTGGAGCGCCATTTCGCGCTGGTCGCCCACCACGCCGGCGACGCGGCGCTCTCCCGCGAGCGCCGTCTGCTTATCGGCGCCTACTTCACCAACGAGTATTCGGTCGAGGGGGCGGCGCTCTTCAATCCCTCGATCGTCCCCGCGCCGGATCAGACCGATCTTCCGCCCGGGAAGCGCCGGTTCGTCATGAGCCTGCGCGCGGTCGGCGAGGGACATATCTCGTCGATCGAATTTCGCACCGGCGTCGTCGACGCCGCCAGCACCGTGACCTTCGACGGTCTGGGCAAGCAGCTGGTCACAGGCAATCGCTCCGCGCCCGCCCACTACGACAAGACGAAGTTCCGCGAGAAGCTCGGCGAGCTGGGCGCCGGCAACGAGCTGGCCTGGGGGGTGCTCGACCGTCTCCCCGACAGATTCACGCTCGAGGAGCTGGAGCCGTCGCTCACCCGCCTCGCCCAGGAGGGCCCGCCGCAAGCGATCAGCTACGAGACGGCCAAGATCATGCGCGTGCTCGCGTCGTCGAGCTACGTCACCACCTTCCCCAAGGATTCGACACTCTCGGAGCGGGTCATTTTTCCGGCGGGACCCCACGAGACCCACGGCATGGAGGACGCGCGCTTCGTGCGGTTCATCGACGACGATGGCAGCGTGAGCTACTACGCGACCTACACCGCGTTCGACGGCTACGAGATCATGCCGCAACTGATCCAGACCGACGATTTTCGGTCCTTCTGCATCTCCACCTTGAGCGGTGCGGCGGCGCAGAACAAAGGCATGGCCCTCTTCCCGCGGCGGATCGGGGGCAAGTACGTGATGCTCTCGCGGCGCGATCGCGAGAACCTGCACCTGGCCACCTCGTCGGAGGTGGGGCACTGGGACGATCTCACCGAGCTGCACGAGCCGAAACACCCTTGGGAGCTCCTGCAGATCGGCAACTGCGGCTCGCCCATCGAGACGCCCGCCGGTTGGCTGGTGATCACCCACGGGGTGGGGCCGATGCGGCGATACGCGCTGGGGGCGTTGCTGCTCGATCTCGACGATCCCCGCAAGGTGATCGGCGATCTCCCGAGGCCGTTGCTCGAGCCCGACGAGAGCGAGCGCGAAGGGTATGTCCCCAACGTGGTCTATTCCTGCGGCGCGATGGCCAACGGAGACGACCTGATCCTCCCCTACGGCATGTCCGACGCCGCGGTGGGCGTCGCGATCATCTCGATCCCCGAGCTGCTGGCCGAGCTGCGGCGTCCGGGCTGACTTCTGCGGGCATGCGGCCCGGTCGGATTGGAGTGGGTCGAGTGGAGGCCGTTGATCGGGATGTATCAGTATGGCAATATTATCCGTATGAAGAAAACGCTGCACATCGACGAGGTACTTCTGAAGGAGGCGCGGGCCTCGACGGGAGCCTCGACCGACACCGAAGCCGTCCGTCTCGGTCTGGAAGCGCTGGTCCGCCACGCCTCATATCAGCGACTGCGGGCGCTCCGCGGATCGGAACCGCTGGCCCGCGATGTGCTCCGGCGACGTGAACCCGCCCCGTCGAAGCGCCACGCGGGCTGATGGTTCTCGTCGATACGTCTGTCTGGATCCGGTTTCTGAGTGGCCGCGCTCCCTACGCCGACGGACTCGACGATCTCCTCCGGCGCGACGAGGTCGCGGGGCACGGGCTCATTTATGGCGAGCTGCTGATCGGGGACCGCGGGGGGCGTGTCAGGTTGCTCGCGGACTACGCGGGCCTGACCCAGGCCTCGGTGATCCCCCACGACGAGTTAGTCGCGTTCGTCAAAACTCGGCGCCTTCACGGGCGCGGCATTGGATGGATCGACGCGCACCTCCTGGCATCCGCCGTCGTCGACCGCCTGCGGCTCTGGACCGCCGATTCGCGCTTGGCCGCGCTCGCCGTCGAGGTCGGGGTTGGCTAGGATCGAGGTCAGCTTGGCGTGTCGATTCCCGGGATGCGGCGTTACAACACGCCGATCGCGGCCAAGGGACGGATCTACGTGCCGGCCGACGGGATGATCGTGGCGTTCAAGCTCTGAGGACGGTCGACCGTTTCGGGGGCCGGCCCTGGCGGGGGCGCAATCGGGGCTTGCACCGGGTGCGCCAAGACGGAGCTCTCCAGCTGTCGGCGTGCGGCGCGGAACGCGTTTCGGATCGCGACGTAGACATCCTCATGCGGGCCGTTGCTCGGGTGCTCGGGCCCGACGACCACCACCCCTTCCGGCATGGTCAGCTCCATGCGCACGTGGTACCGGCGATCTTCTCTCCGGCCTTCATCGACGGATTCGATCACCACCTGCCCACCGATCATGGGCGTCGTGAGCACGCCCAAACGATCCAGCCAGGCGCGCACCTCGACCCGCGCCGCCTCACTCGGATCCATGCCCTTGAAGGTGATCTGACAGGGGTGCGGCGGCTTCGGACGAATTACAGGCAGCTCTTCGATGGTCTCCACAGGCTCCAAGGCGTCCTCCAAGGCGGGGTCCACCAGGTCGCTAGGCTGGCCAATCTTCCGTCCTTCCATCCCTACGCTACCCACATTCCTTCCGCAAGGCGCGCGAGCAGCTCAGCCATGAACGAGTCGTCGATTGGTCGCCTTTTGCGCCTAGACTCCGTCACAGCGGTCCCCCACACCATGAAGCGACGCGAAAGAGCAGGTGTGTGGGCGACGGTCGCGCTGGTGCTTGGCGCCACCGCGACGCAGGCCGCGCGCGTCTTGGGCGCGGTTCCAGAGCCGGCTGCGGCCGCCCCGATCGTGCAGGTTCCGGTGAAAGGGCCGCCACCCACGGCGCGGAAGCGAGAGCGGCGGGATGCGGCCATCGTCCCTCCCGAATCGTGCCGCAAGTTTCCGGCTGGAAAGCGGATCGTCAAGCTGAACCTCAAACCGGACACCGAGCTGGCCGATCTGGTCGCCTGGATCTCGTCGATCACCTGCAAGCAGTTCATCCTGCCGGGAAACGTCGCCTCGACCAGCAAGAAGGTGACGATCTACGCGCCGCAGCTGATTACGCCGGAGGAGGCTTACCGGCTATTCCTGGACGCGCTCGATTCGGTCGGGCTCACCGTCGAGCGAACGGGTCGCTTCCTGCAGATCATCGAGACCGCCAAGGCCAAGTCGTCTCCCATCCCTTTCTATGGCGCAGATGGCAACTTGTGGTCCGCGCGCCCGAAGGCGGTGAACATGAAAGGCGGCGAGCTGACGGCCAAATGAAGGGTGGCGAAGTGAAAAGCACCGAAGTAGCGCCCCCGCGGACGCGTAAATGGACTATTGTGATTGCCGAGGCACAAGGAGAAACTTTGAACGGGAAGTCGTCCAGGGATTGTGTGACCGTCGCCAGTGAGAAGGCCGACTTCATCGCCGATCGCATCGCGGGCGGCGTCCCGGCTCCCGAACAAGAGGTGCGCAAGCTCGCCCGCTATCTCCGAGAGATCGCCGCCGAGATGGGCCCCGGATCGAAGAAGCCGCGACCCAGCACCCCCGCCGGCGGCTCCGAGCCCGTCGCCGGCTGAGGCCGCCGAACCAATCGCCGGCTAAAGGTTCCGACTAGATCGCGTCGGGGGAGGGACGGCTTCGCCGGCCCGAGCCCATCGCGGGAGGTGCGGAACCCTCCCAGGGTTCCGATTAAGTTGAAACGCGCCGGAAACATGATTCGTGCATGATGCGGCTGAGCTCGTGCTTTCTGCGATCTCGCTTCGCGAATGCAAATCGTTCATCATCTGGCCGCGGTGCCCCACCCCGTTGAAGCCGCGCCGCCGCCGGCACATCCCGTCCACGAGCATCACCCTCCGGCGCGGGGCAAGGATCTGGCCAAGCTGGCGCTCGGCGCGATCGGCGTCGTCTACGGTGACATCGGCACCTCGCCGCTCTACGCGCTCAAAGAGTGCGTGACGATGCCCCACGGGGTGGTGCCGGCGTCGGCGAACATCTTCGGATTGCTGTCGCTGATCTTCTGGTCGATCACCCTGGTGGTCTCGGTGAAGTACCTGCTCTTCGTCATGCGCGCCGACAACGACGGCGAAGGGGGCGTGCTGGCGCTGATGGCGCTGGTCGCGCGGCCGACCGCGCCGGGGGGCGGCGAGTCGGGGGCGCATGAGACGTCGACGCGCACGACATGGACCGGCCTGCGCCGCAGCAAGATGGCCTTGGTCATGCTCGGCCTCTTCGGCGCGGCGCTGCTCTACGGCGATGGCGTGATCACGCCGGCCATCTCGGTGCTGTCGGCGGTCGAGGGTCTGGAGGTCGCCACCAGCGCCTTCGCGCCCTTCGTCATTCCGGTCACCTGCCTCATCCTGGTGATGCTTTTCGTCATGCAAAAACGCGGGACCGGCGGCATCGGCGCGGTGTTCGGTCCGGTTACCGTGGTCTGGTTCGTCACCATCTCCGCGGCGGGCTTGCCCTGGATCTTCCGTCACCCGCAGATCCTGGCGGCCGTCAATCCGATCTACGCGGCGCGTTTTTTTCTGGCGCATGGCATTCACGGGTTCCTGGTGCTGGGCTCGGTGGTCCTCTGCGTGACGGGCGGCGAGGCGCTCTACGCCGACATGGGCCACTTCGGAACCCGCGCCATCCGGCTCGCCTGGTACGTCTGCGTCTTCCCGGCGCTGCTGATCAACTATTTCGGCCAGGGCGCGTTGCTGCTCGAACACCCGGAGGCTTCCGCCAATCCGTTCTACGGACTGGTGTCGGGAGCTTGGCTCTACCCGATGGTGATCATCGCGACCGTCGCCACCGTGGTGGCCTCGCAGGCGCTCATCTCGGGCGCCTATTCGCTGACGCGGCAGGCGGTGCAGCTCGGATACCTGCCGCGCGTCACCATCATCCACACCTCCGGCCAGACCGAGGGACAGATCTACGTCCCCGAGGTGAACTGGCTGCTGATGGTGGCCTGCGTCGCGCTGGTGCTGGGCTTCCGCGCCTCGAGCGGCCTGGCCGCCGCCTACGGCATCGCGGTGACGGGCACGATGGCCATCACCTCCGTCCTGTTCTATTACGTGGCGCGCGATCTGTGGCACTGGAGCCGGTTACGCGCGGGCGCGCTCCTGACCGTGTTCCTCTGCTTCGACCTGTCGTTCTTCATCGCCTGCTCGGCCAAGATCGCGCACGGCGGCTGGTTCCCGATATTGGTCGCGGTGGCGATCTTCACGGTGATGCTGACCTGGAAACGGGGCCGGGCCTTGCTGGCCGAGCGAATCGCCGCCGATTCACTCCCGCTGGGTGTCTTCCTGGCCGACATCGAGACCACCAAGCCCTACCGCGTGCCGGGCTGCGCCGTGTTCCTGTCGTCGACGCGGCGGGGAACGCCGAACGTGCTGCTGCACCACTTCAAGCACAACAAGGTCCTGCACCAGCAGGTCGTGATCCTCTCGATGACCACCGACGCCATCCCCGAGGTGATGGAGGCCGACAAGGTGCGGATCAAGAGCTTCGGCCAGGGGTTCTGGGGCGTGACCGCCCACTTCGGATTCAAGGAGAGCCCGGACGTGATCGGTGTCCTGCGCCTCTGCAAGGCGCAGGGGGTGCCGATCAACGAAGCGGACACCAGCTTCTACCTGGGCCGAGAGACCCTGCGCTCGGTGAAAGGTGCGGGGATGGCGGAATGGCGCAAGGTCCTCTTTCGCTTCCTGTCGCGCAACGCGCGGTCGGCGACGGACTTCTTCTCGCTCCCCCCCAACCGGGTGGTGGAGATCGGCGCGCAGATCGAGCTCTAGCGGAACTTGGTCCCGCAGCCGATGCCCTTGGTCTCGGCGACCGCGGGCGGCTAACCTGGCGCAGGATGGTTGCCGCGCTGAATTCGATGGCCGAGCGCCAGGGCGCCACGCCGCCGCCCTGGCTGGGGCGATCGCGCTGGCGTCTGTGGGCCGACGTCGTGGGCGGTCTCCGCCAGAACTGGGACAAGCTGGTGCAGGCGCTCGCCCTCTGCGCGGCCTACTTTCGGCCGGCGCTGGTGCGACGGCGGCTGGTGCGTCTGCGCGCGCTCGGCCACATCGAAACGATCCCCACCATCGCGCAGCTCCTGGTGGCGGGCCGCGATCAGATGATGGTGAGCGCCACCGAGGAGACGAAGATCTTCTACCGCAACCAACACATCCCCTGGGTCTCCCACAACCTGCGCCGCTTCCTCTCGGGCCCCGCCACGATGCTGGATCCGATCGGCCTCTTTGCGCCGCGGGACGCGATCGTGGAGCACGTGCTGCAGACCTTCCACCGCCACCCGGTCTACGACCTGGTCCTGCTGCGCGCTCACGACAGCGGCGTCGAGGAGATGGCCCGGCAGGCGCGCCAGATCGTCGAAGGGACCCACCGGCACCAGCGGGCGCTGACCTCGCTGGTCGAGGACGGCGCGTACCACGCGCGGCTCCCCGCCGAGATCGAGGCTTTCGCGGCCGATCCGCGGGTCCCCGCGCGCCCGATCCCCGCCGGCCTGGTCGACGATCCCGGCCTCATGCTGGCGATGGATCAGTTCAAGGACGTCGGCGGCTTCGTCCGCTACGCCGCGCGCCTGCAGGTGGGGATCGTCCGCGCAATCTTGGCCTGGGCGGTGGTCGGTTTCGACGAGACGCTGGGCGCGCTGCTCGGGATCAAGCTCGGTCCCCGCCGCGTGAACCGTCAGGCCTGCGACCCCGAGATCGTCGCGCGTCATCCCGAACGCCCGGCCTGATCGACGCCACGCAACCGCTGGTGATGTGGACGTAGGCGGCGTCGGAGCGAGGCGGTCGTGGCGGCAAGCTGGCGCGGCGCGGTCGGGTCAGCCGGACCGCCAGCGCGAGCGCGCCCAAGGCCAGCATCACCACCCCCACCGCGCGACGTTTGTTGGGGCTCATCCGGCCCATATTGCCTCATACTCGCGCGCGGTGGTCGCGGCCAAGCTCTTCCTCTCGATCTTCGCGGTGATCTTCGTCGCCGAGCTGCCCGACAAGACCGCCCTGTCGGCGCTGGTACTGGCGACCCGCCACCGCGCGCTGCCGGTGCTGCTGGGCGCGGCCGCCGCGCTCGCGATCCAGAGCGCCGTCGCGGTGCTCGCGGGGAGCCTGCTTTCGCTGCTCCCGCCGCGCGTCGTTCACGTCGGCTCGGGCGTGCTGTTCCTGGTGTCGGCGGTCGTCATGTGGGTGAGGCACGAAGACGAGGCGACGGCCGGCGACGAGAAGGGCCAGACCCGTTTCGGCAGCGTGCTCTGGATGTCGTTCAGCATGGTATTCCTCGCGGAGTGGGGCGACCTCACGCAGATCGCGACCGCCGGCTTCGCCGCGCGAACGCGCCAACCGCTGCTGGTCTTCTGCGCCTCGACGGCGGCGCTGTGGGCGGTCTCCGCGCTGGCCGTCGCCATCGGCAACCACGCCGGGCGCCTGCTCGACGCCAAGCTGACCAAGCGGATCGCCGCCGTGCTGTTCGCGCTGATCGGCATCGCGCTCGTGACCGGCCTGGTCTGACGCCGAAGCCTCCGCGAAGAAAACCGCGACAGTCGCGTCATGCTTTTTCGGCTGCGCGGGCTCGGTCGAGCGTCCAGCCGCCGTCGTTTCGCGGCCGAGCGCGTTTGGCACGTGCGCTGCACCTCGTCTCGACATGCGCCTATCTTCGCTTATTTCATTTTCGACGGTCGCGGTCTTGATGGTCGGTTGCGCGGCCAGGGGATCCTCCGCCGGCAACTCGGCCGGGCCGACGACCGCGACACCGACCACCAACACCACATCGGGCGACGCGCAACGCGCGATCGCCGAAGCCGACATCATCCAGATCGAGGGTGGGCTGCTCTATGCCATGTCGAAAACGGGCACGGTCAGCCTGGTCGACGTCTCCACGCCGGGCCGGCTGGCCCTGCTCGGACAGACGACGCTGCCGGGTCAGCCGTTCGAGATGTACCTGCGCGGCAGCTCGCTCGTCGCCATGTCGAACGGCGCGATCGCCACCGACGGTAGTGTCTCGACGACCTATGCGTCGCCCGACAGCGGCGGCGGCGCGCTGGTGATCGCCGTCGACGTGAGCGACCCCGCGCTGCCGCATCAGGTGGCGTCGCGGAAGGCGCCGGGAGAGATCGCGGATTCGCGCATCGTGGGCGACGTCCTCTATCTCGCGACCTACGAGAACGCCGCGTGCTACGGCTGCGGCGCGGCGCCACGCACGCTGGTGACGACCTTCAACGTCGCGTCGCCGACCGCCATCACCGAGGTCGAACAGGTGTCGTTCCAGAGCAACGCGCCCGACGGCTACAACCTGCCCTGGGGATCCAACTGGAAGCGGAGCATCTTCGTCACCGACGAGCGGCTCTACATCGCCGGCCACGCGGACATCGATCCCAACGACTTCGGCACCACCAACGAAGGCATCATCGACGTCCTCGACATCACCGACCCC
>Ga0080027_10001120_pt1 | contig 10872 bp, 8 predicted proteins | sample OrgsoiDNA2013046_FD_70962 | JGI IMG/M metagenome (GOLD analysis project Ga0080027, IMG submission 70962) | Permafrost soil microbial communities from the Arctic, to analyse light accelerated degradation of dissolved organic matter (DOM) -... | ecosystem: Environmental > Terrestrial > Soil >...
GGCCTAAACCCGCATCCACGATCAACGGAATCTGGGGAGCACGTTCGCGCAGTTCGCGTAAACCGCGAGGGTTACGTGGTCCCTGACCGGTTCCGATCGGAGCCGCCCAAGGCATGAGAACCTCACAACCAGCATCCATCAGACGCCTACAAAGAACCCAATCTTCCGTGCAATACGGTAGAACCTGGAAACCAAGCCTTACGAGTTCCGTGGCAGCATCAACCAGACCGAATGGGTCCGGCTGCAGATTAACTTCATCGCCGATGACTTCAAGTTTTATGAGATTGGTCTGAAATACCTCGCGTGCCATGCATGCCGTTTGTACAGCCTCGCGTGCGGTGAGACAGCCTGCCGTATTGGGGAGGATCACCCGCTGAGTATCTCGAAGCAAACTCCAAAAGTTTTGACCAGAATCCTTCGATGCGGAGATTTGCCGCCGTACCGACACCGTAAGCATGGCGGGATCGGCAGCAGAGATCGCGTCGCCTAACACCGATGGAGAATCGTAGCGCGCAGTCCCGAGCAATAGACGGCTTGTAAAACTTTGACCGTACAAAGTGAGTCGATCTTCCATCTCTTGCGCTCCCATCTCAGCCTCCCGCCGTCGGATGAACGATGTCGATCCTGTCACCCGGGTCGATCCGACAATCTTCATAGGTGTCGCGAGGAACAAATTCTTCATTGCGCGCGACCGCGAACGGAGCCAATGGCGAGAGTGAAAGCAGCAAAGCAGCCAGCGTCCGAGGTTCGGGCAGCGGGTGCGTGCGGCCGTTCACGATGACAAACATGCCTGCACCTCCTCCTCGACGAATGCGAAGTCGTTCATAGAGCGGTTATCACGCAAACAGGGCCATCGCCCAAGAGGCGCCGACGGTTCCTGCAGAGACAACAGAGACAAAGCTTCTTCCACGATAGTCGGGGTTAGCAAGAACCCATGGCGATAAAGCCCGTTTATGTACAGTATCTTCCGTTCGCGGTCAAACCGAAGCGCGGGCACGTTATCTGGAAGAGCGGGCCGAACTTGCGTGTTGAATTCGAGAATACGAGCTTCGGCCAAAGCGGGGAGCAAGGAATACGCGGAGGTCAAGAGCTCAAGAACTCCACGGACGGAAACTGCTGAGCGATCATCGCTCTCGATGCTCGTTGCCCCGACAACCAGTCGTCCTTCCGCCCGAGGAACGATGTATACCGGCGTGCGCGGATGCAATAGCCGCAACATGTAATGCAGTTCGATCTCGGGCGCATGGAGGCGAACAATCTCCCCGCGAACGCCCCGCAGCTTTGGCCAAACCCGTTTGGCGCCCATGCCGCGGCAATCCACGACAATTCCGGCAACGGGGAGTGCACCATCTGCAACGAATGTCTCCCAATGACACTCGACCCCCGCTTCTTCGAGAGCCATGGCAATCGCTTTCAGGAGTGCGCGATTGTCCACCTGAGCTTCGCCAGGAATATGCAGAGCTTGGGAGAATCGCGACCCAAGGGCGGGTTCCAGTTCGTCGACTCGCGCACCCTCGACATGCTTCATGCACGACAGTGCTCGCCGCGAGGCGAGCACGCTCTCGATACGCCGGGCCTCTCCGGCATCCTCTCGGTGCCAGAGCAACAAAGTTCCGGTGTCGCGATAGAAGACCGGGACCGGCAGTTCAGCCAGCCATTGGGGCCATAGCGTAACGCTATGCCTCCCCATGGATTCAATTTGTGGGTCGGCCTCAATAGCTTCTACTGTGGGAGCAATCATTCCTGCCGCCACCCAGGCGGCCGAGCCGACTCCCTCGCTGCCAGCCGCTTCATATAGCGCGACTTGCGCCCCAGCACGAGACGCGCGCCAGGCCAGACAGCGACCAAGTAAACCACCTCCTACGACCGCAACGTCGGGCCGCATCACGAATACACCTCTCCGCCTCCCTCCGCAAACTCTTGGGCTTTTTCCTCCATCCCTTGTTGGTGTTCCAGTGAGCCATACGTGGCGCGAATTTCCTCTGTGATTTTCATCGAACAGAATTTGGGTCCACACATGGAGCAGAAGTGTGCGGTCTTTGCCCCTTCGTGAGGTAAGGTTTCGTCGTGATACTCGCGGGCGCGCTCGGGATCAAGGCTCAAATTAAATTGATCGTCCCAACGAAATTCGAAGCGCGCCTTCGACAACGCGTTGTCCCTAAGCTGCGACCCAGGCCAACCCTTTGCCAAATCGGCCGCATGCGCTGCAATTTTGTAACTGATGATGCCCGTACGAACATCCTCTTTATTGGGAAGACCAAGGTGTTCTTTGGGAGTTACATAGCAGAGCATGGCTGTCCCGTACCACCCTATCTGGGCAGCTCCAATCGCGCTTGTAATGTGATCGTAGCCGGGGGCGATGTCGGTGACGAGCGGCCCCAGGGTGTAGAAGGGAGCCTCAAAACAGTGCCGAAACTCCTCGTCCGTATTCTCCTGGATGCGCTGCATCGGTATGTGACCGGGACCTTCAATCATCACTTGTACGTCATGTTTCCAGGCGCGTTCTGTCAACTCGCCGAGCGTGCGCAATTCGGCGAACTGGGCTTCATCATTGGCGTCATAAATCGAGCCGGGGCGAAGACCATCGCCCAAACTGAATGAAACGTCATAAGCCTTCATGATTTCGCAGATTTCATCGAACTTCGTGTATAGGAAATTCTCCTGATGGTGTGCAAGACACCACTTAGCCATAATTGAACCGCCGCGAGAGACGATGCCCGTTAGTCGTTTCACCGTGAGCGGGATCCATGGCAAGCGAACACCAGCGTGCAACGTGAAATAGTCGACACCCTGCTCGGCCTGCTCAATGAGCGTATCGCGCATCAACTCCCACGTGAGCTCTTCGGCGCGCCCACCTACTTTTTCGAGCGCCTGATAAATGGGCACAGTCCCCACCGGAACGGGACAGTTGCGAAGGATCCACTGCCGGAGTTCGTGAATATGCTTGCCGGTTGAAAGATCCATGATGGTGTCGGCGCCCCAGTAGGTAGCCCAGATCATTTTATCGACTTCCTCAGCGGGTGAAGATGTGACCGCGGAGTTGCCTATGTTGGCGTTGATTTTCACTTTGAAATTTCGGCCAATGATCATCGGTTCTAGTTCAGGGTGGTTTATGTTGGCTGGGATGATCGCACGGCCGGCAGCCACTTCCGCGCGTACGAACTCCGGCGTGACTTGCTTAGGAAGCTGCGCACCCAGAGGCTGTCCCGAATGTTGTGATAGGTAGAGTGGGTTTTGCAACAGACGTTCCAGCAGCATCGACTCCCGCAGTGCAACAAACTCCATCTCCGGTGTCACAATACCCTTGCGCGCATAATGCATCTGGCTTAGGTTCTTGCCATCCCGCGCGCGACGAGACACGAACGGCGAAGGAAAGCACACTTGTAGATCCAGAAGATTGTTTTCCTGAGTCCGAGCATAGTTGGAGCTCGGTCGATTGAGAATCTCGGTATCATCCCGCTCCTTGATCCAACCAGTCCGCAGGGCATGCAGCCCCCGCGTCAATTGAATCTCGATTTCGGCGTCCGTATAGGAGCCAGACGTATCGTAAACAGGTACAGGCGGGTTGTCCTCGGTGCGATTACTGTGGCGTGTCGGTGATAGAGTGATCTCCCGATACGGCACGCGAACATCCGCACGGCTTCCTGCCAGGTAATGTTTATGTGACGCGCGATAGGTCGAAGGCGTACGAATTGTTGAAAAAGTAGGTGTGTTCTCCGGCATCTGACCCTCCTTATCTCTCTACAGGACGACGTTCAGGTACTCGTTCCACCCGGCGCCAGGCAAGCTGCTCTGTCAGAACCTGAAGTCGGCCGCAAAGGCGACAGCGTTGTTGACTTTGATGTTGATTCCCGGCGCCAACATAGCGCCCAAGTGACCAGTTCCGACGTCGAAGCTCCATCGGCTGTCGGGGCGAGAAATTCGAACGGCGTAGATTAGGTCCGTGGGCAGCGTGGCAGTAGGAACATACTTGATCCTTCGGGGTTCTTGGTCGATCTCGAAAGTAGGTGCGACCACTACAATTTTCTTGATGGGAATCGGGAAACCGATCCCTCCGAACGCCCGCGCCTCCCAATCGATGGTGTTGCCGCCATAACCATACTTTTGCGCATTCGTTCCGCGAACTCCGCCCGTTGCCAGGAAGGCAAATTTGTTCCCCAGAACGAAAAGCTTTGTGGCAACCAAGTAGACGCCACCGTTGGTTGCATTTTTGTGTGCGACCGATTGCACCACGAACGGATCGTTTGTGCGGAGCACTCCTCCCACGGCGATTGCCGGCAAATGTTTGTGGTTGTGATAATTCGCTGCCAACAGTTTTGCCTTGACGTTGAAGATGTTCATTCCGGAGAAGTTAAAAAGAGGACTGATCGTGGGATCGCCTCCGTCGGTGTGGTTGTTGCGGGTAAAGCCGAACTCCAGCCAGTTGCCAAATCCCTCTTCCAATCCGACGTTGAGATAGTTTCCAGCAACAGGACCTGCATCCACCATATGGAAACTGGCCGTGGTTCCACCGAACTTGTGCTCAGGCGATGGAACCACCTCCGCCCAAGGTTGAAGGAAAATTCCGGACTGGCCGTCCATGTTGAGGGCCTGCGCATGCGTCCGCTGCGAAAAGACCAGGGCCGCAATGACGAGCACGGCGACGGAGATGTGCTTTGCGTTTATTCGATTGATCGTCACTTCAGTATCCTTATTCAAATTTAGTGGGCCGGCGGCTAACTCTTGCCGGCCCAGCGGGGAGAGGCGCTAATCATTTACGGGCGGGACCAAGGGCCGGTCCTGGTGCTGTTAAGCCGCATCAGATCCGTACAATTCCTTAATGCGGGTATGCGCGAAGGCGAGAGCTTTGGGCATATCCATTCGTCCCCCGATGACCTCGATGTATGCGCCCGATTTACTCTCGCGGGCCGCTTTCATTGCGGCGTCGAGCTCGCCAATCGTCTCAACGCGTGCTGTTATCCAGTCGGCGCAGCCCAACGCCCGCGGCAAATCTGCGTAGCGCCATTTTGCGAGATCGTTGTAGGACCAGTCTGGGTATTGTTCCAGTGCCCGCTCCACCATATAGCCGTCGTTGTTGAGAACAAGGATGATCGGATTGGCACCGTAGCGCCCCATATTTCCGATCTCGTTGGCGGTTAATTGGTGAGAGCCTTCACCAGTGATGAGGATCGTTCTCCGGTTGGGATCGGCGAGCGCTACCCCGAAAGTGGCTCCCGTGGCCCATCCAATCGACCCCCATAACATTTGTATGTGCAGCCGCACATCATCGGCGAGCGTCATTGGCGGAAGCCCTAAGCTCGCACTCCCGGTTTCCAGAACAACGTTATCGCCCGGTTGGATAAACGCCGCGTAGCGAGGATAGAGTGAATCCATCGTGATCTTGTCAGCTGGTTTCCCATTTACGGGTTGGGCCTGTTCTGGTGTTCTTCTGTAGGGCAGCGCGGGCGATTTAAATGTTGTCAGGGCAGCGAGCACGTCGGCGAGTCGAACATTCCCGAATACCTGTTCTCCTATACGAACGTCATTTAGCCCGACTGAGACGAACCGCGCGGAATCAAGTCGCCCAGAGAAGCCCGCGGTGGTTTCGTCGTTGAGGCTGATCCCGCCGAGATCAAGCACCAATTCCGCATCCTCGACAATCTGCCGCGTCTTCTCTGCGGACAACGCGCCCGCATACAACCCGGCAAATTGCGGGTGGCTTTCGTCGATGATGCACTTTTCCATCGTCGTGGTAGCGAACGGGCAGCCCAGCGCCTCGATCGCCTGTCGGGCCTCCTTCTGTAAACGGAGACGCGTCAGCGTGAATGCCGGGAAGGCGACAATGGAGTTTGCGTCTCTTACCCGTTCAGCTATAGCGGCAACGGCTTTTTCGAGGGACGCTTGGTTCGACTTGAGCGTCACAGGCCGCACCTCGGTCGGCGTGAACGGTGCCAGCGCATAGTCCCCGGGAACGACGATGTAGGCAGGCTGATTATTGCGACGCGCCTCTGAGATCACACGCTCCATTTCAATCATGCAGTTATCGGGGTCGATCACGGCGTGGACACAGGCCGCTTGAGCGGAAATGTTGACGAAGTTCCCAAAAACTCCGTCTCCAAAGGTGTGGTGCATCTTCTTATGCACGCGCTGGTTCTGGTAGGACGGCATGCCTACGACGTGATAGACGAGTGAGCGCTCGGCTTTCGCGCCCATCACTCCGTTGATCGCCGATAACTCGCCCACGGCGTAGGTCGTAGACAACATTGCCGCGCCCCGAACGCGTGCATAGCCATCGGCAGCGTAGGACGCATTCAATTCATTTGAGCAGCCGACCCATCTGATGTTTGGGTTGCGCTCGACTGCATCACAGACCGGGAATGCGTAGTCTCCCGGTACGCCGAAACAGTCCGTGATACCCTCATCAGCAAGTCGCTGGACGATATAGTCAACCACACTGGTTGCTTTCCCAGTCGAAGGCTCTGAATCTTGCTTTTTCGTTTCTCCCATCGGATAAATCCTTTCATTGCGAGACCTGAAATATCTGCCGCTTTGTTCAGCTGCAATCAACCTGCCAAAGCGCGGCCGGGCCGATTTCTGCACGCAAATTGCGTTATTCGTTTTAGCTTTGGCGAGTAACAGGATAGAAACCGTGGCATTAGCCTCACTTGGGGAGCTTCCGGCGATAAGCAGGCGCGGCATCGGTTTAGAATCATTCGGCGGACGCCAGAGTGCTCAGGTCAACCTCCCTGTAAGTTGCGTCACGCGCTTTGACACAGGTGTCATCGCTGATGACATCAGCAGCGCCCTGTCCTGTGTACAAAACAAACTTTTTGCGGAAAGCGATGGGTGCGGCGAAGCCAACAGAATCAGGCTCATCCTGTATATTCTGGCCGGCAGATCATCCCCATGGGCTCGGCTTGCGCGGCAGGTCGGGCCATTTGTGCAGGCCGAAGTGTACGGGATCTTGCTGCAAGATCGGCTCGCATGTGCCGCGCAAATCTTTGCGCGAGGGCGTGCTAACTGAGCCTTGATTGTTCCTTGGGACAATCTTAGGATTCGAGCTGTCTCAGAGATCGAGAGACCATCCACGACACGAAGCTGAAATGTTCTTCGCAAGGGCGGCGACAGCAGCGCTGTGCATCTTAGCAAGCGGTCAGTCAGTTCGGAATATCGACATTCATCTTCAGGGCTGGGCCGCCCGTCCGCCAGTCTTTCCCAGACGAAGTACTGTTGTTTCTCCTCCATTTCATCCAAAGGCAGATGAATCTGGCGTCGCCGTCGCTGGTGGCAGTTCAGACAGCGTAGTCACTGAATGTCAAGGCAGACTTGCGAAGAACATACTAGGCGCACGTGAGCGGTTCGAAGCAGCACACCTAAGACAGATGACGACTGGAACCGCTGACTTCGGGTTCCATCCGATCCCAGCCCGGCGTTCAAGATGATTTATTACAAAGATTTGCTCATCGCTGCTTCGCTTGCTCATGCCGGTTTGCCGGTTGGAATTTCTGCAGTTGGCGAGCTTCCGCCACGGTTGATTCGGCGGGGCAACCAACGGCGATGACTGCGCGACCTGGATCGGTAGGGTGAAATGAAAGGTTGCATCTCGTCCGTCGTTAGCGCTCGCCCACGACCGCCGCATGCGACTCCACAATGGAACGGCAGTAACGCTCTCAAATCTGCGCACCCTCGAGTGCCACGCCGAACACGTCTGTTCCTTCCTCAGGGATAGGTCGCGAGATACCCAGCCTTTTCATCTTGGCAAGCAGCGTGGTGCGTTTCAGTCCGAGTTTTCCCGCTGCACCGCGCGGTCCACCGACGATCCAGCCGGCCTGCTCAAGTATTTCCAAAATCAAACCGCGATCCGAGTCTTCCAAGGCCATCGGTGACTGAAAGGTTCGGGCGCGATGCACACTGGGGATCATGAGCTCTGTTTGGTTTTTGTGAAGTGGGTTTGGGAGCACACCGTCTCGCGAAAGGATTAATGCGCGTTCCACCAAGTTCTGCAATTCGCGAATATTGCCAGGCCAGGAATACCACTGGAAGGCAGCCATGGTTTCCGGAGGAATGTTGTCGACTTGCTTCCCCATGCGGCGGCTAAACATCTTCACGAAATGCGCGACAAGAGCAGGAATGTCTTCCCGGCGCTCTCTTAATGCAGGCAACAAGATCGGGAAGACATTCAGACGATAATACAGATCACTACGAAATTGCCCGCGATCTAACATCTTGCCCAGATTCCGATTGGTCGCGGCTACCAGCCGGACGTCCACTTTGTGCGTGCGACCGCTCCCTAAACGCTCGAACTCCTGCTCTTGCAATACACGCAGCAACTTCGGCTGCAGCACCGAGGGGATATCGCCTACTTCGTCCAAGAACAGCGTGCCTTTGTCAGCCATTTCGAAGCGCCCGATCTTCTGCGCGATGGCGCCGGTGAAGGCGCCCTTCTCATGACCGAACAATTCGCTTTCCAGAAGATCCAGCGGAATGGCAGCGCAACTCAGCTTGATGAAAGCGCGCCCGCAACGATGACTTGCATTGTGAATGGCATGTGCGATGAGCTCTTTTCCCGTGCCGGTTTCCCCCTCGATGAGGACAGTCGAGTCTGTGGGCGCAACCTGTTCCACTTGGTCGAGAACAGATTCGAGGGCAGCGCTATTGCCGATGATCCGCTCGAATCTTCGATCAGGTTGGTCCGCCTCAGGGCGCGTGACGTTTGCATACTCTGGCACTAGAAGCCTCCTATCATTCGACCCGACTGTTTAGCCGTGTCGTTCACATATCAAGTGCGGCTCGGACCGTTTTGAGCAATAGTTGATAATCCAACGGTTTCGCCATGAACTCGACTGCGCCCTCTCTCATCGCCTGAATCCGCATTCTGGCGCCCCCATTGCTTGCAATAAAGATGATCGGAATATTGCATTGCTCCTCCTTGAGCCTGGCCTGCAGTTCCAAACCCGACATCCCCGGCATTTGGATCTCAGCTATCAGACACCCGACTTCACGGTGTAAATCGTATTCAAGGAATTCTTCAGCCTGTCCAAAGCACCGCGCCACAAGCCCAGTCGACTCGATTAAGTCCCGTAGCGAGTCTTGCATCGATTCATCGTCGTCGATGATGGCAATCAACCTGGACGTTTGGCCCCTGGTTTGATCCGTCGCGCCCATATTGTCTGCTTACCGTAGCCGCGAAGGGGTGTAAATGGAACAGCGGTGATTTTGCGATGAAACAGGAGTGAAGTAAGGAAGTGATTGATCCTTAAGGAGATGTGCCGAGCAGCTTTGATATTACGCGCAGCTTTATTTCGACAATTTCGACTTGCATTGGTACAGTTCTTACTCTAAGTTTCTGTGTGCGGTTCCGATGGATACCCTTTCCTCAAAACGCGTTCGATTCGGAGCCTTTGAGCTCGACCTCAGCACTGGCGAACTCGGATCAACTGAGGTGTCCGATCCTAACAATAAAGTTCTCCTCAGAGAACAGGTGTTTCAGGTCCTGCGGATCCTCCTTGAACGTGAGGGCAAGATCGTCACCCGCGAGGAAATCAAGGCAACGCTGTGGCCGGACGATACTGTCGTGGATTTCGACCAAAGCATCAATGCGACGATCAAGACCCTACGCCGCGCTCTGGGGGATTCCGCCGATAATCCTCGGTACATCGAGACTTTGGCGCGACGTGGCTATCGATTGATGCTCCCGATACAGTACCTGGAGTCAGCCCCAGAAACCGCTTTGGAGAAAGACCGTGAGCGGCGCGAACAGTCCGTCGCCGAAATGAGCGAGAACACTGCGAGAATTCAGGAGAAAGTTCAGCGGCAAATGAAGCCGCACTCGTGGAAAGCTGCGCTCGTGCTTGCGTCTGTCGTCGTTTTGGTCGGCGCGGGCTATGTCTCCTGGCGGCACTTTCGGGCTATCAACCCGCCAAAATCAGAAAAAATCATGCTCGCCGTGCTGCCGTTTCAGAATCTCACTGGTGATCCCCAACAGGAATATCTTGCGGACGGTCTGACCGAGGAAACGATTTCACAGTTAAGCCGGCTTAACCCGGAACAGTTGGGTGTGATCGCGCGAACCTCCGTAATGGGATACAAACACGGCGAGCAGCGTTTGGACCAGATTGGACGTGATCTTTCCGTCCAGTATGTGCTGGAAAGCAGCCTCCGGGGGAGCAAAGATCACATTCGCATTACGGCCCAGCTTATTCAGCTGAAGGACCAAACACACTTGTGGTCACAGGATTACGACTATCCAGCGAAGGACGTTCTTAATGTCGAAGACGATGTTGCCAAGGCTGTTGCGCACGAAATCCGGGTGCGTTTGACTTCGAAACAGCAAGCAGTGTGGTCCCAGTCGCACCCGGTTAATCCGGAAGCCTTCGATGCCTACTTGCAGGGGCACTATTTCTTTGAGCGGAACACAGATAAAGATACGGAGATGGCAGCAAAGTATTACGAACGGGCGACCCAACTTGATCCCTCCTACGCTTTGGCTTGGGTCGGGTTGTCTCGAGTACGCAACCGGCTGGCCAACGTAGGTCTCATTCCCGCTGAGGAGGGTCACCGGCGTGCGCGTGAAGCGGTGGAGCGAGCTTTAGCGCTGAACCCGAACCTGGCGGAGGCCTATGCCCAAATGGGACGGATTAAGCAACAAGTCGACTTCGATTGGGCTGGAGCGGACGCCTCCTTCCAGCGGGCGATTGCTCTCGAACCTGGAAATCCCGACATTGTACGAACGGCGGCTTCCTTGGCAGCCATGCTCGGCCGCTTTGATGAAGCTCGTCAATTACGCCGAGTGGTCGACTTGGATCCGCTCAATGCAAACAGTTGGGAGAGCCTTGGAGAGACCGAGTTTTGGATGGGGCAGCTAGACGAAGCCGCAGCGGACAGCAAGAAGGG
>Ga0080027_10001121_pt1 | contig 10867 bp, 7 predicted proteins | sample OrgsoiDNA2013046_FD_70962 | JGI IMG/M metagenome (GOLD analysis project Ga0080027, IMG submission 70962) | Permafrost soil microbial communities from the Arctic, to analyse light accelerated degradation of dissolved organic matter (DOM) -... | ecosystem: Environmental > Terrestrial > Soil >...
GAGCGCTGGCAGGGCCTGCAGATCCCCGAAGGCAACATCTTCGAGTGGGACGACGTCTCAACCTACGTTCGCAAGCCGCCGTACTTCGACGGTATGCAGCGCGAGCCCGCACCCTTGACCGACATCGTCGGCGCCCGGGTACTTGCGGTTCTCGCCGACTCGGTGACCACCGACCACATCTCACCTGCCGGCAACATCAAGAAGGATTCACCGGCCGGCGCCTATCTCCAGGAGCACGGCATCGCGGCGCGCGACTTCAACTCCTACGGTTCGCGCCGTGGCAATCACGAGGTGATGATCCGCGGCACCTTCGCCAACATCAGGCTGCGCAACCTGCTGGCACCCGGCACGGAAGGCGGCGTCACCCGGCATCTGCCGGATGGTGCGGCGATGACCATCTACGACGCCTCGATCGCCTACGCCGCCGACGGTGTGCCGCTGGTTCTGCTCGCCGGCAAGGAGTACGGCTCCGGGTCGTCACGAGACTGGGCAGCCAAGGGCACCGCGCTCCTCGGCGTTCGCGCTGTCATCGCCGAATCGTTCGAGCGCATTCACCGCAGCAACCTCATCGGCATGGGTGTGCTGCCCCTGCAATTCAGCCCTGGTGACACTCGCGAATCACTCGGGCTTACCGGCGCGGAGAGCTTCACGATCGGCGGGCTCGCCGGGGTCGAATCGCTGCCCCGTGAGGTGACCGTGCAGGCCGACGGCCGGACGTTTCGCGCCGTTGTCAGGATCGACACCCCGGGGGAGGCCGACTACTACCGGCACGGCGGCATCATGCAGTTCGTCTTGCGCTCACTCCTGGTCTGAGGGCCCTCGATCGGGCAGATTAGAGTGGAAGCGGTCGGCGACAAGGTAAGGAGAGCCAGGTGGGGTTGCTCGAGTCTGTCGACGGTCCCGACGATCTCAAACGGCTCGACGCGACTCAGCTGCCGCAGCTCGCGGAGGAGATCCGCGACTTCCTGGTGAGCGCGGTCGCGAAGACGGGCGGACACCTCGGGCCCAACCTCGGCGCGGTCGAGCTCACTATCGCGTTGCACCGGGTGTTCACCTCACCCACCGAGCCGATCATCTTCGACACCGGCCACCAGGCCTACGTGCACAAACTGCTGACCGGACGCCGCGAGGGCTTCGCCGGTCTTCGGCAACGCGGAGGTCTTTCGGGCTATCCCTCGCGCAGCGAATCCGAGCACGACTGGGTGGAGAACTCGCACGCCTCGACCGCTCTCAGCTACGCCGACGGACTGGCGAAGGCCTTCGCAGTGCGTGGGGAGAAGCGCACCGTCGTCGCCGTGGTGGGCGACGGAGCCCTTACCGGCGGCATGTGCTGGGAGGCCCTGAACAACATCGCGGCCGCCAAGGACCGTTCGGTGGTTGTCGTCGTCAACGACAACGGCCGCTCCTATTCGCAGACAATCGGCGGCTTGGCTGAACACCTCACCACGCTGCGCGTCAACCCGCGCTACGAGAAGGCGCTCGAGAAGGTGAAGGAAGTTCTCACCCGCACGCCACTGGTTGGTGATCCGCTGTTCGATGCGCTGCACGGCATCAAACGCGGGCTCAAGGATGTCCTTACACCGCAAGGTCTTTTCGAGGATCTCGGCTTGAAGTACATCGGGCCCATCGACGGTCACGACACCCCGGCGATTGAGACCGCCCTCATGCGCGCGCGCAGGTTCGGTGGGCCTGTCATCGTGCATTGCGTCACCCGGAAAGGCTTCGGATACGGCCCGGCCGAGAACGACGAACTCGACCATCTGCACGGGCCGGGCGCGTTTGACCCGCTGACCGGAGTTGAGCTACCGAAGCCGGCGAACTGGACCGGCACGTTCTCCGACGAGATCGTGAAGATCGCCGCTAACCGGCCGGACATCGTCGCCATCACCGCCGCGATGCTGCATCCCGTGGGCTTGGCCGCGTTTGCCGACGCCTACCCGAACCGCATCTTCGACGTCGGCATCGCGGAGCAGCACGCCGTCACGTCGGCGGCCGGTATGGCGATGGGCGGCCTGCATCCGGTTTTCTGCGTGTACGCCACCTTCTTAAACCGCGCATTCGATCAGGTGCTGATGGACGTCGGTCTGCACAGGTTGCCGGTCACGTTCGTGCTCGACCGTGCCGGCGTCACCGGCGACGACGGCGCGAGTCACAACGGCATGTGGGATCTGTCGATCCTGTCGTTGGTGCCGGGCATGCGGATCGCGCTGCCCCGCGATGGCGCGCGCCTGCGCGAGTTGCTTGCCGAGGTGGTCGAGGTCGACGACGGCCCGACCGCCATCCGTTTTCCGAAGGGTGCGTTGTCGCGCGACATCGAGCGAGTCGATCGCATCGGCGGTTTCGATGTGCTCCGCCGCGACGCCGACGCCGACGTGCTGATCGTCGCGTTCGGCCCAATGGCCGAGCTTGCCCTTGAGGTGTCGGGCCGGTTGGCCGACCAAGGCATCTCGTCGACAGTCGTTGACCCGCGCTGGGCGCTGCCGATCGATCCAGCGATCGCCGGCCTCGCGGCGTCCCATTCACTTGTCGTGACCATCGAAGACCACGGGCGACAAGGTGGCGCCGGGTCGACCCTCGCGCTCGCGTTGGGTGATGCCGGAGTCGCGACGCCGGTGCAGGTGCAGTCGATCCCGCAGCGGTTCTTGCCCCAAGGCAAGCGGGCCGAGATCCTGAGCGAAAGCGGTCTGACAGCGCAAGAGATCGCGCGTCAGGTTGTCGAGTCGGTCGCCGGTCTCGACGTGGTCGGCCAGCCGCAAGCCGTCACTGACTGAGTCAGCGATACAGGACGTCGCGCAGCCATTGCTTCTCGTCCGTGGCCGGGTCGCGAAGAACGATCTCGGCGGGGTTGCCGCCCTCGGTGACCATGACGACTTCGTCGACGGTGAGCAGGATAGGCCTCGGGAATCCGCGGCTGTCGTCGTCGGCGATGGCCGCCGCTGTTTGGGCGAACGCCGGATCGATCCGCGACAAGTCGAGCCAGCCTCGGGTGCGCACCGGAGCGGCCATCGCGCGCATCCCTCCGACGTCGGCCGATAGCGCACCTCGGAAGACGCGTGACGCGAGCAGGGTGATGACGTCGCAATCACCCATCGGCCGCAGCGGACTGCGCGGATCCCGTCGCCAGCGACCCGTCGCCAGCGCGCCCATGTTCTCGAGGTACTCGAGCGCGCCGCCCCACCACGGGCCGGAGTCGATCCCGGCGGCGTCCAGAATGCCGGTTGGGGTGACGACCACAGCGTCGGGTTGATCGGGTAACAGGCCGACGAAGCCGGCGCCGAGATCGAGGCAACCACCGAGTACCGGCTGGCGGACCCAGGTCGGCCCAGGGTGCAACTCGTGGCCGATCGGCAAGGCCACCGGTCGGATCGTTTCGGCCAGCTCGTCCAGTGACCGATCGGCGACCGCACGCCGCAGCCGCAGCCACCGTAGGAGGCGGGTGTGGGCGTGCGGTGTGGCCGGGTCGATGCCGCTCAGGGCAGCGACGATCTCCGCGAAGCCGACCTGGATTTCGGGGAATCCGGACAGCGTGATGCCGTCGGTGGCCGGGACCATGTCGACGTCGTAGACGACACTGACCGCAAGCAGGCATTGCCGCAAGGCAGTTTCGTCGTGCCGCAAGGCAGTTTCGTCGTGCCGCAAGGCAGTTTCGTCGTGCCGCAAGGCAGTTTCGTCGTGCCGCAGTGTGGTCGGATCGTCGGCACTCATCCGCGTCGGACCCCCATGGCCATCGACATACCCGTGACGTTACTCGCGGGTAGCTGAGGCGATAGGGCGCGTGCGGGTGAAATTCCGCCACCCGCTTAGGCAGGCGCCGCCGATGGTGTGCTTTCGTCCTGGGTGGCTGCCCGCAGCAACGCCCGCGCGATGGGCCCTGCGGTCAGCGCGATCTGCCATTCACGGGCGGCGAAGCTGCGCAGATCGTCGCCCACGGGCCCGGCCGCGAGGTCAGACGGCGGGCGCCAAGCGAGACGGCGGACGGCGTCGGGCTGGAGCAAATTCTCGGCGGGCAGGCCGTGTTCGTCGGCAAGGGCGGCGACCACAGCTTTGGCCGCGGCCAACCGATCGGCGGCCGCCCGATCGCGCTCGGCCCACCGGTGAGCGGGCGGTGGCCCAAGACTCGGGCGGGTCGACTCGGGAAGGTCGGCGTCGGGCAGGGCGGTGGCCTCGGCGATCGCCTCCCACCACTGGGTGAGATAGCGCCGACTGCCGCGACCGTGAAAGTCGACCGCGGCCGACAGCTCACGGGCACTTGCCAGCGTCGAGGTAGCCGCGACGACGATCGAGCTGTCGGGCAGTACCCGGCTCGGGGAGACGTCGGTCTCGCTGGCGATCCGATCGCGGGTCAGCCACAGTGATCGCACGATGGCCAGTTGCCTTCGGTGATGGATCTTGTGGATGCCAGACACCCGTCGCCAGCGCTCGAGCGAGACCGCTGCGACAGGCACGGTTCTGACGTGCTCGAACTCTTGGTGCGCCCACTCGAGTTTGTCCTGCCGTTGAAGCTCGGCCTCGAGTGCGTCGCGCAGCTCGATCAGCAACTCCACATCGAGGGCGGCGTAGCGCAGCCACGGTTCGGGCAGCGGGCGGCTGGACCAGTCGGCAGCGGAGTGATCCTTTTCCATTCGCCAGCCCAGCAACTGTTCGACCATCGTGGCCAGACCGACGCGCGGGAAGCCAGCCAACCGGCCGGCCAGCTCGGTGTCGAACAGCGTCGGCGGATACATGCCGAGGTCGGCCAGGCATGGGAGATCCTGGTTCGCCGCGTGCACGATCCACTCGGCGTCGCCGAGAGCCTCGGTCAGCGCCGAAAGGTCAGGGCAGTTGATGGGGTCGATCAACACGATCCCCGCGCCTTCGCGGCGCAGTTGCACGAGATAAGCGCGATGGCCGTAGCGATAGCTCGATGCGCGCTCGGCATCGACCGCGACCGGACCGGTGCCGGCGCCGAGCCGATCGACCGCCTGGCGCAAGGCGGCATCGTCATCGACGACGCGCGGGACCCCGTCGCGTAGCTCGAGCAGCGGAGCCGGCTCAACGGACGGTTCGGCCGACGCTTGAGCGGAGGGTTGAGCTGCTGGCTCGCCGATGGCGTCCGGTTCGAGGAAGACCGGTGAGATATCGGTCGGCGCACCGAGCGCGGTCGCGCGTGCAGACGCCGTGTCGGACATGTCACCACCGTATGGCCAGCGGGGCGGCCGCGCTTGCCCGACGGGCCGAGCCACTCGCACGCATGGCCATGCAGAAAGGGCCGGCTCCGGAACTCCGGAGCCGACCCTTTCTGCGTGATCAGCGGGTGGGGGACCCGCTTCTCTTTGATCAGGCGGGTTTGGGGGAACCCGCCTGCTTGTGAAACGGCAGGGTTTGGGGGAACCCGCCTTGGTGCGGCCGGCAGAGTGGGGGACCCGCCGACGTCTACAGGGTTAGCGAATGACGCCCGCGCGCATGGCCAGCGCGACCATCTCTGCACGGTCACCAGTGCCGAGCTTGCGGGCGATGCGGGCCAGGTGGCTCTTGACCGTGAGTGCGGACAAACCGAGTTCGTCGCCGATCTCCTTGTTGGACCGGCCGTCGGCGACCAGGCGTAGAACTTCGACCTCGCGGCCGGACAGTTCGCCGACGCCTTCGTTGGTCGGACTGTTGCGCAGGCCGGCGGCAAGAAGGGAGGCCACTGATGGATCGGCGTACACGCCGCCGTCGAGAACCCGGCGGACGCCGTCGGCGACCACGACAGGGGACGCGGACTTCAGCAGGTAACCCTGCGCGCCGGCTACGAAAGCGGCACGCACGGAATAGGGGTCGTCCGCAGCGGACAGCACAACGAGGCGAGGCCAGCCTGCGGCGCGCAACTCGGCGAGTAGATCGAGGCCGGAACCGTCGGGCAGGCCGACGTCGACTACGCAGAGGTCACGCGGACCGCTCGCCCGGGCTCGAGCCCGTGCTTCGGCACAACTGGCAGCCTCGACGATTTCGCGAGCTCCCATCGCCGTGAGGCGGGCGACCATCGACTCGCGGACCAGCGGGTGATCGTCGACCACCATGGCAGTGAATCCCGCGGAGTTCTCCGGCTGGGGCGGCACATGCTCAACCAACGCCGTCACCCCGGTCCTCCTAGCGTCAGGGCCGCTTGCGCGGCCGTACAGCTCGATAGCCGCGGTGTGCGGTCATCTTCCGTCCAATGCATCGGACGCCGCGGGGCGCGGCTGAAGCTTCGGATTAGACCGTTTGCTGCGCAGCGGCTCGTTTCCTAGGCCGCCCGCCCGGATCGAGTACTCCACGGGGCAGGTTCACCCGCCGCCGTCCGTTGGTTGCGCAATGGGCCGGACGCCGCCCAGTGCTGACTGACTAGCGCTCGGCAGCAGTGATCGAGTGCAACACCGCGCTACGCCAAGTGGGCGGTATATGCGCGCGGTACAACAGATCGCGCTCGGCCGTGCCGAGAAAGTCCGTGGCAAGAATTTGCGCTCGAAACGGCTGTGTACGAGGGGACCGAGGACAACATGGTGAGACTGGACCGAGCGGCTACGAAGGTGCTTGCTCTTGCGTCCGCTCTAGGCGTCATCGGTGCCGTGGTGGTCACCTCGGCGGCACCTGCGGGCGCCGCCACCGCAACGGGCCCCCGCCAGCAGGCCATCGTCGCCCTCGCTGGTGACTCGGCGGTCTCGGTGCCCGGTCTGCAGATTCAGTCGCTGCTTGGCGGCGTTCAGATTGAGATCGTGGACGGGACCGCGGCCCAACTCGCCGCGCTGGCTGCGACGCCCGGCGTGGTCGGTGTCGAGCCGAACGCGACTGCCCGCCTCGACAGCAACTCGTTCGGCGGTCACGACTCCGGTCACGATTCCACCACTTCCGTGCCGACCCTTAGTCCTGTCCCGACGTCGACCGACACTGGCACCACGCCATCCCCGGTCACGACGCCATCCCCGGTCACGACGCCGAGTACCGACCCGACAGCCGGCCCGTCGACGGACGCCGCCAGCCCGTCGCCGTCCACCGATTCATTTATGGCGCCGACAACCAGCGTTCTCGCGCCGAGCACGCTCGGCGGTAATGCCGGTCGGTCCAGCGCCGGCCGCGGTGTGACGGTCGCCGTCATCGACACGGGTGTGACTGACACGGCCGCTCTGAACCGCGCTTCGGGCCGCCTTGTCGACGCAGTTGACACCTCTGGCTTGAGCACCCCGAACGGGCACGTCCGGCAGAACGGCGTCTTCACCGACGGCTACGGCCACGGCACGTTCATGGCGTCGTTGATCGCCGGCGGCCGCGTCGACGGCAGTGGCAACACCGGCCTCGGGGTTGCGCCTGGTGCGACGATCGATGTCGTCAAGGTCGCCGACTCTGATGGCAATACTTCCCTCGCGTCCGTCCTCGCCGGACTCAACTGGGTGGCGACCCACGCCGATCAGGTCGATGTCGCGAACCTGTCGCTCAGCGTCGACCAGCCATCGCTCACCTACGGCATCGACCCGCTGAACTTCGCGGTCACGCTCACCCGCATGTCGGGCGTCACGGTTGTCGTTGCGGCCGGAAACACCCCAGGCGTCGTTGGTGATCCTGGCTTTGGCCCCTCGTCACTGACGGTCGGCGCTGCCGACACGACGGGCGACAACCCGGTCGTGGCTTCGTTCAGTGGCTACGCCAACGTCGACGGCGTGAGTAAGCCCGACGTCGTTGCCGCCGGCGTGAACCTGCTCAGTGAAATGCCGGTGGGTTCGACGATCGACCAGGAGTTCCCGGCCGCGCGCCAGCCGAGCGGACTGTTCCGTGGTTCAGGTACCAGCCAGTCGACCGCGATCGTCAGTGGTCTGGCCGCGCTGTACCTCCAGGGGCACTCCTCCGCCAGCCCGGCTGAGGTGAAGTCCGCGATCCGCGATGCGGCATCGAGCATCACCCACGGTCCGAGTGACGGGCAGGGTCTTGTGGCCGTCGCGACCGGCGGTCACGGATCCTCCGACACCGGTGAGCGCAGCCTGAACTACTTCCAGTGGTTCTCCACCGCATCGCAGTGGGGCGACCTGTTCACCGGCGCGATCTTCGACGCTCGCCGGTGGAGCGCGCGGCGCTGGAGCGCCGACGGTTGGGACGCCCGGCGCTGGGCTGATGTGACGTTCGACGCTCGCCGTTGGTCCGACGTGACGTTCGACGCTCGCCGTTGGAGCGCCCGGATGTGGGGTTCGCGGTTGTGGGCATCGCGGATGTGGGCGGCCAGCTACTGGGGTGACACTACGTGAGCCCGGCGCTTCGGCTGCGGGTCATCAGCGTCGCCCTTCTGGGCGGCGCGACTGCGCTTGCGCTGCATTTGCCGTGGGGTAACCCAGGGTGGATCGGCCTGCCGATCCTCGCGATCGCGGTGGCCGTCTGCGAGACCGCGCTGATCAATGTGACGGTCGCCCGGCAGCGGGTGACGTTCTCGCTGACCGACGGTGTGGTGGCGGCGGCGTTCCTGCTCGCACCGGGCTGGTGGTCGGTCGTGGCCGTCGTGGTCGGTCTATTGCCGACGTTGCTCGTCACCCACAAGTCAGCGCTGAAGATTCAGTACAACGTCACCCAGTACTTCGTCGCCACGATGGTTGCGGCGATGGTGGTCGTACACCTCGGCGGCGGCGTCGGCGCCGCGCTTATCGGCATGGTCGTCTGGTGGTTTTGCAACCAGGTCCTGTCCGCGATTCCGTTGTCGATCATGGGTGGCGAACGTTTCATCCCGATGATCTTCGAGGACGCCGGGCTGCACAGCGTGCATGCTGCGGCCACTACCAGCATCGGCCTGCTCGGCGCCTGGCTTGCCGTGCACGCCCCCTTTGGCTTGCTCGGACTGCTCGTCCCGGTCCTGGTGTTGTGGATGTCGTTCGACGAGCAGACGACGAAGTCGGCCGAAGCACGGCTGTTCGCCGAACTGGCCCGTGGCCAGGAGCAGGCGATTTCACACTCGATCGACGTCTCGGCTCGCGTCGTCCTCACGGCTGCTGCTCGCGTTCTCGGCGGTGCCGACGTCGAACTCGTGGTTGTCGAACACGAGGGCCCGGTGGTCTACACCGGTGACGAATCCGGCCGGACTAGCCGGCGCAACGATGCGACTGCGTTCGACGCCCCTTGGGTGCTGCGCGCCCTCGGTGCTGGCGGCGTGCTGACCGGGTCCGACGCGGACCGTCCGTTCTGTTCTGCCGTCGTCGGAAACACCGACCAGCCGATGGCGGTGCTGATCGCCCATCGGGCCGTTGGCGGCGGCAGCTTCGGCCGCCGTGAAACCGCGCTAGCCGCTGTGCTGGTCGGCCAGGCCAAGTCATGGCTGTCGGTGGCCGAGCTTTCTGCTTCCCGCGATGAGGCGTTGGCCCGCGCCGACGCCGCCGACATGGCCGCTCGCTCGCTCGGCGACATCGGCGCCGACACGGCGCCGGCGCTCGGCATGCTTCGTGAATCGGCCACCCGGCTGGCCCGGCTCGCCAGCGTCAGTTCGGGTGAGGACGTCGTCACCGACATCGTCGACGAGTTGCACTCCGTGGAGCGCGCGGTGGCTTCATTGCTTGGCGCGATTGCCCTCGCTGCTGACCCGACGTTGCGCGATCTCGACGCCGAGATGGACGCGGCCGACATGGCGCCGGCTCGCCGCGTCGAAGACTGGACGACGACAGGGCTGGTCGTGAAATCGGAATTGGTCCAGTGACCCTCCTGAGTCTCCGTCGCCTCAAGGAAGGCCTCCCGCTCGCAGTCTGGGCGGGGGGTCTCGTTGCCGTTGGGTGCGTGGCGACGCTGGGCGTCGTGACCGTCGGTCTGAACGCGGCCGGGCGGCTCGACAGCGCGGCCGTCCTGACCTTGGCGGTTGCCGCCTGCGCGGCTGTCGCGGCCGTCGTCGTCGGTGGTCTGGCCGGGCGCCGGTTCGCCAGCACCGTCCGCCAGCTGCGCGACGAGGCGATCCGGCGACTCCAGGACCCGTCGGCCGCGGCCGCCGGCAATGCAGAAGACCGGATTGCGGTGGCGACGAGCGTCGAGCTGCTCGAGCTCGCGCGGACGCTCGACGCCCTCCACCTGCGGGTACGGGTGGCTGACGACGTCGCGGCTCGGCACCGCCGCACAGCGGAGACCGCCAGTGCAGGCATGTTCGATTTGCTCTCCGGCCTTGTCGCTGCTGAGGAATCGGCCCGCGGACAGTTGTCGGCTGAACTTCACGACACGGTCGCTCAGACTTTGATGCTCGCCCGCAGCATGCTCGGCGGCAAACTCGACGCGCGTGAACTCGGGAATGTCACCGAGTTGGTTGCCGAGGCTGAAGACCAGGTGCGCGCCGTCATGGCCCGCACTCGGCCGCCGGCGTTGCGCGACGGCGACCTTGCGCAGGCGGTGATTGCGCTGCGCGACGATATGGAGATCCGCTACGGGCTGGTCGTCGACATCGATTGGCCGGAGTCGCCGTATCCGCTGCCGCTGGTGACCGCCGTGACGCTCTATCGCTTCTTCCAGGAGTCGTTGCTCAACGTCGTCAAGCACGCCGATGTCGACGACGCGCACCTGACGCTGGAGGTCGACGAGCAAACCGTCGTCGCGATCGTGCAAGACAACGGACCGGGATTCGACCCGGACCAGGTGAAGTCCGAACGGGGCCGCCACGTCGGCCTGGGCCTGCTGCGCGAGCGGGTTCGCCTTGCCGGCGGATCGCTTGAGGTCTCGTCGTGGCCAGGCGCAGGCACCACGTTGACGCTGCGCATGGGCCGAGGCGCGCTGGCCGGTGTGCCGACAGCGGGCGAAGTCAGGGCCTCCGCCAACCGACCGGCCATCGCCGGCTGATCTAGCGGCGGCGACTCGGGAGCGCGGCAACACCAGGCGGTAGGGGCGCGAGACCGGCCGCTGCGGCCAGCACATCGGCCCAGGCTTC
>Ga0080027_10001123_pt1 | contig 10853 bp, 11 predicted proteins | sample OrgsoiDNA2013046_FD_70962 | JGI IMG/M metagenome (GOLD analysis project Ga0080027, IMG submission 70962) | Permafrost soil microbial communities from the Arctic, to analyse light accelerated degradation of dissolved organic matter (DOM) -... | ecosystem: Environmental > Terrestrial > Soil >...
AAAAAAGAATTATTATGGGAAGCAAATTTTCTGCACAAAAAAAATGCTGTTCCCTCCGGCTCCGGTTTTCTTTTCAGGGAACAACCCCATAGTTTTCATCTGCCCAAACTGGTTCAGCATCCGTTAGATGATGCGCTGGATGAAATTGAATTACTCGGATTTCCGCTTTGCAATGTTTTTGAATTGGTAAAAGAAGACCCCCTGAATTTTCTGCCTGCCAATGATCTTCCACAAAATCTTGGTAAAGAAGTATCCGTACTTGGATGGCTCGTTACGTCGAAACCCGTGAATACGATCACCAATCAAACCATGCATTTTCATACATTCCTGGACGGGAGCGGCGACTGGCTGGATACTATTTTCTTTCCGAATACTTCCAGGTATTATCCCGTAACGGGAAAGGGTTGTTATGCGATGAAAGGGAAAGTAGTAGAAGAATTCGGCGTTTATTCCATAGAAGTTACAGAATGCAGGAAGATTGGCTTACGTGACAGAGATGCTTTTCCGAATAGGCTTAACGCAAAACGCATGACACCTGAAGCTGAAATCTCTTAATATGATAATTCTGGAATTGTGGATATGTGGTAATGTGAGAATTAAAAGTGGGAATGATAATTTGGGAATGTGTAAATTCTCCAAGCAACCGCCAATGGAAAAGCGTTTGGCGTTAAGCTTAAATTCCCATTTTTGGAAATAAAAACTTCACCCAAATAGCTTTTATTTTTAAAACAATCGCTTACCTTCATTTCTATAATCCTATGCAATTCCGTAGTATAAATTAATTACATATACTCGCATGAACGGCAGAGGGAAATACAAATTTAAAGTAATCAGCGGGATTCTTTCCTGGAAGAATGAAGAGATGGAAAGATTTATACCCGTATCCGCAGAAATTCTTACAAGGGTCATTTTACTTTATGAAAAACAATTTAAGAACGGAATCCGGATCTGGAAACAGTTAGAAGATCAGGAAAACCAAGGAATGACCACCAACTCCGAAGATCCACTTTTCCAGGAACTCTCTGACTGGATGGAACAATTACAGGGCATTTTTGCAAATACAGAACCATTTCGCGAAAAAGAAAAATGGATAGACGAACAGATAAATTTGAATTGATTAAACTCCTTCTTTTCTGAGCCTATTCAATGTAATGATAAACGCAGTTCCCTTCCCCTCTTCACTGAGAACTTCGATTTTACCCTTATGATTGAGAATGATATTTTGCGTGTTGGTCATCCCGAGCCCGTTACCTTTTGTTTTAGAAGTAAAATATGGATCAAAAATTTTTGCAAGGGTTTCACCATCCATCCCTTTCCCGTTATCCCGGATCGTGATGATGCACTGATCATTCTTCTTTGCGGTCTCCAGGATTAGCCGGCCATTTTCACCTGACATGGCTTCCATCGCATTCACAATGATATTTAATATAGCGATTTCCATCCGGGACCGGTCCACGTTCAACCATATATTTTCCACTGAATAATTTTTATCAATGAACACCTGGTTCAGCTGCGCCCGGTCAATGGCCTCATTCAGTGTTTCGTCAAGCAGATCGTTCACCCGAATTTCTTCATAATGCAGATCTGAAAACTTGGTTGCAGAAAGCAATTCATTGATAAGTTCGTTAATGCGCCGGGAATTTCTTGCAATGATATCTAAAAAAGTTTTTTTATCCTCCGTGCCAAGTTTATCATTTTCAAGATGGCTGGCAGAAAGATCGATATTGGTTAGTGGGTTTCGAATTTCATGCGCAATCACACGGGCAATTCGGCCCGTACTTGTAAATCGCTCCAGACTCCTCAACTCCAGTAATTCCCTGTTTGCTGTAGCGAGTTCTATGACTCTTTTTTCGAGTTGGTAGTGATAGTTTTCTGCCTGTATGGTGGCCTTTTTCTTGGCCTGGCTCTCCATATTAAAAGTAACCAGGGAATAAATGATGAGCAGGCATGAAACCAAACCCGCGCCGATAATGATCCAGAAAACTATCTTACTATAGAAAATTACGCGTTGCGTTCTCTGAAAAAGCAGTTTATTTTCATTCGACCTGATTGAATCTGAAACAAGTGCGATGGAATCAATTAGTAGACTGTTTTTCTGTTCCCAGCTTTTGATGCTGTCGTCAATCTGGAAATTGTTTTTATTTAAGATCCCCAATTCCGTATCCAGCATCTGATATTGCCGGATGATTTTATCATGTATGGATTCCAACCTCTTTTTTTCATCCGGGTTATCATTGACATTTTTATATAACCCCTGGTATAATGAATCTACCAATGAACGGTTTTCCCGGTAGGTCTCGTAATAAGCCTGTTGTTTGTTGAGCAGGAATTCGTTCCAGTTTATTTCGGCGTCTTTTAAATTTGAATTGAGGGTTGCCAGTTCATTGATTACTTCCCGGGTATGTCCTACCCATTTATTCTGTTTTCTGAGTTGAATAAATGAAGAGAGGGACAGGAAATAACACAGGACCAGTAATAAGAATACTGCCAGATAACCACTTCTGATCTTTTTTGGAAAATCAAACTTCATAAAGAATATTGGCAATCAACAACCGGCCTGCCCATCTATATAAATAACCAACCGTTATTCCTGCTGGTCTGAAATTACAAAGAATTAATTCAAAAAGGAAGTTCCCATTTATCGTGTTAACCTTACTCTAACGATCAATTAATGTCTAATTAAACGAGCAACATGGCATCTCCGTAACTAAAAAAACGATATTTATCTTTTATCGCTCTTTTATAAGCTTCCATCGTTAAATCATAACCTGCAAAGGCGCAAACCATGATCAGAAGGCTTGTTTTAGGAAGATGAAAATTAGTAATCAGTGCATCTGCAATATTGAACTGATAGGGTGGATGGATAAAAGTATTGGTCCAGCCTTCAGATGGTTTCAACAATTTTTCAGCAGTAAAAGATGATTCCAATGCACGCATCGTCGTAGTTCCCACAGAACAAATACGGTGACCGCCCAATCTTGCTTTATTTACAATCTTACAGGCTTCTTCATCCACCCTGTAATATTCTGCATCCATTTTATGTTTGCTCAGGTCTTCCACTTCAATGGGACGAAATGTGCCCAACCCGGTATGAAGCGTTGCTTCTGCAAAACGAATCCCTTTTATTTCAAGTCTCTTAATAAGTTCTTTACTGAAATGTAATCCGGCCGTGGGGGCTGCTACAGCACCCTCATGTTTTGCATAAACCGTCTGGTACCTTTCTTTATCTTCTTCATCCGGTTTACGCTTAATATATTTTGGAAGAGGCGTTTCACCCAGGATTTCCAATACCTGTCGGAATTCATCATCGGTTCCGTCCCATAAAAAACGAATTGTACGTCCGCGGCTGGTAGTATTATCAATTACTTCCGCTACCAATTCGTCGTTGTCCCCGAAATACAATTTATTACCCACGCGGATTTTCCTTGCCGGATCAACAATTACATCCCATAACCTGTTCGGTTTATTGAGCTCACGAAGTAAAAAAACTTCGATCTTGGCGCCGGTTTTTTCCTTACGACCATACATTCTTGCCGGAAATACTTTGGTATTGTTTACAACGAAAACATCTTTATCATCGAAATACTCCATTACATCCCTGAAATGTTTATTTTCGATTTGGCCGGTTTTCCGGTGAACAACCATCATTCGGCTGTCTTCTCTTCTTTTGGCAGGATGCTGGGCAATCAGATTGAGGGGTAAGTCGAATTTGAACTGGGAAAGCTTCATTCAGTATGAAATTTTAAATAGTTCCCGGTACATGAGTCGAACGAAGCGAATACACTGGTCTATCAAACCAGGTCTTACGGCACCCGATTCGGTCATGTTACGGCATGATTTTAGAAGTGTGCGAAGGTAATAAAGAAAACCGAATTTACAATATTAAAAAGACGAAAATTTCGGTCAAGTGTGGTAGTAACCGTGTTAAGCGTTTGGTTTTAGGCTTATTCCCGGGATGGCCTCAATCAATGAACGGGTATAGACTGTTTGGGGGTTGAGATAGACCGATTCCACATCGCCGGATTCCACAATCCTCCCCTTTTCCATAACCAGCACTCGGTCACACAAATATCGAATCACCGATAAATCGTGGGAAATAAAAACAGCGGTAAATCCCAGGTTTTCTTTCAAGTCATTGATAAGGTTCAACACCTGCGCCTGCACACTAACGTCCAGCGCGGATACGGATTCATCAAAAACAACAAAACCGGGATTAAGCACCAGTGCCCTGGCTATCACAATTCTTTGCCTTTGCCCTCCCGAAAAAGCATGCGGATACCGGTTAAAATGTTCTGGATTCAGATCCACTTTTTTCAGCAGTTCCACCACATGCGCTTTTCTTTCCGACCTTTTAAATGCCTCATGCACTTTCAGTGGTTCCGAAATGGCAGCTCCGATTATCAGTCTCGGATTCAGTGATGAATAAGGATCCTGAAATACGATCTGTATATGTCTTCTGAAATCAAGCAGGGCAGCTTTGTTCATCGTAAGCAACTCTGTGCCAGCATAGGAAATGCTTCCCTGATGCGGTTTATTCAAGCCCAGCAGCGCACGACCCAGGGTTGTTTTTCCAGAACCTGATTCACCTACCAATCCCAGTGTTTCTCCCCGGTATACGTCAAAACTGATATCCTGAATCGCATTCACCCAATGTTTTTCCGCGCCAAGCCAGGTTTTGCCAGAAGAATAACGAAAATAAAGTCCTTTTACTTGCAAAAGTATTTCGCGTTCAGCTCCCGTAGTAGAATTTGATTTTAAGTCTTCATCTGTAAAAATATTCTCAGTCCGGGGTTTTTTGTTTTCCAGAAAATCAGATACAACGGGAAGCCGCTGTCCTTTTGCATGCAAAGAAGGCCGGCACATAAGCAGGCCTTGTGTATAGGGATGCTGCGGACGGTTAAAAATATCTTTCACTTTACCTTCTTCTACTATCTTTCCGCGTAACATAACCAGTGCGCGGTCGGCCATATCCGCCGCCAGTCCAAGATCATGGGTTATAAAAATCATTCCCATATTTTCAGACTTTCTAAGTCCTTGCAAAAGGTTTAATATTGTTTTTTGAACCCTTACATCCAGTGCGGTTGTAGGTTCATCACAGATCAAAAGAGAAGGATTGCAACTGATAGCCATCGCAATCATGACCCTTTGTTTTTGCCCTCCGCTGAGTTGATGCGGATATTTATTAAAAATACGCTCCGGCTCCGGCAACTGAACTTTCTCAAATAATAATAATGCTGCTGATCTGGCTTCCGTTCTAACTAAGTTTTTATGTTGCATCAGGGGTTCGCAGACCTGGTCACCACAGGTCATCACAGGATTCAAAGAAGTCATTGGCTCCTGGAAAATCATCGCCAGCTGGTTTCCCCTAAATGAGCGGAACTTCTTTTCCGGCATCCTGAACAAATCAACCGTTTCCTTTCCATCAGGAGAAAACAATATAGATCCCTCTACTACCCTGGCTGCTTTGCTTAATAAATTCATCAGGGTGAGAGACATGACTGATTTACCAGATCCGGATTCACCGACGACAGCCAGCATTTCTCCGCGGTTCAGCGAAAAAGAAACATCCTGCAAAGCAGGTGCGGCAGATTCCGTTCCCGGAAAATCAACAGTTAAATTTGTTATTTGAATGAGTGGAAGCAAGAGAATAATTAAAACCGCAGATGCCTAACAGTTTGTCCCCCGTTTATTAATTGTTTGAGCGAATCAATGCCAATCTTCAAATGTGTTTCCACATAATTACCTGTTACGCGCTGGTCGCTTTCAGCCGTCTTCACACCATCGGGAATCATGGGCTGGTCGCTCACCAATAAAAGTGCGCCCGTTGGAATCTTATTATAAAATCCAACGGAAAAAATCGTGGCCGTTTCCATGTCAATGGCATAGGCCCGGATTTTTTTCAGATACTCTTTAAAAACTTCATCATGTTCCCAGATCCTTCGATTCGTTGTATATACGGTGCCCGTCCAATAGTCCACACCAAATTCCCGAATAGTTGTAGAGATCGCCTTCTGTAGTGCAAATGCAGGCAGGGCAGGCACTTCAGGAGGAAAATAATCGTTGGATGTGCCTTCTCCCCGGATAGCTGCGATCGGTAGAACCAGGTCACCCAGCTTATTTCTTTTTTTTAAACCGCCGCATTTTCCCAGGAAAAGTACTGCTTTGGGCTTAATAGCACTCAGCAGATCCATAATGGTGGCGGCCGTCGGACTGCCCATTCCGAAATTAATAATGCTGATATCATCTGCTGTAGCGCATTGCATGGGCCTGTCTTCACCGATCATTTTCACTTTATGCATATCCGCAAACAAATGAACATAATGGGAAAAATTGGTGAGCAGAATATAAGAACCAAAATTTTCTAATTGCTCCCCCGTATAGCGGGGAAGCCAGTTACTGACTATTTCTTCTTTAGTTTTCATAAATTCATTGCTGGAATTCATACTAATAATCCTATCCACCTAACAACATTCTGTAATTTAGCAAATAGTTGAGGTATGATTAAAATCTATTACCCTCATTATGCTTTCAAGATCAAAGAAGAAGAACCCGGAAAAGAGTTCATTTTTGATGAGCAAAGGAAACAATGGGTCCGTCTGACGGAAGAAGAGTGGGTGCGGCAAAACTTTGCGCAATATCTGCTCCAGGTAAAAAGATACCCGTCCAGTTATATTGCCGTTGAGAAAAAAATGAAACTGGGCGAGATGAACAAGCGCTTTGATATCCTCGTATATGATAAAGCGGCCAAGCCCTGGATGATGATCGAATGCAAAGCCATGCACAAACCACTCGATAAATCCGTTCTCTGGCAGGCGCTTCACTATAATATTGCTATTCCTGTCAAATACCTGGTTGTAACCAACGGCCAGCAATGTCATGCTTATAAAAAAGCCATTATCGACTTTGAGGAAATGAATGCACTTCCCACTTACGACGAATGAAAATCGTTGACCGCGATCAACGGCCAACAGTAAACTTTGAACGAATAGCTAAACAATCAGTTTACGGGAAAATACCTAACTCGGCATACGATGTACCGACTTTATTGATCGCAACAACATAAGCTGCCGTGCGCATATCGGGTATCGTTGGATTGCTTTTCCAGCAGTTCATGATTTCATGCGTAGCAGTAATCATGGTTTCTTCCAGACCGCTGTAAACCAGGTCAGCTTCTTCAGCACCATGCATAATGAATTCCCTTTCCTTTGGACGCACCTGTTTGCCAGTAAGTTCTTCCAACTGTCCAAGAATATGCGTGTTCAGATTTTCAGTAAATCTTTTTTCCATGCGGCCATAACGTACATGGCTAAGGTTTTTCAGCCATTCAAAATAAGAAACGGTAACCCCGCCAGCATTCAAATACATATCCGGTACCACCAGGACGCCTTTTTTAATAAAAACTTCATCAGCTTCGGGTGTGAGCGGACCGTTTGCTGCTTCACCAATTATTTTTGCTTTTATACGCTTTGCATTTTCACCATTAATCACATTTTCCAAAGCTGCAGGAATCAGAATATCACATTCAAGTTCCAGCGCATCTGTAGATTTTTCAATACTGATAGCGCCCGGAAAATTTAAAATGGACCCTGTTTTTTTGCGGTGTTGAAAGACTTCTTCTTCATTTAATCCGGCTGGATTTGTAATCGCTCCTTCAAATTCCGCCAGGCCAATTACTTTGGCGCCCCCCTCGCGGAAAAATTTAGCCACATGATATCCTACATTTCCCAATCCCTGCACAACCACACGTTTTCCTTCCACACCAATATGCAGACCGAGCTTTTCCATCACATCTTTTATATTACAGACTTCTCTTATACCATAAAATACACCGAGTCCGGTAGCCTCTCTTCTTCCCCTTACTCCACCCTGAGTTACCGGTTTGCCGGTCACACAAGCCAGGGCATCGACTTCACCGGGTCTCATACTCATATACGTATCCAGTATCCAGGCCATCTCTCTTTCACCTGTTCCGTAATCGGGGGCAGGCACGTCGGTACCAGGTCCGATGAAATTCTTTTTGATGAGTTCAGACGTATACCGTCGTGTAATTTTTTCCAGATCATAAGCCGAATATTTTTTCGGATCAATGGCGATCCCCCCCTTCGCTCCGCCAAAAGGTACATTTACAATTGCACATTTGTAAGTCATCAGAGCGGCCAGGGCCATTACTTCGTCGAGATTCACAGAAAGCGCAAAACGGATACCCCCCTTGCAGGGCGTCTTGTGATGTGAATGCTGTACGCGATATGCTTTAATCACTTCTACCTTATCCCCGATTTTAACAGGGAAGAACATACGATAAACCGCATTACATTGTTTGATCTGTTCCAGTACTCCCGGATCCCAATTGGTATAAGGCGTTGCTTTGTCGAAACTTTTTTCTACAGCCTCAAAAAATTTATATTCATTCCTGGCAGCCATACATCGTTTTTATATGAAGAATAATTTTTGAATAGGGATTACTTATTATTTTTTTCCAACCGGCTGATCTTTCTATCTGTATTGACGATATAAATAAAAAGTCCGATCATTATAATTACCAGAACCGTCACCACAACATATATTTTGCCACTTGAGCGTAAGGCATCCGCCATCTGTGGTTTTTCATTTTTCAGGCTGTCCTGAGCATATGCAAAAGCAGAAAGCATCGTTGCAATAATAAAAAGATATACACGCGAAAAAATCTTAAACATGAAGCTCGTGGTTTATGGAAAACATTTGTAAACGAATGCGCAAAGTAGAAATCCAGACGCCTAATAAAGTCCAGCCCGGAACAGCACCAAACCAGAATACGAGGCGCATCCGGCTGTCGATATCTTTTGTGTCCAGCGCCGGATTACCCATACCACCCGGATGAAGACTTTCCACCAACCTCGGAATGATCCATATAGTTGGAAACAACATCGCAAAAGCAAATACATTATAAACGGCACTGATGCGGGCAGATTTATCCAAATCTGTCAGGGAATTCCGAAGTACAAAATAAGCCAGGTAGATAAGCAAAGCGATGGCCGCACCCAATTGTTTGGGATCATTGCTCCAGAAATCACCCCAGGTATATCTCGCCCATACAGAGCCGGTAATCAGGCCCAATAATCCAAATACGATTCCGGTTCTGGCAAATTCAACGGCAAATACATCATCAGAAGGTCTGTTATGCCGGAGATATTTTATGGAGTAGATCACCGAGACGATGAAAAATATCATCATCCCAAACCACATCGCAACATGAAAATACAGATTGCGGATGGTCTCATTCAAAATCGGTTTAGCGGGAACTTTTCCTAAAAATCCGGCTGTGAATGTATAAAGCAGAAAAATGAAACTCAGTATTTTCCACCAGTTCTTACGAAGCATATGGTAAACTTATATAGCGGCAACCGGATATTTCCGGCAGACAAAAATAGGATAAGGCTGGCAAACACGAAAAACAACCTTCCTTCCTAAGTCTAAAGTCTAAAGTCTAAAACAAATTGGTACGTCAGCACATTTGCTTTTAGTCCTTCCATAAAAAAGGAAACAAAATCATTGATAAAAGCAGCACCATAATATCAAAACAGGCAAGCAGCAAAACAATGGAAACCAGTCCGCTCTGAAAAACATCCGAAAAAGCAAGCGTCGATAGGCGCATCATCAGCATCAGTTGGGGAATAATCAGGGGGAAACCAAGAATGGCCATAAGGGCGGCATTTTGTTGAGCACGGGCTGCAATGGCCGCGAGGAAACTAAAAACAAGGCTGATACTACAGGCGCCAAAACAGGAAATGCCAAGAAAAAGAAGTGGATGTGCAAGCGGATAACCGAGCAAGAGCATAAATAATAAAAGACTGATCAGATTCATCAGCAACATCAACGCAGCATTGAAGATCATCCGTGCCAGCATGAATTGCACAGGACTACATAATGAATAAAAATATAATTGTCTGCCTTTACCCTCCTGCAGAAATGTTTTGGCTATGGCATTCACACAAATAAATAGCTGCATCATCCAAAATAATCCATTCCAGACCATATTTTCAGGCTGTCCCATGGCCAGATAGAGCACAAAAATGGTAGAAGCCACATAGAGCAGGACTCCGTAAAAACTATATTGCTGTCGAAATTCCAGCAATACATCTTTTTTTATCAATGTAAAAATCAAACGGAGGCCTTGGAACATTTTTTCTTTAGACTTATTTTAACAAATCAGCCTTTTCATAACAAAGTCTACATCTTGGCTCATAGAAATCCTTGTTGCCGATCAGTAATTGTTCGGTATTTCCTGATTTTCTATAGGAATAGTTCGCAATATTGCCACACTGCATGCAAATGGCATGCAACTTGGTAATATATTCCGCCTTGGAAAGCAGCGCGGGCATTTGTCCAAATGGTTTTCCAAGATAATCCATGTCGAGACCAGCTACGATCACACGGGTTCCTTTCAAAGCAAGGATATCGCAGACTTCCGATAGTGATTCATCGAAGAACTGAGCTTCGTCAATACCGACCACATCTACCGTAGAAACCTCATCCAGTATGGCTTTCGCATTGGGAACCGGTATGGAAGGGATACTATTATCATCGTGGGAAACAATATTTTCCCTATGATACCTGTCGTCGGTAAGCGGTTTAAAAATTCCAACCCGCAGGTTGGCAATCCGTGCCCGGCGCAGTCTCCGGATGAGTTCTTCTGTTTTTCCCGAGAACATAGAACCACAGATTACTTCAATCCATCCGCGGCGATCAAACTGTATGGCGGGCTCTATAAACATAGTCCGATAGAATTTGGATAAATATTTGCTTTAATTTTAGTTACTGGCATCATCATTCTCTCAAACGCATAATGGAAAAATTGCAACAACTCATCAGCAAGT
>Ga0080027_10001124_pt1 | contig 10851 bp, 8 predicted proteins | sample OrgsoiDNA2013046_FD_70962 | JGI IMG/M metagenome (GOLD analysis project Ga0080027, IMG submission 70962) | Permafrost soil microbial communities from the Arctic, to analyse light accelerated degradation of dissolved organic matter (DOM) -... | ecosystem: Environmental > Terrestrial > Soil >...
CAGCAAACAATTAATGTGTGAGGATACTGGTCTTAGTTATGAAGAGCCATCGCCCAATGCATTTTCATTTAATTCTCCCTATGGCGCCTGCCCGGTTTGCAAAGGACTTGGCACTGTTTACCAGGTAGATTTAAATGAAGTGCTGCCAGACCGCAACAAAAGCATTAATAATGGAGGTATTGCGCCATTGGGTGAAGAACGAGAAGCGCATATTTTTAAACAGGTGCAGCAGGTGGCCCGCAAATTTAAAATCAGTCTTGATAAACCAATAAAAGATTTACCGCAGAAATCCCTGAATGTTATTTTGTATGGAAACGAAGAAGCTACCGGTAAAGACGCTGAATTTGATTTTGATACCACTGATGGCAGTATATACAACGCAGAATTTGAAGGTGTGGTAACCATGCTGCGCCGCTGGTTTGCGGCTAACAGCAGCGAAGCATTACGCGAATGGGTAGAAAAATTTATGGAGCTGAAAAAATGTGATAGCTGCGGCGGCACACGTTTAAGAAAAGAAAGCCTTTGGTTTAAGGTTGATGAAAAAAATATTGCTGAACTAAGTGAGATGAACCTTGATAAACTCATGCACTGGATGGATGGCATTGAAAAAAGGTTAACCAATAAACAAAATGCAATAGCAAAAGATATTTTAAAAGAAATAAGAGAGCGCATACAGTTTCTGTTAGACGTTGGCCTTAGTTACCTCAGCATCAGCAGGCCTTCCAAAACGCTGAGTGGCGGCGAGTCTCAACGTATACGGCTTGCAACGCAAATAGGTTCACAACTCCAGGGCATTACTTATATACTTGATGAACCGTCTATTGGTCTGCATCAGCGCGATAACCATCGTTTGATTACTGCATTGAAAAACCTGCGCGACATTGGCAACAGCATACTGGTAGTAGAACATGATAAAGACATTATGCTGGCTTCTGATTATTTAATAGACATTGGTCCCAAAGCCGGCAAGTATGGCGGACAAATTGTAACGCAAGGAGAACCACATCATGTATTCAGCCTTCAATCTGAAACAGCAAAATATTTATCGGGAGAAAAATCAATTGCAGTTCCGCCAGAAAGAAGACCTGGCAATGGAAAATTTTTAGAACTTAAAGGTGTAACGGGCAACAACCTTAAAAAAGTAAATGTAAAATTTCCATTAGGCAAATTAATACTGGTAACGGGAGTAAGTGGCAGCGGCAAATCAACATTGATTAATGAAACACTGTACCCGATACTATCTAAATATTGTTACGATTCAAAAACAAACCCGATGGAATACGCATCCATAAAGGGATTGGAAAACATTGATAAAGTAATTGAAATCGATCAGTCGCCCATTGGCAGAACACCCCGCAGCAATCCTGCAACTTACTGCGGATTTTTTACAGACATACGCACGCTGTTTGCTTCTGTACCCGAAGCAAAAATCCGCGGTTATACGGCTGGCCGTTTTTCGTTCAATGTAAAAAGCGGGCGTTGTGAAGTTTGTGAAGGCGGCGGCATGCGTGTAATAGAAATGAATTTTTTACCCGACGTATATGTGCATTGCGAAAAATGCAATGGAAAAAGATACAACAGGGAAACGCTGGAGATACGTTACAAAGGAAAATCAATCAGTGATGTTTTGGATATGACGGTTGATGAAGCGGTAGAATTTTTTACCAATGTGCCTTACATTTACAGGAAGATAAAAGTATTGCAGGAAGTAGGCCTTGGTTATATAACACTAGGCCAGTCTGCAGTAACACTCAGTGGAGGAGAAGCGCAACGTGTAAAGCTTTCAACAGAGCTGGGCAAAAAAGATACGGGCAAAACTTTTTATATTCTTGATGAGCCAACTACCGGTCTTCACTTCCAGGATGTAAACCACTTGCTGGATGTATTGAATAAACTAGTTGACAGGGGAAATTCTGTTTTAGTTATTGAGCACAACCTGGATGTAATTAAGATGGCTGATCATATTATTGATCTTGGCCCTGAAGGTGGCGATGCCGGCGGAAGAATTTTATTTGAAGGAACGCCCGAAGAAATGATTAAAAATAAAGAAAGCCATACGGCGAAGTTTTTAAAAGAAGAATTGAAATAGTATAGCGTACTTAGTATTAAGATGACCGGTCAACTTATCTTATAATGTACATAGTTTGTTTCTCGTGTGAATACTTTATGCTGAATACTAAGTACTAAGATCTGAATACTAAATAAACCACGCTTATGAAATTAGATGACCTGCACGATTTACCCCAATGGGAAGACGACCACTTTAAGCAGCATGAAGATGGTGAACAATGGAAATACCGAAACAAAAAGCAAAGAGCTAAAGCATTGTATAATCAATGGCGGCAGGTTTACCTGTTGGTTAACGGTTTGCTGAGCATACTTGAACCGGAGGATGAAACGCCGGAAAATTACCTGGAAAGCATGAAAGAAATGATTTGCGGCGATGCCATGCTGGTTTGCGCAAAAATACAGGGTGCAGAAGCCGGAGACATGTATGTACTGCGCATGGAAAATGCAAGCTTTATAAGAGCGTCTGCCAATAGTATTTATATCTCTATGTCATCTTTCAGAATGATGGGCATCGCAGACGATTCGCATCTTGATGCGGTACGCCGCGAAATTGATATATTCAGGAACCTGTTTAAAGCATGGGTAAATGGTTTTGAAAAAGATGAGTTTGAAGATGAGTGGGGTTTGTTTAAGCAATAATGTAAATCAAAATAAGAACTAATAAAGAATATGAAAAGAGTATTGGTAGACATGGATGAAGTAATAGCAGATGTTACATTTGCGATGACAGAATGGTACAAAAAAAATTATGGTGGCGATATAGACAATGCAAAAATGCTCGAAGGAGAATCGCTCGTAAAAGGTTTTCCGGAAGTACACCAGGCAACAATAAGGCAACAGTTGTTTGAAAAAGGTTTTTTTCGTCACTTGCCGGTAATGGAAAACAGCGTGGAAGTGCTCAAGGAGATGAATAAAAAATATGAAGTATATATTGTTTCAGCCGCGACAGAATTTCCCAACTCATTAACGGATAAATATTACTGGCTGGAAGATCATTTTCCGTTTTTCTCCTGGAAACAAATGGTTTTTTGCGGAGATAAAAGTATGATACAGGCAGATTTTATGATTGACGATCATGCGAAGCATTTACAATACTTCAGAGGCAAACCTTTTATTTTTACCGCGCCCCACAACCTGAACGAACAGCGTTTTGAAAGATTGAACAATTGGAAAGAAGCAGGCGAAAAGTTTTTGTAACGCCAATTGCGCTAGTGGAGACTAATTGACACTAATGAGGTCTTTTAAAATTCGGCTGGTCGTTAGCGTTAGCGACATATTCAAATCAAAATATTCAATGCTTAATTTTCAATGTTCAATTTTCAGTTAACAAAAAGATTTGCTTATCAAAGCTGAGCATTGAACATTGAGTGTTGCTTATTGAACAATTATTACAGGCCTTACAAATTTGAATCATTAGCACCGATTTGTCCCAATTAATGAAATTAGTATAAAAAACAAACGGCCCGCAATTACTAATCGCGGGCCGTTAAGGATACTGGATTGAAGACAGTATTTTTATTTTTTTGCTCCAATAAGCAGTGGCGGGAAGAGATTGATAAAATCTTTTGTTTGTATTTGTAAGGGTACTAAGAAACGATAGGGAACGGATCAGGTCTTTTAAACCGGATATCAGATTTTACGGATGTTCCCGCCGCTTATTGGCCATCTGTATTTAGCAAAAAAAAGAACTTTCAGGATAATTTACTTTATAGTAAGGGTGCCGTTTTCAATATGTTCATCGTCACTGAATACTTCAAAAGTATAAGAGCCTTTATTAAAATTTGTTAACATTGTTGTTTGTTTATTGCGTATCTGCGTTTGCTTTACCATGTTCCCGTCTATATCAAACAGGAAGAGCTGGTATACTTTTCCATCCTCGCCGCTTGCATTGAAGAAAAGAACTTCATTGGTAGCGCCGGGATAAATTTTGATCTTATATTTTTTGCTGGTGAGTAATTTATTTACAAGGATGCTATCCCTGAACTGCGGAGACACAGTACTGCCTGCATTTGCATTTAACTGCACAAGGGTAAATAAAATCAACGTAACTATTGTATACAAAACCGGGGCTTTTACACTCCGGCGATTAAGTAAAGTTGTTTCCATTATTACATGCGTTTACAGGTAAAAAAAAAGGGTACGGATTCAAACTAAACAACCAGCTTTATGAAAATAATTTCAGCCAGGTATAATTTAGAAACGAATAACAGGACAACGGGTTGAGTTGTTAAACTTATCGTTGCTGCCAAGTCGTACGCCCAATTTAATTCCGAATGTGTAATACGCATCTTTCTGTGAAGAATCACCGCGCTTTTCTCCTGCAAGCCCGTAACCAGGCGCACCGCCTGCTCCGTTATTGCTTCTGTCTGCCAGGCGTTTTGCAATTGCTGCCTGTGAAGGGGAAAGGTGAGTATCGTAGAATGCATTGCCAACATAAGTTGTACTTACATCATCAATATAATCAGTAAATGTTTTGCGGTAGATTACTTCAAGGCCTAAACTAACGTTATCGTTCAGCCAGTATTTAATACCAACGCCCAGTGGAATGTTTGGCTGCCACAGCGAATAATTTTTTCTGTCAGGATATTCTGCTGAACCTTGTCCTTCAAGGTGCAATGGCCTTAAATTTACCAGTTGGCCTGTTGCAGGATCAATTGCCTGCGGGTTAAAATGGAATAAGCCAATACCAGCTATACCATAGGGGCGAAGTTTGTGGTATACATCAGATGGATCCTCTTCCATAAATACAGTAGGATAGACTTCTCCAACTACTATAGCTTCAAAAAATTTAGATTGAAAACTCAGGTTCCTGTAATACCTTGATTCTTCTAACCCGCCTTTTCCTTTAATAATATTATCATTACCTTCCAACTTGCCAATATTAAGTGCAAACCTGAAACCTAACCAGTCTTTTGGATAATAGCTATAATGCGCACCAATAGATAGTTTGGTAAGATTAAAGTTATTGTCTTTTAAAAAGGTTTGACCTTTACCGAGATGACCACCAAGGTCTCCCAGGAAGTTAGATGGTCCGATAGTGATGCCAATTTCGCTGAACGGTCCACCGTCATTGTATTGCGCATTTATCTTTGAAGGAAAGAAAATGGAGACAAGCATTAAGACACACGTTCCCCATAGAAAGTGTAAAAACTTTTTCATGAATACCAGATTTTAGTTTTCGAATAGTTATTTGGATTCGGGTACTAAAAGGAAAAATACCCCTTACCAAATAGAAACGATGAAACTAAAATTGTGGTGTGTGCGCAGTAAAAAAAATATCAAATAAAGTACTTATGCGTGACGTGAAAGATGTTTTTTTACGAAAGAAGCATTTGTATATGGTCAATTCCATCTTCGGGATAGATTCCACCGGTGGGAACAAATCCCAAGGATGAATAAAACGCTTTTAAATACAATTGCGCACCTATTCTTATTATGTGATTACCAAATAGTTTCCTGCATTCATCAATTGAAAACTGCATTAACTTTTTACCACTTCCACTACCCCTTGCCGTTATAGCAGTAACCACCCTGCCTATACTTGGTTCTGCATAAACAACACCTGGCGGTACCAGCCTTGCAAATGCTATTAATGCCGATTGATGCCATCCCATTACATGGTAGCATAACCGGTCTTTATCATCTGCATCGAGAAAAACACAATTCTGTTCTACAACAAATACCTCACTTCGTAAACGCAAAATAGCATAAAGCTCTTGCAAAGAGAGTTCATCGAAATGTTTGCAGGTCCAGTTAATCATTGTGTTGTTTCTTTTTTTTATGCTTATTTATTTATCGCCGTAATAAGGTATTATTAATTTCATTGGGTAACTTATGATACGGTTATGCGTAACAGCCGGAGACCAGGCCGTCATCTTGCTAACAATAACAGTAATAAGCCTGCTTAAAGTTGCATCCGGCGAACTTGCAATTACAATATTTTCTACCGTACCCCTTTGTGTTATATTAAACCGAATATCAACTTCGCCGTATGCTGTTACACCCCTGTGTTTTTCTTTGTGCAATTCGTTTTCAACATAGTCTTCAGCAGAATAAACGGGATTGATAAAAACAGGCAACTTAGATATACTGCAGGTTGAACCGGTATAATTGCCTTCATCATCATAACAATTCAGGTCTGTTACTTTTCCATTTGTATATACTTCTGTACTGCTGGGCTTTCCATTGGGCCTGTACCATTTGCAGGTGCCGCTTAAACTATCATTGTGATAATTAACTTCAGATTCTTTGTTGCCGTTTTCGTACCATGTAGAAACAGCGCCATCTATTTTACCTTCCAGCGAAAGATCTTCAACTACCCTTGAAACTTTTGTAGCAGGAGAATTTTCATGAACAGGCTGGCCGGCAATCATAGAATCATTGTACACGTAAGTGCGGATGCTCTTTGGAATTCCATTCTGGTACCATTCTTTCCATACGCCAGAAAAATGATTATTAATAATATCGCCCTCATCTTTTTTTTGTCCATCAGAATAAAAAGATTGCCAGTGTCCCCGTGCACGGTTATCTATGAAATAACCTTTTTGCGCAATAATTTTTTTTGGATGATACAGAATAAACGGACCGTCTTTAATGGTGAGCGAGGCATCTTTATAATAAACGTTCAGCAAAATATTTGTATCGGGGTACACAGCATATAATTGCCAGTGATCATTGTCTTTTATTGCCATTGCCGGAAAAACAGCTTCTTTCTTACCAACAAACTGAAGGTTGGCGTCAAGGTATTTACGAACACTGTCTTTTTGTGCAATACCTGTTAAAACGATCAGTAATAAACCAAAAGCCAAAAGAAATTTTATCATTCTTAAAATTACTTAATTACCCGTTCACACAAAAAAAACAGGACCAGGGAAAAAGCGATTGATAAAATAAAGAAATTAAATGCCAAAATAAAAAGCACCCCGTCGTGAGGTGCTTGATATAAACAATCTATTGCGATGGCTTATTTAGCCAATGCGTTTACTTTCTTTGTAAGCTTTCTTTTAAGATTGGCAGCTTTATTTTTATGAATGATGCCCTTTTTGGCGAGTTTATCAATCATAGAAGCCACTTTAGGCAATGCAGTTCCTGCTTCTTTGTTTTCTTTCAGTTCTTTGAGATCGCGAATTGCATTACGGGTTGTCTTTCCATAATACTTATTTCTTTCGCGGCGCTTTGTTGCCTGACGCACATCTTTCTGGGTAGCTTTATGATTAGCCATGTGTTCTAAAAATTTAGGACGGCGAAGGTAGGGAAATACGACGAAAAACAGAACATTGGTGCTTTAAATTTTAGAAAACTTACCAAAATACCGGATTTAACGGGTGTTAAACCGCGTCACTACTACCCGTCAAGCATTTCAGCCGGCTTATCCCAAGTTCAATTATACAAAAATAAGAAACCAGGCGTTTGCAATACCAGCTAAGGTTCAGGATTTTAACCGATATTTGTAACCCATAAAAATTATCATTCCTAATGAAGGATTTTTCTTATATCACCAGTTCTCACCCCCAATTTATAGAGGGATTGTACCAGGATTATATAAAAGACCCCAATAGCGTTGATCCGGAACTTAAAAAATTTTTTGAAGGTTTTGATTTTGCCTTTGGCAGCATAGCTGGCAAAAATGGAACCAATGGAACGGCCACTGCAACAACGCCGCTGAATGGAAACATGACCGCAACTGCTGCGCCTGCATCAACAGACTGGATGTATGAAATAAGAGCGTACCGGATGATATTAGGTTACAGAAATAAAGGTCACCTGCTGGCTAAAACAAATCCCATCCGCACACGTAAAGACAGGGGTGCCAATATTGAACTTGGTTTTTATGGTTTTACGGAAGCTGACCTGGATAAAGAATTTCATGCCGGTAACCTGCTTGGCCTTGGCACCACAACACTTCGCAACATTTACAATCATCTTGAAAAATTGTATGCCGGTCATATAGGTATTGAATTTAAATACATCAGCGATCAAACAAAAGTTGACTGGCTTACCAACGAAATAGAGAAAAAAATACTTGATCCTATTGCCCTGGAAAAGAAAAAAAGAATACTGGAAAAACTGAACCAGGGCGTAATGTTTGAAAAATTTTTGCACACCAAGTATGTTGGTCAGAAACGTTTTTCTTTAGAAGGTGGCGAAACTACCATTGCTGGGCTTGATGCAATTATTAATACCGCAGCAGACAATGATGTGCAGGAAGTGGTAATTGGAATGGCACACCGCGGCAGGCTCAATATTCTTGCCAATATTATGGGCAAAACGTACGAACAAATCTTCAGTGAGTTTGAAGGAACCGCAAAAATGGATCAAACCATGGGCAGTGGCGACGTAAAATATCACATGGGTTATGGCAGTGTACTTACTACTGCTTCGGGTAAAGAAATTCACCTCAAGCTGATGCCCAATCCATCTCATCTTGAAGCTGTAGATCCGGTAGTAGTGGGCTTTTCAAGAGCAAAAGCAGATGTACTGTATAAAAGCAATTACGACAAAATTCTTCCCATATTAATTCATGGCGATGCATCTGTTGCCGGCCAGGGTATTGTTTACGAAGTATTGCAGATGTGTAACCTTGATGGATATCTTACCGGTGGCACCATTCACTTTGTTATTAATAACCAGATTGGTTTTACAACTGATTTTGATGATGCCCGCAGTTCTGATTACTGTACTTCTCTTGCTGCTGCTGTTCATGCGCCGGTACTGCATGTAAACGGAGATGATGCCGAAGCCGTTGTGAGGTGTGTGGAGATTGCAACACGCTACCGCCAGGAATTTAATGCAGATTTCTTTATTGATATGGTTTGCTACCGCCGTCATGGCCACAACGAAGGCGACGATCCGAAATTTACACAGCCGCAGCTTTACGCACTAATTGAAAAACATCCAAATCCGCGGGAAGTATACACTACTTATTTGCTGGAAAACGGAGAAGCAGATGCCAAAGAAATGGCTAAAGACATGGAGAAGAAGTTTTGGGGAGATTTACAGGAGCGCCTTGACGAAGTAAAACAAAACCCGCTGCCATACAAATACCAACAACCAGAACTGGTATGGAAAAGTATGCGCAGGGCAACCTGGGAAGATTTTGAACAATCTCCCGTTACTGCTATCAGTGAGACTGATTTTAAAAAGATATTTGATGCGCTTATGTCGTGGCCAGAAGATTTTAAGCCATTAAAAAAAGTGGAGAAAATTATCCAGGATAAAATAAAATTATTCAATGAAGAAGGTAAGGTTGACTGGGCTACCGGTGAACTGATGGCTTATGGAAGTTTGCTGGCAGAAGGCCATGATGTAAGAATGAGCGGGCAGGATGTTCGCCGTGGTACTTTTTCTCACCGCCACGCCGTGTTGCGCGATGAAGTAACGGATAAAGCTTATAGCCGTCTTAGCAGGATTGACGGAGCCACCGGCAAATTCAGAATTTACAATTCTTTGCTGAGTGAATATGGTGTGCTTGGTTTTGAATATGGCTATGCAATGGCCAACCCCAATGCACTGGTGTTGTGGGAAGCACAGTTTGGCGATTTTAGCAATGGCGCACAAACAATAATTGATCAGTTTATTGCAGCCGGAGAGCAAAAATGGAACAGGATGAATGGCGTTAGCTTGTTACTTCCTCATGGCTATGAAGGACAAGGGCCAGAGCACAGCAGTGCAAGGCTTGAACGCTTTTTGCAGATGTGTGCTGAATTAAATATGGTCATTACCAATATAACAACTGCAGCTAACTTCTTTCATTTATTGAGGAGACAGGTAAAATGGTCTTTCCGCAAGCCCCTTATCAATTTTTCTCCCAAAGCAAATCTTCGTCACCCCGGCAGTTATTCTTTAACCAGTGAATTTATTTTCCGCCGATTCCAGGAAACGCTGGACGATACATTTATTACAGATGCAGCGGAAGTAAAAAAAGTATTGTTCTGCAGCGGAAAAATATATTTTGATTTGGCGGAACGCCAGCAAAAAGAAAACAGGAAAGACACAGCAATAATAAGGGTTGAGCAATTGTACCCATTGCCAGTTAAACAACTGGAATCATTGTACGGCAAATATAACAGGGCCACCTGGTTTTGGGTGCAGGAAGAGCCATTGAACATGGGGGCTGCATCTTATCTGCAAATGAACCTGAAGAGCATTAATTACGGCGTTATCAGCAGGCAGCCCAGTGCATCTACTGCTACGGGCTTTAATAAAGTGCACCAGCAGGAACAGGCTGAAATTATTGAGACAGCATTTTCAATTTAATAATGCATATTGCCGCAGATTAGTTATTTTAAATATTGAATTTTAAATTTTCAATTGAAGAATGCACTCAGGCGCAGATTCATAGATTAAGATTTGGGCTAAAGAAATAAAATCTGTGAATTTGCGGCGATAAAAAATAAAAGAATTTTATGATCGATATAAAAGTTCCAACAGTAGGTGAATCTATAAGTGAAGTAACCTTATTAAAATGGACAAAAAAAGACGGGGATTATGTAGACAGGGATGAAGTAATTGCAGAACTGGAGAGTGAGAAAGCAACTTTTGAAGTAAATGCAGAAAAAGCCGGTTTGTTAAAAATCTCAGCCAAAGAAGGCGATACATTGAAAATAGGCGACACACTTGCTTCAATAGATGAAACTGCTGCTAAACCCCAGGCAGTTCAGCAACCAGAAATAAAAGCCCGTGAATCAGCACCCGCAGTTGCAAATGCAGAACAAAATAAAAGTGCTGCAGTAGTTGAAGCTCCCCAGCATGCCACAGCAGAATCCGGCCCCAAAGCCACAC
>Ga0080027_10001127_pt1 | contig 10846 bp, 9 predicted proteins | sample OrgsoiDNA2013046_FD_70962 | JGI IMG/M metagenome (GOLD analysis project Ga0080027, IMG submission 70962) | Permafrost soil microbial communities from the Arctic, to analyse light accelerated degradation of dissolved organic matter (DOM) -... | ecosystem: Environmental > Terrestrial > Soil >...
TGAACCGACGCCCGACGCGCCATCGGCTGAGCTGGCAGACGCGCCATCGGCTGAGCTGGTCGAAGCGCCGTCGCCTGAGCTGGTCGAAGCGCCGGCCGTCGAGGCGGCGGCGGGCGACGAGGCGGCTGGCACCGACGTGCCCGCGCCCGAAGGACCACCGCCCGAAGGTCCGACGCCCGACGGACCCGCACCCGAGGAGCCGGCGCCCGAGGCGCCACAGCCGGAGGTGGCGGAGGCCGCCGCGCCGGTGGTCGATGAGGGCGCCATTGCGGCGGCGGCCGAGCTGGAAGAGAAGCTCGACATCAAGGGCGATCGCCTGGCGCGGTTGATGGAGGCGCTCGACGTGATCCGCGATCGCGCCGACAACGTGCGCCTTGTCCGCGTGTTGAGCGGCGAGGATCCGCCGCCCGGCGCCAAGAAGCAGGGCGACTTCTACTATCTGGTGGATCTTCTGCCGCGTCCGGAGCAACGGCGCGATCGGGATGGACGCGGCGATCGCGGCGGCGGCCAGGGTCGGCGCGATCGGGGCGGCGGTGGAGGTCCGGGCGGAGCCGGCGGTGGCCGCGGTGGCGGCGGTCGTCCGGGCGGTGGCCCCGGCGGAGCCGGTGGTCGCCCGGGCGGCGGCCCGGGTGGAGCCGGTGGTCGTCCGGGGGGTGGGCCGGGCGGAGCCGGTGGTCGTCCGGGCGGTGGCTTCGGTTTCGGCGGTCGCGATCGCGATTCGGGTCCAGGCACGCCCGCCGCCGGCCCCGGATGGATGGTCACCCGGGACGCTGGTGGTCCTCCGTTGCCGGATGGTCGGCCAGGTCGCCGTCCCGTGGCCAAGCGTACCGATGCCGAGCCCGGCGATCGGCGCCCAGGTCGCGGAGCCGGCGGTGGAGCCGGTGGTCGTCCCGGCGGCGGCCCCGGTGGTCGTCCGGGCGGTGGCCCGGGCGGCGGTGCGGGTGGTCGTCCGGCAGGTGGTCCCGGTGGTGGCGTGGGCGCCCGTCCCGGTGGCGGCCCCGGAGGTCGCCCCGGCGGCGGTCCGGGCGGTGGGCCGGGCGGTCGTCCTGGCGGCGGGCCCGGTGGTCGACCGGGCGGCGGCCCGGGCGGTGATTCTCGCGGGCGCGGTCCGCGTCCCGGCGGTGGACCGGGCGCATCGCGCGGTCCGGCCTTCGCGCGCGGGGGACCGGGCGGAAGGCCGCCGGGCTCAGGACCGAAGCGCGATTCGATGGGCTGGCCGATCGCCGACACCGTCACGCCGGGGTCGGTCGCGCCGTTGCCGAGATCCACGTCCGCCTCCAGGGTGGAGAGAAAGTCCGAGCCGAAATCCGAGCCGAAATCCGAACCGAAATCCGAACCGGTCTCGACCCAGCCGGAGACGTCCACCCCCGACGCACCCAAGTCGTCGTAGGAGGTCGTGGGTAGATCGATGGCCTGGGCCCGGATGGTCGGTTTCGGCGCCTGGTACGCGCTGGGGATCTCCGCGGTGGTGGGCGCGGCCGTCGTCGCGCCGCCGGCGCCGCCGCCGCGTCTGCCCGTCGAGGGCGGCCTCTCGTTCGACGTCCGTGACGCGCAGACCGGCCAGCCGATTCCCTGCAAGCTGACGCTGGTGGGCGTCGACGGCACCGCCGATCCCGAGTTCACGCGCGTCGACATCGCCCGGCAGGAGGGCGACGGCGCGATCGCCGCCTTCAATCGGATCATGTCGCTCACCGGCGTCGGCGTCGCGCACGTGCCCGCGGGCACCTACGACGTGACCGTCAGCCGCGGCCCCGAATGGGAGATCAGCACCGCCCGGCATCTCAAGGTGACCCCACGCGGCGCCACCGTGATCGCCCGCCTCGCCCACGTCGTCGACACGACCGGCTGGCTGTCGGCCGATTTCCACGTCCACGCCGCGCGCTCGCCCGATTCGCGCGTGCCGATGCACGATCGGATCTTCGAGTTCGTCGCCGACGACGTCCAGATGATCGTGGCGACCGATCACAACGTGATCTCGGACTACGAGCCGTACATCCGCGAGCTCGACGCCGGCCGCTACATCGCGAGCGCGATCGGCGACGAGCTGACCACCGCCGTCTGGGGTCACTTCGGCGCGTTTCCGCTGCCGCGCAACCTGGAGGCGGCCGGGCAGGGCGCGATCCTGGTGCACGGCCGGCGGCCGGATGACTTCTTCAAGGACGTGCGCCGGAACGCGCCCGACGCGATCATCGACGTGCACCACCCGCGCATCGACGCCGAAATCGGCTATTTCGACATCGGTCAGTTCGACGCGCGCGCCGATCGCGCCGGCCGCGCCGGGTTCTCCTGGGATTTCGACGCGCTCGAAGTGATGAACGGCTATCAGGATCCCGTGCGGCGCAGCGTCGATCGCGTGGTCGACGACTGGTTCGGGCTGCTCAACCACGATCACCTGGTCACCGCGACGGGAAACTCCGACACCCACCACCTCACCTTCAACATCGGCGGCTACCCGCGCAACTACGTCAAGGTGCGCGAGGATCGGCCCGAGCGGATCGATCCCAAGGAGATCGCGACGGCGATCCGTGGCCACCACGCCTTCTTCACCACCGGACCGTTCGTCGCGCTGGCGGTCAACGGGGGCACGATCGGCGACCTGGTCCCGGCGCGCGGCGGAAAGGCGCACGCCGAGATCACCGTCCAGGCGGCCCCGTGGGTCTCGGTCGACCGGGTGACGCTCTACCTGAACGGCGAGGAGGCCAAGCGCTGGACGGTTCCGCCGGGCACCGCGGCGGTGCGTTTCCACGAGACGTTCGATCTCTCTACCCCGCGCGACGGGTACGTGGTGGTCCGGGTCGACGGCGGGAAGTCCCTGTCGCCCGTGGTCGGCGATCGCAAGACCTTCACGGCCTACCCGTTCGCGCTCACCAACCCGGTCTTTCTCGACGTCGATGGGGACGGCAAGTACCGCACCGGGTTTCCGCACGGGCACCCGTAGCGCGCCTGCCGCCCGCCGCGGAGCGCGACCGCGCCCGATCGTCAGCCGGCCAGCGCCTCGAGACGCGCCAGGATCTCCTTGGCGGCGATGACGCGACCGAAGACGTAGAGCGCCGCCGTCGGCGCGTCGTCGAGGATCGCCTCGCCGACCCGCAGGCGCTTGCTCACCGCGAAGAGGATCCGGTGCGGCAGGCCAGCCCGCACCAGATCGACCCGGCGAAAGACCGCCTCCCGGCTCCAGAACCCAAGGAGCTCGAAGTAGACGCAGGCGCCGTCGCGGAGCCGCACGAAGGCCAGATCGGGGACGCACAGGCCGGCGCCGGGGAGATCCAGTACCGCCGGCTCCCGATCGATCCGCCAGCCGCTGTCGAGGCGCTCGAACGCGGTGATGAATGCGGACAGATCGTCGGGCGCCGGCGCGTCGCGCGCGGATCCCCCACGCCCCGTCGTCGCCGAGCCGCCCAGGCGAAAGCGCAGCGGCCGGCGCTCGGCCCCCCAGCGGACGTCCGCCTCGATCGACCAGGCGTCGCAGGCGGCAATGGCCGGCAGCGCCAGCGCCAGCTGCAGGCCATAGCGGCCGCCCCCCTGGAACAGGCTGAGCGGCCCGTCGATCTCGATCCGGTAGCCGCTCGTGCCCGCGTCCTTCGAGGCGGTGATGATCGGCAGGAGGCGCAGGAATTTGAGAGTCTTGAACAGGCCGCGGTAGAGCGCCGCGTCCGCCGCGCGCACGCTGGCCTCGATCTTGGTCGCGCGCAGCAGCACCGCCTGCGCCTCGCGGATCTCGAAGCCGGTTGCGATCAGGAGCGGCGCGGTCAACTCTGCCGCCAGGAGGCGCTGCGCCCCGGGCCGATCGGCGTAGAGCCCGGCTTCGAGCGCGGCGGCCGTCGTCCCCCGCGCGCGCGCAACAGCATCCAGGACCGCCGCTCGATCGAAGGGCGCCGCGGGCGCCTCCCGGCGGGCGGCGGCCGCGCGCCGAAAGGTGTCGCGGCGGCAAGCGACGGCGTCTTCGCGCGCCGGCTCTTCGAAGCGTAGCTCGTCGCACACCAGCTTGCGGACGGCGTCCGCCAGGCGCCGCTCGCCCGGGGCCCCGGTCTGGGCCGCCTCCGCCGCCGCCTCCAGCGCTTCTTCGACCGCCGCGCGGGGCTCCCCCAGGTGCGCGCGCGCCACCGCGCCGAAGTCGGCCGCCAGCGCCGCGATCCGCGCCCGTCGCGCCCCGTCGGTCGGAGGCAGGCGCAGCTCCGTCCCGCGCCGGCGGGCGCCCACCAGATCAGCGGTAAGCACTGTGGTCGCGCCGCCGCGCGCTCGTGAAGGTCTCGGTGGTCTTCGCGGTGACCAGCTCGTAGAGCAGCGCGTGCTTGCCGGCCTGCGCCCGCAGGATCCGACCCAGGCGCTGCACGTGCTCGCGCACCGACGCGCTCCCCGAGACCACCACCGCCACGTTCGCCGCCGGGATGTCGACCCCTTCGTTGAGCACCTTGGAGGTCACGATCGCGCCGTAGCCGCCATCCGCGAGCCCGGCCAGGATCTCGCTGCGCTCGCGCACGCGGGTCTCGTGCGTGATGATCGGGATCAGAAACCGCCGAGACAGCTCGGTGGCCGTCGCGTTGTCCTGGGTGAAGAGCAGCACCCGATCGTCGCGGTGGCGGTCGAGCAGGAGGCCCACGTAGTCCAGCTTGGCCGGCGCCGCGAAGGCGATCTCGCGCTGCCGCCGGTAGGCCGCCATCGCCCGCCGCCCGTCCTCGCTGCGCGCCGAACGGATGATGAAATCCGACCAGCCGGAGGGGCTCGACATCCGGATCCCGTTTCGCGCCAGGAAGTCCCGGTACACGCCGCGCGCTTCGTCGTGCGCGCGGCGGTCCGCCTCGCCGAGCTCGACCGCGAGGCGCACCGTCTCGTACGGCGCCAGGTAGTCGCCGCCCGACAGGTCGACGATGTCTTTTCGATAGACGATCGGGCCGCACAGCTCGTCGAAGTCGGCGTGACGTCCGTCGGCGCGCTCGGGCGTCGCCGTCAGGCCCAGTCGAAAGGGGGCCACCGCCGCGCGCGCCGCCAGCGCGTAGGCGGGGCCCGGCAGGTGGTGGCACTCGTCGAAGACCAGCAGGCCGAACCGGTCGCCGAGGTGCTCCATGTGCAGGTAGGCCGAATCGTAGGTCGACACCGTCAGCGTCTCGACGCCGTAGTCCCCGCCGCCGATGACGCCGACCGGGACGCCGAAGGTGGCGCGCAGGACGTCGTACCACTGGCGGACCAGATCCAGGGTCGGCGCCAGCACCAGCGTGCTGCGGCGCCGGTCGTCGATCGCCATGCAGGCGACCTGCGTCTTGCCGGCGCCCGTCGGCAACACCACCACACCGCGGCCTTTGGCCGCTTGCCAGGCCGCGAGCGCTTCCTCTTGATATGGCCGCGGCGCCCGCCGGACCAGCGCGCCCCCCGGCAGCTCGGCGTAGCCGCGGGCGCGATCGTCGACGGCCCGCTCCTGCCGCGCGAGCGCCCGCCGCAGGTCGGCGTAGGCGGAGGCCGGCGCGCGCCAGCAGGCGGTTCGCGCGTCCCACAGGCAGCCGGGCAGGGCGGCCCCGTCCGCGGGCAGCCCCGTCACCTCGACGGTCCCGCCCCTGAAGGTCAACGTCACATCCACGCGGGGAGAATAGATCGCCCGCGGGCCGGCTTCAGGCGGATCGACTCAGGTCGATCCGAAGCGGTCCTGAAACGTGCGCACGACCCCGGAGGCGGCGCCTTCGAGCCCCAGCGTCCCGGCGTTGACGACCAGGTCGTAGTGGACCGGGTCGGCGATGTCGGCGCCGTAGTGCTGCTTGTTGAACGCGACCCGCTCGCCGTCGATGCGCAGGATCTTGGTCCGCGCGGCGTCGTCGGTGAGACCGTCGCGTCCGGCGATGCGCGCCACGCGCACCTCGAGCGGCGCGATGACCCGGACCCGCAAGGTGGTCTTGGCGTCGAGCAGGAAGTGCGCCCCGCGACCGACGATCACGCCCTTGCCGTGGCGCGCGAGCGTCAGCACGACCTTGGAGAGGTTCCGCAGGTAGTCGCTCGGCTCGAACACGCCGCGCCGGATGAGGCCCGACATCCACTCCGAGATGCCGTCCCGCACCCGCTCGTCGAGGGATTCGACCAGCTGCGCGCGGACGTGCGCCTGCTCGGCGACGTCGTGAATCAGCTCCTGCGAATAGAACCGAAAGCCCAGCCTTTCGGCCACCAGCCGACCCATCTCGGCGCCACGCGCGCCGTACTGACGGGAGATGCAGATCGTCGGCTGCTGCGCGCCGTTGCCTTCGAGCCCCTTGCGTTCCGCGATCCGCCGCTCTTCCTGCCAGAGCAGAATCTGACGGTTCACGAAATGATCGATGTTCCCGATCATCGTCTCACCTCCGGGATCGAACAAGCTATCACGGGCGATATCCGGGTCAAGCCGGATGAGCTGGGCCAACCAGCGGCCCCCGAGCCCCCGCCGGGTTAGGCTTGCCGTAGATGGACGATCCGGCGCTCGACAATGGCCTCGTCGGCGGCTCGGTGCTGCGGACGACGGCCAGCCCGACGCAAGCCGGCGACTGGGGGCTGGTGCTGGCGGCGGCGGGGATCCGGTATCGGCTCGATGCGCAGGATGGTCGGTTCGCGCTGGCGGTCGAGCCCGCGGACGCCGGCGCGGCCGAGACGGCGCTCCAGGGATTCGACGCCGAAGGTGCCCCCGAAGCCCAGCCCCCGGCGCCCGACGTCGGGGCCAGTTTGCTGGGGCCGCTGGCGGCGATCGGCTTTTGCGCCATGTTCCTGCTGACCGGAACGCGGGCCGGCGGATCGCGCTGGTTCGACGCGGGTGCGGCGTCCGCCGAGCAGATCGCCGCCGGGCAGTGGTGGCGGGCGATCACGGCGCTCACGCTGCACGCGGATCTGCTGCACCTATGTGGAAACGTCGTCGCCGCGCTGATCTTCGTCTCGGCGGTCGGGCGCTGGCTGGGCGGCGGGCTGGCGGCCGCGCTGATCCTGGTCGCCGCCACCGTGGCCAACCTGCTCGTCGCGGCGGTGCACCGGACGGCCTTCGTGTCGGTTGGCTCGTCGACGGCGATCTTCGCGTCGCTGGGGCTCTGCGCCGGTCTTCAGGTGGTGCGCCGGCTGCAACTGCGCACGCGCCGTGGCTATGCCTGGGTCCCCCTGGGCGCCGGCCTGGGGCTCTACGCGATGCTGGGGGTCGGCGGGGGCGCGGACGTCTATGCCCACCTCTTCGGGTTGGGGATCGGCGCCGTGGTCGGCTTCGGGGTGGCGCGGGCCCAGATCCGTGCGCCCCGGCCGGGGATTCAAGCCTTGCTGGGCGCGGCCGCGCTGGCGCTCGTCATTTCATGCTGGGCGCTGGCGCTCCGGATGCCGCGCTGAGCGGCGCCCGCGGGCGGTGGTTCGAGATCGACTTGCCGCCAGCGACGTGGGTGGCGCGCTCGACCGCCAGCCGATCGACGTCGCCGCGACGGAACAGGCGCCGGCCCCCGATCGTCCGCATCGACGCCAACCGCCCGCTGTCGGACAGGACGCGGACAGAGTCCGCCGACAATCCCAGAACGCGTGCGGCGTCACTGGGCGTAAGAAGATCATTCGGATCGTGCGGCTCAGACATGGTTCTCGGCCTCCTGTTTCCTGGAAATACTGCGAACCCCCGATAGTCAGGTAACCACCGCCCGGCAAGGCGCAAGAGGCGCAACTGGAAATGTTGCAAGGGGAAGTCGGAAAAGGCGTGCGCAAGTCTGAGAAGTCATGGGAAATTCCGCAGCCGGCCCCCCCCGGGAACGATTTTCTGAAAATCGTGTTACAACCGGCAAGTCCAGCTTGAGCCTTCCCTTTTTCTTCGCTGAGGCAAGCATCGCATGACCAAGCGTGAGTCTTCGATGGCGCGCGTCATCGCCGCCGTCGTCACCCTCCTGTGCGTATCGGTGCAGGCCCGTGCCCAAGATGCGGCCGAGGATGCCGTTGCCAAGATTACCCAGCTCAACAAGGACGCCGTCACCGCCTATCAGGCCAATAAATTCGAGGACGCGCGCAAAAGCCTCAAGCAGGCGCTGGATCTGTCCGACACCTCCGGCCTCGAGCAGCACCCGATCACCGCGCGGACCCACATCCACATGGGGATCGTGATCATCGTTGGGTTCAAGCAGCGGGATCTCGGCATCAAGCAGTTCAAGAAGGCGATCGAGATCCAGCCGACCATCAACCTGACCAAGGCCCTGGTCACCCCGGAGCTCACGGACGCCTTCGCCGAGGCCAAGGGGGGCGCCGCCGCACCACCGACGGCACCGACGGCACCGGCCGCACCGGCCGCCACGCAGCCGCCACCCGCCGCGGCGCCCGCCGCTCCGACCACTCCACCCGCTCCGACCGCTCCGACCGAGCCGCCCGCGACCCAGAGACCGCCCGCGGCCACGCCCGCCGCGCCGCCGCCCGAGGGGGAGCCGGAGGCTCCCGCAACCGGGCTGGTCCACGAGCCGGTCACCGAAGGGAAGAAAGGCAGCGCCATTTCGATCACGGTCGGCGTCGCGCCCGATCTGAAGTTCGACAAGATCGTCCTCGCCTACCGCCCGGAAGGCGCGACCGAGTTCCTGGGACGCGAGATGACGGAGGTGTCGGAGGGGCACTATGGCGCCGAGATTCCGACCACCGCGACGCTGGGGGCGTCGGTCGCTTATTACGTAGAGGCCGACGACACCGAAGGCAACGCGGTCGGGGCGCGCGGGTCGGAGGAGAGCCCGCTGGTGATCGATCTCGGCGGCGGCCACGCGTCGGCTCGCCACAAGTCCGAAGAAGAAGAAGGCGAAGAGGAGGACGAAGGACCGGACCACCAATACTTCGCGGCGTTCATGTTCGGCAGCGGTTTTGGTTGGGCGACCGGCGTCGGCGACACCAACCACGACGTCATGATCAACCCCGCGGGCATCGCGTCCGCGTCGCTCTTCCAGATCGCGCCCGAGTTCGGTTACTGGTGGAGCTCGTCGCTGATGGTGTCGCTGCAGCTCCGCTACCAGCACGTCACCGGGACGACCGACGCTTTCAAGAACGGCACCGACTATCACGCGGCGAACTATGCGTTCGCGGCCTTCGCGAAGGCGACCTGGAAGTTCGGCGAGGAGGACAGCAGTTTCCACCCGTTCTTCTCGCTGGCCGCGGGCGCAGGTCAGATTCGGCATGTCGTGACGCTCAAGAACGCCCCGCTCATCAACGGCGTCACCGGGTGCGGCACCGCCAACTCGACGAACCAGACCTGCGTCGACACCATCGCGGCCGGTCCGATCCTGCTGGGGCCGGGCGGGGGCATCTTCTACGACCTCACCGATAATCTGTCGCTGGTCGGGGAGGCCGACTCCGTGATCGGGCTTCCGAACTTCACCTTCAACGTCGACATCAATGTCGGCATCGCCTACGGGTTTTAGGAAGGGCGGCCGAGCGCGATCCGCCCTGCTATAGTCTCTGCATGGGGCGTGTTCTACTGGGGCTTGCCAAGGGCGGCCTCGTCGGTGCCGCGGTGGGCATGGCGGCGGTCAAGCTGGGGATCGCCGGCGGGTTCCTCGCCGTCGTCACCTACGCGCTCATCGGTGGATTGGCGGGCATCGTGTCGGGCCGCCCGCCCTGGCGCCAGGAGACCATCTGGACCACGGCGCTCAAGGGAATCTTCGGCGCACTGGTGGGCGGCGGGCTCTACTGGGGCGCGGGGAAGCTGTTCGGTGGCGCGCATTTGGCGTTCGCCGGTCGGCTCGGCCTCCCCGACCGCCCGCTGGTGGAAGTGCCCGCCCTGCTGGGCCCCTTGATCGGCGCCCTCTGGGGCATCTTCGTCGAGATCGACGACAGCGTCGGCGACAAAGCCAAGCCCGGCTCCAAACCCGCCCCGAAACGGGCCTAGCTTTCGTCCGTCGCGTCGAAGGCGCCTAGCTCGCGCAAGACCTCGTCGTCGGGCGGCGTCTCGGGATCCTGCGCCTGCGCCTTCTTGTCCTTGCGATGCTCGACGAAGGTCCGGCGCATCTGCAGCACGGTCTCGGCGATGCCGAGGACGATGTACGCCAGGATCATCGCCAGGAAGATGAGCGACTTGTCGACGCCGTTCATCGCCACCACCACCCAGCAGCCGCCGATGAGCAGCGCCAGCTCGATGGTGCGCTTGGTGAGGCGCAGATCCTTGAACGATCGGAACTTGACCCGCGAGACCATCAGGTACGAGAGCACCAGCACGATGGTAGCGACCACGCCCTCGCTCACCATCCGGTACTGGCCGACCTTGTGCGCGACCAGCACCATGAAGACCAGCACGCTGGCCGAAGCGGGGATGGTGAGCCCCAGCGTGTACTTGCCGGGGCTCGTGTAGCCGCTCTGCGCCTCGCGCCGCGACAGCACGTTGAAGCGCGCCAGGCGCATCACGCCGGCGCAGACGTAGAGGCCCGCGAAGAAGATGCCCCAGCGGCCGAAGCTGGTGAGCCCCCACTTGTAGACCATAATCGCCGGCGCCACGCCGAAGGTGATCGCGTCGGCCAGCGAATCGAGGTCCCGGCCCAGATCGGTCTGCGTCTTGGTGAGCCGCGCGACCCGGCCGTCGGCGGTGTCGAAGAAAAATCCGAAGCAGATCGCCAGCGCCGCCTGATAAAGATCGCTGCCGGCCTGACCCGACGCCGAGATCGAGATGGAAACGAACCCGCAGAAGACGCTGGAGAGCGTGAAAAGGTTCGGAAGAATGTAGTAGGTCTTCCGGAAGTCCACGGCGAAAGAAGATACCATGTTGCCCGGCTCTGCATGATTCGCGCTGTTCTTGCTCTAGCGACCTTCCTGGCTTCCACCATCTTGGGATCGGTGCTCTCCCTGATCCTGGGCGTCATCGACCGGACCGGCGGGCTGGTCCTGAAGCTCTGTCGCGTCTGGTCGGCGGTGGTCCTCG
>Ga0080027_10001128_pt1 | contig 10840 bp, 10 predicted proteins | sample OrgsoiDNA2013046_FD_70962 | JGI IMG/M metagenome (GOLD analysis project Ga0080027, IMG submission 70962) | Permafrost soil microbial communities from the Arctic, to analyse light accelerated degradation of dissolved organic matter (DOM) -... | ecosystem: Environmental > Terrestrial > Soil >...
CGCGCAACCTGACACCCGACAAGACGGGCCTCGGCGACTGGACCGAGGCGCAGTTCATCAAGACCCTGCGCACCGGAAGGCACCAGGGTGAAGGGCGCGCGCTGTTGCCGCCGATGCCCTGGTTCAACTTCGGCGGCATGACCGACGACGATCTCAAGGCGGTCTGGGCGTACCTGCGCTCGATCAAGCCCATCAAGAACACCGTGCCGGATCCGAAGGTGCCGCCGCCGGTGCTCGACCAGTTCCTCAAGAACAACGCCGCGATCGCGGACATCGTGATCAACCACAAGGCTCCCCCGGCCCCTCCGGCGGCGGCGCCTGCGGTCCCGGCCGCGCCGGCCCCGGCCAAGAAGTAACGCTAGGGTAGATCCACCAGATAGAGGTGGGCGAGGCATTGCTCGTCGTCGGGCGCCTCGCCCATTTCTATTTCCGTCTGGCGGCTGGTGGTCGTGAATTCACAGGTCAGCGTCACCCGGTCGCCGGGCAGGAGCGCGACGGGCGCGGCACCGCGGAACAGCTGCTGATCGTAGACGTCCCAGTGGCCGAAGTGCGCCAGGCACTGGCGATCGCCACCGGCGCGCGTCCGTTCGAGATCGAGCACGCGTCCGAGGGTGTGCATCCGCGGCACCAAACCCCAGAGCGTCGTGGCGCGGTCGGCCGTCCAGGATGCGCGCACCCGCGCCTGCGTCTGGGCCGGCGCCAGCGCGAAGGGCGCCGGGCGCAGCGCGACGAAGTGGGCGGGCCGGGCGACGTCGCCCGTGGCGAGGAGCATGCGCGCGCGCACCGGGATGCCCGGCGCCGAGGCGATGAGGTCGTAGCGCAGCTGCAAGACGAGCGGGGTCTCGCGCGCCAGCGGGACGCCGGTGCCGGCCGGGAGGCGTTGCACCGGCGTGTTGTGCGACCAGCTCGCCAGCAGCTTCACGCCCGCGCCCGCGACGGCGGGCGCCCCGTAGCAGCTCCAGCCCGGTCCCGGATCGGCGGCGTCTAGCTGTTGCGCCCTTCGGAGCGCGGCGCCGTTCCCGAGCTCATAGAGGGCCGCCTGTCGCACCGCCGCGGCCGGCTCCGAGGAGACCGTCAACCCGGTGATGGCCGTGGCCTTGGCCAGGCGGGGCTCGACGACGAAGCAACGATAGGCCCGCTCGCCGAGCTCCGGCGTGAACGGGACGCCCGCCTCCACGGTCACCAGATGGTCGCGGTCGGCCTCGAAGCGCGGCGGTGCCTGCGGGGCGTCGCGGATTGGCGACGGCGCGCCCCGCGGCATACGGTGCTCCACCCAGGCACCGACGGTCGCGATCTCTGCGTCGGTGAGCCACGGTGCATCCGGCCAGGTGCCGCACAACCCAGTGTTGTCGGCGCCGAACGGCGGCATCGTGCGCCGGCGGACCGCCAGCAGGACCGCACCTGCCGATCGGCGGGCGTCCTCGTAGGAGCCGAGCGCCGGCGGCGCCAGCGCCGGGCCACCCCCGCCGCCGTGACAGCCGCCGCACCGTCGCCCGATGAGGGGCGCCACGTCGCCCGTCCAAGTCGGCGGGGTCGGCGGGATTGCGCCCCCGCCGCGATCCTTGCACCCGGCGAGGCCCCCGGACAACACCCAGGCAAGAGCCGGCCCCGCAAACGCGCTCGATCGAATCCGGCCCGCCCAGATCACGCCGGAACTCTACGCCCCCCGCGCCCAAGTTCGGGACCGCAAAGGCCGCGTTGGTGTTGAGGGGGCGCGGACGGTAAATTACAGGGTCATGTCCGCCGCGCGCCAGCACCTTCGCGACGCCCACCGCGTCGTCGTCAAGCTGGGGACGCATGTCGTCGCCCAGGATGGCGGCGCGCCGGCGCTCGATCGGATCGGCGCCATCGTCGAGAGCCTGGCGCGCCTCCGCGCCGCCGGGCGCGAGGTGCTGCTGGTGTCGAGCGGCGCCGTAAGCCTGGGCATGCGCGTGCTCGGCCTCCATGAACGGCCCCGCTCGCTCGGATCGCGGCAAGCCTGCGCCGCCGTCGGCCAGGGACATCTCATGGGCGTCTACACGCGCGTCTTCGCGGACGTCGGGTTGACGGCGGCTCAGGTGTTGCTCTCCCAGGAGGATCTGGCCGATCGCGATCGCGCGCTCTGCCTGCGCACGACCTTGATGCGCCTCCTCGAGCTGGGCGCGGTTCCGGTGCTCAACGAAAACGACAGCGTCAGCGTGGCGGAGCTGGTCGACTACCAGCGCGCACAGGCGGGCGCCACCGACGCCGCCGCGCCGGTAGGGTTCGGCGACAACGACGGCCTCTCGGCGCGGGTCGCGGTCGCGCTCGACGCGGATCTCCTGATCATGCTCACCAACGTGGGCGGACTCTTCACGGCGAACCCGCGGGTCGACGACACCGCGACCCGGATCTCCGAGCTCGCGGGGGTCGACGACGTGGCGCTCGCGCGCGCGAGCGGCGGCTCGATCGGCGGTACCGGCGGCATGGCCAGCAAGCTGGCCGCGGCGCGGCTGGCGACGTCGGAGGGGACGACCGTGCTGATCGCCGGCGCGGAGCCGCGGGTGATCGACCGCGCGCTCGGCGGCGAGGACGTCGGCACGCTGGTGACCGTCGCCGCGCGCCGCCCGGCGCGCCTCCGCCACATCGCCGTCGGCGCCCGCCGTCGTGGCGCGCTGGTGGTCAACGAGGGGGCGCTTGCGGCGCTGGTCGGCGAGAAGGCCTCTCTCCTGCCCATCGGCGTGGTGGCCGTCGACGGCAGCTTCGATCAAGGCGACGTGGTCGAGATCCGCGATGGCAGCGGACGCGTTCACGGGCGCGGGCTGGTGAACTATCCGGCCGACGCCTGCCGCAAGCTCTGCGGGCGGCACAGCGACGATATCGATGCGATCTTGGGCTGGCGCGGCTACGACGCGCTCATCACGCGGGACAACCTGGTCATGGGAGCGGTCTGATGACGATCACGGCGGTCGAGGCGACGACGAAGCAGGCGAACGACGACACGATCCGCGCGACGGCGCTGGCGGCCAAGGCCGCGGGCGGGAAGCTCGCGCGGCTCGGCCCGGAGCGGCGCTCGGTGCTCCTGCGGGCGCTCGCAGATGCGTTGCGCGAGCCGGAGGTGCGCGCGACCGTGTTCGCCGCGAACGCGCTCGACCTCGAGCGCGCGAAGTCCGAGGGCGTCGCGGCGCCGCTGGTGAAACGCCTGGGCCTCGACGCGGCGAAGCTGGACAGCGTCTGCGACGGGCTCGATCAGCTCGCGGCCATGCCCGATCTGGTCGGACACGCGACCCTGCGGCGGGAGCTCGACGACGGGCTGGTGCTGGAACGGGTGAGCTGCCCGCTCGGCCTGCTGGGCGTGGTGTTCGAATCGCGGCCCGACGCGCTGGTGCAGATCGTGGGGCTGGCCTGGAAGAGCGGCAACGCCGTGTTGCTCAAAGGCGGCCGTGAGGCGCTCCAGACCAACCGCGCGCTCACGGCGGTGATCGCGGGCGTCCTGGAGGCCGCCGGGATCGATCGTCGCGCCGCCGTGCTTCTGGAAGGGCGCGAAGAGGTCTCGGCGGTGCTGGAGCTGCACGGAATCGTCGAGATGATCGTGGCCCGCGGATCGTCCGAGTTCGTGCGCCAGATCCAGGCTTCGAGCGAGATCCCGGTGATGGGCCACGCCGCGGGCGTCTGTCATCTCTACGTGCATGCGGCCGCCGATCCGGCGATGGCCGCCAAGCTGGCCGTCGACGGCAAGACGACCTACGCGGCCGCCTGCAACGCCACCGAGACGCTCCTTTGGGACGCGGACGCGGGCGCGGCGCTGGACGCTTGCGTGGAGGCGCTCGGAAAGGCGGGCGTCGAAATGCGCGCCGACGCCGCCACCCGAAAGCGCCACCCGGCCCTGAAGGCCGCCACCGACGCCGACTTCGGCTTCGAGTTCGGCGCGAACATCATCGCGATCAAACGCGTCGACGGCATCGACGATGCGCTGACCCACATCGCAAAGCACGGCTCCAAGCACACCGAGGCCATCGCAACGGCCGACGCCGCGGCCGCCGAACGGTTCCTGGCCGAGGTCGACGCGGCCGGCGTCTTCCACAACGCCAGCACCCGGTTCGCCGACGGCTATCGTTATGGCCTCGGCGCCGAGGTCGGCATCAGCACCGACAAGCTACACGCGCGTGGCCCGGTGGGCGTCGACGGTCTGCTCACCTACCGCTGGCTCCTGCGCGGCGCCGGACAGCTCACCGCCGACTACGGCCCCGGCAAACGCGCCTTCCGTCATCGGGATTTATGATCCCGCGATGCGCGCTTCGATGCGGGGGTCGGGGACCAGCCACATGAGCGCCACCCCGACGTAGATCGCCTGCGAGACCCAATGGTTGGCGAACGCGCTTGGGATCGCGATGGCGTACAGCACAGCGGAGAGCTTGCCCTTGAGGTCGCGGCCGACGGCCGCGGCCAACCGCGATTCGGCGCCCTGGCTGGCGATGATCGCCTTCTGGAGAATCAGGTAGGCGACGCCCGCGAGCAGCAACACGACGCCGTACAGCGCCGTCGGCAGTGGCGCGAAGTCGTTCTCGCCCATCCAGCCGGTGGCGAAGGGGATGAGCGACAACCAGAAAAGCAGGTGCAGGTTCGCCCACAGGATCTTGCCGGTGATGGTGGTCGCCAGATGCAGCATGTGGTGGTGGTTGTTCCAGTAGATTCCGACGAACGTGAAGCTCACCACGTAGGTCAGGAACACCGGCACCAGCGGGCGGAGCGCCTCCCAGCCCGCGCCGTGCGGGATCTTCAGCTCCAGCACCATGATGGTGATGAGGATGGCGATCACGCCGTCGCTGAACGCCTCCAGCCGGGCCTTGTTCATCCTCGCGGTTTGGCCAGCGGTTTGGTTGGCTGTTTGGTCGCCGGCTCGGTTGGCGGATCGGGCGGCAGGTGCAGACCGCATTCTTTGTTCTCGGGGTCCTCCCACCACCAGCGGCCGGCGCGCGGGTGCTCGCCCGGCTGGATGGCGCGCGTGCAGGGGGCGCACCCGATCGACGGATAGCCGCGATCGTGCAGCGGGTGGATCGGGACGCGGTGCTCCTTGGCGTAGGCGCGCACTTCCTCCATCGACCAGCGGACCACGGGGTTGACCTTGACCATGTCGCCGTGGGCGCGATCGATCTCGACCTCGGGCGTCTCGGTGCGGGTGACCGACTGCTCGATGCGGAGGCCCGTCATCCAGGCCTCGAGACCGGCCAGCGCGCGGCCGAGCGGCTCGACCTTGCGGATGCCGCAGCACTCGTGCCGGTTGTCGAGCGAATCGCGGAAGCTGTAGAGGCCCTTGGCGCGGATCAGGGTTTCGACCGCCGGGCGCTCGGGAAAGTACCAGGTGATATCGATGCCGTACTTCATCCGGACCCGCTCGGCCGTCATGTAGGTCTCATCGGGGAGACGGCCGGTGTCGAGCGCGAAGACCCGCACGTCTTTCGGCGCCGCCTTGATCGCCATGTCGATGACCACGCAGTCCTCGACGGAAAAGCTCGAGGCGATGGCCAGCCGGCTGCCGAAGCGGCCGAGGGCCCAGGTCACGACCTCAGCCGGGCGGGCGCCCTGCAAACGGCGGGCGGCGTCTTGGATCTGGGCGTCGTCGGCGGACATGGCCCGAGCATAGCGGAGATTCGTCGCTTCAAATAATTGTTAACTAAACTTATGTAGAATATCCGATCTGCGGCTTGACCCCCACATACAGCCGGAGTAAATTTCGGGACGTTTTTCGCCAATATCAGCTAGATTGACGTCGTCCAGATTCTTAATTGAAGTTGTAGACAATGCCCGCCAGCGCTCAGCAACCAGAAGTCTCGGGCAAGGCCCTGTATCCGCTGTTCTTGAAGCTCGACGGGCGCAAGGTGCTGGTGGTGGGTGGCGGTCCGATCGCCGCTGGCAAGGTGGCGGCTCTCCTGGAAAGCGGAGCGGTGATCACGGTAGTGGCTCCGGATCTTCGGCAGGAGCTTCTGGATCTGTCGGCCGCGGGGAAGATTTCAATCGAGCGTCGTTGTTATCAAGCGAGTGACCTCGGAGGAGTTTGGTTGGTGGTGGCGGCGGCGCCTCCGGAGGTCAATCAGTTGGTGGCGGCGGCGGCGTCGTCCCTGCGCCTGTTCGTGCTTGCGGTCGACGATACATCGGCCGCAAGCGCGTACGGCGCCGGGACGTTTAGGCGCGGCGACGTAACGGTCGCCGTGTCTACCAATGGTCGAGCGCCCGCGCTGGCGGGGCTCTTGCGCGAGGGGCTGCAGGCGGTGCTCCCCGAGGATCTGGGCGCCTGGACCGAGGAGGCCGTGCGTCAGCGGGCCGCCTGGCAGGCGGGCGGCGTCCCGATGCCGGAACGGCGCCCGCAGCTGCTGGCCGCGTTGAACAGGCTCTATGAAGGGCGCCCGTCCGGCGCTAAGGTCCGGCCATGAGCGACGCCAACGCCACCGCCTCGACCGTCGGGCGGGTCTGCCTAGTGGGGGCCGGGCCGGGGAGCGCGGATCTCATCACCTTGCGTGGCGCGCGCCGCCTCGGCGAGGCGGACCTGGTTCTCTACGACGCGCTGGCGTCCGAAGAGATGCGCATCTATGCGCCAACCGCGCGCTGGTTCTTCGTCGGCAAGCGGGCGTGTCGACAGTCGATTCAACAAGATGTCTTGAACCGCCTGCTGATCAAGTACGCGCGGCGCGGTTTGCAGGTGGTTCGGCTCAAGTGCGGCGACCCGTTCGTCTTCGGGCGCGGCGGCGAAGAAGCGCTGGCGCTGGCGCGCGCCGGCATCCCGTTCGAGATCATCCCCGGCCTGCCGACGGCGGTGGCGGCGCCGGCCCTGGCGGGCATTCCGGTCACCCACCGGGGGCTCGCATCGAGCTTCGCGGTGATCACCGGCCACCACGAGGCGACGTATGCCCCGCTGCTCGACGGCTTGCCGCCCCACAGCCTGACGCTGGTCGTGCTGATGGGCCTCGGTCAGCGCGCGCGGATCGCCGAACGGCTGGTCGCGCGCGGTTGGTCGCGGGAGACGCCCGCGGCGGTGGTCGTCGGCGCGGCGACCCCGCAGAGCTGGCGGTGGACCGGAACGCTCGGCGCGCTCGGCGCGGCCGAGATTCCCGCGGCCTCGGCCGGCGCACCCGGTCTTCTGGTCATCGGTGCGGTGGTGGGCCTGGCCGCCGAGCTCGCGGCCGACATTTCCTCTGATCTTGCGTCTGATCTGGCGTCCGACGTTCCCATGAGAAAAAACGAGAAGGGTGAATCATGAGCGCGAATCCCGTGGTTGATTTCGTTCCGGACGGTGTGGGCCGCCCGGGTTTTGCCGAGCCCGAGGACGTGGACGCGTTCGTCGACATGCTCGAGCGGTTCGAAAACGGGGACATCACCCCCGACGAGTGGCGGGCGTTCCGTCTCATCAACGGCACCTACGGCCAGCGCCAAGAAGGCGTCTACATGATCCGCGTGAAGATCCCGTACGGCATGTTGAACGTCGCGCAGCTCGAGGCGCTGGCGGTCATCGCCGAGAAATGGGCGGGCAGCGGCGCGGGCCACGTCACGACCCGGCAGAACATCCAGCTCCACTTCATCAAGGAGGCCGACGCGGAGGCGTCGTTGCGTCTGCTGGCGGACGTCGGGCTCACCACGCGCGAGGCCTGCGGCAACTCGGTTCGCAACATCACCGGCTGCCCCTATGCGGGCGTCTCGCCGCACGAGCCGTTCGACGTGACGCCGTACGCGGATGCGACCGCGCGGCACCTGCTGCGCGGGGCGTACTCGGCGGCGCTGCCGCGCAAGTTCAAGATCGCCTTCGGCGGCTGCTGCGGTTTCGACGACGTACAGGCGCAGATCAACGATCTCGGTTTCCTGGCGGCGGTCGACGCCGACGGGAACCCGGGGTTCAAGGTCTACATGGGCGGCGGCCTGGCGACGCTGCGCCGCGCGGCGATCCTGGTGCACGAGTTTCTTCCGGTGACGCAGGTGCTGGAGGTGTCGGAGGCGATCGTGCGGACCTTCCACCGGATCGGCAACCGGAAGGACAAGCACAAGGCGCGTCTCAAGTGGGCGATCCAGAAGCTGGGGCCGCAGGGGTTCCTCGAGGAGTACCGCAAGGACCTCGAGGCGGTGCGCGCCGAGGGCGGTCGGCCGCTCGGCGTCGCGCCCGCGCCCAAGCCACGCGCCGTGCCCGCGCCGGGTCAACTGGACGACCGTGGGCCGCTGCCGGAATTCGAGGCCTTCAAGGCGAGCAACGTCCGCGCCCAGAAGCAGGCCGGGTTCTCGTCGGTAATCGTGCGTCTGCCGGGGGGCGACATTTCGCCGGCCCAGTTCCGCGCGCTCGGCGCGATGGTCGCGAAGTACGGCGAGGGGGAGCTGCGCACCACCAACGAGCAGAACCTGGTGATTCGCTTCGTGCCGACCTGGCAGCTCTCCGACCTGCACCGCGAGCTGGTGGCGGCGGGCCTCGGCCAGGCCGGCGCCATGACCCTGGCCGACGTGCTGTCGTGCCCGGGCGCTTCCACCTGCAAGATCGCCGTCACCAACTCGAAGGCGATCGGGTTCGCGCTGACGGCCGAGCTCGACGCGCGGCCCGATCTGGTGGCGCAGGCGCCGGGCCTCGACATCAAGATCTCGGGGTGCCCGAACGGCTGCGGCCAGCACTACAGCTCGGTGATCGGTCTGCAGGGCGGCATGCGGAAGATCGACGGCAAGCCAGTGCCGCAGTACTTCGTCTACGTCGGCGGTGGGTTCGCCGCCGACGGGCCCAAGTTCGGGCGCATCGCGGGCAAGGTGCCGGCGCGCCGCGCGGGGGCGGCGATCGAGCGCCTGGTGCAGATGTACGCGGCGGAGAAGCAGCCGGGCGAGACGCCGCTGGCGTTCTTCACCCGCGTCGAGCCAGCCCAGGTGACGGCGCGAATCAAGGACCTGACCGAGCTCGACGCGCAGAGCGCCAAGCCCGAGGATTTCGTCGACCTCGGCGACAGCAAGGCCTTCGAGCTCGTCGAGATGGAAGGAGAGTGCGCGGCCTAGCTCGCGGGGGGGTTCGCCGCTCCGCGTCCGCTTCTAGCTCCGCCTCCTCTTCCGTCGGTCCGTCGTCGTAGCATGAGCCTGATCGTCAAGAACCTCACCAAGCGCTTCACGGCGCGTGGGACGCCGGCGGTGGCGGACGTATCGTTCGCCGCGTCGCCGGGTGGCATCACGACGCTGCTCGGCCCGTCGGGGTCGGGCAAGTCGACCGTGCTCCGCGTGATCGCCGGGCTCGAGCAGCCGGACAGCGGACAGGTGCTGTTCGGCGACGAAGACGTGACCCAGCTGCCGGCGCAGCACCGCGGCCTTGGGTTCGTGTTCCAGAGCTATGCGCTCTTCAAGCACATGACGGTGCGCAAGAACATCGCCTTCGGCCTGGGCGTCCGCAAGACGCCCGCGCCGGACGCGCGGCGCAAGGTCGACGAGCTGCTGGCGTTGGTGCAGCTCGACGGGCTGGGCGAGCGCTACCCGGCCGAGCTTTCCGGTGGCCAGCGGCAACGGGTCGCGTTCGCGCGCGCGCTGGCGATCGAGCCCAAGATGCTGCTCCTCGATGAGCCGTTCGGCGCGCTCGACGCGCAGGTGCGGGTCGAGCTGCGCGACTGGTTGCGGCGCTTTCACGACGAGCACCACGTCACCACCCTGCTCGTCACGCACGACCAGGAAGAGGCGATGGAGCTCTCCGACCACGTGGTCGTCATGCACGAGGGGCGCGTCGCGCAGGCCGGAACGATTCGCGAGGTCTACGACCGGCCGGCCACCCCCTTCGTGGCGGGCTTCGTGGGCGGCGCCAACGTGCTGCGCGGACAGATGGTCGACGGGCGGGTGAGCGTGGGGTCGATCGCGGTGAATGTGACGAACGGGACCGACGCGCCCGAAGGGGCCGCGGTGAACGCCTACGTGCGCCCGCACGACGTGACGCTGACCAAGGCCGACGCCGACACACCGAAGATTTCGGTCGCGCGCGTGGAGCGCATGGCCTGGATCGGCGGCTACGTGAAGCTGTCGCTGAAGCTCTCCGATGGCGCTCCGATGACGGTCGAGATGCCGAAGTCCGAGATCGAGGCGCTGGGGATCAACGAAGGCGATCTGGTGATGGCCAACCTTCGCGAGGCCAAGGTCTTCATGGACTACTCGATATGATCGTCATGATCGTGATGACCTTCGGGGCGCTGGTCTAACGTGCGGGTGACCACCCGAACGCGCTACGCGATCCGCGCGCTCTACGACCTGGCCTTTCACCGGCGCGGTCAGTCGGCGCTGGCCAAGGAGATCGCCGCGCGCCAGCAGATCCCCCTGCGCTTCCTCGAGCAGATCTTGCAGGACCTGCGCCGGGCCGGCCTGGTGGAAGCGCGCCGGGGCCCGCGCGGCGGCTACGCGCTGGCCCACCCACCGCTCGACGTCTCGCTGGCCGATATCCTGCGGGCGGTGCGCGGGCCGCTCGAAGAGATGCTGGGCGTCGAGGGGCCGGAGCCGATGCGCCCGCCCGGCGCGCCGCCGCCGGGAGACGGGCAGGCCGACGGCGCGATCCCCTTCGACGACATCCCGGCGCAGGTCTGGGCCAACGTGGGCGCGCGGCTCATCGACGTGCTCGAACAGACGACGCTCGCCGATTTCGTCGCGCGGGCCGAAGGCGCCGGCGTCCGGCGCGCCGTCCTCCCCGCCACGATGTATTTCATTTGAGGACCACATGATGACCACCACCTCTGGCATCGACGACAGCATCTTGAGCCGCATCGGGCGGACGCCCCTGGTCCGCCTGCGACGCCTGACCGGCGCCGGCACCGCCGACGTCTTCTGCAAGTGCGAGCAGATGAACCCGGGCGGCTCGGTCAAGGACCGCGCGGCGCTCGCGATGGTCGAGGGGGCCGAGCGC
>Ga0080027_10001131_pt1 | contig 10807 bp, 11 predicted proteins | sample OrgsoiDNA2013046_FD_70962 | JGI IMG/M metagenome (GOLD analysis project Ga0080027, IMG submission 70962) | Permafrost soil microbial communities from the Arctic, to analyse light accelerated degradation of dissolved organic matter (DOM) -... | ecosystem: Environmental > Terrestrial > Soil >...
TCCTTTTCGAGGGTCCAGTCGGAGATACGGACGGCCCGGCGTTTCGGATCTGAACAGCCCGCCCGATTCGTCGACCCGCGAGATCGGGGTCGTCGCCCATCGGGCGGGGGCGGCCGGTCGCTACTTCTTCGCGGGTGCGGGCGCCGCGGCCTTCGGTGCGGGCGGCGCCGGCAGGTAGACGTACGGTCGAGCCTCGGCGACCTGCCAGTTCTTCCCCTTCTTCAGCATCAGCGCCGGAACATGGAAGGTCATCGTCGGCATCGCCTTGCCGTCCGGGCCCTTGGCGCCGGTGACGGTGTGCTCGAGCTCGACCCAGGCGGCGTCTTTTCCGATCGCGCGGAACTCGACCACCTTCATCTCCATCTTGGTGTCCTTGAGGATCGACGCGAGATCGCCGGCAAAGACCTTCTCGACCTCGGCGGTCCCTTTACCGCTGATGCCGACGGGGTTCACCAGCATGGCGTCGTCGGTGAAGAAGGTCGCCGCGACCTTGGCGTCGCCCTTGTTGAAGGCGGCAATGAACTCGGCCACGCGGGCCTTGATGGCGTCCTCGTCCTTCGAGGCCGCGCGCGCTGGCGTCGCGTACGAGAGCGACGCGAAAGTGGCGAGGACGAGTGCGGTGACCATGGTCTTCAGGGTTTTTTTCATGAGAGCGTCTTTCATTTGAGGTTGAGGTGCGGAAATGTGACCCCCGTCAATACGCCCTTCCTGGCCGGACGGATCAGACTTTCGGAAAGCGGCTATCCGGTGCCATTTTTCTTTCAAATGCGCCGACGTGACTGTAGTCCCAGTACTGGGGTTTCAAGACATCGCCAAATAAAATACAATAAATACATGATGTTAATTCCGTACATGGAACCCCAAAACCCCAGGAGATGGGGACTCAAGTATCCAGCTCGATAACCGATAATTATGCACCGGAGGTTACATAGATGTTCTCAAGAGTAATTCGGATCGCTGTCACTTCGTTCGCCCTTTTCCAGATTGGCTGCGCCACCACTGGCTCGAGCTTCGTACACACGGACGCCGAGGTCGAGCTGGCCCAGCGGCAGACCGAGGACGAGACGCTGTCCCGCCTCGCCTCTTCTCGCAACGACGACATCGCCGACGCCGCGAGCACCCTCGCCCGCCAGCGCGCGACCCGCTAGTCCGCCGCGAATTGCGGATGACACCACCCACACGATTGGGTAAGTTCCCGCCCTTCGACACGCGGTCGTGGCGGAACTGGTAGACGCGCTAGATTCAGGTTCTAGTGATCGTAAGATTGTGGGAGTTCGACTCTCCCCGACCGCACAAAAACAAGCACTTAGCGGCTCAGGCCGCATCCCGATCTGGTGCGGAACTCTTGCGGAACTTCCGCAAGGAAGTCTCCACCAGCTCGGTCCGAGCCCCGATGACGGCCTCAGCCTTCGCGCGAGGCGATCGGAGGTTGGCGCTTCGGGAACACCATCGACGGCTGCCAGGCCGAGTACGTCTTGGTTCACGATGCGCAAGCAAATTTGGCGAGGATCCCAGACGGCCTCTCGGACGAGGAGGTCCTCCTCTGCCCCGACATCATGTCGACCGGCTTCTCGGCCGCCGAGCGTGGCCACGTACGACTGGGTGACGCGGTGGCGGTCTTTGCGCAAGGCTCCATCGGGCTATGTGCGACCGCGGGCGCTCGCCTGGCGGGGGCTTCGCTCGTGATTGCGGTGGATAGCGTGCCCAAGCGTCTGGAGGTGTCGCGGCGGATGGGTGCCGACGTGGTTCTCAATTTCAAAGAGCAGGATGTGGTCGCGGAGATCAAGCGCCTCACCGGCGGCGGCGTCGACGTCGCGATCGAAGCCCTCGGCACCTCGGGCACCTTCGAGAATTCGCTGCGCTGCGTTCGTCCGGGCGGCACCGTCTCGAGCCTCGGTGTTTACTCCGGTCACCTGACCCTGCCGCTCGACGCCTTCGCGGCCGGCCTCGGCGACCACACGATCGTGACCTCTCTCTGCCCAGGCGGAAAAGAACGGATGCGCCGCCTCATGAGCATCGTGGCCGCCAAGCGGTTTCCGTTTCAGGAGCTGGTCACCCATCCGTTCCGCCTGGCCGATATCGAGGCCGCCTACGACCTCTTCTCGCATCAGCTCGACGGCGTCATGAAGGTCGCGATCAGGCCCTGACCTCGAGCTGAGCGGCCTTTGGGCCTTCGGGCCAGAGCTTCTGCTCCGCGCCGTCAGGTCATTTGGCGAACGATCGGACAAACGCCACGACCTCGACCACCTCGTCGGGGGTGAGCTGGGGATGGTCGGCTTCGGCGACTCCGAAGTGGGGCATCTTGGTCGCTCCACGTCCTCGCAATATCGTCGCCGTTAGATAGCCGTCGTTGGCTGAGGCTAGAAAGGCGCGATTGCCAAGGGCAGGGGCCTCGGGGCCCTCGCCACGGGGGCCGTGACACTTGACGCAGTACCTGGCAAAGGTCTCGCCGCCCTTCTGCGCATCGCCCACTTTCGGGGCCCACCCGGTCCGCTTGGCCTCGACCGGAGGAAGAGCGCGCACGGTCGCGATCAACGCCCGCAGCGAACCGGCATCGAATTGCCGGAACGAGCCCATGGCCGTCCCACCCACCCCGATGGTGACGGTGCCGTAAATTCGGCTATCGTCCCCGGTCACCGGGTTATCGGTCGCGGCCAGCGGCGGCGCGACCGCACTCCCTTCGCCGCCTTTTCCGTGGCAGCGGGAGCAGGTCTGGAGGTAGAGGCGATCGCCTTTCGCTGGGTCGAGGGGTGCGGCGGCGACTTCCTGTGCTGTGGGCGCCTTGGGCTCCAGCGTTCGCAGGAAGGTGATGACGGCGTCGATCTCCTCGGGGCGTAGTCCGCCGTCCTTGGTACCCCAGGCGGGCATCCGGCGCCCGGGCCGGCCGTTCGTGAGTGTCTTGCGCAGGAACGCGTCGTCGGCGATGGCCAGGAATTCCGGCTCGCCGATGGCGGGAAAAACGGAGGCCAGGGTCGCGAACTTGCGCCCCTGCCCCCGTGGTCCGTGGCAGGCGGCGCAGAACACGCCGAACAGAGACTCGCCGTCGGCGGCGAAGTCGCGCTCGCCGAGGCGCTCGGCGCGGACGCGATCGCGTGGCGCGAGCCCTTCGGGGATGACGCGCCTGCGGAGCGACATCACATACAAGGTGAGCAGATCCGCCTCCGCCGGAGAAAAGCCGAGGTTCGGCATCTGGCTCTTGGCGACCACCGCGGCCGGATCTAGAAAATGGCCGCGAAGCCAGTTGTCGAGCGTGCGGGGCCCCGCGATATGGGCGAACGGGAGATCGGCGACCGATCGGTGCCCCTCGTCGGACAGATCGGGACCGTCGTCACCCCCGACGCCGCCGATGCGATGGCAACCATGGCAGCCGCGCTGGTAGGCGAGCGTCTTCCCCGCCACGAGCCGTGGCGCGCCGACCTGTCCGTGCAAGAATTCGTTGACCGCCCCGACTTCGTCGTCGGCCAGCGGTGCGAAGCTCGTGGTCCACGGCCCGCTGGTGGCGCCGGCGCTACGCTCGATGTGCTTGGCGTGCCAGTCGGGTCGGAAGCCGCGCAGGCCAATGGTCTCGAGATCGGGCGCGCCCTGCAGGCCGTTCCGGTGGCAGTCGTTGCACTTGGCGCCGTTGAAGATCGTGCGCCCGGTCTCGGCCAGCTTGGCGGGCCCGATCTTGAGACCCGAGTGACAGGTCCCGCAGCCAGCCTCGGCGAAGCCGCCGGGGAGGATCGGGTCATTCCAGAACTTGACCGCGCCGTGTGCGGCCACGGCGCTCGTCGCGCGACCCTGGCCACCGTGACAGACGGTGCAGCCCATCTCACGGGGCTCGTGCGGAACGGAGGGATGTGCGGCGAACAGCTTGTCTCCCGCCAGCGGGCCTGCCGCGTCCATACCGAGGTGGCAGGAGGTGCACCGATCGACCACGCCGAGCTCCGGCTTCCAGATCTGTTTGATGGAAACCGCCACGGGGGCTGCGCCCGCGCGACGCGCCAGCCGGTTGTACCGGTTCTGGACCGACCGCCACTCCGTGAAGCGGGCCCGCGCGGGGGCGACCGCCAACGCCAGGAGCAGCAACACCGAGAGAACGGCGAACAGTCGCAAGAGCCGCCCGATGCCGAGATCGCGGGGTTGGATGTCTTCGGGGCGATCCATCAATAGTAAATCCCGTCTCGCCAGGGCAACGTGAACGCCCAGCCCGGGCCCCGGAAGAAGACCCCGATGATGGTCAGGGCGGTCGCGGTCAGCAGAAACCAGCTGAAGATCCAGAAGGCGAGGCTGCGCGCCCGCAGCCAGGCGGCAACGCGACTGTCGGATCGGCTGGAGACGCCGACCGACATCCCGGCGCCCACCAGCACGAGGGTGCCGATGAAGGGCCAGACCGGCTGTGCACCCGTGAAATACGACAGGGCGGCCAGCCCCAAGATGGTGACCCAAAGGATCAGCAGCGAGCGCGCGGGGTTGCGGGGCGCCAGGGGGACCCGCTCGAGGTTGATGCGCATGTAGGGGATCACCACCAGCGCGAGGATCAGAAGACCGGGCAAGATCACGCCCGAGACCAGCGGCGGGTAATAGTGCAGAAGCTCCTGCAGGCCCAGGAAGTACCAGGGCGCTTTGGCCGGGTTCGGGGTGCGGGTGGTGTCGGCCAGCTCTTCGAGTGGGGCGTCCGCCACCAACGCCAGCACGACCAGGATCAGCGACAGTGCGAGGAAGGCGATGAGCTCGCGGACGATCAGGTGCGGCACGGTCATCACCATCGGCTCGTCGGTGGCGTCGACGGCCGGTCGCTCGTCACCTTGCACGACGACGACCCGAACCGGGACGGCGCGCGCGTCGGACCCCGCGCTTGCCGCAAACGTCTTCGGATCGCTCATGGCTTGCGGTCGTTGCTCGGCGGGGGGAGGTAGATCCCGCCGTCCTTCCTCACGCGCCAGACATGGATGCAGAGGCCGAGGATCAACGCGAGCGGCAGGAAGACGCAGTGGAGAACGTAGAAGCGCAACAGGGCGGCCCCGTTGATGGTGTGGCCGCCGAGCAGGAGCAGCTTCAGCTTGGCCCCGATGACGGGCGCCGCCTCCGCCATGTTCGTACCGACGGTGACGGCCCAGTACGCGAGCTGATCCCAGGGAAGCAGATAGCCGGTGTAAGAGAGCAGGACGGTCGCCACCAGCAGGAGCACACCGACCACCCAGTTGAACTGCCGCGGGGGCCGGTAGGCGCCTCGGAAGAAGGTCACGGCCATGTGGGCCAGGACCAACGCCACCATCATGTGCGCAGACCAGCGATGGAGATTTCGAAGGAACACGCCGCCCGCCACCGCGAACTGGAGATCCTTCATGTCGTGGTAGGCGTCGGGAGCGGCCGGCCGGTAGTACAGCATGAGCAGCACGCCGGTCACGACCAGGATGAAGAAGCACGCCGCCGATAAACCGCCGAGATAAAGGGTCCGCGGGAACTCGATGGCCCGGCGCCGTACTTTCACCGGATGGATGTGAAGGAAGAAGTTCGTGAACACCGCGAGCGACCGATTGCGGTTGGTGTCAGGAAAGCCATGTCGGAAGACCGAACGATAGACGGCGCTCTCGGTGATCCGTCGCAGAAGGTTCCGCATCAGGTCACCGCCAGCAGCGTGCCCGGAGGCACTTCTTTGCTGGTGTCCGCCACCAGCATTCCGCGTTCGATGGTCAGCTGCAGTCGTCGCAACGGTCGCGGCGCCGGCCCGGCCGTGACCTTGCCTTCCAGAGAGAACCGACTGCCGTGGCACGGGCAGGCGATCTGAGCGTTCTCTGGCACGTAGCGGGTCATGCACCCGAGGTGGGTGCAGATGGACGACAGGGCGAAGAAGCCCGCGGCGGAGCGGAAGACATAGAGTTTCTGCTTGGGCAGGACCAGGACCGTCCCCGGTGGGATGTCCTCGGGCTTGCCCACGCTGACCCGGGGGTCCTCTTCGTAGACGACGCTCGGTTCCAAGAACCGCAATGCGGTGATCACCGTGCCCAGGCCGGCGACGGTCAAGGCGCCGGTCCCCAGCAGGGTCAGGATCTTGCGGCGGGCCATTTCTTCCTCGGAGGTGGGGAAACTCAGATCGTCTTCGAGCGGCATCGTCTCCTCCTAAAGAGCCGAATCGGCCAAACGGCAAAGCGGGGCCTCGTCTTCTCGGTAGAGGGCCTGCATCGTGATGAGGCCCACCGGACAGCGGCGCGCGCACAGACCGCACCGGATGCAGGCGGTCTCGTCCTTGATCAGAGCCGCACCGGGCTGTCCGCGCAGGGGGAATGCGCTTCCGTCCGGGAGCCGGAGCGGCTCGACGCCGGGGTCCACGGAGACACGCCGCAAGGACACCAGGTCGATGCACTGCTCGGGACAGACGTCGACGCAGCCGCCGCACTCGATGCATTCGCTGCCGTTCATTCGAGACGAATCGAAGGTCGTGTTGACCCAACAATGCAGACAGCGGCTCCCCTCTGCGCGTGCCTCGGCCTCGCCGAGCACCAGCTCCACCTCGGCCGCCTGCGTTCTTCGCTCGACCGGGGTTGCTAGGAGCGGCACCGGGCGCCGGGTCTCATAGTCGCCTCCGGCGAAGGGATGGTCGTAGCCGAAGGTCGAGAACACGCGCAGGCGATAGCGCGGCGGTTCATCGCCCCGGCCCGTGAGCCGGGTGTCGATCGCCCGTGCGGCGCGGCGGCCGTCCGCGACCGCTTCGATGACGATGCGGGGGCCGAACGCGATGTCGCCACCTGCGAAGACGCCGGCTCGGCTGGTCGCCAGGGTCTTGGGATCGACTGCGATCAGATTCTGCGGGGTGGTACGCAGGCCGTGGTCGGCCCCCAGGAAGGACAGGTCGGCCATCTGTCCGACCGCGATCACGACGGTGTCGCAGGCGAGGTCTTCTTCCGTGCCCGGGGTGAACTCGGGCGAGAAGCGCCCCTCCAGGTCGAACACCCGGGCGACCGCGATGGTGCGCAACCCGGTCACGCGACCCCCATCGCCGAGGACCGCCACCGGTCCGCGCCGGTTGACCAGGTGGACGCCCTCCTCGGTCCCTTCGGCGATCTCGATCGGATCGGCCGGCATTTCCGCGCGCGACTCGAGCGACACGAGTGTGACCTCGCGGCCCATGATCCGCGACGCGACGACCGCCGCGTCGACGGCCAGATTGTGTGAGGGCTCGTCCGGTTCCGATGTTCCACCGAAGCGGCGCGCCGAGCGGGCGGCGTCGTAGGCGACGTTGCCCCCACCGACCACCACCACCCGCCGTCCGATCTCGAGCGGGTGCCCCAGGTTGACGTGGGCGAGCAGATCGATGGCGGTCAGTACCCCGGACAGCTCGGCCCCCGGGATCTTGAGCGCCCGACCCTTGCGACAGCCGGGCGCGACGAAGACGGCGTCGAAGTCCCGGGTCAGGTCCTCGAAGGTGAGGGCGGCGCCGATGGGCGTGCCCAGGCGAATCTCGACACCCAACCATCGAATGAAGTCGATCTCCCGATCGAGCTGCGCGCGCGGCAGGCGGTACTCGGGGATCCCGAGACGCATCATGCCGCCCGCGATCGGGGCCGCGTCGAAGACCACGGGGTGGTGACCCATGAGGGCCAGATCGTGCGCGCAAGCCAGGCCCGCCGGCCCGGCGCCCACGATCGCGATCCGCCCGCCGCGCTCGACGCGGGGCCGCGGCTTTTCGACGACCTTCAAGATGTCCTCGAACGAGCGGCCACTCTCGATGCCGTATCGTTCGTTGACCACCCGTTTGAGAGCCCGGATGTGGATGGGGGCGTCGAGGGCCCCACGGCGACAGGCCGCTTCGCAGGGGTGGGCGCAGATCCGGCCGCACACGGAGGCGAACGGATTCGGCGCGCGGGCGAGCGCGTAAGCGTCCTCGAAACGACCTTGCGCGACCAGCGCCACGTAGCCGCCGGCGTTGGTCCCCACCGGACAAGCAGAACGACAGGGAAAGTTACTGGCCAGGTAGCCGAGGTTTTCGGGATCGTGGGTCTGCCACCAGTCGTGGTCGGCCGGGGAGGGATCGGCCGTCCCCGGCCCGGCAGGTTCAGAAGGCATACGTGAGCCCGACCTGGATGGCCTCGAACTCCGTGACCGATCCCGCGGTGGGCGCCGCGACACGGCCTCCATCGTCCGCGGCCCAACCGGCGTCGGGAGCACCGTTCGCGTGCTCGATGAGGCCGGCCAGCGTCAACTTGAGGTTCGGCCGGACCAGGCAGGCGGCGCCCACGATGAACCGGATATCACTGACCCGTGTTCCGCCGTCGGGCAAGAGGCTGACGTACTCCATCCGCACCGCGGGCACGAGCCAGGGGAAAACAATGTAGGACAGCTCGTCGTACTGGGACAGCGCCTTGACGCCGACGCCGGCAGCGGTGGCGTGGTTGTGCCACTCTTGAAAGACGCCGCTGTCGAGCTCGAGCGAGCCGACCGTCCCGCGCACGTGCCCGCCGAGCACGTAGGTCAAGTCGTCCTGGAACATGGTCGCGTCGGCCGCGTTGGCAAAGTGCGACGCCGATCGGTAGCCGAACGCATCGACCGTCAGCGCCGTCTCCGCCCAAGGCTTTTGCGGATCACCGGTGGTGTCCCCCTCGCCATCGAGCCGCATGCCGCCCAGCTTGAACCCGACGTGGGCCGTCACGTTCTCCGAGGTCCGGGGGTTCACGTTCGCTCCCGAGTTCGCGCCCAGCGAATAGATGAAACGGCCGCGAAGCATGCCGTTTACCTCCACCAAGTTGTACTGCCCCAGGGTGCTGAAAGAGGTGTCGGGGTCAGTGCCAAACAGAGCGGTCACCGAGATGGTCGGCAGGATGGCGTCGGCGATGTAGCTCGAGTGCGGTCCGAAGCTGGTCAAGTTCGGAACGCCGCGGCCCACGTAGAGATTCGCCAGGTGGGGCGCCACCCCGAGGTCGTTGAAGTGCAGCTCCGCGTGCTCGATGTCCAGGCTGTGGTCGGAGCTGAACGTCACCTCGCCGAAGTAGCTGATGTGCTCGCTGAAGGTCCCGCCCGCCCAGAGGTGACCTTCGTCGAGAAGGCTGCCCAGCGTGATGACCGAGCCGTTATCGGCCTGGGCGCCGGACGACGACTTGTTGGGATGGATGGTCACGAAGCCGTTGAATCCCAGGGCAAGGGGCGCGCTGGCGGCAAGCGTCCCCGGCCAGACCGCGTTGGGGAACACCTGCCGGTAAGCTTCCTGCCCTAGAGGAACCTGCTCCTGCTTGACGAACTCCTCGTCCTTGCCGGGAAACTTGAAGCCGTCGCGTCGGAAGGCCTCGCCGAACGGCGTCAGCTTCGGAAATGCGACGTGGCAAGTCTGGCAGCTGGTCCCGTACCTCCGGGCGAAAGCCGGGATGGCGTGGGCGGTGGAGGTTGCACCGACGATGACGGCGACGATCAACAACGAACCGAGCAATGATGAGCGCATGAGTCTATTTCCCAAGCTTGATTTGAACGTTGCTGGGCGCGGCGGCGGCCACCGTGATTTCGCGGGACGAATCGGGCAACTTTTCGCCCCAGGTCTTGAGCGTGTATTGGCCCGGTGGGACGTTCGGGATCACGAACTTCCCGTCGTCGCCCGTCACGGCGAAGAACGGATTGTCGAGGACCATGATGATCCCGCCCATCTCCGGGTGGATGTTGCACAGCTGGTGATAGACGCCGGTGGCGCTGAAGGTGTGGGGCTTGTTCTCGCCCTGCCCCCAGGTCCCGAGGTTGTACTTGTCGCCGTCGGGCGTGAAGATGTTGTGCCGGACGCTGTCGCTGTTCCTGAACAAGACCGTCTGGCCTTTCTGAACGGCGAGAACGTGGGGAACGAACTTCATCCCCTTCTGATCCATCGGCACCGGTCGGGCCGGCGGGCGGAAGCTGCCCGCGACCTTGTCCAGGAAGACGACCACGTTCGCCCGCTGCTTGGGCATGCCCGTGACCACCTGGCCGGTGATGCTCTGGCCTCCCTCCGCGGCGGTGGCGGCAGACGAAGATGAAAGCTGGGCGCCGAGCAGCGCCAACCCGAAAAGACTCCAAGATCGAAACGGCGTTGTTCTCATGCGCCGCCTCTTTGCAATGAGCAGACCAAAGGACTTCATGGAACCCCGTGTTGCGACTGCCTGGTCGTCACCGAGGCAGCGGCGGGCGCGGACGACCGGGCGCGCGCATTTCTTGCGCGCGATCTTGGGTCGGGCGCGAATCGTGCGTAGGAGAGACCTGAGCGGCGCCAGGATTCGAAACCGCCCAGCCCCGAAGCCAGGTCGACGATGCTCTGCGCGACCGCCGAGTCCTAGTCCAGCGGGCTCTCTGGCTGAACGCCCGGCCCCATCTCGGTCTCGAGATAGTGGCGGAGCCTCCCTTTCAGGCTCGATTCAATCTGGCGGACACGCTCGCGCGTCACCCCGAAGCCTTCGGCGAGGTCGACCAGTGTCATGGGCTCGTCGCTGAGCAAACGGGCACGGAAGATCTTCAGGTCCCGCTCGCGCAGCGTGGCGCCGTGAAAACGGGCATCTTGGGCAGGTCGAGGAGCGCGGTCAGTTGTGCCTCGCCAGGAGGTCATCCGCGCCGTCTGTTTCCCCACGGTGGCGGTTGACGGGGGCGGCCAGGCTGGCCGCGATAGTCCGCCATCGTGCATCATCGCCCGATGGTTGCCCTGATCCTAGCCTCCTTGGATCCCTGCGTTCCGCCCTCCGCACGCGCGCGGACCTTGCACTGGAGAATCTTGCCCTTCGCCAACAGTTGATCAACCTGCGACGCACATCGAGGCGCGCCCGCCTACGCAACTGCGACCGCGCGTTCTGGTTGGTCCTCTCCCGCTTCTGGTCTCGCTGGG
>Ga0080027_10001133_pt1 | contig 10805 bp, 11 predicted proteins | sample OrgsoiDNA2013046_FD_70962 | JGI IMG/M metagenome (GOLD analysis project Ga0080027, IMG submission 70962) | Permafrost soil microbial communities from the Arctic, to analyse light accelerated degradation of dissolved organic matter (DOM) -... | ecosystem: Environmental > Terrestrial > Soil >...
GAAATGTACTGGCGGACCGTCATTGCAATAAAACTGAGAATTATTTTGTTATTAATATTAAAATAAAATAAGCCTATAACCTGATTTCCGGCAAAATAATTCGATAGAAAGCGAATGAGAAAAGCGGCCGCTGGTAGGTGTCGTAGATGCTCCGGAAAGTCTCCTCCTCGCCGGCGAGCAGACCCCTCACCCACTCCTTCTCCTTCGGTGTAACGCTATGGGGCAATAAGTGTATTTATATATATAAAACTAGTAAATAATTTCAGAAAATTATTTTAAGGGAATTTGTGTAGTGGAAACATTGGTGATTTTACAAATAAATTTATAATAATTTGTAGGAGTAATCCACATTTTGAACTCCATGGAAAAGCGAAATACCCCCCACTTCGACATTTCAGATCCAAATCTTTCCAAGGAGGATTTAGAAACCCTCAAATTGCGAAAAGAGATTGAAAAGCTTCAGACAGATATTAACGACAATTCAAAATCATGGTTTCAAAAAAATCTGGGGATTCTTATCCCTTCGATGATCGGGCTAGGTACCTTGTTTACCGGATATTATACTGGTTATTTCAGCAGACAAAAGTTAGATCTCGAGAACCAGCGATATGATTTAAAAAAGGATGTCAATTTATTTACTATAAGAAAAGACAGTTTGAATAAAGTTAATTTGATATTAGACAGCAGCAATGCTGCACTTCTGGCAACCCAAGACAGCTTAAGCCGAAAAACCGAGTTACTCATCTCGGACACCTTGCAATTGCACCGGATTATCAAAACCAATCAGGTAAAAATCAATCATTATCAGGGAGAACAAAAACAGCTAACCAATGATATCACCAAGCTAAACCAACAGAAAGCAATTCTCGGAAATCAAAACGCCAGCCTCAGCTATAAACTTAAGACATCTTCTTTCGATGTCCTATTAAGTAAGATGTTCGGAGAATTCGATAAATTCGATAATGGCAGTTTTCTCCATCTTGAAAATGCTATCAGAGAGCAAAGTGACCGAACGCTGTATTATAAACGCGTTAAAGAAACCATTGACAGTTCCAAAAACAATTTGAACAGTTATGCCCTGACGGTGATGATGTATCGTATTACGAGTGACAATACGTGGCTTATTGCAATTCATAAAATCGCCGATCTCTTATCTGACACTATTTTAGACAACCATTTTTGTGAGACTTTTTATTCGTTTTTACAAGTATTCGACTATATCGGTTGGGCGAATAAAGATCAACGAATAAATATGGTCCGGTTATTTACACAGCTCTCAAACAAGATAATTTCAAAAAAAATCGAAGTCAGTCGAATATTGCAAACGATTAACAATATGGCTCGTTATAATACCGGAAACTCTGCCGTTGAACTTTCTGAGGAGTCCCCAAAAGAATTTTGCGAATTAGTCTGGTGTGGAAAAGAATGCCTTCTTCACCCTCAAGGATCTTATTCTCTAATCAATGGTGCAATTTATTTCCTTAAAGATCAGGCCCCTATTACCTTAGCCTGCATATTGGTTGAAATATTTCCACTTTACATAAAGGATCTTGAGAACCCTGGACTTCCCGTCAAAGAAATGAAGTATACAATTACTAAGATACTGGAAAATAATAGCAAGATACCGATACCCGGCGACCTGAATTTACCGGAAGTCCGAAAAGAGTGGCAAAAAAAAAATCAAGATTTATACCAAATCATTGATGCTCTACCTTCAAACTGGTCTGATGCAGTCAAAATAAAAAGAATTACAGGTTACCCACTTTGAGACTGAATCATCATGAAGCAAAATAATATCTATGAGGATAATATTTTTCATTGTTACTTTCCTTTTAACTGACTTGAAGAGTGGATTGATGCACATGCCGGTTTTGGATCACCGCCTGCAACTTATTATATCATAGACCGGCTAAAACAATTTTCTTTGTAATTTTTTAAACCGCGACCATGCCTCAAAGAACACTTAATAATTGGGATCTGAAAGAAATCATTGCTGCTATTACTTCCAGATTTAATAATATACTTAAAATTTACCTTTTGGGTTCACGAGCATATAAAACAAATAGCCTTCGCTCTGATATTGATTTACTTGTCTACTCGACATTACTATTCCAAATGTTGAAATTACTGAATGGCTGAATGACGCTTTTCCACCTGTAGATTTCTTCAAAACGAATGATTTAAAAATTGCTGAAAAAGCAATTAATGGAAGTATTATATTTTCAATAACCGAAACTTTAGACACTAAACTAGATGCTATTGAACTGTGGGATCATACGACAGGGTTTTCTGGCAGCTTTTCTGATTGGCAGCAACGAACCAGGGCAAGTGTCGAATTTCCGCCAACACAAATGCCATTGAGTGCTGATATCGTAGCGAGCATCCAGGCTTACAATAAAATAATCAATGACAATAAGGTTCCTAATACAAATCTCGGTGTCAATTGGCTTGAAATAGGAGAAAAGTTAACCACGATACTAACTATTGCTTTGGGTGTTCCCCTCAATTGGAAAAGAGGCGCGACGTTTAGGGAAATTATTTTCTCGAATGAATATGATTTCCAAAATTTTGTTGAGCAGGTTATTAAACCATGGCTTCCTTCCATAGAAAAGGACGCAAATATAGTGAGTTCTACTTTAATTTTCGAATCGAATGGAGCTTAGTTTGTTCCCTTCTGACGGCCAGGATGCCTATTATATATTTCACAGCCTCATCGAAGTGATGATTGATCAGTGAGTTCGGAATACGTATGGTTATAAAGCCCGACTTGAGAGAATGGTAGGTTCTTTGAATATCGCTGAGCGCCTGGGCTGCCTTGGTATTGTGGTGGCTGCCGTCCACCTCGACATGCACCATCGCTTCCCGCACGACAATGTCCACCGTTTTATGCAGGTCATATTTTTGAAGTTTTGCAGGGACACCTGCTTTGACCAATGCTTTAAAAAGTTTGATTTCTTTTTTTGACGCTTTCTGACACTTGTACACAAAGTCCTTTTGGCAGGGTTCGCAGAGCGGCATGTCAAATTTCTTTACGGAATAAGCATTCACTCTGGCGCTGATCGGCTTTGTGCATTCAGTACAGAAGTCTTTTCCGGCAAGCGGTATGGCGGCGTCCAAGGTTGGCATAACACTTTCCAATACGTTTTTTCGGGGGAAATATTGTGCTCATATTAATTCAGCACGTGTTGCATTTTCGTCGGAATCTTATCCGTTAGTAGTTCAAACAATTCCTCGTTGTCACTTTTTATATGGCTCATCCTTGTCCCGCCCGAAGAAAGAAGAATATCTGGAAACTCTCTGTTTGTTCCGGACAGCTTCAGCCACTGGATATTGAATGCACGCATAAAGGGTTTTGGATTGGAGTATGAGCTTAGTTCAATCGATTTATAAGGCAGTTCAAAGCGGAAATCAATATTAAGGTTTCGGTATACCTTTCTATTTTCAGACTCAAACCTATTTGGGTGGAACTCTATCTGTCGTTCAAATAGCTGTAACGATCCTTTTGCAAAAAACACAACAGGAATATATTTGGCCCCCATGCTGACTTGTGGAAAGCCGGAAGGTATTTTATTGTTACCAAGAATTTTCTTCAACCAGCCATTTGATTTGCTAATTGCATTAAATTCATCAAGGTGTCCTACTGAAGAAATCCAAATATTCTCAAAAGTCTGTGTCATTAGGTGAAGTTCAGACAATTTCCATATATAACCGTATATTAGGTTGTGCCAAACAAATCATAAAAAATCGCTGAGCAGGCTGGCGAGATCGTCAGCAGCATCGGCTCTCATATCGCCGAAGCCTCGGCCAAAGTAGCGGGTATCGTCGCAGATGAGTACAATGTGGTAACAAAGGCGGTAAAGAAAAAACTTAAAAAGAAAAAGGCTGCACCTCCAAAAGTCAAGAAAGCCGCAAAGACCGTAAAAAAGAAAGTCACAAAATTCGTAAGAAAAGCAAAGAAGGCGGCTAAAAAATCCGCGTCCAACAGGATGAAAAAATAGCGACGAAAAGCAAAAATCCAGGCAGAATTCTAACCCTCATATATTTTGAGATTTTTTCCCCATTTCCTGGCAATAAATGCAACTACAAGCCATAAAATGACTGCATATACCATATACCATATGGGTTCATGCGGGGCGGATATTGGCGAAGGACTCAGCATGACTAAAAATCCGGTTGAACTAATATGCATGATCTGAGCCAGCAGAATACTTTGCGTATTGCAATAGGTCCAGACGATGACTACCCGGATTGCCGTCATGACGACGGAAAAGGAAAGGAAATAAGCAAACCACCAGTCGCCATGCGGAGAAGCCGTTCCAAGAAAATTAATGACCGGCAGGTGCCAGAGACTCCAGATGAACCCCAGCAAAACACCATTTGATAAGGCCGAACGTTTTCTGCTCATATTTGGAAAGGCGAATCCCATCCACCCAACTTCTTCCATGATTCCCGCAAGAACGCCAAATAAGAATCCCAGCGGGAAAAAATTGGGTGTGTATTCCCGGGACACGGTTTGCGAAAGTATCGTTAACGCAATTAAGATGCTGACAGGGGCAATTAAAACCGGCAGAAGCCATTTAACCGGGAGCTTTGAAGGACTAAGCCTGCTTTTAATATCGGCCAGGGATTTTTTTCCTCCGGTTACATAACTCATAATTAGTCCCGACAAAAACGGCCCCAGCAACATCAGGGGAAACATCAGAATACCATCCCCTTTAGGAATGGTTTCCTTATGTATAATTTTGCCGGCAACCAATGCAAAAGCCCCTGACCAGGAAATAAAAAATGTCAGGATGAAATAAGCAGCGGCGGGATGTCTTCGAAGTATTTTGATCATTGTGAGTAAACGGGTGAAGTCAATTCAAGGGTACTGACTCTTCAACTCCATATCATACTTTAAATACAAGAAAACTTATTCATAATCCGTCTCCATATGCGGAATGATCTAAACCCAACCATACCTGATAGCTCTGCCGATCAATTCGCCGGTATTTTTGAGATTGTTTTTATGAATTATATTTTTTCGGTGCGTGTCAACTGTTTGTTTGCTGATATGTAAAAGGCCGCCAATCTCCTTGCTTAATTTTCCATCGATCAATAACCGAACAATTTCCTTTTCCCTCCTGGTCAGCACTTCCGCACTTTCAATTAATGTTCTTTCTTTATCGACATTCAGATAAGAAGGCTCACCATCCATACCTATGAAGGATAAAACTGGAGTTCCGTGTTGTTTTAAAAAGGAAATATCTGTGTGAATTCCCAAAGTCCTGAGCGCCCTGCCAATTTCATCGTGTTCAGCCACTGCTACCTGGTGTAATATCCGGATGTACTCTCCGTTTTTTTTTCTGCACCTGAAATCATACCTCACTTTATATTTCATCAGTTTGTGTATAGGAAGTTTTGAAAAGAACTCGACAACTCTTGCTTCAAAAGCTAGAAACCAGGGTCGATCATCCGGGTGAATCTTATCCATCATGAAAGGAATAGTGATTTCTGATGAGTCGTATCCTAAAACCGAATGGATTTCTTTACTGACAAGATCAAACTCCAGGGTTTTAAAATTAAAGACAAAATAATAAGAGTCCCCAACCTGAAAGAATTCTAAAAGCTTTTTATACAAATCAAGTTCCAGCCTGAGCAGGTCAGGAGATAACTGGCTCGCGAAGCGGGTCCAGATTAGATTTGTTTCCTCATTTAGTTGTTCAACTTTCAAAACCATGGTCTAATATGTTCAGTGACCAGAATAAGTAAATATTTTTAATAGGCTACTCCGGAGGGTTCGGATTTACCTACAAATGGGTATTGTTTATAATTGTTCTCAAAGGTACATTTATCGAACAGAATTGTTACCTCTAATTGATCCCAATAACCCGGAACGATGTTTTTTTCTAAACCTTAAACTATTTTTATGAACACCGCATGTTACTTTCTGCTGACTTTTTTCACATTGCTGCTTTTCCCGGGAAAACCGGCGACTTCAACGCAACTGTTTACAGCTAACCAGCTTTGTGTGGGGATGGGACCGAATTTACAACTGGAAGTTTTTTGCACGGCATCAGATAACCGGATTTACCACGCTTGGCAACAGGGTCAGAATGGTGCGTGGAATTCATTGAGGTTATTATCTCCAGACGATAAAGCTAAAACGCTGGCTGTGGGACGCAATCACAATACTACACTGGATCTGTTTTACGCCGGCGAAAATGATAAGCTATACCATAACACACAGAAAGACGCCAACCAGAACTGGACTGGTGAATCCTGGCTTGGTAACAATGATTATGCAAAGCAGATCTGCACAGGATATCTGTCAATTGCCACCCAACAGATTTTCTATATTGGTACAAATAACCAGATTTATTATAATTATCAACAGCAAGAAAACGGTTCATGGGCAGGCGAGCACAAACTCATCGGATTTGCGAAGCAACTGAGCCTTGCCAGAAATTACGACAAGCGCCTGGAGTTGTGCTACATCGGAACAGATAACAGGCTATACCATAACTGGCAGAACAAAGCAGGCGATAATAGCACTTGGGTTGGGGAAACAAGATTCAACGGGTTTGCTAAACAAATGGTTACTGCCATTAAAAATGACGGGGCGATACACATGTTCTATGTAGGGACTGATAACCGCTTGTATCACCTATGGCAGAAGCAATTCAATGGTGCCAGCGGCTGGGCGCCGGAGGCATCGTTTGGCGTATCCGCCAGGTCAGTCGCAGCAGGCATCAATGCACAACAGCACCTTGTCGTATTTTTTACCGCCCTGACAGATTCACGGATTTATATGATCACGCAAAATGATGAAAGTATCTGGGGTGCACCCGTGGCTCTGAACGGCGCAGCCACTAAAATGGTCACGGCGAATAATTATGATGGAAGACTGGAGCTTTTTTACACCGGGACTAATGACGCCCTTTACCACAATTGGGAACGGCCGGGGGATTTTGCATGGGTGGGTGAACAGGCGTTTCAATGACTTCGTTCATCAATTATCTGCCGCTTGTTGTCATTAGCATTTGCGTGACCTCCCCTTGAAAATCGAAGCGATGTAAATTAGAAAATCGGGGTAATTATTCATAAATTAAATCATGAAAATTGCCCATGAAGAAGTCAAAATTCACCCAAGCGCAGATTGCTTTGCACTTAAGCAATCGGACAACGGCGTAGCTGTTGCGCCTGAATATTGAGTTGTTCGGCCACATTGAGTTCACCCTGCGTCGAGATGGTGCGGATGAGCAGCCCTTCTTTCTCGTCTTCGTCTATCGGAGTCTGGCCGGGAGCGTATTGATACTCTAATCCCATAGGAATTTAGGAATTTAGGAATTTCGGTTTTCAGTTCGTTCTTTTTTTCCTCAAATGCGCGCTCGAGTGCTTCCTGATTATTCGCCTGATCTTCCAGTTCCATAGTCCTGGTAGTTCTCGCCACGATTTGCGTGGCTTTCACAGTTGCTGTTTTATCGATGATCTGCTCCAGCGTTTCGTTTTTCGGTGCGATGGCATAGACCAATTCCATTTCCACCGCCTTCGCCACCTGTTGCAATGAATGCAACGTGATGGTGCCATTCTTATCGCGCTTTTCAAATCGCTGAGACTTTGTGCCGTGATACCCATTTTTTTCGCCAGCTGTTCCTGGGTCATATTCAGTGCGGTTCGGATCGCCAGAATCCAGCCCACTGTGAGACAATATTCACAAAATGTCCCAATTTTCACATTTTAGGACATTTTTGGCGGTTATTGCCAGGGCTAGGACAACCCTGCAATTATAATTCAGAGAAAGTAGACTACAGCACTCCATAAATGCAGGCGAATAGACGCAATGTTTCCTTTTTATTAATAATTACGATCCATGATTATCAGCACTATTTCTGATAACCTTAAATGATAAGTGTATGAATGCGAAATCCATAACATCTCCAAATACATCTCATGAAGATGTCAGCAGGTTTACAAAAGATCATATTGAAAAACTACGCAAAGAGCAGGCAAAGCGCCTGGAGCCTTTTCAAGATTCGTTAGATGCCATTCATCAACAAACAAAAAGCGCCATGGCAGACATCCTAAGTAAGAAGTTTGATGAACGCGAAATCAAGAGACGCAAAATATCGGAGCTAAGTACAACTCTTTTTAAACCCTTAACAGATATTATCCAAACACAACCTGATTACAAAAAGATAATTGATGAACTTAAAAAGGAAAGACTTTCCCTTTCTGCCAGTGAAATCAAACGCAGTCAAAATCCATCTGGCAGAGAATTAAATATTATGGATGAAGTTTTTCCTTTTTTACCACCGGGATTTCTCGAAGGAAATAATCTGGATTTTCTGAGTTACCCTTATGCTGATGTCTGGACTTCCCCTGAAAATCATTACACCTTAGAAATCTGGGCGAATAAAGACAATGGAAAATTTAGAAATTACATTCATGTAGACGGTTCAGGAAGTACTAACGGAGGATCTGGTTTATTTATGTCATATGTACCTTCTGCCGAATTGAATCTAATGCAGATAAGACCCTATATGTGGTATAGCATTGACTATATACTTGAGGCTTATGCTTTTGGAACATCTCATGTAGATGGATATTTTGGGATTTACGTATGGAGTTTCGATAAAAACGGTAACGACCAAAGAATAGAACAACAATATGAACCCCAATATTGTAGTGATGGAGCGGATTTCTGGTCGTCCTGGGAGTCAGGGTATTTAGAAGGCCTTGCTTTCCGGGACGATAAGTTACCTAATGCTTTTTTTGTCAGTGCAGACCGCATTTATACCATTTGCCTTTTTAGTGCGACAAGTTGTGATGCCGGTGTTTTTAGCTGGATCGATATTAATGCTAGTATACCTTTCGTAGTCATCGGGGGCATGAAAGTTTCTCCTCCACCAATACTTCACTGAAGGCATTTGAAATGCCTGGTATTATTTAAAATACATATGAACGCGGCATAAAGCATTCCAAAACTTAAACCAATCACGCAGCAGGAGCAATTTTAGAAGTGGCGCAAATATAACTCTTACTACATTTAATCAGGAACCAAAGGACTCGAAACTTTCCAGGTATTCCTGTTGATAAGGCCCGTGTTACCGGGATCGGGATCGCCAAGAACCACGGCAGCTCCGGACTGAGTGCCGGAAGATTTCAGGACTTTATCTATAAACAGTGCATTGGTAATTATAAAAGAAGTATTGTGAATTACGCCCCGCGTCCTGAAATGAACCAGCTTCCATTTTTGATAGCCAGGATTAAAACTGTCCGCAATACCCTGCACGGGCGCCTGATACTTTACATCCTGAATGATTCCATATTCAGGTTTTTCGGCTTCAGTTACCAGATTGCCTCCGCCGCCAACGATTACAGCCTGGGGAACATGAACGGTCAGATATAAATTTCCCCTGTGCGTCCGAATATAAAAGAATCCGTCCCCCGCATCTTCGAAACTGAAATTCTGTGCCTCCGTATGATTTACATCATACTGCCATATCATGGTCCCGGGTTTCGTACTGCCGCCCCGTACATCCAGCGATTTCTGAGTATCATTGTAAACGATGTTATATCTTATGAATGGCAAAAACTGGTTTTGTCTCATACTGTCTTCCAACACTGCGGATAAATCATTTGCAGCTGCATAACGCGCACCCAGATACGGAGGATAATCGCTCATGAACCGCCTGGCAATCGTTTTTAAAATAGAAGTATGATCGAAATGTAAACCGGGTGATGAACCAGTCGCATCATGCCCCAAAACTTCAGACTGCTTCATCCATGGCGATATTATAAAAGCCGGTACTCTGACACCCAGGGTTTCTATGGGTGATTCATCAGATATTTTTGGTGCGTTCGGGGGAGCCACATGATCGTAAAATCCTCCATGCTCGTCGTAGGTGATGATCAATAATGTCTTTGCCCATTTTGGACCAGCGATGACAGCCTCAACAATTTTTTGAACAAAGTCCTGACCATCTTTTATTTCCGCCGGAGGTCCGTCGCAATTCGCACCTGGCGGAAATTCTATATAATGCGGATCAATAAAAGACACAGAGGGTAAAGTACCTTTTCCTGCGCATGCAAGAAAGCCGTTCTCGGTATCCTCAAAGGATACAATGTTGTCTTTATCAAATGTATAATTTTCGAATAGCCGCAAAAAGCAATATGAGTGTTCGAAATATTTCCAAGTCAGATTTGAAGTGATATGCTGGTAATCGGTTAAATGATCAAAAATCGTTTTCGTAAAAGAAGGTTGTTTGGGATTGGAATTGTCAAGTTCCCAAAATCCCTTGGCATCCATATTCAGTCGGCCGGTCAGCTCGTAGAAGCGATTACAAAAAGTGGGGCCCGGGTGACTCGCAAACCAGCGGTGGGAAAATGCAAAATCTCTCACAAGCGCGTCGTAAACCGGAACATCGCGACCCGTGTAATAACCCATGATATTCCCTGCCGCCTGATCCCCGTGTTCCCCGGCAAAACTGTTAACAAATTCATCCATCTGTCCGTTGTTTAAAGCATTGTGTACCGGTTCATAACCATGTGGCGGATCAGGAGCAAATGCTGTCTCGGTCAGAGGAAATGAAGGATAGTTCACGCCTCTATACGGATTAAATTCCCCGCCTTTCAGGCCGTCAACATCCGTTCTCCCCATGCCATTGTTGCTTACAGGCAAACTTAAATACCCGAGAATATGGTCAAAAGACCGATTTTCCATGGTGAGAACAACGATGTGATCAATGTTTGCGAGTTTACCCGGACTGAAGTCATGTGTTGAATCGGGATTTGTTGATGCGTTGGGCCAGTCTGCTGGTGTT
>Ga0080027_10001135_pt1 | contig 10802 bp, 3 predicted proteins | sample OrgsoiDNA2013046_FD_70962 | JGI IMG/M metagenome (GOLD analysis project Ga0080027, IMG submission 70962) | Permafrost soil microbial communities from the Arctic, to analyse light accelerated degradation of dissolved organic matter (DOM) -... | ecosystem: Environmental > Terrestrial > Soil >...
GGGCCCGGCGGCGGCGCAGGTGCTGGCGGGGATCGGCGCCCCCGCGGTCCTGGTGGCGGTCATGGTGCCGGTCACGGTGCCGGTCCTGGCGGTCGCGGCAGCGGCGGTCCCGGTGGGGCCGCCCCGGGAGCTGGGTCTGGTCCTTCGAATCGAGGTCCAGGCGGTGGTGGTCCCGCGGGACCCAAGCGCGATTCAAAAGGTTGGCCGATAGGTTGAGTGTTGTGAGTTGTTGAAGGCGGCCCCCGGCCCGCGCGACTACAAGAATTCGCAGAGGTAAGCGGAATCCTGGCTGGTGCGGACATCAAATCCGCTCAGCCCCGCGATTTCGAAGGTCGTGCCAGCGGGGTAAGTGACCCATACGCCGCCGTCGACCTTGGCCACGAGCTCGCCGCTCAGGACGGACATGCGCTCAGGAGCGTTGGTGTCGAAGTGATATTCCCCGCTGGCGATCACGCCGACGGTGGCGCGCCTGCCGTGGCGTTCGTATCCGATGCTCTGGACGCGGCCGTCGAAGTAGCTGTTGTGTCGTAGAGATGGATGAGACATGTCGGCATTGTAACCAAGGTCGACTCGAACGCGATCGGTACCGCGATCGGTACAAGGATCGATACAGGTTCGATGGATCGTTCGCGCCGTTTTCCCGCCGGAATCCCATGCAGGAGGCAATGCATGGTGTGATAAAGTGGGGCGTTTCTGTACCATTGAGGAATCCAATCCCATGACACGCATTCTCGACGCTTCGCAGAGCCCAGGACCAATCGGCCTTTACGACCCCGCCAATGAGCACGACGCCTGTGGCGTCGGGTTCGTTGTCGACATCAAAGGACGAAAATCGAAGCGAATCGTTCAGGACGCCATCGAGGTGCTACTGAACCTTCAACACCGGGGTGCCTGTGGCGCCGAGAAGAACACCGGGGACGGCGCCGGCATCCTCATGCAGGTCCCGCACGGATTCCTCGTCGAGGTGTGCGATCGGGCCGGGATCAAGCTCCCCGAGGCCGGCCGCTACGGCGTGGGCCTGGTCTTCTTGCCCACCGATCCCGACGTTCGTCTGGAGTGCGAGCGCCTCTTCGAACAAGCGATTCGCGACGAGGGGCAGACCTTCCTGGGCTGGCGAACGGTACCAACCAACAACCGAATGCTCGGGCCAACGGCCATCTCCTGCCAGCCAGTCCTCAAGCAAATCTTCGTGGGGCGCAGCCCCGACATCAACGACGATCTGGCCTTCGAGCGGAAGCTCTACGTCATACGTCGATCGGTTCGCCGCCAGGTTCGTCAATCCGAGATGGTTCAGCAGGGCAGGTTCTACATCGTGGGCCTGTCGGCGCGGACCCTGACCTACAAGGGGATGCTGAACCCCGACCAGATGCGCGATTTCTTCCCCGATCTCGCCGACGAGCGGGTCGAATCCGCCCTGGCCATCGTCCACTCGCGCTTCTCGACCAACACCTTCCCGAGCTGGCAACGGGCGCATCCTTACCGACTGATTGCTCACAACGGGGAGATCAACACGCTGCGCGGCAACGTCAACTGGATGCATGCACGGGAAAGCATGTTTGCGTCCAAGTTGTTCGGCACCGATCTCGCCAAGTGCATTCCGGTCATCGACGCCGAGGGCTCGGACTCGGCCAAGTTCGACAATGCCCTGGAGCTCCTGTACCTGGCGGGGCGATCACTGCCGCACGCGGTGATGATGATGATCCCCGAGCCGTGGTCCAACCACGAATCTATGAGCCAGGAGAAGAAAGACTTCTACGAGTTCCACGGCTGTCTGATGGAGCCCTGGGATGGGCCGGCCGCGGTGGCGTTCACGGACGGCATTCGCATCGGCGCCGTGCTCGACCGAAACGGGCTGCGTCCCTCCCGCTACTACGTGACCAAGGACGGTTTGGTGGTGGTCGCGTCCGAGGTGGGCGTGCTCGACATCGCGCCCGAGCGAATTCAGGAAAAGGGCCGCTTGCAACCTGGCCGGATGTTCCTGGTGGACACCGAGCAGGGGCGCATCATCTCGGACGCCGAGATCAAGGACCAGATGGCCCACGCCGAGCCCTGGGGGAGCTACCTCAAGCAGTACTTGATCAGCCTGGCCGATCTGCCCACTCCTGCCAGGGTGATCGCCCCCGACAGCGAGACCGTGCTCCGGCGCCAGGAGGCCTTCGGTTACACCACCGAGGATCTGAAGGTCCTCGTGGGCCCGATGGCGATCGAAGGGGTGGAACCGAACGGCTCGATGGGCACCGATACACCGCTGGCAGTGCTCTCCGAGCGGACCCAGCTGCTGTACAGCTACTTCAAGCAGCTCTTCGCGCAGGTCACCAACCCCCCGGTCGACGCCATCCGCGAGGAGATCGTCATGGCGGTCGACACCTCGATCGGACCCGAGGGGAACCTGCTCGAGCCCACCCCCGAATCGGCCCGCCAGATCACGCTGGCGAGCCCCGTGCTGTTGAACGAGGAGCTGGAGAAGCTGCGCCACCTCGGCGGGAACGGTCACTCCCACGGCTTTCACGCCATCACGATCCCGATGTTGTTCGAGGTCGGCAAGGGCGGGCCCGGGCTCAAGGACGCGATCCAGGAGATGCGCCGGGCGTGCACCGCTGCCATCGAGAACGGCCACGACATCATCATTCTGTCCGACCGGGGGCACGACGGCCGATTGGCTCCCATCCCGGCGCTGCTGGCGGTGTCGGCCGTGCAGCACCACCTCTTGCGCGAGGGGACCCGCACCCGCGTGGGGCTGGTGCTGGAGACCGGCGAGCCGCGCGAGGTGCATCACTTCGCGCTCCTGCTCGGCTACGGCGCCTCGGCCATCAATCCCTATCTGGCGTTCGAGTCCTTGCATGACCTGGCCCGACGGGGCCTCTTGCCGGGGGACGCGGACGCCGCCGAGAAGAAGTACGTCAAGGCGGTCAGCAAGGGCATCGTCAAGGTGATCTCGAAGATGGGTATCTCCACCATCCAGAGCTATCACGGCGCCCAGGTCTTCGAGGCCATCGGCCTGGCTCGTGATTTCGTGGCGGAGTACTTCACCTGGACCGCTTCGCGCATCGGCGGCATCGGCATCGACGACGTGGCCGAGGAGGTGCGCAGGCGGCACATCCGGGCCTTCCCGGAGCGCCCGCTTCCGGTCCACACGCTCGATCCGGGCGGCCAGTACCAGTATCGCAGCGACGGCGAGTACCACCTGTTCAATCCCGAGAGCATTCACAAGCTGCAGTACGCCTGTCGCTCGGGCAACTACAGCGTCTTCAAGGAGTACTCGAAGCTGATCGACCACCAGGCCGGCCACCTCGCCACCTTGCGCGGCCTGATGGAGCTGCGTCACCATCGGCCGGCTGTGCCCATCGAGGAGGTCGAATCCGTCGACCAGATCGTCAAGCGGTTCAAGACCGGCGCGATGTCTTACGGGTCGATCAGCAGCGAGGCCCACGAGACCCTGGCCATCGCCATGAACCGCATCGGCGGCAAGAGCAACACGGGCGAGGGCGGCGAGGATCCGGCGCGCTACGTCAAGGATCCGAACGGCGACTCGCGGAACAGCGCCATCAAACAGGTCGCCTCGGGGCGGTTCGGCGTGACCAGCCAGTACCTCGTCAATGCGCAGGAGCTTCAGATCAAGATGGCCCAGGGCGCCAAGCCCGGCGAGGGGGGGCAGCTTCCCGGATCGAAGGTGTATCCCTGGATCGCCAAGGTTCGCTACGCGACGCCCGGCGTGGGCCTGATCTCGCCGCCCCCGCACCACGACATCTATTCCATCGAGGATCTGGCCCAGCTGATCCACGATCTGAAGAACTCCAACACGAACGCCCGGGTGAGCGTCAAGCTCGTGGCGGAGGTGGGGGTTGGCACCATCACGGCGGGTGTGGCCAAGGCCCACGCCGATCTGGTGCTGATCAGCGGCCACGACGGCGGGACCGGGGCCTCGCCCTTGACCAGCATCAAGCACGCGGGGATCCCGTGGGAGCTGGGGCTGGCCGAGACGCATCAGGTTCTGGTCATGAACAACTTGCGGAGCCGTATCCGCGTGGAGACGGACGGTCAGCTCAAGACCGGACGAGACGTGGTGGTGGCCACCTTGCTCGGCGCCGAGGAGTACGGATTCTCGACCGCGCCGCTCGTGACGGTGGGTTGCATCCTCATGCGGGTCTGCCACCTCAATACCTGCCCCGTGGGAGTAGCGACGCAAGATCCCAAGCTGCGCAAGAAGTTCACCGGCGATCCCCAGTACGTGGTGAACTTCATGCGGTTCGTGGCCGAGGAAGTGCGCGAGTACATGGCGGCGCTCGGGTTTCGCACCATCAACGAGATGATCGGGCACACCGAGTGCCTGGGCATGAACAAGGCGGTGGCCCACTGGAAGACCAAGGGGATCGACCTGTCGGCGATGCTGCTGCGCCCGGAGGCGCCTGCCGAGGTCGGCCGCCACCAGGAGATCGAGCAGGATCACGGGCTCGTGGGGGCGCTCGACAACACGACGTTGCTGCCGCTGTGCGAGCCGGCCCTGGCCCGGGGAGAAAAGGTGGAGGCCTCGCTTCCCATTCGCAACATCAACCGGGTGGTGGGAACCATCACCGGCAGCGAATTGACCCGGCGTCACGGTCCCAAGGGACTGCCCGAGGACACCATCAAGCTCAATTTCAAGGGCTCGGCCGGCCAGAGCTTCGGCGCGTTCATTCCTGCCGGGATGACCCTGACCCTGGAGGGCGACTCCAACGACTACGTGGGCAAGGGCCTCTCGGGAGGCAAGATCGTGGTCTTGCCGCCCGCCCAGGCGAGCTTCGTCGCAGAGGACAACGTCATCATCGGGAACGTGGCCTTCTATGGCGCCACCTCGGGGGAGGGCTACATCAGGGGAATGGCGGGAGAAAGATTTTGCGTCCGCAACAGCGGCGCGCGGGCGGTCGTGGAGGGGGTCGGAGACCACGGGTGCGAGTACATGACCGGCGGGCGGGTGGTCGTGCTGGGGACCACGGGCCGCAATTTCGCGGCTGGCATGTCGGGCGGGGTCGCCTACGTCCTCGACGAGGCCGGCGACTTCGCGCGTCGCTGCAACATGGAGATGGTGACGCTCGGCAAGCTGGACGATGCCGAGGAAGCCATCGCGGTCCAGGCCATGATCGCGCGTCACGCCCAGCTCACCGGCTCGAGGCGCGCGCTCGAGATCCTGGGCGCCTGGTCGCAGTGGCTCCCGTACTTCGTCCGGGTCATGCCCAAGGACTACGAACGGGTGCTGGCCGCGCAGGATGAAATGCGAAAGGCGGGGCTGTCACCGGAAGAGGCCGAGATGGCCGCCTTCGATCAAAACTCGAAGAGCGCCGCGCGCCTGGGTGGCAAGTGAGCTCCTTGGCCGATGTTCTGACCGACGGGGATGTAGACTAAAATGGGCAAGACCACTGGATTCATGGAGTACGCCCGCCTGTTGCCGCTTTCGCGGCCCCCGGTGGAGCGCATCAACGATTGGGGCGAGTTCCATGCGCACCTGCCCGAGGCCGCGCTGCGCGAGCAGGGGGCGCGCTGCATGGATTGCGGCGTTCCCTTCTGTCACACCGGCGCGATGTTGCCCGGGGGCGCGAGTGGCTGTCCCATCCACAACCTCATACCGGAGTGGAACGATCTGGTCTTTCGCGGACAGTGGCAAGAGGCGCTGGCGCGGCTGCACAAGACCAACAATTTTCCCGAGTTCACGGGACGCGTCTGCCCGGCTCCGTGCGAAGGCTCCTGCGTGCTCGGCATAAACGAGCCAGCCGTCACCATCAAGAACATCGAATGCTCGATCGTCGATCGCGGCTTCGAGCAGGGTTGGATCGTGCCGGAGCCTCCCGCCAGGCGCACCGGCAAGAAGGTGGCCGTGATCGGTTCCGGACCGGCGGGCCTCGCGTGCGCCGCGCAGCTCAATCAGGCCGGTCACCACGTCACGGTCTTCGAACGCGACGATCGCATCGGGGGCCTGCTGATGTACGGCATCCCGCCCATGAAGCTGGAAAAGCACATCGTGGAACGTCGGGTGAAGCTGCTGGCCGAGGAGGGGGTGAGCTTCGCTCCGTCTACCTGGGTGGGCAAGAACTACCCCACCGAGAAGCTGCTCAGCGAGTTCGATGCCACGGTCCTGTGCGGGGGCGCCACCCACGCGCGGGATCTGCCCATCGAGGGCCGTTACCTGAGGGGCATCCACTATGCGATGGAGTACCTGCTCTTGAACACCAAGAGCTTCCTCGATAGCTGGCACGCGGACGGTCGCTTCATCAACGCCCGGGGCAAGCACGTGGTCGTGATCGGCGGGGGTGACACCGGCACCGATTGCGTCGGTACGTCGATGAGACACGGGTGCAAGAGCCTGGTGCAGTTCGAGATCATGGCGCGCCCGCCCGAGGCGCGGGCGGCGGACAATCCCTGGCCGCAGTGGCCGCGGGTCTATCAGATGGACTATGGCCAGGAAGAGGCGGCCGCCAAGTTCGGCGCCGATCCGCGCCGGTACGCGGTGGTCACCAAGCGTTTCGTTGGCGATGAAAGCGGCGCCGTCAAGGAGCTGCACACCGTGGACATCGAATGGCGTCATGAAGGCAGCAACGGAACTGGTGCGGGGGGAACCCGGATGATCATGCACGAGCTCCCGGGGACCGAGAAGGTGTGGCCGGCGGATCTGGTCTTCCTGGCCATGGGATTCCTGGGGCCCGAAAAGGACGGGCTGCTCAGCGAGCTCGGCGTCAAGATCAACGAGCGTGGGAACGTCGTCACGGATCACGACAAGCAGACCTCGGTCCCCAACGTGTTCGCCGCCGGCGACATGGCTCGCGGCCAGTCGCTCATAGTCTGGGCCATCGCAGAGGGCCGCGCCGCCGCCCGTGGCGTCGACAAGTACCTGATGGGCGAAACCCTGCTCCCCTGACGAGCCCTACCCGACCCAGAGGCGGGCGTTGCGGAAGACGCGCATCCACGGGCTGTCGGGGCCCGTGAAGGGGTTCCACGAGAGCTGGACGGCGCGGAAGACGCGTTCGGGGTGGGGCATCATGACGGTGACTCGGCCGTCGGGGGTGGTCAGCGCCGTGATGCCGGCCGGGGAGCCGTTGGGATTGGCCGGGTATCGGGCGGCCACCTCGCCCCGATTGTCGACGAAGCGCGCCGCGCACAGCCCGGCCCGCTCCAGGGACGCGCGGGCCACGTCCGAATCGAACTCGGCCCGGCCTTCGCCATGGGAAACCACGATGGGGGACATGCTGCCGGCCATTCCAGCCAAGAAGATCGATGGCCCCGGCTCGATTCGCACACGCGCCAGGCGCGCCTCGAACTGCTCGCTGCGGTTGCGCACGAAGCGGGGCCAGGCGCCGGCGCCCGGAATGATCTCCTTGAGGGCCGACATCATTTGACACCCGTTGCAGATCCCGAGGGCGAAGGTGTCGGGCCGGGCGAAGAAGCCCGCGAAGGCCTCGCGGGCGAGCTTGTGAAACAGGATCGACTTGGCCCATCCCTCCCCGGCGCCGAGGACGTCCCCGTAAGAAAATCCTCCACAAGCCGCCAGGCCGCGGAAGGCGTGAAGGTCGATCCGCGCGGCCAGGATGTCGCTCATGTGGACGTCGACCGCTTCGAAGCCGGCGCGATCGAAGGCCGCCGCCATCTCGATGTGACCGTTCACGCCCTGCTCTCGCAGGATCGCCACCCGGGGGCGCGCCTGGATGCTCACGAGGGACTCGGTGATATCGTCGTCCGGGTCGAAGGTGAGGTGCACGGACAACCCGGGATCGGCCGCGTCCAGGCGGGCTGCCTGCTCCTCGTCCGCGCAGGCCGGATCGTCGCGCAGGCGCTGCAGCGCGTGAGTGGTCTCCGACCAGATCCCGCGCAGGGTGGTGCGGCTCTCGTCGAAGAGGACCGTCGAGCCTCGGCGAAACACCACCCGATCATCCCCCGCCCCCGCCCCCGCCCCCGCCCCCGCCCCCGCCCTCGGCGACGGCGCCGGCACGCCCACGCGCTTCACACACCCGCCGAGGCCATGATGGGTGAAGTGATCGATGAAGCGGCTGACGTCGGCGGCGCGCACCTGGACCACGGCTCCCAGCTCCTCGGAGAAGAGGGGACCGAGAACATCGCCGCCGGCTCCGGCTCCGGCCCCGGTCTCGCTCTCGCCCCGGGTGAGGGACGCGATATCCACGTCCAGCCCGACGGCCCCTGCGAAGGCCATCTCCACGAGGGTCGTGAACAGTCCGCCGTCCGATCGGTCATGATAGGCGAGGAGCACCCCGGCATCGGCCGCCTCGCGGACGGCGTCGAAGAAGCCGATCAGGAGCTCGGGGCTGTCCAGATCCGGCGGAACCTCGCCCAGCTGTCCATAGACCTGGGCCAGGCACGAACCACCCAGCCGGTTCTGGCCGCGGCCGAGATCGATCAGCAGCAGCTCCGTCTCCCCGGCGTCTCGGCGCAGGCACGGCAGCAGCGCGGTGCGAACGTCGGTGACCGGGGCAAAGGCGGTCACGATGAGCGACAGGGGCGCCGTCACGGCGCGGGTCTGGCCATCCTGCTGCCACACCGTGCGCATCGACATCGAATCCTTCCCGACCGGGATGGCGATTCCCAGCGCCGGGCAGAGCTCGACGCCCACGGCGCGGACGGCGTCGTAGAGGCGCGCGTCCTCCCCGGGCTGTCCGGCGGCCGCCATCCAGTTGGCGGATAGCTTGATGTCCGAGAGCTTGGCGATGGGGGCCGACACGATGTTGGTGATGGCCTCGGCCACCGCGAGGCGGGCGGAGGCCGCTGCCGACAGGAGCGCGACCGGAGGTCTCTCGCCCATGGCCATGGCCTCGCCGGTGCTGCAGTCGAAGCCCGCCGAGGTGAGGGCAGCGTCCGCCACCGGCACCTGCCAGGGTCCCACCATCTGATCGCGCGCCACGAGACCGCCCACGGTGCGATCGCCGATGGTGATCAGGAAGGACTTGTCGGCGACGGTGGGAAGGCGCAGGAGGCGAAAGGCGGCCTCTCGTGGCTCGATCTGGGTGAGGTCGAACGGGCTGGTCGCGCTCGGTTGCCGGACCGCCCTGCGGACCATGCGCGGGGGTTTTCCCAGCAGGACCGACAGCGGCAGTTCGATGGGCCGGTTCTTGAACCGGGCGTCATCCACGATCAGGCGGAGATCATCGGTGGCGCGTCCCACCACCGCGTGGGGGCACCGCTCGCGGGCGCACAACGCCGCGAACACGGCCAGGCGCTCGGGCGCGATGGCCAGGACGTAGCGCTCTTGCGCCTCGTTGCACCAGATCTCGAGCGGAGACAGACCGGGCTCGGCGCTGGGGATCTCGCGCAGCTCGAATCGAGCGCCGCGACCGCTGTCGTTGACCAACTCGGGCAGCGCGTTCGAGAGCCCGCCCGCGCCGACATCGTGAATCGAGACGATGGGGCTGTCCTCGCCGAGCGCCCAGCAGCGATCGATCACCTCCTGGCACCGGCGCTGCATCTCTGCGTTGTCTCGCTGGACCGAGGCGAAGTCCAGGCTCTCGGAAGAGTCACCCGAACCGACCGACGAGGCCGCCCCCCCTCCGAGCCCGATCAGGAACGCTGGCCCGCCGAGGACCACGATGGGGGTGCCGGGCGCGATCTGACCCTTGGCCACGTCGCCCGCGCGTATGCTTCCAAGGCCCCCCGCCAGCATGATGGGCTTGTGATAGCCACGAACCTCCAGGGTGGCCGGCGATCTCGATCGGGAGACATCCAGTTCGAAGGTGCGAAACATCCCGCAGAGGCTGGGTCGCCCGAACTCGTTGTTGAAGGCGGCCGCTCCCAGCGGTCCGTCGATCATGATGTCCAGCGCCGCGACCGTGCGGTGGGGTTTGCCGTGATCTTCGTGCTCCCAGGGACGCAGAGCACCCGGCAAGCGAAGGTTCGAGACCGCGAACCCGGTCAATCCCGCCTTGGGTCGGGCCCCGCGCCCGGTGGCGCCTTCGTCTCGGATCTCTCCTCCCGAGCCCGTGGCGGCTCCGGGATAGGGAGAGATGGCGGTGGGGTGATTGTGCGTCTCCACCTTCATCAAGATGTGGACCGGCTCGACGTGCATGGCGTAGACGCCGGTGCGGGGATCGCTGAAGAAGCGACCGGCCCGGGTCCCCTCGATGACCGCGGCGTTGTCCCGGTAGGCCGACAGCACCCCGTCCGGTGACGCCTCCGTGCTGCGACGGATCATCTTGAACAGCGACAGGGGCTGAGGTTGCCCGTCGAGGATGAAGTCCGCGTTGAAGATCTTGTGCCGGCAGTGCTCGCTGTTGGCCTGCGCGAACATCATCAATTCGACATCGGTGGGATCGCGCCCGAGCGTGGCATACGCGTCGAGCAAGTAGTCGATCTCGTCTGGGGTCAGGGCCATGCCCAGGGCCGCGTTGGCTTCCTCGAGCGCGCTTCGTCCCTGGCGGCCCAGCGGAAGGGTGCGCAGGGGCCGCGCGTCGGACTCGGCGAACAGGGCCGCGGCCTGGGCCGAACTGTCCAGCACCGACTCGGTCATGCGATCGTGCAGGGCGTGCGCGAGCGCGCGCTCGTCGGTCACCTCGCCGGTGACGCTGTACCAGATGCCCCGCTCGATACGCCGGACCGTGAACAGGCCACAGCTGCGGGCGATCTCGGTGGCCTTGGAGGACCAGGGCGAGATGGTCCCGAGACGGGGCACCACCAACAACTTGCGCAGCTTGTCCCGGGCACCCCGATCCTTGGTGCGGGGCCCGTACCGGAGCAGGCGTTCGAGAACCGACCGCGCGGTGTCGTTGAGCGTCGAGGCCAGGTCGACGAAGTGAACGAAGGCGGCGCTCAGCGCCACCACGCGCGGGTTGGAC
>Ga0080027_10001137_pt1 | contig 10797 bp, 10 predicted proteins | sample OrgsoiDNA2013046_FD_70962 | JGI IMG/M metagenome (GOLD analysis project Ga0080027, IMG submission 70962) | Permafrost soil microbial communities from the Arctic, to analyse light accelerated degradation of dissolved organic matter (DOM) -... | ecosystem: Environmental > Terrestrial > Soil >...
GAGCTGCTGCGGATCCAGCGCGAAGTCTCGAAGAAAAAGCTGCGCGCCATGCGCGACCGGACCTTGCGCATCCTGGTGGAAGGCTCGTCCGACGAATCGGAATATTTGTTGATGGGCCGCCACGAAGGTCAGGCGCCCGAGATCGACGGTCAGGTGTACCTCTCCCTGTCGCCCGACGCGGTGGCTCCGGCGGCGGGAACGTTCGTCGACGCGCGCGTCACGCACTCGGCCGAGTACGATCTCGCGGCCGAAATCATCAACTAGGCGAACCGCTGATGGACGCGGCCGCGCGCGAGCGCTATCGAAAACGCCTCGCCGATCTCAAGGCCGAGATGTTGAGCGAGGGCGACATCGAGATCGAGCCCGGCCGCCAGGACGCGACGGCCATCGCCGTCGACGACGACGCCCAGCCGCTGGTCGAGATGTCCCAGGCGATCGCCTCGAGCCGCAACCGCAACCGCGCCCAGGTGCTCGCCCGCGTCGTGGCCGCTTTGGCGCGCCTCACCGACAGCGACGACGCCTTCGGCCTCTGCGTCGAATGCGAAGAACCGATCGCCGCCAAGCGCCTCGATCTGATGCCCTACGTGGAGCTCTGCGTCGAGTGCCAGCAAGCCAAGGACGGCCCCAAGGCCCCCACCGGCCGCCGCCACCTCCGCGATTTCAAATAGGTTCGGGGTCCGTGGAGTGTCCCGCGCCCCCCGCGATGGGCTCGGGCCGGCCCGGGGTCCCCGCGTGCGTCTTCGAACGTGGGGGTGGGTAAGCCGTTCCCCCCGACGCGATCAGATCAAAAAAAACGGGAGAGGCCTCTGGGACCTCCCCCGCTTTTGTCTAGCTGTGGAGACGACTAAAAGTCTTCGTCGCCGCCGCCCATGCCACCCATGCCGCCGCCACCGCCGCCATGGCCACCACCGCCGCCGCCGCCCGCCTTCTTCTTGGGGCGCTCGGCGATGAGCGCCTCGGTCGTCAGCATGAGCGAGGCGACCGACGCCGCGTTCTGCAGCGCCGCGCGCACGACCTTGGTCGGGTCGATGACGCCGGCCTTGACCAGGTCCTCGTAGACCTCGGTCGCCGCGTTGAAGCCGAACGAGCCCTTCCCGTTCTTGACCTTCTCGATGACGATCGACCCGTCCACGCCCGCGTTGACCGCAATCTGACGCAGCGGTTCCTCGACGGCGCGGCGGATGATGTTGACGCCGTATTGGCGGTCGTCGCTGAACTTGAGGCCATCGAGCGAGGACAGCGCGCGGATGAGTGCAACGCCGCCGCCCGGGACGATCCCCTCTTCGACCGCGGCGCGGGTCGCGTGGAGCGCGTCCTCGACGCGGGCCTTCTTCTCCTTCATCTCCGACTCGGTCGCGGCGCCGACCTTGACGACGGCCACGCCGCCCACCAGCTTGGCGAGGCGCTCCTGGAGCTTCTCGCGATCGTACTCGGAGGTGGTGTCTTCGATCTGGACGCGGATCTGCTTGACCCGAGCCTCGATGTCGACCTTCTTGCCGGCCCCCTCGACGATGGTGGTGTTGTCCTTGTCGACGGTGATCCGCTTGGCGCGGCCGAGATCCTTGAGGGTGACGCTCTCGAGCTTGAGCCCGAGATCCTCGGTGATGGCCTGACCGCCCGTGAGGACGGCGATGTCCTTGAGCATCTCCTTGCGGCGATCGCCGAAACCCGGCGCCTTGACCGCGCAGACGTTGAGCGTCCCGCGCAGCTTGTTGACGACCAGGGTCGCCAGGGCCTCACCGTCGATGTCCTCGGCGATGATGACCAGCGGACGGCCGCCCTTGGCCACCTGCTCGAGCACCGGCAGGAGATCCTTCATGTTGGAGAGCTTCTTCTCGTGAACGAGGATAAAGGCGTCCTCGAGCACAGATTCCATCCGCTCCGCGTCGGTCACGAAGTACGGCGACAGGTAGCCGCGGTCGAACTGCATGCCCTCGACCACGTCCAGCGTCGTCTCCATCGACTTGGCTTCCTCGACGGTGATGACGCCTTCCTTGCCTACCTTCTCCATCGCCTCGGCCAGGATGTCGCCGATGACGGTCTCGCCGTTGGCGCTGATCGTACCGACCTGGGCGATCTCGGTCTTGCCCTTGGTGGGCTTGGCCTGATCCTTGAGGTTCTCGACGATCTTGGCGACCGCCGCGTCAATGCCGCGCTTGATGTCCATCGGGTTGTGCCCGGCGGCGACCAGCTTCGATCCCTCGGTGTAGATCGCCTGCGCGAGAACGGTCGCCGTGGTGGTGCCGTCGCCCGCGATGTCGGAGGTCTTGGAAGCGACCTCTTTGACCATCTGCGCGCCCATGTTGGCGAGCTTGTCCTCGAGCTCGATCTCCTTGGCGACGGTGACGCCGTCCTTGGTCACCGTCGGTGAGCCCCAGGACTTCTCGATGATGACGTTCCGGCCGCGCGGCCCGAGCGTCACCTTCACGGTGTTGGCGAGGATGTTGAGCCCGGTCGCGATGCTGTGGCGGGCGTTCTGCGAAAAAACGATCTCTTTGGCTGCCATGACTTCTATCTCCAGTTCTGTTTCGATGCGTGTTTTTAAACTCTTACTCGAAGGGCGGGGCCGTGATTAATCAATCACAGCCAGGATGTCGTCCTCGCGGAGGATCAGGTGATCGGTGCCGTCGATCTTGATCTCGTTGCCCGAGTATTTCGAAAACAGGATCTTCTCGCCCGCCTTCACCTCGAGCTTGCGAAGCGATCCGTCCTCTTGGATCTTGCCGTTTCCGACGGCGACGATGATGGCCTCCATCGGCTTTTCCTTGGCGGTATCGGGGATGAACAGCCCCCCGGCAGTCTTCGACTGCTCTTCGGTGCGCTTGACGAGGATGCGGTCATAAAGCGGTCTGATCTTCATTGGCGTTTCTCCTTGGCAGAGTCGTGTACGTCGTCCGGAGCCGGCCCGATCAGGCAGCCTCGGACTTCTTGGTTTCGGTGCTCGACTTGTTGGTCGAGCTGGAGGCCGTGGCGGCTTCCTTACTGGTGGAATCCTTGGACGAGCCCTGATCCTTCGCGCCGTTCGGCTTGGGTCCGGCGTAGAGGTCCGAATACCAGCCGCCACCCTTGAGCTTGAAGGAGGTGTGGCTGATCAGCTTCTCGACCTTCTTCGCCTTGCACTTGGGGCAGACCGTGATGGGCTTGTCGGCCATCTTCTGCCACTCCTCGAACTGATGTCCGCAGGCGGCGCAGGCGTACTCGTAGATCGGCATGCGCGGGAAGACTTAAACACGGGTGAGCGCCTGTCAAGCAGGCGACCTCGGAGAGTGCCAACGCGTTGGAACTTAGTTACATAATATCATATGGTTAAACATTAAATATATCCGCGTCCGTGTTGCCCGGCGCCTCTGAGAAAGAGGACAAGAGCGGGCCGCCGATAGTACGCTGGCGCGGTTGACCTCGAGCGTGGACCCACACGCGGACCCGTCCGAGCGGGCTGCGGGCGAATCGACCAGGCCTTCGCTCCGCCTCGGCCCGGCGTCGCGCGTCTTTCTGTGTGGCCTTTGCGCGCTCTTCTGGGAGCTCCTGCTGATCCGCTGGATGGGCTCGATGGTGCGTGTGGTCTCGTACTACTCGAGCTTCGTGCTGACGGCCGCGTTCTTTGGGCTCGGCGCCGGGTCGTTGCTCGCCCCGCGACGCAACCTGCATCTGCGTCGGTTGGCGCCGCTGGCGATCGCCGTGGCGGTGGGCGGTGCCCTCCTGTTGGGAAGCTTCGCGCACGTCAACCCGGCCGACGCGTCTGAGTACGTCTGGCTGGGGTCGGCGCCCGGCCTCGATCTCTCCCGCGAATCGCTGGGCTGGCATGGACGGGTGATGCCCGTCGGGCTGGTGCTCTGTCTGGCGTACCTGATCGCCGCGCTGCCGTTCCTGTGCTTCGGCCAGTGGGTGGGTCAGCTTTTCCGCACGCTGCCGCCGCTGCGCGGATATTCGATCGAGATCGTCGGCAGCCTGGCGGGCATCGTCTTGTTCGGCATCCTCTCGGCCGCCCGGACGGGGCCCACCGTCTGGGTGGGCGTCGGCTGCCTCTGTCTTCTGGTGCTCGCCGAGGGGGACGCGCGCGCCCTGGCGATCACGGGATCCGCCACGATCCTGATACTCGCCGTGGTGGTGCCCGCGGCCCGGCCCTTCATCTGGTCCCCCTATTACAAGATTCACGCCGAGCCGGTCGAGAAGATCGTCGGCTCCGACGGCAAGGTCACGTCATTCGATCATCCCATCGGCATCGCTTTCACCGTCAACAACGACTATCACCAGATGCTGCTCGATCTCCGGCCCAATCCCGGCGAGCACCCGTTCCTGGCCTCGTGGCGGGCGCTCTACGGCGCCCCGTATGCGCACCGGGCCGATCTCCCGGCCGGACCGATTCTGGTGGTCGGTGCGGGCACCGGCAACGACGTGAGCGCCGCCCTGCGCGAAACCGATCGTGAGATCGACGCGGTCGAGATCGATCCGGCGATTCTCGACCTTGGCCGCGCCCTTCACCCCGAACGGCCATATCAGAATCCGCGCGTGCGCGTGATCAACGACGACGCACGGCGGTTCTTCGAGCGCACCGGCCGGCGCTACGCCCTGGTCGTGTTCGGCTTTCTCGACAGCCACACGTTGCTCTCCTCGTTCTCCTCGGTTCGCCTGGACAACTTCGTCTACACGCGCGAGTCGCTGGAGCGGGTCAGAAAGCTCCTGGTACCGGGCGGCCGCGTGGCGCTGACCTTCGCGTCCAACACGGCCTGGATCGATCGGCGCATGATCGCCCTGCTCGACCAGGTCTTCGGACGACAGACCGAGATCTGGAAATACCAGGGCGTCACCTACCACCACGGCCGGGTGTACCAGAACGTAAACCTGCCCGGCGTCGCGCCATCCGGCGAACCGACCCGCGCCGCCGCCGGCGTGACGATCCCGACCGACGACTGGCCGTTCCTGTACCTCGAGGGTCCGGGGGTGCCCGCGCACTACCGGTGGTTCATGGCGGTGATCGTGCTGCTGGGCGGCGCGGCCCTGCTGCTGCTGCCGCGGGGCGAACGAAGGCTGCGGGCGCCGTACTTCTTGCTCGGCATGGCGTTCTTCCTGCTGGAGACCAGCAACATCGTGAGCCTGTCGGTGCTGTACGGCTCGACCTGGACCGTCAACCTGATCGTTTTTTCGGGGATCCTGAGCCTGGTTCTGCTGGGGAACCTCACCTGCGCGCGCTTTCCGACCTTGCCTCTCGGCGCTGTGGTTGGGTTTCTGCTGGCGAACCTGGGCGCCGCCTATCTGATCCCCGCGACGGGGCTGCTGGCCGTCGGGAACCTGCCCTTGCGAACGGTCGCGACCGTCCTCCTGTTCCTCGGGCCGGTCTTCTTCTCGGCCATCCTGTTCGCGCGTCTCATCGCGCGCGAGCAGAGCTTCTACGCCGCGTACGGCTCCAACGTCCTGGGCGCGATGGTCGGCGGAGCGATCGAATATCTGTCGCTGGTCTTCGGTTTCAAGGCCTTGCTGATCCCCACGGCCGTCTGCTACCTCGTCGCGTTCGCCCTGGTCCGACGCCAAGCCTAGATAGACATCCCGCCGATTCGGCGGCATCGTCGCTCGGGCGTGCCGGTCGATCGATCAGCGGTGAGAGGACGCCCGGCAGGCACTCTCCGCACAGGAACGCCGCTGTTGTTTCTCGGCTTGGCGTTTTTTTTGACCTTGCTGCTGACGAGAAGCTACCTCGTTCAATCGGACGAGGGGTACACGCTGAACGCGGCCTGGCAGCTCTGGAACGGGATGAAGATGTACGACGACTTCCGGCTGTTCGTCGGGCCAGGCTCCGGGTACGCGATCTACCTGCTCTGGCACCTCGTCGGCAGCCCGAGCTTTCTGGCTGCCCGGCTCCTGTCGTTGGCCCTTTCATTCTGCGCGACCACAGCCATCTATCTGACCCTCAGGGAGCTCCGCGTTCGAGGCGCGGGCCTGGTGTTTGCGGTCGCGATCTGGCTCTCCGCCAGCTCGCTCTACGTGCTTTTGAACCACAACTCCTTCAGCAGTTTTGCGGCGACCTGGTTTCTGCTGCTGTTCTTGCGGGTCGCGCGCAAGCCCGATGAAGACGGCGGGGACAAGCACCGGACGCGCGACCATGTCCTGGTGGGCGTGGCGGCCGGCACGGTATTTCTTTTTCTCCAGACCAAGGGCTTGCTCCTGGCCTCCGCGGCGACGGCGTTCGTTTTCCTGGTCGGTTTCAAGAAACGCGACTTTCGGCCTGCGCTGGCGCTGGTGGGCGGGTTCCTGACCGTCATCGGGCCGCTGTTCGCGATCTGGAAACCCTCGGTTCTCGTTCGCGAGTGGTTCATCGTCCCGCTCACCGGCAACTATCTTGGTCACACCGGGGCGTCCACCGGTATCGCCGTCGCGAGTCTCGCCCTCGTCTGCGGCATGGGATGGACGGCGATGCGGCGCGGTGATCGCCTGCTGCAGGCGCTCGCCGTCACACAGGCGGCGCTGATCGCCAGCATGACCCACAACATGGAGCTCCACCACCTGGCGATAAACGCCTTCCCGGCGATCATCTTCGCGGTGGCGGCGGTCAACGACCGGCTCACCCGAAACGGACGAACGGCAAAGCTCTCGTCCGAGATCGGGATGGCGATCGTCGTGGGCATGTATGGGCTGTTCTGCGCCGCGACCCCGGCCGGCTCCGATTATTTCAGATCGAGCAGCTTGTACGTCGACCTACTCGGGCGGGAGTCGCGAATCCTGTTTTCAAGCCCGCGGATCGCCCAGGCGCATGCGATCTACGCGGGCCCTTTCCTGCCGGGGCTGTATTTTCAGCTCGACAAGAAAAATCCTTACTTCGTCTCGGAGACGATCGTGTGCAATCGGGAGTGCCAGCAACGCCTCGTGGGCCAGCTGGCGACCACGAAACCTGAGCTGGCGTTCCTGCAGTACGAGATGGTGCGACACCTCGGTTACGACGAGAACAGCCCGGTGGATGTCTACCTGCGCGAGCACTACACCCTGTGCACCGGCCACTACTACGGTGGCATGATCGTGCGCGCCTCCGAGGCCACGTGGTGCCCGTAGCGGGGCGGAAGCTGATAATCGCCGCGCGCCCCCGACGACCCGGGTGATCGAAGGTCGCCGCTACCCCGATGCGCGCGCCGCGCGTCGCAGGCGAGCCACCAGATCGTCGATCCGGTCGCCGTGCAGCTTGGCGGCGGCGCGCCCCACGCAGACCCGCGCGCTCACCTCCAGGATCGTCTCCACCTCACGGAGGCGGTGCTGGCGCAGCGTCTCGCCGGACGAAACCAGATCGACGATCCGATCGGCGAGGCCGACCAGCGGCGCGATCTCGATCGATCCATAGAGCTTGATGATCTCGGCGACGGTCCCGCGCGCCTGCAGGTGGCGGCGGGTGATCTCGGGAAACTTGGTGGCATATCGCAGGTGAACCTGCGCGCGCTCGTCGACCGGCCGATCTTCGGGCTCCGCGACGACCATCCGGCAGCGGCCGATGCCGAGGTCGAGCGGCTCGTAGAGATCCCGGTCCTGCTCTTCGAGCACGTCGCGGCCGGAGATGCCGAAGTCGGCCGCGCCATGCTCGACGTAGGAGGGGACGTCGACGTCGCGCACGATCAAGATGCGCAGATCGTGCTCGGGGATCGGGATGATGAGCCGGCGTCCCGCGCGCGCGCGATCCGCGGCGCCGAGATCGATACCCGCGCGCGCGAACAGCGGCAGCGCCTCGTCGAGAATCCGGCCGCGCGGCAACGCCAGCGTGAGGATCCGGGTCGTTTCGGTTTTCTTCACAGCGATCCCCGCGCGCGCCGGACGTCGGCGCCGAGGGCGCGGAGCTTCTTGTCCAGCCGGTCATAGCCGCGGTCGAGATGGTAGATGCGCAAGATGTCCGTCCTCCCTTCGGCGATGAGGCCGGCCAGCACCAGACAGGCCGACGCCCGCAGATCGGTGGCCATCACCGTGGCACCGGTGAGCTTGGTGGGGCCACGCACGACCGCCGTCCGCCCGTCGACGACGATGTCGGCGCCCATGCGCTGCAGCTCCGGCACGTGCATGTAGCGGTTCTCGAAGATCGTCTCCGCCAGCACCGACTGCCCGCGGGCCCGCGTCATGAGCACCATGAACTGCGCCTGCATGTCGGTGGGGAAACCTGGGAACGGCTGGGTTGCGATGTCGGCCGGCTTGAATTCACTCTTGCCACGCACGCGGATGCCGTCCCCCTCGGCCTTGACCTCGGCGCCGGTCGCGCGCAGCTTGGCGATGACGGCTTCCAGGTGCTCGGGAAGACAGTCGCGCACCAGCACGTCGCCGCGCGTGATCGCCGCCGCCACCAGCAGCGTTCCAGCCTCGATCCGATCGGGGATGATCGCGTGCTCGACCGGTTGCAGCTCCTCGACGCCTTCGACGGTGACCAGCGACGTTCCCGCGCCCCGGACCTTGGCGCCCATCTTGTTGAGCACCCGCCCGAGCTCCTCGACCTCCGGCTCACGGGCCGCATTCTCCAGCGTCGTGCGCCCGCGCGCCAGCGCCGCGGCCATCATCAGATTTTCGGTGCCGGTCACGGTCACCATGTCGAAGACGATGGTCGCGCCGCGCAGCCGCCGGGCGCGCGCGTTCACGTAGCCATTCTCGAGATCGATCCGCGCCCCCATCGCCGCCAGCCCCTTCAAATGCTGATCGATGGGGCGCGCGCCGATCGCGCAACCGCCGGGGAGCGACACGCGGGCGCGGCCGTGACGGGCCAGCAGCGGCCCCAGCACCAGCACCGAGGCGCGCATGGTCTTGACCAGATCGTAGGGCGCCTCGAGCTCGCTCACCGACCCCGTGTCGACGTGCGCGACCCCTTTGGTCACCTCGGAGAACCCGGCGCCCAGACGACCGAGCAACCGCCCCATCGTCCGCACGTCGCCCAGCGCGGGGACGTTCCGGTAGATCGACTTGCCGCTGGCGAGCAGCGACGAGGCGAGGATCGGCAGCGCGGCGTTCTTCGAACCCGAGACGCGCACCTCGCCCGCGAGGCGCGCGCCGCCGCGGATGACGATCTTCTGCAAGGGAGCTCGAAGCGGGCGGAGTTAGGCCGCGCCGCCCGCCTCGGCGCCTGCGGCCGCCGCGGGCGCTGCCGTGCCGGCGTGCTCGGCGCAAAGACCACCTTTGGCGCGCGGCTTCAGACAGGCTTCCTTGCTGCAGATCTTGTAGCGGTGATCGGCGCCGACCTTGCCCCGTCGCCAGCCGATGAAGTGCTTGCGGCAGTAGCCCTTGGCGCGCACCGCCTGCTGGCACTTGTCCGCGCGACAGGTGGGGCCGGTGGGCGCGTCCGCCGCCGCTTTCGCGGACTTGGCGGGCTTCGCGGATTTGGCGGCCGGCTTGGCCTTCTTCTTGGTCGCTTCGGTCTTGCTCTGGTCAGCCATGGCAGCGGGAGACAATAGGCGGTCGCAACGGAGAGTCAAGCGGGTGCGCGGTGACCCCGCCGCGGTCCGGCCGGGCTGGCGCCGTGATGCGGCCGACCCGGCAGGCGCCGTGGTGTGCGCGATCCGGGCCGTGGTGTGGCCGACGCCTGCCGTGGTAAAGACCAAAACCGCGATGAAAATCGAGCTGGCCAACCGAATCCGGGAGCTTCCGCCGTACCTCTTTGCGCGCATCGACGCGCTCAAGAACGAGGAGCGAAAGAAGGGGAAGGACCTGATCGACCTCGGCATCGGCGATCCGGACCTGCCGACGCCGCCGCACATCGTGGCCGCGCTGGCCGAGGCGGCGCGCGACCCTGGAACCCACCGCTATCCGTCGTACGTGGGGATGGAAGACTTCCGCAAGGCGGCGGCCGACTTCATGAAGACCCGCTTCGGCCTGTCGTTCGATCCGCAGAAGGAGGTCATCTGCGTGATCGGATCGAAGGAGGCCATCGCGCACTTCCCATTCGCCTTCGTCAACCCGGGCGACGTCGTGCTCTGCCCCGATCCGGGCTATCCGGTCTACGCGACGCTCACCCGGTTCGCGGGCGGCGAGCCCTATTTTCTGCCGCTGCGGCGCGAGAGCGGCTTTCTCCCCGACCTCGACGCGATACCCGCCGAGATCGCGCGGCGCGCGAAGATCCTCTGGATCAACTACCCGAACAACCCGACCGCGGCGCTGGCCGCGCCCGGTTTTTACGAGAAGGTCGTCGCGTTCGCCCAGAAGAACGACGTCATCGTGGCCAGCGATCTGGCCTACAGCGAGATGTATTACGAAGCCCCGCCGCCGTCGTTTCTGGAGACGCCCGGCGCGCGCGAGGTGGGGATCGAGTTTCACTCGCTGTCCAAGACCTACAACATGACCGGCTGGCGGGTGGGCTGGGCCTGCGGCAACGCGACGCTGGTCGGCGGCCTCGGCCAGGTGAAGACCAACGTCGACTCCGGCGCCTTCGACGCCATTCAGCGCGCCGCCATCGCGGCGCTGACCGGCGATCAGGCGCCGGTCGCCAAGCAGCGCGAGATCTACCGCGAGCGCCGCGACGTCCTGTGCGGGGGACTCGCCAAGGCCGGCTTCGACGTGCTCACGCCCAAGGCCAGCTTCTACACGCTGGTCGCCAACCCGAAAGGATTGACGTCGATCGAGTTCGCGTCGCGTCTGCTGACCGAGGCGGGTGTCGTCGCGACGCCGGCGACCGGCTTCGGCGCCGCGGGCGAGGGCTTCGTGCGCCTGACGGTCTGCGCCGACAAGACGCGCCTCGCCGAAGCGGTCGCGCGAATAGCGAAGCTCAGGCTCTGAAGCGGGCGCTCAATATGGATCGACAGTCGCGATCTTCGTGTGCGATTCCGGCACGGGCAGGCCATCGGCCTTCAATCC
>Ga0080027_10001138_pt1 | contig 10789 bp, 9 predicted proteins | sample OrgsoiDNA2013046_FD_70962 | JGI IMG/M metagenome (GOLD analysis project Ga0080027, IMG submission 70962) | Permafrost soil microbial communities from the Arctic, to analyse light accelerated degradation of dissolved organic matter (DOM) -... | ecosystem: Environmental > Terrestrial > Soil >...
TCCGGCTGCAGCTTCAGCGAGCGTGGGATAATATTTATGTGCGGTGACCAGCATTCTGTAAGCGCCTCCGTCTGTACAAATGATTCCATCTTCGCCCCATTCGTCAATGGTTATTTTTTCCAGCATCGGATTAACTGCTTGTGGTATACCATTCACTTTATTATATGATGCCATATAGGCCCTGGATCCTCCTTCCTGTATACCCATTCTGAATGGAACGGAATAATATTCCCTGAATAATCTGTCATCAAAATCCGATGAGGAACTGTCGCGTCCGTTCTCATTGCTGTTGGCCAGAAAATGTTTCATCAGAGAAGCAGTCATCCAGTATTTTGGATCATTACCCTGCAGTCCTTTAACATAGGCTACAACGAGGGTCCCATTAAAAAAAGCGTCCTCTCCAAAGCACTCTTCAGTGCGCCCCCATCTTGGATCGCGGCCAAGGTCTGCATTAGGGCCACGAACAACCAGGCCACCCTTATGATATTTTTCACTTTGAAAAAGATAGCGTGTTTCAAAAGCTTCAATGGAAGCTGCCTGCTGAAGTAATTCCGGATCCCAGGTTTCTGCCATACCAATGGATTGCGGAAAATTTGTTGTAGGCACTGGCGTCTTTCGACCCCAGCCTCCGGCAAGTCCGAGTGCCAGCCCATGCAAACCTTCCACGTGTCCTGTTCCTTTAACCTCCAGTCTGGCAATGGTTGGATTTGTACCCAGGCAATTTATTTTTTCGTCGAGGGTCATAAGAGAAAGCAGGTTGGTAATTCTTTCTTCAACCGGTTTGGCCGGATCCTGGAAAGGAAATTTGTATTGTGCATTTAAGCGATGAGCTGATGTCAGCAGAAACAATAGCAGAAAATAATTCAGGCAGGTTCTGCATTTCATCACAGCAGCCCATTGTCTATCATCGGAATTATGCAAGATTCATTTTTTTAAGTATTTCTATAAATCTCGGATCATTTTTTAGCGGATCAAGGACCGGATCTACTTTTATCCAGAACATATGCAGGTCACGAATATCATACGCTTTCTGCAAATACGAAATCGCTTTATCCTTATCACCCAGTGCTAAATAAACCTGAGCTATCCTGAATGGTGATATCCATGGTTTCGATTTATCTGCCAATGCATTTTCCAACAATTTTTTTGCAAGGGGCTTATCTCCCAATAGGGCATATCCCAATGCCTGCATGGTAAATGCTTCATCAATCGGATTATTATGTTCGCATGCTGAAATATCATCGAAGGCTTTTCTGGATTCATTATACATTTTCATTTGATAATAAGTCAGCCCCAATGACCAGCTAATCACTTCCCGCTGTTTCGGAGCTAATTCCAATGTTTTTTTAAATTGAATAACCGACTTATCATATAAACCGGCAAAATAATAGTTTCTTCCCAGAACCCAGTTGGCTCCATATGCCAAAGGGTCAAGGCCAACTGCTTTTTGGGCTTCTTTTAATCCGGCTTCTGCACTTGTTCCCGTGAATTGCAAAAGATTACCATAATAATAATGCGCCACAGGGTTGCTCGGCTCTAGTTCTATAGCCCTTTCCAAAGATTTTTTTGAGCCGGTCCAGTCATAATCGAAATTATACTGGATGAATCCGAGGGAAGTCAGTCCTTCACTTAAATTACTATCCAATGCCAGGGATCTGAGGGCAAATTCTCTGGCAATGGGTATTGCCTGTAACTGGCTCATACCTTTATAATTGTAAGTATAACAATCCGCGATCCCAGCATAAGCCAGTGCATAATTGGGATCCAATTGGATAGCCTTTCTATAATTTGATTCTGCACTGTCAAAATTTTCCGGGCCGCGTGCGTTCCAAAAGTTCCGTCCCTTCAGATAGTACTCATAGGCTTCAACATTTTCTGTATACTGTTTTGAAATATTATTTTTTTCTTCTGGTGTTACTTTTGCCCTTAAAGCAGCCACAATTTCACGGGCTATCTTTGACTGTATTGACAAAATATCTTTCCCTTCATATTCAAAATCATCGCCCCATAATCTTTTATTGGTATTTACCTCAATAAGTTCTGCTATGATGTGAATCTTGTTTTCATGTTTTTGTAATGATCCTGAAAGTATAGCGGCAACACCCAGTTCATCAGCTACATCCTTGAGTGATTTAGTCGTTTTTTTAAAACTTTTTACAGAAAGCCATCCGATGACTTTATTCAGTGAAGCTATTTTTGCCAGATTATTTATAATATCCTGAGTGATTCCATCTGAAATATATTCTTCTTTATCAGCAACACCGGCGTTGTCAAAAGGTAAAACTGCAATGGTTTTTTCGCCTTCCGAAAAACTTGCAGGATGAAAATAAAAATGATATAGAAAATAAGAAACCAGGACGACTAAAATCAAGCTTGCTGCAATCAGCCAATTTCTTCCCTTTCTATTTTTTTTCTTCAGTTTGCCTTCCATCTTATTTCTCTCAGGCACCAAAAAACCTTCGTTTGCCAATGCGAATACTTCCATAGGTGTATCCACATTTTTAAACTGAAAAAAGCCCAGGGACATGGTCTTGAATTCAGCCTGGTTAATTAATTTACTATTGATTTCTGAAGAAAAGAGTACGGCATTGGGCATGCCAAGGGATTGTATTCTGGATGCAATATTTACCCCGTCGCCAAATACTTTTCCATCTTCGAAAAACATTTCGCCTACATGCAATCCGACACGCAGGGGAACGACCGGGTCTTTCTGCATTTCCTGCTGTATTTCCATTGCACATTTCACTGCCTGTGTGGCGCTAGTAAATGAGCATAAACTTCCATCTCCAAAGTCATTCAGAATTTCACCACCATAATTCAAAACCAGGCGGTTCAGTACTGCGATGTAACGTTTGTTTATGACCATGGCCGCCTGCTCATCTTTTTGCATGATTGCAGTAGAATTTACAATATCCGTAAAGAGAATGGCTGCGAGCCGACGTTGATGTTGCATGACGCTAAGAAATATACGACTAATCTAAGAATTTATTTAGTAGAAATGTTCCTGATTCAAATACTCTGGGACTTTGCATTCGATTCTTTTTTTCTGCAGGTAATCTGAGCGATCGGACTCTGTATGGTTCTATTGGCTTTTCTTCAATATTTAAATTACAGGATTTTTTATGGATAGGACTGGTGATTGTCTTTGGACATAATCTGCTTGATCATATGGATTGTATACCTTGCCTGGATCATAGTAGTACTTACACTTTATTACCCTTGTCGCTGGTTCGGCCGGTATAAATCAAATCATAAGTACTGGTGGCTGAGTTATATTTGAATTTTTACCTGGGCCATAGGCTTTGCCGTTAATTCAAAAATGTTTAATCCTAATTTATCCATTGTTCCTGATCAATACTTTCCTTTTTAACCATTTCCTGATTGGTTCATCATAAAACTTCAGGCAGGCATAGGCCACTAAAATACTTGCTACAAAAGTAAGGATGGCTAAGGGTAACCCCTGTATAATAGTCGCTTTGTGATCCGCAACCCATCCTGTATATAAGTATATGAATGGATAATGGGTGATATAAACAGGATAAGAAATATCGCCCAGGAACTTACTTACTTTTGAAACTCCATTTGCAGTTGTTTTTCCACTCGCGCCTATAAATACTATAATCGGAAAAATGAAAATTATAGTGAGTGAATCATACAAGCCATTTAACCATAGATGCTCAGTTCCGCCAACTCTTGGTATAGAGAAAAATATGATAAGTAAAAGACTGCACCATAAGAAAGCGTGATTTATTCGCAAAGGCTTAAATATGCGTGAAAGGAATAGCCCGGCAAAAAAAGGATACATAACCCTTGTAAATCCGATGCGCAGTTGTATTGGATCCAGGGACCAGCCACCAATAATATCTCCTGTTGTACTTGTTACCGCCAGATGAATGAGTGCGCAGCCTGAGAGAAATACGAGTATCCCAAGTGTAATCTTGGAAAAGTTCTTTATAAAAACGCCGTACAGAATATTTACTACATATTCGAAAAACAATGACCAGCCCGGGCCATTGAGCGGATGCATTTCCTCCCATCCGCGGATATCCATGGAGGGCGGTACAGGAATTAAAGTAAATCCAATGACCATAACAAGAAGCATTTTCCATACAGGAATATGGATTATTGTTGGCCACAGTACAGAATCCTGAAAATAAAAACATATTGCCCCGATCACCATACCCATCACAACCATGGGCTGGAGTCGTACCAGTCGTATTTTGAAAAACTCTTTCAGGGTCATTTTACCCCAACGGTTATCATATGCATATCCTACAACAAAGCCAGAGAGCACAAAGAAAAAATCCACCGCCAGATATCCATGATTAATGATCTGGTCGAGATGACTCGTAGAATGCGCTTCAAAAATGTGAAAGGCAACGACCATTACAGATGCTATGCCCCGCAGTCCGTCGAGAATTGCGTAATGGGGTTTTGCTTTTAAAAGATCAGATTCCATCTATAAGTTTTCCTGAAGATATTGAAACTGGGCTTTTTATGACTGTTTTTTAATTGACTCTAAAAACGGAAAAGTAGATTCTGTAAATCTAATGGAGACTTGGAGAATAAATAGTGAGGGCAAAGCCAATCTGTTATTTCAGTTTAACCGATCAACCGATTATCAGCATGGATACCATCAGCATATTGATTATTCAGCTGCAAACTCCATCCTTATCGTAATGGAGCCTGTTTTCAATTTGCTGGAAGTATTAAAGGCCCCACCATAGCTATAACTTTCATTACTGTTTTTCCCGGTAATTTGAAAAACACCCATGATTGCCTTTTTTAATTTGCCCAGAGAACTTCCGGAATTTTTGGCAATCGTTTCTGCACGGAGCCTGGCATCCGCACTCGCTTTCGCAAGGAGTTCCATTTTGACTTCTGTCAATTTGGAATTATAATATAAAGGAGGGGAAGAATTAAATTCGATACCATTTTCAATGAGTTCTGTCGCTTCTCTTGAAATCTTATCTATCTTATCAATATCCTTGGATTCGATTGAAACCGTCTGCATTAAATTATATCCTGAGAATTCCTGCCCGAGCCTTCTACCGTTCGGGTCCATTTTTTCACTGAATTCCTTATTGATATTGACTGCTGAAAACAAAATTTCATTTTCATTCACTCCTTTGGATGTAAGGTATTTTCTAATGGCTTTTTCATCTTCTTTTAATTCAGCATAAGCCGCTTTAAGATCCATCGACTTTCTTTCATAAGACCCGTTCCAGACGATCAGATCGCTTACAAAATCTTTTTCAGCCAATCCGGTAACCACAATGGTTTCCTCGGATTTATATTTGTATTTAAATGCCGCACCGGCAACCCAGAAAGCTATAATTAAAGATATACCAAGAATAATTGATGAATATAGGATCCTCATATATAAATTTAAATAGTATTTAGATTGTAAGGTATTTAAATTTCTAAAACCAGTTGTCAATTAAATAATTGTTCCTTTTATTCCGGTAGTTTTCTATATTTTGTTCCGATATAATCTACAAAATCCGGTTCGAATCCCTGCTGTCGGATCAATGTTTGTATTTGTGCCCTGTGGTGAATAGAATGATAATTTAATTGAAGGGCTATGTCTTTGGGCATTGCAGCCCACTTCGTATTATCAAAACCAGTAAAAATGATTTCTGTATTCAATTCTATTTCAGTTTTCGAATGCAGATATTCTATCCATTTATTAATGCTTTTTTCCCATTCTTTTTCCAAATCCTGAAACTCATATACCGGATCCCACCAGGACATTTTTTGGGCAATGGGATCTTGTAAAATCCTGGCCATCCATTTATATTGACTGTTGATTAAATGACTGAATAATTTTATTGCTCCTGTCCGGTCGTTCAGCTGCCCTATTTTTAATAATAATTTTTTATTCGTGCTGTCATTAAAATAAAATGTTTCCAATAGATACGATTTCATGGTTTACATTTAATAAAATGAAGAATGTGTTTTATTATTTAAGTCAGTAAATTCCGAAAACTAATATGCAGCATATCCATATTACCCTGATATTTACCCTCTGGCACAAAGCGCATATCGATAGGATTCAATAAAAATATATATTAGAGATCCTGCATTTCATAAATTTTGTTAAACAGATAATTACCTGCTGATAGAAAAAAACAATAACCAGGCTATAAAAAATAGTTGCAAAGGAATTCTGAACCATAAATATCCTTTACCCTTTCCATCAAAGGTGGCCTTTTCATGATCTATTTTATGTATCGCAGCGTGAATGTTGGCTGGCAGAATCACGATAAAGAAAATGATACTAACCAACCCGGCTATAAACCGGGTACTGGAAAAGAGTAACCCGATGCCCAGGATAATTTCCAGTATTCCCGTCACATATATCAATTCCTTTTTGAATGGAATGAACTCGGGAATCATCATTGCCATACCCTCTGGGAATTTAAAATGTCCGATCGCGGTAAATAACAACATACAGCCCATCGCGATATTTCCACTACTTGTAAAATCCCATGCAGAATGAATCAGCCGGAGAATGAGCAGCGAACAAATAAAAGTAATCAGCAGAACGATCAAAGGTTTCATCTTGTTTTATATTGATGAAATAAATAAATCTTATGATAAAAAAGAAGACTGATAAACTTCTATTTGAAACGTGTATTTAAAATATCCGCCAGTCTTGTGGCTTTCATTTCAGCCTCTGTCGCTTTTCTATCCAGAATTTTAGAAATTCCGTATAAATATTGAAAATGCATGATGACGCTATTGGTTAAAATCGGATCCCTGCTCAGTAACGGAGGGTTTGAATCTTCCCGGAAAACCTGGGCTTCAGGATTCTCCACTCCTTTATATATAGCAAGGAATACAGTAGCATCAAACAATTTATCATTCCCTTCAATAACCTCATTGAGTCGCTGACGCTGAAGTGCCGACCAGTATTCAAAATATTTCAGCAACTGGTAATAGGCATTAATGCTATCCAGGCTTTCCACATCATCTATCAATCGCATACCGCCAGTACTTTTCAGCAACTCAAAAGTTTTTGTGTCCGGAGTAAAAATTCCCTGGCCAATCGTAAGCATCCGCGCCATGAGGTAGGCTTTGCCTGTTTGCTTACCTGTATGTAATAAATTGACCAGCGTATCGATGATCAGGCAATTTTTAACGTTAATATGAATGGAGGAGTCATACATCGCTATATCTGATTTCAAATCGCTGACCATGGATTGCATATATCTTTTAATTTCCTTCTTTTCCTTTATCTGCTCTCTGAGATTCTCAGCAATAAAACCAAGGGAAACAGCCAAAAAAATCATCAGAAATTCCAGGAAATATTCCTTCCATTTTTTGGTTTTATGATGCAGGTCAGGGTGGTGATGGACGTCCATATTTTGAATTGATACATTGTTATCTGCCGGAAAAATCGTTTCATCCTGTAATGCCGGATTCATTTCATCTTCAGGGAAGAGCTGCGGCAAATTGTCTGCCGGCGTTTCAGGTATTATTTCTGCTTCATTCGGCATTCATCAAGATTGAACTAAAAGATAAACTGATTAATTCCCCGCAGGCTTAATAATTTGATATTTCCCACTGAGGTGCATCAGGCTGTATAAATACAATAAACCATCATAGTAGGGATCAAAATAGCCATCTTCATAGGGTTCGAGTTTAGCATTCCAGACTTCTTTTATAAAATCCAGACTGTTTTTATCCTTATTGACAAGTGATTCTGATGCAACAGTAGCAACCAGGCCAATAGAATGCCGTAATTTTTTATATCCCCCTGCTGGTAAAATAAATGTTGGGGGAGTACCATCCGTATTAAACTGATCACCGTAGGTTTTAATACCTTTTAAACGGAAAAAGTTTTGAATCCGTTTAGCATAATCTTCCTGCCATATTTTATCCTTTCCAAACCAAACATAATCCATAGCGATATTCATAGGAACCCTCCAGGAGTCAAACCGAAAAGCAGCCGGTGACCAACTTGTGGAAACAGGTTTTCCACTGAATTCTGTATAATCATAATTTAATCCTGTAATTGAATCGCATGCCCGATGCAGGAAGGCACGCGAACTGTCTGCACAATCTCTATAAAATTGCTCATGGCCGTCTTTAGCATAAAGGGCCCAGATTTCATAAAAAGCAGGCAGATGATAGGAAGGGTCTGTCCAATTATAAAAACTTCCTTCGGGTACAAACGATATTTGTTTATGCTCTGTATTGATCAGATTGTAAATATTCCCCGTACCATCTTTCTTCCACATGGCGTCCAAAATTCTCCTGGCTTCTTTATAATAATCAATACCTGTGTTGTTTCCCCACCGGTTTGATGCAAATAGAAGATCAGTGATAATATAAAACTCTCCATCAGAAGCTGATCCTTCTGAATTGCGTTTCATGGTTTGTGGATTAATACTCCAGGCAAAATAGGCTTCCCTTGGCCCACTCTGATGTTGAAGGTATTTTAAAGTCCATCTCCATATATGGTCAAACACCTTCTTCTTGTTCAGCTGCACGGCGATCATCATACCATAGGAAAGGCCCTCAGTTCTTGCATCATGATTTTTTACATCTGAAACATAGGCCATGGAATTCCCTACTTCAAAGTATACTTTATTGGGCCCTTCAAATACATCGTAATAAGCTTTGTTTACTTTATTATTTATATCCGATTTACTATATCCTGCTTCATAAAACAGATTTCGATAAATGCCTGAATGAAATGCAGCATTATTCGCCGGCGTATTTTGCGCTTCTGCTAAAGCGAAATTTGTAAATATAACTGTCAGTATCGCAAGCACCCTGATTAAAGCAGTTTTCGCGAAGATTATTTTCGGAGCGTCTACCCGTCTCATAATACAAATTACAAAGTTGTATTGAGAAAAGCAGGTAAATTTGAATTATGGAATACAGGAATCCTTCTTCTAAGCAAGGCTCCAGGCGTCTAGCAGACTATGAGCCTTATAAGGTTGATGTTCTGGAAAATACAAAATCCTTTGTTCTTGCTGGCATTCCTGTACTGGTTTTACTAATTATCGGCCTTCACTATATTAAAGTAGAATACTGGGAGGATGAAGTTTTCAGTGTGATTACCTGCAGGTCTCTCTACGGCCTGTTCCATATGTTTCATATGACTGAAAACAATATGTCTCTTTACAGTGTCATCCTCTATTTCTGGATGTCTATGTTCGGGGAAAGTGAGGCAGCCACGCATGCGCTTTCATTATTATTTGCTGTTGTTGCGATAATAGTTTTTTTTCAACTGGTTAGAAACTGGCTGAATAAAACCAATTCTTTTTTTGCCACCCTCCTATTGGCTGTAAGTCCTTTGTTCACTTACTACAGTGTAGAGGACAGAAGTTATTCCCTGCTGATATTATCCGTGATCGTTTCCACTTTGCTTTTTATAAAACTCCTGAAAAAACCTGGTTACCGTATAGCTATATTTTATGGGTTATCTATCGGTATAGGAACTTATATACATTATTTCGCTTTGATTCTAACTGGTGTCCATGCGCTGATGCTTACCAGTAAAACACTTACTAAAAAATATATTTCTTTATATATTCTTGCCGCCCTGGTTGGCCTGATTATAATATCTCCACTCATATTATTTCCACCACAAAGTAAGACGCAGGTATTCTGGATCGTGACGCCTGACCTGAAAGATCTCTGGTATGTTATCAGTGCTTTATTTGGTGGTGGATACATGGTCATCCTGCTTGCGCTTTGTACAATTTTAATTTTAATAAATGGTTATTGGAAACGAGGAGCCGGGCAATCTTTTTTTCCAGAGAAGATTTCCATTGTCTGGTCCTTCATGCCTGTCTTATTGATTTTTGCTTTTTCCAGAATCGTCACTCCGATTTTTGAACCACTTTATTTTTCATGGCTTACCCCTGGTATCGCGCTGCTTATTTGCCTGCTGGTCGGATATACAAGCAACAATAAAATAGCGAGATCGGTGATATGGATCTGCATGCTGGGCGTTTTCACACTCAAATCAATATCATTACTAAATACAAAAGGTGCCGGGTTCAGGGAATCCGCTGAATATCTGAATACAAATGTAAAAGATGGAGAGACCGTGTTGGTTTATCCGTATTTCTGGTATCTGGATATGAATTTTTACCTTGATAAAATCCGTACACCTAATCCTGCGGCCAGATCAATTCCGATGACCAGCGAACCTTATCAATTAGGTGGTGGCGGACTGGAACCCAAACCCGATTTCGATTTCGTACAAAAGATGGCCAAAAAAGGGAAAGTCTATTTTATTTGCACTGGCTATGGAAATGATATTTCTAAAACGGATAAAAAACAAAACAGGATTTACCTGACTGCAATTAAAGCGATACTTTCCAAGGAACTTCCTGCTCATCAGGATTTTTTATTTGGCGAAAAAAGCACATCGCCCGTGCTGATACAGGTATATGACAAACAAAATCAAGGCAAGCCATAAGGTTTAGAGCAAAGTAATGATTGTTAACCGCCAATCTGGTAAACAATGCCTTAAACTCCCCAAATGACAGAAAGTAAGCGGGAGTGGACATACAAAAATTATCAATGAGTATGAGCTTGAAGTTTCAGGCTGTCTAAAAAATAAATTGACCGTTGAAAAGCAGTTTTTCCGGCCTCAGAATCAAGATTGAACTGATATTCATGCGGTAATGGAGGTCTAAGATCTGAAGGATAAAAAAGACTGTCAACTTGCACATGTAATGCAGCTAATTTTCTCGCAAATGACAAGGAATGCTCCTGTAAAGGATCACCATTGCCTGCAGAAATAAAACAGGGTGGGAAATCT
>Ga0080027_10001139_pt1 | contig 10785 bp, 10 predicted proteins | sample OrgsoiDNA2013046_FD_70962 | JGI IMG/M metagenome (GOLD analysis project Ga0080027, IMG submission 70962) | Permafrost soil microbial communities from the Arctic, to analyse light accelerated degradation of dissolved organic matter (DOM) -... | ecosystem: Environmental > Terrestrial > Soil >...
CGGAGGATCTGGTTCCCTACCGGACGCTGCGGCGGCAATTGCCGATGGTGATGGTTTCGCATGCGGCGTATCCGCAGGTCACGCGCGATCGGACACCCGCGTCGCTCTCGAAGGTCTGGATCACGGATATTCTGCGTAAGCGGGTCGGCTACCGGAATCTGATTGTGTCGGATGATTTGGAGATGGGCGGGGTGCTGTCGGCGGCGCCGATTGGAGAAGCCGCCGTGGAGTTTGTTCGCGCGGGCGGGGATCTGTGTTTGGTCTGCCATCGCGAGGATTACGTTCTTCAAGCGCAGGAAGCGCTGAGCAAGGCGGCGGAACGGGATTCGAAGTTCGCGCGGCGGGTGGCGGACGCGGGAGGGCGCGTGCTGGCGTTTAAGAAGAAGAATGCGGCGATGGTAGTGGCGGTGAAAGCGCCCGCTGAAAGCACCGTCGCAAGGTTGACGCGTCGGCTTTGGGAGTTTGGCGAGCAGGTGCGGCTGGCACCCTTCAGCCGTGAAGCGGACAAGCGGCGGGTACGCCGATGAGCCAGAAGCCGATGATCGTGGCCGGGGTGATGAGTGGGACTTCGGCCGACGGGATCAATGTCGCGCTGGTGCGGATTACTGAAACCGGCTCGCGCGAGCCTGCTACTAAGGCTTCCGGCGGCCGCGGACGGGAGTGTCCGCGCCACACGATCAAACTCGTCGGACATGCGGAGTTTTCTTATCCGGCGCAAGTTCGCGCCGCGGTGTTGGCTGCGATGAACGCGGATCGGGCGCGGGTGGGCGATCTGGCGCGACTGAATTTTCTCTTGGGTGAGCTTTACGCGGATGCGGTGCTGGCGACCGAGCGGCAGTTTCATGGGAAAGCCGATCTCGTCGGGTGCCATGGGCAGACGGTGTACCACCAAGGCGACCCGCTGCCGTTCCTCGGAAGAAAGATTGCTGCGACCTGGCAGACGGGTGAGGGCGCCGTGGTTGCCGCGCGCGTGGGCGTGCCTGTGGTTTCAGACTTTCGTCCGGCGGATATGGCTGCGCGTGGCAAGGGTGCGCCACTGGTTCCCTATCTTGACTACCTACTCTTTCGGGACGCGAAGGTTGGGCGAATTGTTCAGAATATCGGGGGCATCGCGAACCTTACTGCGATTCCGGCTGGAGCGAGTGCTGAAAGTGTGATCGCATTCGATACGGGACCGGGGAACATGGTGATCGATGCAGTCGTGGAGAAATTGTTTGGCAACGCGTTCGACCGTGGGGGGAAGATTGCGGCGTCGGGCACGGTAATCGATTCGGTTCTCGATCCGATTCTGCGGGCGACTTTTTTTCGCGCGAAACCGCCGAAGACTGCGGGGCGCGAGGAATTTGGGCGAGAGTTTGTGCGGGAGTTTCTGAGGAGGTGCGGGCGGGAGCGCAAGCAGGACATCGTGGCGACCGCGACGGCGCTGACTGTGCGCTCGATCGCCACGGCGGTGGGGCGATTCGTGATACCAGAATCGGCTCCATCGAGGAGGGGCGCGTTTCGCGATATGATCCTGTCCGGCGGGGGCGCGAAGAATGCCACTCTAGTCAGCACGTTGGCGGAGAGTCTGACTCCGCTTGGAATCTGTCTTCGACGGTCCGACGAATTCGGTCTGCCTTCGGAGGCGAAGGAAGCGGTGGCTTTTGCTGTGCTCGCTTACGAAACGTGGCATCGGCGGCCGTCGAATATTCCTTCCGCTACTGGGGCGAAACGGCCGGCGGTGCTGGGGAAGATTTCGTATGCGTAGCGTGCTGGCGTCGGGCGTCAGCCGTCAGGCGTCAGGCAACGGCGCTAGAAGCCTTCCGCCTCACCTTCTATTCCTACTGCCTATCTGTGTCGCATTTATAATCTCGCTTCTCTCCTGCTCGGCTAAGCCCGATCCCAACACGCTGGTCATGATCATCGAGTCGAGTCCGACAAATCTGGATCCGCGGGTCGGGCAGGATGCGCAATCGGAGCGCATCGACAATCTAATTTTCGACGATTTGTTATCGCGCGGGGATGACTTGAATGTTGCTCCCGGGCTGGCCGAACGATGGGAGACTCCAGATCCGCTCACTTATGTTTTTCATCTGCATGCGGGCGCGAAATTTCATGATGGTCGGCCGCTGACTTCTCGCGACGTGAAGTGGACTCTTGATTCCCTGTTGCAGGGCAAGATTCGCAGTACAAAAGCATCGGCATATCGCTTTGTAGATCATATTGATACGACCGATGATTTAACTGTTACTTTTCACATGAAGGAAGCCGATGGGGCGCTGTTGTGGAACCTCTCCGACGGAGCGATGGGGATTGTGCCATATGGCAGCGGCGAGGAGATGACGCGGCATCCCGTCGGGTCAGGGCCGTTCAAGTTTGTCAGCGCGGAGACGGATCGCGAGGTTGTGCTCGAACGCAACGATGAGTATTGGGGCGAGAAGGCTAAAGTGCCGCGAGTTCGCTTTGCCGTAATACCGGACGCGACGACTCAGGCGCTGGAGTTGCGCAAGGGTAGCGCGGACGTTGCCGTTAACGCGTCGTATCCGCCCGATACGGTGATCACACTTGAACGCGAGCCGAACCTTGTCATCGAACGCGGCGGGGGGACGCGGCTGGCGTACCTGAGTTTTAACCTGCGCGATCCGATTCTGAAAGACGTGCGGGTGCGGCAGGCGATTGCGTATGCGCTTGATCGACAGCCGATGATCGACTACCTGTGGCGAGGGCAGGCGCGTGTGGCACGCAGCGTGTTGCCGTCGCAAAGTTGGGCGTACGAAGGGGACGTGCCTGCCTACGATCACGAGGCGACTCGGGCGAATCACCTGCTCGATGCAGCGGGATATCCGGCCGAGAATGGCGTGCGCTTTCATATCACGATGAAGACTTCGACCGACGAGAATACGCGGTTGATGGTCGCCGTGATGCAGCAACAATTGCGGGAGGTGGGGATTGCGCTCGACATCCGAAGTTTTGAGTTCGCGACGTTCTTTTCTGACGTGACGCACGGGGCGTTTCAGATGTATGGGCTGCGCTGGATTGGGGGCAACGAGGATCCGGATATTTTTTATGCGTTTCATTCATCGCGGTTTCCGCCGAACGGAACCAATCGGGCGTTCTATTCCAATGCACGGCTGGATGCGCTGATCGATCAGGCGAGGCGGGAAGTTGATTCCAAAATTCGCAAGCTGCTGTATGCCGAAGTGCAGCAGATTCTGGCGAACGACCTGCCTTACATTAATCTGTGGTATCTGGATAACGTGCTGGTGCATACGCGGCGGGTGCGGAACATCAAGCTGAATCCGGCGGGAAACTACGATTTCCTTCGCACCGCGGAACTGGCGCCGTGAACAGGATCGTTATGAAGATCGACGAGTGGATGCCAGAGTACCAGGTCAGTGCCCGCTATTCCATTTTTGTACGAGCATCGGTGGAGCAGACGTATGAGGCTCTGGCCGAGGCGAAGTTTTCCGATCTCGGGATCGTCAGAGGTTTGCTTCGCCTCCGCGGCTACCTTCCGCTCCGAAAAAAGGTTGCCGCAGTAAGCCCGCCGAAAGATCAGGCCCCGTACGGCGACTTTCTCCCGCTGGCGATGGTGGCCGAGAAGGAAGTGCTATTAGGCATCGCGGGCCGTTTCTGGCGGCCCGATGGAGGAGTCGTTCCCGGCATTACTCCAGAGGAATTCCGCAATTTTCATCGTGAAGGATATGCCAGAGCGGTCTGGAACTTTTCTCTGGCGCCAGGGCTCAGGGGCACGCAGGTGAGTACCGAAACGCGAGTGCAAACGTTAGGACGAAGTGCGACCATCAAATTCCGGGTGTACTGGCTGGTGATCGGTCCTTTTTCCGGACTCATGAGAAGGAGCATGCTGGGAGAAATCAAGCGCATCGCGGAGTTGCCGCGTTGAAACTGGCAGGGGCAACAACCTTGAACCACAGAGGGCACAGGGGAAACACAGGGGGACTAGATCCGCGTCGCCGAAGGTCGCGTGGGGCGCGTGTTACCATCGATTCTTAACCTCTGCGAAATGCGAATTCTCTTTATTGGCGACATTTTTGGGCGGCCGGGACGGAACATTGTCAAAGACCGGCTGCCGGGGATCGTGCGCGATCACGGCATCGATCTGATTGTCGCGAACGGGGAGAATTCGGCAGCGGGATTCGGCATTACGCCTGCTCTGGCCGAAGAATTGTTCGAGCTGAATATCGACGTCATTACCACCGGCAACCATGTTTGGGACAAGCGCGAGATCGTCGATTATTTTCAGATGGTTGAGGGCAATGGGCACGGGCCGGCGCGGCGGGTGCTGCGTCCGGCGAATTATCCGGCGGATATGCCTGGTCGGGGCGTGTATGAGGGACGGAAGGGAAAAATTCCTTATGCCGTCATCAACCTGCAGGGGCGGGTGTTTATGGCCTCGAATGACGATCCATTTCGCACCGTCGACGCGATTCTGAAGACGGTTGAGGCCAAGGTAATTTTTGTCGATATACACGCCGAGGCAACCTCGGAAAAAATTTCGATGGGCTGGTATCTGGATGGGCGTGTTACCGCCGTGGTCGGTACTCACACGCATGTGCCCACAGCAGATGAGCGCGTGCTGCCGAATGGCACAGCTTACGTGACCGACGTAGGCATGACCGGGCCTTACGATGGCGTGATTGGAGTGAAGAAGGAACTGGTTGTGGGCAAGTTTCTGAATGGCATGCCGGTGCGGTTTGAGCCTGCCACCGGGGACGTGCGGTTGTGCGCCGTGGTGATCGATTGCGATGACGCTACGGGCAAGGCGCGGTCGATCGAACGGCTGATGCTGTCGGAGTCGCAAAACTAAATTTCGCTGCGGATTAAATTGAAGACAATTTTGAGGACGATGCGTTCATGAGCCACAAAGTAACTTTGATTCCCGGAGACGGAATTGGGCCGGAAGTCACGCAGGCAACTGTCCGCATTCTGGAAGCGACCGGGGTGAAGTTTGACTGGGAGACGTTTGCCGTGGGCGCGGATGCCTACGAAAAGCATGGCGAATACATCCCCAAGGAGGTCATCGAGTCGATCGAGCGGACGCGAGTTGCGCTGAAAGGTCCCGTGACAACGCCGGTCGGCGGCGGCTTTTCCAGCATCAATGTGGCGCTGCGCAGGAAGTTTGAGTTGTATGCGAATTTCCGGCCGATCCGGAACCTGCCGCATATCCCGACGCGGTATCCGGATGTGGACCTGATCATCGTGCGCGAAAACACCGAGGGGCTGTATTCCGGACTGGAGCACGAAGTCGTGCCCGGGGTGGTCGAGAGCCTGAAGATCATCACCGAGAAAGCTTCAACGCGCATTGCCAAATTTACGTTCGAGTACGCCCGCAAGAATCATCGCAAGAAGGTTCATGCCATCCACAAGGCGAACATCATGAAGCTGTCGGACGGCCTGTTCCTGCGTTGCTGCCGCACTGTGGCGAAGGATTATCCCGAAGTCACCTACGGCGAGCACATTGTGGACAATACCTGCATGCAACTGGTGATGAATCCGTATCAGTACGACATGCTGGTGATGGAGAACCTGTACGGAGATATCCTCTCCGACCTGTGCGCGGCGTTTGTGGGAGGGCTGGGCTTTGTGCCCAGTGCGAACCTGGGCGACGATTGCGCCATGTTTGAAGCGGTGCACGGGTCGGCGCCGGATATTGCGGGGAAGAACCTGGCGAATCCTACTGCGCTGGTGCGGGCGGCCCTGCTGATGGTGCGGCACCTCGGCGAACATGATGCATCGACCCAGATTCGGAATGCGCTGGAGAAAGTTTATCGTCACCCCGAAAAATTGACTCGCGATATCGGTGGGAAGGCGGGGACGTCAGAATTTGCGGATTCGGTGATTGAGGAGATGCAGGCGGGGACGTAGCGATTGCTGATTGTTGATTTTTGATTGTTAATTTAACGGCCCGCGGAGGGCGTTCTTCAGTCAGAAATCAACAATCAATAATCTGCAATTACCGGCGCTTAAGCGCTTCCAACTCTTCCAGGGTGCGGGGCCAGTCCGAGCCCAACAATCTTGACAGGCTACGATCCGCAAGAACTTTTCCTCCAGTTTGGCAACGGGCGCAATAGTTTGTTTCCTTGTCGGCGTAGCGAATGCGCAAGACCTTGTCGCCGCATCGCGGGCAGGGCTCGCCGTAGCGGCCGTGGACGGCCATTTCTGGCCGGAACGCAGTGACTTTCTCGGGAAACTTCGATTGCGCTTCGAGATGAAGACGATCCATCCATAGCTGAAGCGTAGAGCGGGTCGCGACGAACAATCTTTCCCACTCGTCTGGCTTGATTTTTTGCGTGAGCGTCAGCGGAGACAGTTGGGCGGCGTGCAGGATTTCGTCAGAGTAGGCATTCCCGATACCGCTAAGAAAGCGCGGGTCGGTGAGGGCGCGCTTGAGCGTGTGATTTTCGGCGGTGAGCGCGGCGCGGAAAGATTCCAGATCGGCCGCGAACACATCGATGCCTCCGGCGTCGAAGGATTGCAGATTTTCCTCTCTGCTGACTACGTGCAATGAGGCTCGACGCTTCGAACCGGCTTCGGTCAGTACAAGTGAACCGTTAGGAAAATCAAAGGCGGCCAGATTTTGCCGGCCTCCCAACTTTGCGTTCGGCGGCTTCCACTGCAAGCGGCCGGCGATCATCAGATGCAGGACCAGCCACAAGTCACCTTCCAGGCCGAACGCGATGCGCTTGCCGATGCGTCGAAGTTCGCGAACCTTCTTTCCGTCGACGCTTGCCAGCGGAGGCTGCACGGTGCGCAGGAGAAACGAACTAGCTAGGCGAACATGCTCCAGCGGTTGATCGACTACGCGCGATTCAAGGGCGGCTATGTACGCGGCGATATCGGGTAGCTCAGGCATGAATCAACTAAGATTGCACGGCGGCGCAGGAATTTGGCAACGTCTGTGTACCCTCGCGACACACAAATCGATTTTTTACACAACTCCGCCATTGACTCGCACGCTTCATCGGAGTAAATTCGCCCGTTCTGGGGTTTCTGGGGAAATGACGCGCACAACACGGCGTGTGGGGATAGTACTCTTTCAGCTAGGTGGACCTGACACCCTGGAAGCCATCGAGCCATTTCTGTACAACCTGTTCTGCGATCCTGACATTATTGACTTCCCTTTCGCCCGCATCGGCCGCAAACCTCTGGCTAAGTTGATTTCAACGACGCGGGCGCGCAAGGTGCAACACCATTACGCGAGCATCGGTGGGTGCTCGCCGATCCGGAAGAATACTGAGCAGCAGGCGCGGGCGCTCGAAGCCGAACTGCGCAGACAGGGGATGGATGCGGTTTGTTTTGTGGCCATGCGGTACTGGCATCCATTTACGCACGAGGCGATTGAACAACTTCGAGCGGCGGAGTGTGATGAGGTCGTGTTGCTGCCGCTGTATCCGCAGCACTCGTCGACGACCACAGGGTCAAGCCTGAACGAGTGGCGGCGGCTGTTCTGCGATGATGTTTCGGTTCGCACCGTCGAAGCCTTCTATCGGAATGCTGCCTATCTGGACGCTGTAGTGGAAAAGGTGGACGAGGCGTTGGCAAGGTTTCCTGTTCCGGCGCGGCCGGAAATTGTTTTCAGCGCACATAGTTTGCCCGTCTCGGTGATCGAGAAGGGCGACCCCTATCAGCGGCAGATTGAAGAGACCGTGCAACTTTTGATGGAGCGCGGCGGATGGAGCAATTCGCACCGGCTGTGCTACCAGAGCAAGGTGGGGGCGAGCCGATGGCTGCAACCTTCCCTGCGCAGCACGGTTCAGCAGTTGGCCCAGGAGCAAGTGCGCGAAGTTTGCGTGGTGCCGGTGGCGTTCGTCTCCGATCATGTCGAGACACTCGGTGAGATCGATCACGAGGCGCGGGAGCAGGCGCAGCGGTTGGGGATTACGCAATTTGAAATGAGCGCGGGGTTGAACGATTCTCCGAAGTTTATTCAGGCGCTGGCGCAGATTGTGCAGGAAGCGCTCGGCGAGCCGGTTCGTTCGGTGAGTTCGATTTGCAGTGTGGGGAGGCAGTTGGCGGAGCCGCAGTACGCGGCGGCCGCAGGATTAGATTAGGGCCCAAGTCTAAATAGAGGAGGCAGTCTCATGGCCGAGCCGGAAGACGGCAAAGTCAGTCCGAATCCCGAGGCAGCGAAACCCGCAGCGCCAATGGCGCCAGCCGCGGCGAAGCCCGCAACTGATGCCACGAAATATGTGGGCACACCGGCAGTGGGAACTTCGAAGGCAGCCGCATCAGCGGGCGTGGCGGGGACTGCTCCCTCGACCGAGATCGACCGGCGGCGGCGGCGATTCGTATGGACGATGGTGACTGGCTTTCTGGCGGCATGGTCCCTGGCATTTTTCCGTTTCTTTCTGCCGCGCACTTTGTTTGAGCCCAACTCCGTTTTCAAGATTGGCTATCCGTCGGAGTTCGCGCTCGGCGTCGATACAAAATTCCAGCAGAAGTTTCGCATCTGGGTGGACCGCACTCCTGACCGCGTATTCGTGATCTACGCGCGTTGCACTCACCTGGGTTGCACTCCGGATTGGAAGCCCAGCGAAAATAAATTCAAGTGTCCTTGCCACGGCAGCGGGTACGACAGCGAAGGGATCAACTTCGAAGGGCCGGCGCCGCGGCCGATGGATCGGGCGCATATTGAATTGGCGCCTGATGGGCAGATTCTGGTGGATACGTCGAAGCTGTACTCGTGGCCCAAGGGACAGCCCAGCAAATTTAACGATCTGGGAGCGTTTTTGACGGGAGTGTGAGCATTGAGTCAATGACTCATTGAATCATTGAGTCAATTTTATTTTTAGGAATCTTATGGCTGACGAAAACAAACCGAACGGCGGCAACGGGAACGGGAAGGTCGGGCTGGTGGAGCGGGTTACGACCGGCGTGAAAGACGATATTCAGGCGCTTAAGACTGACATCCCGACTAAGGCGAAGGAACAGATCGAGGGGTTGAAGGATCCGACCAAGACGCAAGTCTACACGTCGATCTTCCGCCACAAGCATGACGACACGCCGCGAAACCGGGCGCTGGGCGTGCTTTCGAACGTGTTCCTGCACCTGCATCCGGCGAAGATCAATCGTGATGCGGTGCGCTATAGCTACACCTGGGGCATGGGCGGGATCACGTTTTATCTGTTCATCATCCTCACCTACACCGGCGTGCTGCTGATGTTTTATTACCACCCGAGCAAGGTGCAGGCGTTTCGCGACGTGCTGTATCTGGAGCATGACGTTCCGTTCGGGAAGATATTGCGCAATATGCATCGCTGGGCCGCTCACCTGATGGTGATCGGCGTGTGGCTGCACATGTTTCGCGTATTTCTGACCGGATCGTATAAAAAGCCGCGCGAGTTCAACTGGAATATTGGCGTGCTGCTGCTGGTGTTTACGCTGCTGCTTTCGTTCACGGGATATTTGTTGCCGGACGATCAGCTTGGGTTCTGGGCTGTGACTGTCGGTACGAACATGGCGCGCGCTACGCCGCTCTTGGGGCATGAAGGGCCATTCGGATCGATGCTGGGCATGACGCCTTACAACGATGTGCGATTTGGACTGCTTGGCGGATCGATTGTCGATGCCAACGCGTTGCTGAGGTCTTACATCTGGCACTGCATCGGGATTCCAATTGTGGCGTCAATCTTGATGATTGTGCACTTCTGGCGCGTGAGGAAAGACGGCGGGATTTCAGGCCCGGCGCCGGTAATGCTGGAGGCGGAGGGGGATAAGCCGCGCAGAGGGCCGAAGGCGGCGGGAGAGTAACTGCCGGCAGGAACAGCAGGAATGACAGGCATTGTGGTTGATTGACACGGGAACTCTTATGGATTGGCGACAAATTTGGGAGATTTGTTCGGCGCCCGACAATGTGCCGATCGTGGGCTTGATTCCGCTGCTTGGTTTTTACATTTACCTGGCGGTGAAGCAGGCGCGGGCCAACGATCAGTTGATCGAACAGCTCGAGGCCGATCCGGCGATGGCCAAGACTCATCATCGCAAGACCTGGCCGTTCAAGCCAGGCTGGGCGAAGGAAGTGCACGTCTGGCCGTTCCTGCTGCGTATTGAATTCCTCGCCGCGATTATTGTCACCATCATTTTGATGGTCTGGTCAATCACACTGAATGCTCCGCTCGAAGAGCCGGCCAATCCCAACCTCACGATGAATCCTGCCAAAGCGCCGTGGTATTTCCTGGGACTGCAGGAGATGCTCGTTTATTTCGATCCGTGGATCGCTGGCGTGGTAATGCCGACCATGATCATCATCGGGCTCATGGTGATCCCTTACATCGACACCAATCCGCTGGGCAGCGGCTACTACACCTGGAAGCAGCGCAAGTTTTCGATTTCGACGTTCATGTTCGGCTTCGTGATTCTGTGGGTCGCGATGATCATTATTGGGACGTTCATCCGCGGGCCCGGCTGGCAGTGGTTCTGGCCGGGGCAGACGTGGGACCACAACCGGCTGATCTACGAAGTGAACCGCGATCTGCCGGATCTGTTCGGGATCACTTCGAACATGGCGAAGATAGTGTTTGGCGCGATTGTGGTCGGCGGATTTTATGTGGTCGGCGGCGGGGCGGTGTATTCGCTGTTCCGCAGAAAAATGCAGAAGGATTTTCAGCGCATGAGCCTGTTGCAGTTTTCGCTGATGGCGTTTCTGTGGCTGACCATGATTGCGCTGCCTTTGAAGATGGCGCTGCGGCTGGTTTGGCACATCAAGTATGTGTGGATTACACCGTGGTTCAACGTTTAGTTTTGTCATGCTGAGCGGAGCCTGAATCCTGCGAAGCGGGATTCAGG
>Ga0080027_10001140_pt1 | contig 10775 bp, 8 predicted proteins | sample OrgsoiDNA2013046_FD_70962 | JGI IMG/M metagenome (GOLD analysis project Ga0080027, IMG submission 70962) | Permafrost soil microbial communities from the Arctic, to analyse light accelerated degradation of dissolved organic matter (DOM) -... | ecosystem: Environmental > Terrestrial > Soil >...
GGACGCCGCCGAAGCGGCGCAGGTCCAGGTACCACCAGTAGGATTCTTCGCGCATGCCGTGGGCGGCCATAGCGCGGATCTTTTCCAGTAGCACATCGTGGCGCTCCTCGCGCTGGCTGCCGCCGATGATCTCGCCGATGCGCGGCACCAGTACGTCCATGGCCGCGACGGTCTTGCCGTCGTCATTGCTGCGCATGTAGAAGGCCTTGATCCCAAGCGGATAGCCGGTTACGATCACAGGCTTCTTGAACAACTCCTCAGTGAGGTAGCGCTCATGCTCGCTCTGCATGTCGACACCCCAATGGACCGGGAATTCCCAGTTCCGGCCGGCCTTCTCCAGCAGCGCGATGGCTTCGGTGTAAGTGATGCGCTCGAAGCTGGAACTCAGCAGACGGTCGAGTGTCTGGCGCAATTCCGGGTCGTACCACTTGGCCAGAAAATCCAGGTCCGGACCGCAGGCTGCGATGACCTGCTCCACCTGGCTCTTGAGGAATGCCTCGGCCAGGTCCTGGTTGTCATTGAGGTCGCAGAAGGCCATCTCGGGCTCAATCATATAAAACTCGGCCAGATGGCGCGGCGTGTTGGAGTTCTCGGCCCGGAAAGTGGGACCGAACGTGTAGACGTTGGCGAAAGCGTGGGCGAAGATCTCGGCTTCCAGTTGGCCGCTGACGGTGAGGTAGGCGCGGCGCTTGAAAAAGTCGTGCTCGAAATCCACCGGCTTGCCGCTCTTGCCCAAGCCGTCCAAATCGAGCGTGGTCACCTGGAACATGGAGCCCGCGCCTTCGGCATCCGAGGTGGAGATCACCGGCGTATGCACGTAGAGAAAGCCGCGGTCCTGAAAAAATTTGTGAATGGCACAGGCCAGGGCGTTGCGCACACGGAAGACCGCGCCGAACGTGTTCGACCGCGCGCGCAAGTGGCCGATCTCGCGCAGGGTTTCGAGCGTGTGCTTCTTTTTCTGCAGCGGGTATTCCGCGGGATTGGCGGCGCCGTGGACCGTCAGTGAGCGGGCCTTCAATTCCACCGCCTGTCCCTTGCCCGGCGACGCCACCAGTTCGCCCTCCACGCTCAGGCAGGCGCCGGTGGTGATGCTGGCCACCACCTCGTCCGGAACCACGCCGGCATCGAGCACCACCTGCAGATCCACCGGCGACGAACCGTCGTTGAGCTGAATGAAGTGGACGTTCTTGCCGTCGCGCCGGGTCTTGACCCAACCCTGCGCCAGCACCGTCTCACCGGGGGCGCGCTTCAACAAGCCGCGAATGTAACTGTCTGGTTGAATCATATGGGTGGTTGAATCATTGGTCAGGCTGAATCATTGGGGTTCGGATTGCTGCCGTTCCAAGCCCGCGAAGGCCTGCTCGACGGCATCGAGCGGATTGGCGATCTCGGGCTTCTCCTTCAATTCCAGAAGCAGCGGGTAGTTGGCCTCGCGGCTGCGCAGGAGTTGCATGCCCTCCTGCCAATCGACGGTGCCGCCTTCGGACACGAACGGGATCAGGTGGCTATCGGTCTTGCCGTCGTTATCGTGGACGTGGGTAGAGCGAATCTTGTCCTTCAACAGGTTGAACGCCGCCGCCACGCCTTCGCCCATGTGGGCATGGCCGGTGTCGAAGACGTAATTCAGTCCGATGTGCGTGAGCTCCTCAAACAGCAGCAGACGCTCCGCGCTCGAAAGCTGGTTGGGAATGTTTTCCAGCAGAATCTCCACGCCGCGCTGGCTCGCGAACAGCTTCAACTGTTCGAGGGCGGCGAACGCGGCATCGACCTTGCGCATGTCGAACTCCTCGCCGCCGACGCCTATGTGCTGGATGAGGTAGCGGAACGGAACCACCTCGGCGATCTCCAGCGCGCGCTTGATTTCCTCCACCATTTCCAAACGCCGCCCCTTCACCGTCGCGGTGATGGTGATGACCGCTTGCGGGCCGGAGCGGCCCCAGATTTCGTCGTTGTACATGGGGGAGTGCAGCGCGTGGAGCTTGATTTCCGAATCGCGAAACCAGTAGCCCAGTTCGGCGATCTGCGCCTTGTCGCGGTAGTCCAGATGCTGGCGTGCGCAAAAGATCTCCACGGCGGGGATCCCGGCCTGTTCTATTTTGCTGAGCATCGCGACGGTCAGGCGATGATTGACGAAGAGGTGCGTGGAGAGTGCGTGGTTCATCGTGAGGTTAGTGTCCTTCGGCGGTGCCTTCGGTGCGGGGATCGGGCGCGCCTTCCAGCCAGCCGTTGCCGAACGCGATGGCGGCGGCCTCGCCCTGCGAGATCGGGCGCCCATCGAGCCCCAGGCGCTTCACGGTGTAACCGCGCTTTTCGAGAAGCGCCACCGTGTCCGGCGAGTAGCCGGGTTCCACGCGCAGTTCGTCGGGCATCCACTGGTGATGGAAGCGCGGCCAGTCCACGGCGTCCTGCACGTTCATGTGGAAATCGAGCACGTTGACGATCACTTCCAGCACCGTATTGATGATGGTGGGTCCGCCCGGCGAACCCACCGCCAGAACCGGTTGGCCGTCCTTCAGCACGATGGTCGGGGTCATGGAAGAGAGCGGCGTCTTGCCGGGCTCGATGGCGTTGGCCTTGCCCTGCACCAGTCCGTACATGTTGGCCTCGCCGGGCTTGGGCGCGAAATCGTCCATCTCGTTGTTCAGCAGGAAACCGAGGCCGGTGGCCGTTACCTTGCTGCCGAAACCGCCATTCAGCGTGTACGTGACGGCGGCGATGTTGCCTTGGACATCCGCAATCGTATAGTGGGTGGTCTCCGCCGGTTCGCGACCGTCAAAAACCGCGGCTTTGATCTGGCTGCTGGGGGTGGCGCGCTCCGGATCGATGGAGGCCCGCCGCCTGGCAATGTATTTGGGGTCGAGCAGCGAGGTAAGCGGGACCTTGACGAAGTCGGCATCTCCCAGGTGCTCGGAGCGGTCGGCGAAGTAGCGCCGCATGGCTTCGGTCATGTAGTGGACCACCGTGGCAGACCCGGCGCCGGCTTTTTCGTAGCCGGTGCCGTCCAAGATCCCCAGCATTTGGAGGAGGCCCACGCCGCCCGAACTGGGGGAGGGCGCCGTCACGATGTCGTAGCCGTGGTAGCTGCCGTTGAGCGGCAGGCGCTCTTTCACGGTGTAGGCCTTGAGGTCGGCTTCGGTGATGAGACCGCCATGGGCCGCCATGTCTTTGGCCAGCAGGCGGGCGGTCTCGCCTTCGTAGAAATCCTTGGCGCCGATCCTTTCAATGCGCTCCAGTGTGCGCGCCAGTTCGGGCTGGACGAATGTCTCGCCGGCTTCGTAGAACCTGCCATCCTTCTGGAAGATTCGCGTGGATTCGGGGAACCGGCTCAGCCCTTTGGCGTTGCGCCACGATTGCGAAAGCGCGTAGGAGACCGGGAAGCCTTGGGCCGCCAAGTCCACCGCCGGGCGCACCAGCTTGGCCCACGACTGGCTGCCGTACTTTTGCCAGGCGTACTCCAGGCCGCGCACGGTGCCGGGGATGCCGGAGGCGCGGTAGCCCGTGGTGCTGTCTTCGGTGACCTTGCCGGACGCATCCAGATACATGTTGCGCGATGCGGCCAGCGGCGCGCGTTCGCGGAAGTCGATGAAGGTGGTGCGTCCATCGGCAAGGCGCAGCAGCATGAATCCGCCGCCGCCGATATTGCCGGCCGAAGGGTGCGTGACCGCCAGGGCGAGCCCGACCGCGACTGCTGCATCAATGGCGTTGCCGCCGGATTCCAGAATCTTCAGCCCGGCCTGCGTGGCGTGACGTTCCCGGGTGACCACCATGCCGTGGCGCGCGCGCACCGGCTGCGCGGCCCATGCCGGGATGGCGGCCGCGATCAGCAGTACAGCTACGATGCAGCGCATACCCTCGATTCTAGCGTAGGGTGGGCGTCCTCGCCTGCCCGCGATCGAGCCAGCCGGGCGGCGGACGGACGGTGGTTGAGCGCGAGGCGGCAATGGTCATGCAAGCGCTCCAATGCGGCTCGTCCCAACCGCCTTTCGCATTCTTGACGAAAACACGCCAAGTCCAAAGCCCGCAGAGACTGCCGCAGTACGCGGACGTGTAAACCGACGCCACGGTTCGCTTGCGATCGAAATAAACATTCCCGAGAGTAATCAGATCGACTGCCCCAGGGAACAGCTCTACTTCGTCGCCTATCCGAACCCGCCCGTTCCGCGAAGCGGTGAACTGGCGCGCTTGAGCCCCGGTAATGAGATCGTACGGCTTTGGGATGGTGAAGGCGCGCTCCAGCCGGAACCGTTCCTCGTGATGCTCGGAGCGATCTGCCAGAACCTCGGTGAAGGCGGCACGGTAGTCTTCGGGAACCACCACGCACGACCCGGGATCCGTCTCCCTTGCTCCCGACATTGCTCCCGACAATTCCTCGATAACGTACTTCTTGTTGTCATCCGGGTGACTCAGGCTCGGGTGCGCAAGGACGGCCGAGTAGACGGCGTACGTGTCCGCGCGGCGGTCGGCGGGGACAGGCGGTACGACCTTCGCCGGCTCCTGACCGAACGCCAACCATCGCATCCCGACTAACAACAGTGTGAGGCGCACGGCAGAGTTACTCCTCTTATCTATTATATTAGGCTACCGCCGCCTTCCGAAGCTCCGGCCGGGGCTCCGGCTTGGCGGGTGGAAGCTGGGCGCGGACCTGGAGGGCGGTGGGCGAAAACCGCGATCGGGTTCGGACGGGCGGTTGCTGCCCTTGCCGAACTTTTGTCCGCTGTGGTCGGCGTTCGGGTCCCTCATCGACGGCGAGGCGTACTTGGAATCCTTGTAGCCGCCCGGCTTGCTGGCGTACTGCGAGTCTTTGAAACCGCCGCTCTTGGCGTAGCTGCTGCCTTCGTAAGTCTTCTGCGTGGCGGTGCCCTGCGTGCCGTATTTGGGCGCCTGGCCGGCGGCTTCATCGCGGCCGTAATAGGTCTGGCCGCGCAGCTGGTACGTGCGGTAGCCTTCCCACTCATAGCGGTCGTAGGGACGATAGCTGTGGTTGAAAAGCAGATCGCGCATGAGCGCGTACTGGCCGTAGAAGACCCAGAAACTCTGCCCGCCGCCACGCTCCTCCCAGTGGCCGTACTGGTTAGATTGACCGGGCGGCGCCATGTAGGCGAATCCGGCCGGTTGGGCCACGCGCTCCGCTTCGACATCGTACTTGCCGGCGGGCTTGTGCTCGATGGCCATGCCGAGGTTGTTGCGGTTGGCGTCGAACTGGCCCTTGGAGACGTCCACCCACTTCTCGTCCGAGGTGGTGACGCCGCCGCTTGTGGCAGCGCTGGTCAGGTGGATGCGCACGGTGCGGATCTTCTCGCGCGGGCCGCGAGCTTCCAGGTCCACCAGCACTTTGTCCCACGAGTCGTAGAGCTGGGCGCTGAGCGTCTTCAGCTCTTCGGCTTTTTGGGGCAGTTCGGCCGCGCCGGTCTTGAGCGAATCGGTGGCGGCGACGAAGGCGCCGATATTCAAATGGGCGAAATCGCCAGCCGCGGCCATCCGGCGCGCGTCGGTGGTGGATTGCCAGAGCTGATCGCTGTTGCCTACGATGGCGCGGTCGGCGGCCAGTCGCGTTTCCAGATCGGTCTTCTTTTCGGGCCAATCGGTTTCGGCCTTCTGGATCGCCGTGGCGAGAGCCGCCAGATCGTAGGCGTGGATGGCGCGATAGTCGCGCTCCATCTGCTGCGCGTCCTGCGGCAGGTGCTGTTTGAGATCGATCCAGTGGGCGGCGTCCTTCTGAACGGCGGAGGCGTCGGATAGCCCGGCCGTGCGCAGGCGGTGCTCGTCGGCGAGGATCGATTCCACCTGCGTCCGGTCGTTGCGGCTGTTCTTCTTCTCCAGCCGGTCGAGCTCATCCTGTTTACGGGCCGCCAGTCGGAGCGCGTCCGACGCCCGGGAGAATCGGTCGGCATACTGCTGGCTTGCAGGGATCGATTGAAACAAGGCGGACTCCGACTGGAGATCGCCATCGACTTCGTACCGGGCGGCGCTCAATTGCTTTTGCGCCGCCGCCAGTGCCGTCCGCTCCGTGCCGATCTGCGCGCGGAGGTCGCGGGGGAGGCCGTCCAGGCCCGCGAATATGACGACGATAATGCCAACCGTTAACATGACTGCGAGCAATCGCAGTGTCGGTTTACTCATGGAATAGTCCTCTAAGAACCGCAGGCCAGTAGGCCTACGCTGTTACTTGCGATACACGGTGACGTCTGCCGGGGGAACGGCGCGGTACAGCGTGACGGTGAAGGGCTCGGCCTCCGCCTTGCGAAGCGCCAGCAGTTGCCCGCCCGCTGCGTCGCGGAATTCCCAGTAGTACGACCCCGACGGCTGCGGCTGGTTCTCCCGCCAGGCCTGCACTTCGCGGCTCATACGGTACGCCCAGGTGAGGTTGTCGAAGTCGAACGAATCGGCGGTGTTCTGGCGTTCGTCCATCTGGGCCAGGTCGTCCTCGGAGACGCCCAGGTCTTCCAGCGTGAGCTTGCGGGCGTCGGCGTGGACGAAGACTTCCACGTCTTCATCGCCGCCCACGCGAACGGTTACGCGCCGCTCCAGGTAGGGTCCGCTCAACTCGAGCCAACTGTGGGAGCCGGCTTCGAACCGGATCCCGCGATCGGGGGTGAAGTCGAGGTCGGTCATTTTGTCGCCCGCGCCGGAGATGGAAAGGACATCTCCGGGACGGGCGTCGGTGACTTTCAGATTGGCCAGGTCTTCCGCGGGGCCGGTGCGGGCCGGCGGTGGTGGAGTCTTTTTGAATAGTTGCATCAGCACTATCACCAGAAGTGCGCCCAGAATGACAATCAGAATGAGAGTGATCATATGTTCATCCGGGACGGGCTCGGCTGCCCGTTACGCCTTAGCCCGATCTCCGGCCGGCGAGCCGGTGGAAATTGCAGAGCTGCCCGCACCCAGTTCCTTGGGGTAGATGGGGGGCGGCGGCGGGGAACCCTTTTGCCGCTCAGCCTTGAGGGCCGCCAGGTCGGCATCCACCGAGTGGCCGCCGAGTTGGGCGAATTGCGCTTCCAGGTCGTCATCCTTGCCCACGGAAGCAAGCTGGTCGAACGCCTTGGCGGTGGCTTCCTCCCTGGACACGGTCTGCTCGAAGCGGTTCAGCGTGGCGAAGGCGTTGTCGGCATTGCCGACGCCGGCCATGGCTTCGGAAACCTTGCGCTGGGCGACGGCGGCATTCTTGCGCGCCACCAGAGTGTTGGCCGTGCGCTCGCCATCGTCGATCTTGCGCTTGAGTTCGCCCACCTGCGATTTGAGCTTCTCGGTGGTGGCCTGGGCGGCATCGACCGCCGTCTTCATGGAGTTGACCTGCTGGTCGCACTCGGCCTTCTTGGCGAGGGCTTTCTTCGCCAGATCCTCGTTGCCGGCATCCAGCGCCTGGCCGGCCCGGGTCTTCCAGTCCTGGGATTGCCGCACATACTTCTGGTACTCGGCATCCAGGCTGTTGTAGTTGCTCATAGCCATGGCCGAAGCGCGAACCACGTTGTTGAGTTCGGTCTTCATGTCGGCCACGGTCTGGCGGACCGTCGCTTCAAAGGTGGCGTCCTCCAGGGTGTCCACGCCGGCGTTTGCCTGGCCGCGCGCCACGCGGCCTACACGGCCGAAAATATCGGAAAGAAATGGCATAAAATCGTCTCCTCTTCTCCTTAAATTACGCTGCCAGGCCGCTCAACAAACCGCGGGCCGTCAGTACATCCACCAGCAGGAAATGCACGCAGGACAGGATATCGTCTTCGTCATCCGGCCCCATGTCCTGCAGTTTGCAGAAATTGTTCAACGTGACGGCGATCTGGCCATCGCCGGCCGTGTAGAGTTGAAAATGCGAAGTCGAGATGCCGTTGTCGGCGGCCAGCATCTTGGCCATTACTTCGAAGGTAATGGCGGATTCCGGCGCCACCGTGCATGGGAGCGAGAGAAACAGGATATCGCCCTGCAGGACGGCCTGCAGGCTGACCCCGCTCTTGACTTCGCGAATCTTGAGAGTGTCGGGCCCCGGCTCGGAGACTTCATACCCCTTCTCGGCCAGCAGCGCATGAATGTGCCCCAGTTCCGGGCTGGTTGTAGCGGTCATAGGTGTTAGGCTTTGACTCCTTTATGATTACGATCAGCGCCGCGCCACGGTTCCATGCCGGCAGGTGCGGCGCTCGATGCGCCCATCCCCTATTGTACAGGCGCGGCTCCGGTTCCGGACCGAAAGATCCGGTTCGGGGGTGACGGCCGGCGTTTGAAGGTCGCGTGTTTTTGTATATCGCAATATGCAATAACTATATTGCAATTTGTGATTGTCTGTCAAGAGGAGAATTCGCCCTGTTTGGAATAGATTGCGGGCCGTGGCCCGCGCATCGGCGGGCAGCGCGTGGGCGGCAGCGCGTCCATCGACATCAAAACTTCAGCTTATCCTGATCCCCAACCTTTTCCTTGGCGGCTTTCTTGAACGATGAAGAATCGACCAGCGGTATGTTCGGCTGCTTTCCTTCGAACAACTCGCGAATGGTGAGGATCTGAATTTTCGGGTACTTGCCATACAGCGTTTCGTAGTATCCCGTCTTCACCGCTTCCGTACGCATCGGCCCAGTCGAGTCGGCCAGCGTGATGAAGATGCCGATTTTAGCCTTCTCGCGGTCAACAACGTGCGCGAGATCCCGCATGGCGACATTCACGTTCTCCCCGCCTTTCACCGAGACGATTGCCTTCTCCGTGGTCCTGCCTTCCGGCTTGAAGTAGATGAGCCCGTCGATGCCTGAATCGGCGCCCTTCTTCTTGCCGGCGAACGGGATCGCATTCACTAGCGACACCGCCCACCACTGGAACTGGTATTTGTCACGGGATGCAAGATCGCGGGCGCCCTCTACGTCCTTCGGTGTCCCGTGGACTTCGAATTTGATTCCGGGAAAGGCGTCCTTCAGGCGCTTCTCGATGAGGGAGATTGCCAGATGCGTGATGTCGATGCCCATCCAATCGCGCTTGAGCTTTTGCGCTGCGTGGATGGTGGTTCCGCAACCGCAGAACGGGTCGAGGACCACCTCGCCCTCGTTTGAACTTGCGGTTATTATTCGCTCAAGAAGCGCCAGCGGTTTCTGAGTGGGATAGCCTAACCGCTCCGGCGAACTGGCGTGTATCGGTGGAAGATCGTCCCAAACGTCTGTGATTGGAACGCCAGGACTCTCGTCCAGATAGATTTTTCGCCGGAGTCGTGCCTCTTCCTTTGCCGGGAAAAAGAGCCTTCCCTCCTGGTCGAGCTTTTTCATAAGGTCCAACGATACAGCCCACCCATTCGGATGTGGTTTGTACAACCTGCCATTTGAGGCAAGGTAGTCATATCGGAGATTTGGGCGTGGGTTTGGACTTCTGAGGTCTACCCTTCGAAAACGTCTGCCGTCCGGGTCGAGATGCACAAAGTGTTCAGCCACGTATTCGCGGCTGTATGGCATATAGAGCTGATTGCGTATAGTCGTATCTGATTTTCCGTAGTACAGGATTGCGTCATGAATAGCGGCGAACTTCCGAGTGGCGTCCTCGTGGGCACTGGTACGCTTCCAGATAATCTCATTGATGTGGCGTTCCACGCCAAAAATTGCATCCATTAAGATTTTGAGATAGTGGCTTGCCGTGGAATCGCAGTGCAGGTACAGGCTCCCCGTGGGCTTCAAGACCCGATGCAGTTCCAACAGCCGAACCGCCATCATTGCCAGGTACGCCATCATGTCGCTCTCTTTCAGAAAAGCCCGCATCGACCGGAGCATTTCGGCCGCGTTGGAGCTCTGCCCAGTCATCACGCCATCGAAGGCCAACTCCGCTTCGTCTCCCCAGTGCCATGTATCCTCGAAGGCCTCAATCTGCGCGCGGGACCGCTCACCGGAGGTTCCGCGAAACAATACGTTGTACGTCGCCTGGCTGTTGAACGGCGGATCGAGGTAGATGAGGTCCGCGCTCTCATCGTCGATAGTGCCCCGCAGAACAGTGAGGTTGTCGCCGTAGTAGAGCTTATTCATGAATCTGCCAGCGTAGCAAACCTGGCCCTAAAGCGCCTGGAGGCTTGGGTACTGCGGGGTGGCGCAAGTGCTCGCCACGCGCAGCCGCCTCGCTACTTCCCGCTCCAGCACGCCGCGCGCTTACCCAGAAACGCCCCAATGCCTTCCTGGGCGTCGGCGGCCAGCGCGTTCATCGACATCACTTCCTTGGCGTAGGCGTAAGCCTTCTGCTGGTCGAGATCGATCTGGGTGTAGAATGCCTGCTTGCCGATGGCCACCACCAGCGTACTGGCTTCGGCCACTTTCGCGGCCAGTTGCCGCGTCGCCGCCGGCAGTTCGGCCGCCGGGACAGCCTGGTTGATCAGGCCCCATTCGGCGGCGGTGCGAGCCGGCACAATCTCGCCGGTGAGCAACATCCGCAGCGCGCGCTTGCGGCCGATGGCGCGGGTCAGGGCGACCATCGGGGTGGTGCAGAAGAGGCCGATCTTGACGCCGGGTGTCGCGAACGATGCGTCCTCGGAGGCGATCGCCAGGTCGCAGGCCGCCACCAACTGGCACCCCGCCGCGGTGGCGACGCCCTGCACTTCGGCGATCACCGGCTGCGGAATGGTCTGGATCTTTAGCATGAGCTCGCAGCACACGTCGAAGATGCGGCGGTACTCGTTGATGTCGCGGCCGGTCATCTCCGAGAGGTCGTGACCGGAGCAGAAGACTTTTCCCGCTGCCGCCAGGATCACGGCACGCGTCTCGCGGTAGGGGTGCCCGTGGGAGTGCCCGTGCCCGTCAACGCCGCGGCCGATATCGTCCAGGCAGGCGGTCAAC
>Ga0080027_10001143_pt1 | contig 10764 bp, 11 predicted proteins | sample OrgsoiDNA2013046_FD_70962 | JGI IMG/M metagenome (GOLD analysis project Ga0080027, IMG submission 70962) | Permafrost soil microbial communities from the Arctic, to analyse light accelerated degradation of dissolved organic matter (DOM) -... | ecosystem: Environmental > Terrestrial > Soil >...
CGTTCCCCAACCCGTGAACCAAACAAAAAAGCGACGTCCGGAGTCCCCGAACGTCGCTTTTTCCTGCTTGTTGCTGGCCGTTTCGTAACAGACTGCAGCAGCGGGCCTTTTCTCGTTGGGCAATATCTTGTGGAGTTACTTTTTGTGAAGATCGTTTTTACGAAGATCAGTGAGCCGGTGCTGGAGTTGCCGCCGGAGCGGTTTGCGGCGGAGGATTGAAGTTGACCTTGGGTGCGGTTCGCGCACCGTCGTCGGCCTTGAAGTAGGCGTCGTTCCTAGCAAAGCCCGACATGCCCGCGATTACACTATTCGGGAATAGCTGAATGTAGGTGTTGTAGTCCTGCACGGTCTCGTTGTAGCTGCGGCGCTCCTGGGCAATGCGGTTTTCCGTACCAGCGAGTTCATCCTGTAAGCGCAGGAAGTTTTCGTTGGACTTCAGCTGCGGATAGTTCTCAGTGATCACCAGCAACCGGCTCAGCGCGGAGTCCAGCGAACCGTTCGCAGCGATCTTATCGGCGGGGGTTCGGGCGCCGATCAGGGCGGAGCGTGCTTTGGCGATCTCGGTAAAGATGGTGGTCTCCTGCGCCGCGTAGCCTTTCACGGTCTCGACAAGGTTAGGAATCAGGTCCGACCGGCGTTGCAGGGCAATGTCCACCGAAGACCAGGCGGAGTTGACCGTTTCTCGTTTGGTCACCATCTGATTGCGTATGCCGACGAACCAGCTGCCGACAAGCAGCGCTACGATAAGAAGAATTACGACGACGATCAGTGTTTTACCCATTGCTGTTTCACCTCGAAGTGATATCGAACGATTCTACTTCCTGCATCCGAATATTTATTTCCGCTGCCATTCTCTCTTGGGCAGCCACTGGTCCAACTGTTGGCAAATGTTCTCCAAAGTTTCCAGGTAATGACCAAAGAGCGAGCCCACTCTTCCCCGCGCAGTGGCGGATGCGCGCAGTTCCAGTACCGACTGCAAAGCGTGCACGTTGACGCCGAGGTACTTGTGCACCTGCTGCAACAGGTCGCGACGGTCCGCAGCGGCTTCGTGCTGCATGGCGATGAGGGTGTGGCGGAGCAGCGTAACCGTGCTTGAAAAGGACTTTGCCAGCACGGCACGAAGCGTGTCTTCGTCTGCCGGCGCGTGCAGGTAGTGCTGGCGGAGCTTCTGAATCAGGGTGCGCAGTTCGTGCTCCACCTGCACGCGATGAAGATTCATCGGCACCTCGATGCCAGAGATGATCTCGGCGCCGTAGAGCACGCGATGCGCTCTCTGCATGTCGATCATCTCGACGGCGAAGACATCCGCGGAGCGGCGCAGTTCGTCGGCGGTGAAGATGAGGGGAGAGCGCTGTTTCTGGGCCTGCGACCACCAGTTCACGACGCTGGACATTTTCTCCAGCTCCAGCAGTGCGGTGGAACGCACGATGCACAGCAGGTTCAGATCGGAATAAGGAGCCTGGGCATCGCCGCGTACGGTGGAACCGTAGAGGACCACCGACTCCAGGTTGTCGCCGGCGGCATTCCTGGCCAGCGTTACGAATTGTTGAGTAAGTTCTTCTTTAGACATAGACACGCTCTCTACCAGCTTCCCGAGGCTCCGCCACCACCACTGTCTCCGCCGCCAAAACCACCGAAACCTCCGCCACCACCGCCGCCGCCGAATCCGCCGAATCCACCACCAAAGCCTCCGGAGCTGCCACCGAATCCGCCGCGTCCGCCGCGGTCGGACATGGAGTTCGCCAGCAGAGCAAGCCACCAGAGGCCGCCCACGCCTCCGCCAGGGCCGCCTCGCCCGCCCGCGGCTCTCGCTAGAATAAAGACGACAACGACGACAAAAAAGATCAGCTTGAGGATCCCGATCCCCACCGGAGCGGCGCCCCGGTTCTCGCGTTTAGGCAATCCGGTCAGCGTGACGCCACGATCCGCGGCAATGAGTTGGGCCGCTTGACCGACTGCCTGTTGGATTGCGCCGCTCGCGTCGCCCTGCCGGAGCAGCGGTACCATGCTGCGGCCGATATCACCGGCGCGGGCATCGACAATTACGGGCTCGAGACCGCGGCCGACTTCGATGCGGTACTGGTGTTCAGAAGGCGAGAGGAGAATCAACAGACCGCGTTTGTCTTTCTTGTCCCCGACTCCGATGGCCTTGAACAGATCGTGGGCATAGTTTTCGATGGGCTGATCGTCCAGGGACTTCACCGTCACGACGGCGATTTGCGCGCCTGTTTTTTGATCGACCTCGGTGCACAGGGCTTCCATGCGCGCCTTGGTTTCTTCGTCGATTGCGCCCGCGAGATCGGTTACGTAGCTCTCGGGATGGATGTCGGCAATTTTTTCCGCGCGCAACGGGGCTGCGAGGGACAGGGAGAACGCAGCCAGAAATAAACAAATCCGTGCAGATGTGCGGCGCAGCAGAAACAAATTGACTCCGGTGGCAGGCAAGCCCTTTATACGCGGCTTGCGACGCATCTGTAAAGCCAATGGGCGGTCCAAAGGCCGGCGTCTCGCCTGATAGAATTACAAAACACGATGAGTTCCCGGGGTCTCACCCTCCGCGCTGCCGTCCGGCTGGCCGGGCAGTGTTTCATTCTCGCTATTCTGAGTGTTGCCGCGCTCGGTGGCTCGAAGCCCATTCGCCTTAAAGTGGAAGTGCGGCCGGCGCATCCGATCAATGGAGCTGCGTGCCTTTTCACCGTCACCTCCACCGCGAAACTCACAGAGCTGCGCGGAAAATGGCTGGATCATGATGTCGAGTTTGAGACTTTGGATAAGGGACGCACGTGGATTACGATCGCGGGAACGGGATTCTCCACGACCAAGGGTCAATATCCGTTAGTGCTCGACGGAACGTCTGCCGCGGGCGGCCTTGTGCGCTTGGTGCAGAAAGTACGGGTCGCCATTGAGAAGCGGAAAGTTATCGCGGCACCGAAGCCTTTGACGGTCGAAGGCCGTTTCACGAGTCCCGATGCCGAAACCCTAAAGCGCATTGACGAGGAAAAAGCCGCGAAGACCGCCGCTTACAACAAGACGAATCCGCATGCGCTCTGGTCGGGGCCGTTCCAGAGGCCGTTGGATTCGTTGATTACGGAAACCTTCGGCGTGCGCAGGATGTTCAACGGCCAGCTTCTCAGCGAACATCACGGAGTAGATTTCCGTGCCGCTGCTGGCACTCCCGTTCTAGCCTCCAATTCCGGCATCGTCGTTCTTGCGCGAGAGCTTTTCTTCGAAGGCAACTGCGTCATCCTCGATCACGGGGAAGGGCTCTCGACGATTTACATGCACTTTTCAAAGTTCGCGGTGCGCGAGGGCGATTCGGTCAGGCGAGGCCAGGAACTTGGGGAATCTGGCGCAACCGGACGTGTGACGGGTCCTCATCTCCATGTAAGTGTTTTGTGGAGGGGAGTTGCTATTGACCTACTATCCCTGACTACGTTGCAAGCCCCAAATTGGCGCCCGGATCTCAGTGCTGATTCGCTGACCTCGAAGACCAAAAACTGAGATGGGCTCGGGATACTGTCATCGTCGCGCATATCCCCTCAAAGTGTGCAAGAAAATGCACTGCGGCTCCCCGCACCGTGATAACGGAGATTGATAAATAAGCACTTACGCCCAAGTTTTGGTAATGGGCGTGCTTTTTGAACGGCGAGCACGGCGCCCCTTTCGCATGCTCCCCGAAGGGTTAGGCCCTTCCAATTGGAGATTCCACCAATGAAGATGGCAGTGTTGGCGATATGCATCCTTGGCTCGTCCGCCGCGTTCGCTCAGGCGGCCAGCAGAAGCAGCGTGAGCGCTCAGACACAGCAATACGTTTTTGAAACTCACCCGGAACATGCCTCGCGGCAGGCTCTAAGATCCTCGGAAGAGTTGAATGGCAATGAAGTCATGATCTATGCCCAGGGAGAAAGGCCTCTTTGGGAAGTTGCGACGCCGGTTCACGAAGTGCCGCTGGGCGATTCAGCTCGGGCCCTGCGTCGGGAGCACGCGACTGTGAAGAAAGCTGCCAGGTACTGGCAAAATCAGTAGAAGCAGAGAATACTTTGATCGGCCATGGGCTCGCTATCCGGCGAGCCCCGCATTTTAGGACTGGCCCGCGGTGGCGGCAAATTGGAGATGCAGATTGCTCCAAGGGCAGGGCTGATTCGCTGCCCGGCGCAAGCCGACTTGTCCCGCTTGCGTCGTTCCCGGGGCCCCGCTCCAAATCACGGTGTAAGCGGTGGTCTGCCCCTCATACTGCAACTCGATCGTGTCTCCCTGGCGAAGGTGGTTGCGCACGCCATGCAATTGCGTTCCATTGCTGCTCATGTTGACCGCGGAGACGGATGCTTGAAAGGGCTGGGACTTGGCATCGATGCCCCAAATGCGGACCTGAATACCCGATCTAACGCGAGACTGGCGGCGGCGATCCATGGCACGCTCCTGTCTCGCGATAGTAGGAAGTTGCTGGAGATGCAACAACTTACGGGCGTCACCGCGGGCTGGTAACGGAGGTGGTGGAGGTATCCAGAGTGACTAGACGGGGAAGGAGATAGAGGAGAGGCGGAGCTTAGTAGTGAAGGGGGTAACTTTCGTCTTCTGGTAACTTGCCGTCCACCTTGAGGACTTTCATGCCGGGTTTGATCTCGGTAGCTTCGACCAGGGCGATGGCGCCCGGATAGGCGGTTAGCGCCTCGCGCTGCATGCCGTTGGATGGCAGGACCATGGGTTCGGTCTCAGCTTCTCCCTGGTAGACCTTGGCCGTCCAGTACTGTTTATATTCCGTTTCGGACTTGCCGAGCAGCTTCAACAGGGCCGTTCGCTCCAGCGTTCCCGGGGAGCGCGCAAATAGCTTCACCTTGGAACCGTCCGGCCAGGTGCGCTTCTCGCCGGAGAGAATCTTGCGCAGTTCTCCCAGGGTGATATTGGACATGGAATTCTTGGGACTGACAGCAACAGCCACGGCCCCAGTTTCCCCCGACCAACCCAGGACCGTAGAAAAGACAAACCAACTCACAAGAAAGATGCGTCCGAGTTGGAGTCGCCGTTTCATTGGTTTCAGGAACTGGGCTCAAAAGGCAAAGGACAATTGCACTTGCAGGCCGTTTAAGTCTGGCTTCGACTTGCGAACGCTGTGATCCAGTTGCGTCTTGAAAGCGATGCTGTTGGTGAAATCGTAGCGCGCGCCGAAGGATGGACCGTACCTGAGCAAGACGTCGTCGTGATAGATGGTGTTGAAATTCGCGTTGACGTACTGGTACCGGAAAAATGGACGAACCTTGCCGAATTGTTTTGACCACAGGGTATAGAAGGCGGGCGTGTTGTAGGTTGGGCCGCGTTGTTCATAAACACTCCGGATCAGAAAGGCCTCATTCAGGAGTTCGAACCCGTGCCCGATGTAAACGATATGTCCGTTGAGAATCGTTTGTCCGAGGCGGACGCTGGGACCCTTCAGGAAATCGCTGATGCGATCGTGAAAAAAAGAACCGCCTACTTCCAGACCTGGGACGGGTTCTGGCCGAACGAAAAGACCGAAATTGATGTGGTTGCCGTTGTTCTCATCGGCAGTGGCGCCTCCATCAAGATCGGGACGAACCGTGTCGCTGGAGCCGTACTCCGCTGTGTAATTCAAACCTAATTTCCCGGGAAGCTGTCCTTGCAGCGTCATCCCCACGGCCTGAGTTGGCAGTAGGCCACCGTCGTTGGCGAATGCCATCACGAGGGGGCGGTCGACCATGGTTTCCAGCCAACGGCCACTGTGAAACGCACGATTGTAGTAGCCGATGCCGGTGTGATAGCGGCCAAAGGCCAGGCGCAGATAGTCGTTGGCGTCGTATTTGAGGAGGGCCCGAGCCAATTCTGTATGAAACGTTTGTGCGTCTCCTTCTCCAATCACAACTTCGGCTAGAACGCTGGTTTTGTCCGTGAGTTTGGAGGTGAGGAAGAGGTCAAAGTCGCCGGTGAAGAAATTTCCCGACGAACCGGGGACAAATTCGAAGGTGCCCAACTCGGGTTGCCGTTGATTGAGGACTTTTGTAGTTGACCTCGCCAAATCCGCGCCAGCGAATGCCGCGCACCTCATGCGAATCCTCAAAGGCGGTCGTCTGCTCTGGAGTTGCAGTGGAAACATCGCCGATTGTTGCCGGCGCGGTTACGTCAGGCACGGCGGCGGGAGAAGAGCCCTGATTCTTCTCGAGAGCGGCCACCTTTTCTTGTAGCTGCTTGACCTGCTGGGCGAGCTGGCGAATCGTTTCCCGGTCGGTTGGCGGCAACCCGAACGTCTCCTGCGCACCGGTGCTGGTCGCTAGCAGCGCTAGGAAGGCGAGATTGCGCAATAAGGGGAGCATCTTCTTCACATCTTTGGCTTCACATCTTTGGCTTCAAATCTTTGGCGCCGTGCTGTTCGCAATTAAATTTCATTGCTTCTCGTGGTGGATTCGAATCAGAAAGCGCGTAAATGTAGTCTGGCAGCCCCGCGGAATGGTTGAGAAGTTCCCAAAAGTAGGGAGAGAGGGAAATCGCTCATCCAAAAGGCTCATTTGGGAGGGGAGGAGATTTGCACAGCCTGCACGCGGAAGTTGAACGCGATCCGCAGTTTCGAGAAACGAAAAAGCCGCCCGGCAACGGGACGGCTTTTTCTTAAGGGAGAATCGTTTCGACGGAAGGCGCCGCCAAAACTCTTCAGGCATCAAATCTTACGAGTCGAAAACGGGGGGCGTCAAGCATTTTTTAGGAAATAATCCCTTTGTTTTCAATAGTTTGAAAAAATGTTTTGGGAATTGCAAAAACGTGCTGTTTTTGTATTTTGAGCCCTGGAAACGGGCTTAAGTTGTCTGTCTGGAAGCACTTGCGTCACCCGAGGCACTACCTGAGGTAGATTCGTCGAGGTGAAGCGAGATGAATTCATTGGCTTGGGCGTAGGTCTGGACATGGCGGGGAAATAAGCGGCTCAGGTATACCCGGGCAAAGCCAAATCCGATCCCGAGGACAAGTGCAAGAACCGCGAGAACCGCTGAAAGCTCGGCAATGGTTACGAGCAGGTAGCCCAAGTTGTCGCGCTTGTCGAAGGCCTTCCACTTTTCGTTCCAGGTCACTTCCGGTTCATAGCTCACAGAACCCAACAGCGATCGGGCAGCGTTGGGAGTCAGCAGCCCCGAGACCACGATGACAATCGGGCCGGTCCGACGCGTGTAGATTTGTTCCAGGTTGACCAGTGCGGGGCCGCCGGGATTTCCCTGAGCGCTGGCGGGACGATGGGCGGCCTCAATGCGCTGCTGGTGCAGGATCGCGAGTTGAGGAGTTGGATATTCGATTAGCGTGAGCGTCGCTTCCTCAGGGTCCGCGCGGTACTTGCCGAGCACGACCTCAGCGCCGGCAGCGAAGTCGACAAGTTCGGCGCTGAGCGGCACTCCAATTCTTTGCAGCGCAACCGGCCCTTCCGCGTACCGGGTCGAGTTCTGAATCAGCTGCGCGTGCGTGAGTTTTTGCGGGAGATAGTTGGGCAAGTTAGGGGGATTGCGGTCGCCGCCACTGACAATAGGCAGCTCCGCCGCCAGCTCGCGCAATTGCGAAGCTGACATCACCGTGAGTTTGTCGAACACTGCATCGACGACAACGTTGCCGCGATAGAAAAGAACATGTTCATTCTGTGAAGACGAAAGATCACCGATCGTCTCATCCACCATCTGCGGCTGGCGGTAGTAGAGAAACGCACCCAGAGCGCCGGTCGCGTCGCGAAAGGCGAGGGCTTTTAGTTTGAGCCGACGTCCATTCTGCTCGTAGTTGGCGCTCTCGAGCCTCACAAATCCAAATTCCTGGAGCAGAGGAGCTTCCGCTGGATCGGCTGCCGAGGTGTCCATAACCGCGGGGGTTCGACTGGCAATTTGCCATCCCGCAAAGCTCTCTGGCAGAAGAGTAGAAGCGACGCCGTTTGGAGAACTCGCTCCGGCCTTCGGTGCGGACACCAAAGCCATGGCTACGAGGAGCAAGAGTACGGTTGGAATGGAGGGCGACGGCTTCATCACAGTGCAGAAGCCGCAACGGCTCCTGAGTTCTTAGACTACAGGCGGGGAGAGAAAGTTTCCAGGCGACGCGTCGGCCAGGAAGTCCTCACAAGTCGCGGGGGCCTGAACCCATCGATGTGGTGGCTTCGCTCAGCAGACCGCGCAGATCCAGTCGCCGGGTAAACATGGTAAGTTGGCCGTCCTCTGTGCGCGGCCATTGCTCTTTCGGCCGGTCCCAGGTTAGTTCGACACCGTTCGCATCGGGGTCTCGCAGGTAGATGGATTCACTGACGCCATGATCGGCTGCGCCTTCCAGAGGAATGTTGGCGGCCAGCACGCGGTGCAGGACTTCGGCTAGCGCCGCGCGCGTTGGATACAGGATCGCGGTGTGGTAGAGCCCCGTCGTGCCCGGTGGAGGCGCGGAACCTCCCAAACTCTCCCAAGTGTTCAGTGCGAGGTGATGATGGTAACCGCCCGCGGAGAGAAATGCCGCGCTGCCGCTGATACGCGCCGTGATTTCCAAACCCAGCACGCCGGAGTAAAAGCCGAGCGCCCGTTCCAAATCTGCGATTTTAAGGTGCACGTGCCCAATGCGCACGCCGGGATTCGAGACGAACGGTGTCGAGGCTGGCAGGTTTGCGCTCACGCTTCGCCTTTTTCCGGCCTTGTCCCCAACAGAACCCAGAGAGCAACGTTCGCTTTGTCGACCATGGATTCCTCCTGGAAGTAGCGCAACTGTAAGCCTCGAAATCCTACGTTTGAAAGTTTGTGAAGATGTAACAAGTCAGTAAATTGCGTGGTGTGTTGAGCCGATCGTTCCTTGTCAGTGCCATGCTTAGGATGAAGTTGGCCGGAAAATGGTTACAAACGGAAAGCGTTTCAACCCGTTTACCCGGAGCTGTATGGAGCGTCCACTTCGGTGCCAGGAGCCCATGAAACCCGGGAAAAACCCGCAAAGAGCACTACGATCTTCGGGCCAGAAGGTACTCAGTGAGAGGGGTACGGGGGACAGGTGAAATTACGGACCGCATCGACGATACTTCACATCGGATGAGTGTTTTGAAGATGTCAAGATTTGCCAGTGCGCGCACGACTGTCATGCTCGCCGCCTCCTTGTTTGCGGCGCATGCCGGCGTCGTGTTTACCCTAGGGACAACCGCACCTGGGCCTCTGGTGTCGGATTTGATTGAGGTTGTGCTGGCAGGTCTGCTGGTTTTCCATTGCTGCCTGGCTTCGCGGCGGTCTACGGGGCTGGCCCGGTCGTTCTGGGCTCTTGCCTCGGCTACATTTGCCGTCGCCTTTGCGGATCTGAGCCTGGTGGCTTGCGGCGAATTCTTCCCAGCGTGGGCGGCGATCCACTGGATATCCAATCTGCTGGGCTGCTTCTGGTTCTTCCCCCTGGCGATGGCAATGTTTCTCGATCCTGATCGCGAGGCCGAGGGGCTGGATGTGATGGTCGCGCTGGATTTCATGCAGGCCGGAGTCTTCTGCGTTGCCGCCTACCTGTACTTTTTTTATATTCCAAATTCGAGCGACGCTGCGACGCTGGGTCACGCCATCTGGACGCCATACTTCTTCGCCTATGCCTTCCTCGCTGGGGCTTTCTGGTTGCGGTCGGTATTGACCCGCTCGACGCTGGCACGTTCGCTGTTTCGTGGCTTGGCACTGTTCCTGGTGTGCTCCGACATCGCGGACGTCTTATACCGCTATGGCCCATTCCATGGTTTGAGGAGCGGAGCCTGGTTTGACCTGGTGTGGAACCTCAATCTTGCGGTGCCTTTGGTCCTTGCGGCGGCTTGGCAACAACCTGAAGTTCACGACTTTTCGGCGGACGGCGCGGAACGTGAGAAGAAGATTTACACGGAGATCTTCTACCTGTTTTTTCCGCTGCTGATTCTGGTAATGTCGTTGCGCATCGCGCAGTCGCAACTGGGTCTGGCGGCGACGGTGATTTTGCTCTCCTTCGCGGGTTCGAGCGCGCGTTTACTGCTGACCCAGCATCGCCTGGTCAAAGCGCAAGATGCTTTGCGGTGGGAGGCGGCTCGGGATGGTCTGACGGGCCTGTGGAACCGGAAGGCGGTTCTGGAGATCCTGGAGCGGGAATTGCTGCGTTCTGAGCGCGTCGGTTTGCCGGTGGGTGTGATCATGGCAGACGCCGATCACTTCAAGTCCATCAATGACAGCCTGGGGCATGTCGCCGGCGACCGAGTTTTGAGCATTATGGCGAGCGAAATTGCCGCGGTGGTTCGCCCTTATGACTCGGTGGGACGGTACGGCGGAGAAGAGTTCCTTGTGGTGGCGCCGGGGTGCGGCCTGCGAGAGACGTGGGAACTGGCGGAACGCATCTGTGTCTATGTGAGGAATTGCAGTATCGTAGCGGGCGGCCAGAGCCTGAGCGTGAGCTTGAGTCTGGGCGTTGCCTCGGGCAACTCGGCAGCGGAAGCCGGAAAACTTTTGCACGACGCCGATATCGCGCTCTACCAGGCTAAGCACAATGGACGGAATCGGGTGGAACCGAATTTGGGTAATGAGGCGCAACGTCCTGCCCAAACGGCGCCTTCCAGCAAGAACACCTTCTGGCTGTAAAACTCCCGTAGTGCTGGCGTCGCACGTCCGAGCGCAGGCTCCTGGTCGCGCCGGCCGCGGCGCTGTCGGCCCGAGGTGGCTTTTCCTCAAGGCAGGTGGCTGTGAGAGACTCTTTGAATCTTGCAAGCTTTTGCCAGACTCAAAAGGAGCGGAGAATCTCAATGTCAGCCATTCTATCCGCCGGAACGCCGGCTCCGGA
>Ga0080027_10001145_pt1 | contig 10762 bp, 6 predicted proteins | sample OrgsoiDNA2013046_FD_70962 | JGI IMG/M metagenome (GOLD analysis project Ga0080027, IMG submission 70962) | Permafrost soil microbial communities from the Arctic, to analyse light accelerated degradation of dissolved organic matter (DOM) -... | ecosystem: Environmental > Terrestrial > Soil >...
GCTCGGCGCGCTCGGCGCGCTCGGCGCGCTCGACGCAAGCCTTGCGCACGCGGCAAGCCCGAAGGCTGCGGCGGCATCGCCCGCGCAGCCCGCGGGGGCCGCGCCTCATCAGGCCGGCGCCGGCGCCGGCGCCGGCGCGGGGGCCGCGGCGATCCGGCCGGCGGCGGAACGGAGCGTCAGCTCGACCGCGCCGGCCGCGTCGAGCGCGCCGGCCGCTCGCAATCACGACGGGGCGCTCGGCGCGGGCGCGACGCCGGCGATCCGGGGACCGAAGATCCCCGAGGCCCTTCGCAAACAGCTTCAGGCGCGCCTCGATGCGCGGGTCGAGGCCGACGTCGTGCAGGAGAAGGGGCTTCGCGGAGAGGCGATCGATCTGCTCACGAAGTTCGTCGGCGAGACGCCGCGCGAGGCGCGCGAGATGCCCGAAGCGCTCGTTCGCCTGGGCGAGCTCCAGTGGGAGAACGCGCGCGACGGCTTCGTCGACAGCTTCCAGGCGTGGGAAAAGAGGCCCGTCGACCAGCGGGGGCCGGCGCCGGAGCTCGAATACAAGGTGCCGCGCGACCTCTTCGCGAGGGTGCTCCGCGACTACCCGTGGTTCGACCAGTACGATCTCGCTCTCTACGTCGACGGGTTCCTCGCCTACGAGCAGGGCAAAGAAGACGAGGCGCGTGATCGCTTCGAGCGAATCCTCAAAGACTATCCGCAGAGCCGCTTCGTGCCCGACGCCCACATGGCGAAGGCCGAGGCGATCTTCAACGGCAAGTTCGACTACGCCGGCGCCCTCTCGGAATACGAGAAGGTGCTGACGTTCAAGGAGCAGATCGACCCCGCGCTCTACGGGCTCGCGCTCTTCAAGAGCGCCTGGTGTTACTGGCGCCTCGGGAACAACGACGAGGCGGCGCGGCGGTTCATCGGCGTCTTCGAGGCGACCGACGACAAGGCCGGCGAGAGCCCCGGCGGCAAGGGCATGAACGCCGCCACGCGCCGGCAGCTCGACGAGCTGCAGGGCGAGGCGCTCCGGTACATCGTGGAGGTGTTCACCGAAGACGAGAAGAACACCGCGCAGGATCTCTACAACTTTCTCACGAAGATCGGCGGCGAGCGCTTCAGCGGCAAGATCGTGCGCGCGCTCGCGGAGCAATATTACGACCAGGCGCACTACGAGCGCGGCGTCGAGGCCTACGAGCTCCTCCTCAAGCTCGAGCCCACGAGCCGCGACGCCGGGAAATGGGTGCTCCAGATCGCGGCCGGATACACCGCCATCGATGACTACGGCCGCGTGAAGGCGACGTTCGAGCGCGCCATCGCACAATACACCGTCGGCGGCCCCTGGTCGCACACGCAGGGAGACACGGCGAACGTCGCGGCGACGACGGCGGCCATCGAGAAGACGCTGCGCGAAGACGCGCTGGCGCTGCACGCGCGGGCGCAACGAGACAAGGCGAGCCGCGCGGAGTTCGAGGGCGCGGCGGGCCTCTACGACGTCTACCTGACGAAGTTCGCCTCCGAGCCGAAGGCGTATCTGGTGCACTTCGACCTGGCGGAGATCGACTTCTTTCGCCTCAACAAGAACCTCGACGCCGCCACGCACTACATGGCGGCGGCCGAGACGATCCCCGCCACCGAGGCCGCCGGCCCGCTCGCCACGATGCGCCACGACGCGCTCTACAACGCGCTCGTCGCGCTGTCGCGCGAGATGGACGGCGCGGCCGCGTCGCGCCCCAAGGACGCGGCCAAGACGGGGGCGGCCGCGGGCGCCGCGAACGACTCCTTCGCCAAGGCCGCCGACAAGTACACCGAGGCGCTCGATCTCTACGCTCAGTTCTACCCGAAGGACCCCGAGCTGCCGGCGATGTTCTACCGGCAGGGCCGCTACTACTTCGACACGGGCAACTACGACGCTGCGGTGAAGATCCTCGGCATGCTGCTCGAGAAGTTCCCGAACGCCGAGCAGTCGCGCGACGCGGGCGAGACCCTTCTCGAGTCGTTCAACCGCGCGAAGAACTACGAGAACATCGAGACATGGGCGCGGCGGCTCAAGGCGCTGCCGAGCTTCAGCGCGCGGGCCCAGCAGGAGAAGCTCGACGCGCTGATCGTCGTGGCGGTGTTCAAGCACGGCGAGCAAGCCGCCGCGGCCGGCGATCATGCGGGGGCGGCGAGCGCGTACCTGCGCGCGGCCCGCGAGTTCCCGAAAGACTCGCGCGCGGCGCAGGCGTGCGTGAACGCCGAGCAAGAGGCGAAGCTCGCTGGCGACGCCAAGACGCTGCAAGAAGCCGCGACGCTCGCCATGGGTCCCGAGTACCGCGAACGGCCCGAGTCGCCGTCGGGCGCGTGGATCGCGACGACGACGCTCCAGGCCATGGGCCTCTTCGGCGAGGCGGCCGACATCGCCGAGCAGATGGCGGCGCTGGGAGACCGCCCCAACTACGCCAGGTTCGATCACGAGAAGGACGCCGCCTACAACGCCGTCGTCTTGCGCGAAGCGACCGGCGCCCACGATCGCGCCGTGGCCGACGGCAACAAGTTCCTCGCCACGTACGGCTCGAGCGCCGAGGCCGACGAGGTCGTATTTCAGATGGGCCGCGCGCACCAGAACGCCGGTCACGCAAAGGACGCGGCCGAGCTCTACAAGCGCTACCTGTCGCGCGCGAAGAACCTCGACCATCGCGCGCAAGGGCTCGTCTTGCTGGCGCAGGCGCAGATCAAGAGCGGCGACGATCGCGGGGCCGAGGCGTCGCTGGCCGAGGCCGTGAGCCTGGGCAAGCGCGGCGGGCGCGATCTCGGAGCAGACGGCAAGTATGCGGCCGCCCACGCGCGGTACATGCAGGGCGAAGCGATCCTGGCCAGGTTCGAGAAGATCCAGATCCAGGGCGACGTCAAGCAGCTCAAGGCGCGCCTCAAGCAGAAAACCGAACTCCTCAAAGACGCGGCGAAGGTGCTCCTCGACTGCGTGTCCATGAGCGTCGCCGAGTGGACGACCGCGGCCCTCTATCAGATCGGCCACATGTACGAGGCCTTCGCCAAGTCGCTACGCGATTCGCCGCCGCCGTCCGAGGTGAAGACGGAAGACCAGAAGGCGGACTACCAGTCGCAGATCGAAGAGTTCGCCGTACCGATGGAAGAGCGGAGCCTCGACGCCTACGAGAACGGCTGGAAGGAGGCGACCAAGCTCGGCATCTACAACCAGTGGACGGCCAAGATGCGCGACGCGCTGGGTCGCCTGAACAGCGAGCTCTATCCGCCCTTCAAAGAGACCGGCTTCGAAGTCCGCTCCCAGGCCCCCCTGCCGATGCCCGCCCTCATCGACGCCCCCAACCGAGCCGCCCCCGCCCCCGCCGCGGAGCGAAAATGACGCACTTCGCGACTTCGCGTCTTTGCGGTTTCTCTCTCTTCTTATGCCTGGTGGCGCTGAGCGGGTGTGGGGGTGGGGCGAAGGCGAGCGCGCCGAAGACGGCGGTGAGCGTGGCGTTGCCGCCGGCGAACCCGCAAGCGGTGGGGAAGATGGTGCAAGGGGTGCAGGCGGCGAAGGATGGTCAGCGCGATCGGGCGCTGTCGCTTCTCAAGGAGGCGGTGTCGCTCGACTCGAACCTGTGGGAGGCGCGCTACGACCTCGGCGTCCTGCTCGCCAACGCGGGTGACCTCGCGGGCTCCGAGGAGCAACTCGCGCTAGCGGCGAGGCTCTGGCCGGACTCGCAAGACGTCGCGGTGGCGCTCGCCGACGTGCGACGCCGGCGAGACGAGCAGAAGCAAGCCGCCGAGGGGCTCGAAGACTTCGTCCGCGACCATCCGAACGCCGTCGAGGCGCGCACGCTGTACGTCGTGGCGCTCCGCGAGAGCGGGCAGATCGACAAGGCCATCGCCGAGGCTCGCGAAGTGCTCGTGCGAAAGCCCGCGGACGCCTCGGCTCTCGCCGAGCTGTCGCTCTCGCACCTGGCCAAGGGTGAGACGGAGGCGGCCGCGCTCCTCGCAAAGCAGGCGCTCGACTCGAGCCCGAACAGCGCGGTGGCGCATCGAGCCACCGGGTTGCTCGATCTCGCGAACGGCGGCGACGCCGAGGCGTTCGCCGAGTTCCGCAAGGCGGCCGAGATCGATCCGCACGACACGACGTCGCGCCTCAACATGGGCGTCGTGCTCCTGCACGCCGGCGCGTACTCCAAGGCCGAGGAGCAGTACCGTGAGATCCTCAAGGTCTCTGGCGACGACACCGACGCGCAGGTCGGCCTCGCCGCGGCGCTCCGAGGCGGGGCAGACTCGGCGCATCCTCAGAGGCTCGATGAGGCGCGCTCAATCCTCGAGAAGGTCCTCGCGAACGATCCGCACGATACGAGCGCGCTCTTCAACCTCGGCGTCCTCTATGCCGACTTCTTGAGGCGCCCGGCCGACGCGGCGCCGCTCTTCAGGCGCTTCCTCTCGGAGGCTCCGAGCGACTCACCCCTCCGGAGCGACGCCGAGAAGTACATGTCGGCCGCGCAGGCCAGCGGAGCGAGTGGCGATTCGGCTCCGGCTGCACCGCCACCGCCACCTGGCGCCAAGGCGCCGCCGCCTCCTCTTTCCCCACCTCCGCATCCCTCCGCGCCAGGCTCCACGAGCTCCTCGGGGCCGCCGCCGCCGCCCAACAACAACAACAACAAGAAGAAGTGACGATTTCGGCGGAGCGATCGGCGCTGCAATCGAGGTAGACTGGGGTTCGATGGGCTTTCATCGCGCGCGCGTCGCTTTGATGGCGCTGGCCGCACCCGCGTTCGTGGCAGTCGTCGCCGGTGGCGCCCTCGCGCAGAGCAAGCCCGCGCGGCCCGCGCCGGGCGGGCGAGCGACGCATGCTGCGCCACCGAAGAAGGCATCGACCGACTCGAACTCGCCGGCCGCGAGCCCGGGCGGGCTCGTCGCGGCCGCTCCAGTCGGCGTCCCGGGCAGCAGCGGAGCGGTCGACGCGGGCGTCGTGGAAGCCAGGACGCTCGACGGCGGCACCCATGTCTTCAAGTTCAGCGAGCTCGATATCGAGGGCCGCCTGAAGAGTCCGCAGCTCGTCTACTTCCTCCGGCGCGTTCGCGCCGAGTTCGCCGCGGGCGATCTCGGCCACCGGAGCTTCATGCGCGAGATGTCCGAGACCCGAAAGGAGTCGAGCTTCTGAGCATGGCCGCAATGGCCGCCCCGCCCAGCCAGGTCCTTCGCGTCGCTGCCGCGTGGGGCACCACCATCGTCGGCGTGCAGCTGCTCGATCCAGGTCGAGACTGCGTGCTCGGTGAGGTCCCGGGCGCGCTCGCGGCGATGCCCGACGGGCTCCTGGCCTCTCCCGCGCCGCTTCGAGCGGCCGGCAACGGCTGGGAGCTCGACGCGCGCGGCGCGATCAACGGCTCGCTCGTGCTGCGGGGCCGTGAAGAGAGCGTGGCGGGCCTCGCCCGGGCGGGCGCCCCGGTGACCGTGCTTCCAGGGGACTACGGGCTGATTCAATACGGCCTCTTCTCCGTGTTCTTCCAGTACACGACGCCGGCGTCGGCGCTCGATCTGAAGAAGCGCTCCAGGTTCGTCACGCCGTTCGCGCTGTTCTGGCGCCTCCTGACCGACGACCCGCTCGTCGGCCTCTCGCTCTTCTCGAGCATCGTCTTTCACCTCGGGCTCATCGGGCTGCTCATCATCAACTGGACGCCCGACGAGTACCGTCTCCCGCCCGAGCTCGTGAGCCCGGAAGACTACGCCGCGCTCTTCGGTCTGAAGCGCGTGCTCCCGGAGATGGAGCCCGTGACGCCGTCAAAAGACGAGAACGCGGGCGGCGGCAAGGGGATCCCCGACCCCGGCGCGAAGGACCCGAAGAAGCAGGGCGGCGGCCAGAAGATCGTCGGCAAGGAAGGCAAAGCCGGCATGAACGGCAAGGAGGACCACTCCGAGCTGCCCGGCGAGATCAAGCCCACCACGAACTATGGCGGCCTCAGTGAAGCGCTGGCCGACACCGGAACGGACATCAAGAAGACGCTGAGCGAGATCGCCACCGTCGCCGACGCGCTCGGGGGTCTCAACTCGGCCAACGTCGTCCTCGGGAGCGGCCCCGGAACGGGGCTGCACGGCGCGGGCTCCGGAGGCGGAGGGACCGGCGCGGGCGTCATGTTCGGCTCGGGCACGCTCAACACCGGCTGGGGTCCCGGCAACGGCGGCGGCTTCGGCTCCGGCGCGGGCGGACCGGGCGGGCGCGGCACCGGCGGCTTCGGCGGCGGTGGCACTGGCGGCGGAAACGGTGGCGGGAACGGAAGCGGAAACGGGCCCGGCGAGCACGGCATCGCGGCGAGCGGCGGCGGCGGCGCGTCGCACGGCGGCCTGAGTCCGGAACAGATCCGGCGCGTGGTCGTGGCCCATCGCGGCGCGCTCCAGGCCTGCTACGAGATCGAGGCGCAGAAGGACCCGACGCTCCGCGGCGGCGTCACGGCCGCGTGGACGATCGACGCGAGCGGCGCCGTGACGAGCGCGTCGCAGGCCGGGTCGACGATTCACAACGCGCGCGTCGAGGGCTGCGTCCTTCGTCAGGTGCGAACCTGGCACTTTCCTTCGAGCGACGGCGTCTCGCAGGCCACGTTCCCGTTCTCGTTCGGCATCGGGCGGTGACCGACGCGCGCGCGATAGCGCTGCTAGAGTGCGGGCCGTGGGGAAATTCATCGTTGGGGTGGGCGCGCCAGAGCCGCTAGACTATAGGCCCGAACTCACGCGCTCGGAGCCGCGGCCGCCGCGCGACGCTCGCGATAAAGACGCAACGCGAAGAGGCCCGCGGGGTGCTCTTGCGAACGTCGGATGGCGGCAATGAACGGCGCGCCGAGAGACTCGAGCGCGACGCGGACCTTGGGGTGTTCGGGCGGCTGGAGCATCGGCGCGGCAAACGACGCGAACGCGATGTCAGCGGCGCCGAACCGGTCGCCCAGCAAATAAGGGCGGCCGTCGCGCAGCCGCTCGCCGATCGCGTCGAACATGCGCAGCATCGCGCCGTGCGAGCGCCGCATGCCAGGCTCATGGACTCGCATGAATCGTCTCATGAGGGCCCGCAGAATGGGGAATGCGACCCGGACCATGGCGTGCTCGCGGGGCGGCGCGTCGATGCGAAAGAGCTCGAGCGCCAGGTCCCGACGCGGCAGCACATGAAAGTAGACGAAGCGCCGGACGTGCGGCGCAAAGTCGACGTCGAGCTGCCGTTCGAGCTCGAGGCCCTCGTCACGCGCGCGACCGGAAGCCGGCCACAGCTTGCGATCTGCGGTCGCCTTGGCGTCGGCGAACTGCACGATGAGCGGCGAGTCGTCGATCGCGGCTCCCCCTTCGACCGCCAGCACCGGAACCGTTCGACGTCCACCCGCCCGGCGCACGGCTACCCGGTGCACGAGCGGACAGTGTCCCTCTTCGACGAAGGGAACCCCCGCGGCCTCGAGCGACCACCGCGCTTTCTCGCAGAAGTGACTGAATGGCATCGTCACGAGGATGTGAGGCATCGGGTTCGCCTCAGTGCTTCCCGCCGACGGGATCGCATACGCCCGAGGCGGGGCGCGAGTCGTCGGGGCACATCTCGACGCACTGGCCCGTCACCGAGTCGACCAGCTGGGTGATGCCGCAGTCGTCGTCGGTTAGACCGCCGGCGGCTGGTTCGGCCGGCGGAGGCGGAGGCGAGCTCGTGTCGGTCACCACCACCTTGTACGCGTGCTTGATGAACTGCTTGAGCGCGCTCTCGGAGATCCAGGCGTAGCCGCCGTCGCCCCAGTCTTTGCCCCAGCTGTTGTGCACGAGAAACTGACGCACCCCGTTCTTGTGTCGGAAGCCCGCGAGCAAGATGGCGTGACCCCCTTCGATCTGGGCTTGCGTCCAGTCCGCGATCGTGTCGCCGTTGGGGTTCATCCAGGTGCTGCCGATGTTCATCGAGCACCAGACGTCGGAGCCGGTCGACAGCTGCGCCGCGATGGCGTCGGCCGTCCCCTCGATCTCGTCGTACTCCGTCACTTTCCAGTGGCCCTTGGAGTCCGAGTCCTTGATCTTCGCTTGCACCGTCGGGTCGGTGGTGGCGCCGCCGGGAACCACGGCGGGCGTGTACGGACCGCAGTCACCGTCGCCGCTGCGATCGAGCTCGCACGCGAGGCGCTCGTCGTACGGCCACGTCTCCCAGGTGGCGATCTCCTTGTTCACCGTGCCGTCGCCCGCGGTCTTCATGTCGGGGTAGCCGTAATGCGACCAGACGTGGAGCGACGAGGTCGTGTCACCCTTGTTCAGCCGGCGGATCGCGTTGTCCATCGCGCTCGAGAGCGAGAACGCGGTGCAAGAGCCGACCTGACCCTGGTCCTTGATGGGGCCTTCGGTGCCGTCGTTTCGGTGGTCCACGGTGTCGGGGAGCGCGCCGGACACGGGGGTATCGAGCTTGAGGCCGCCGCGGAGCATCAGCTTGACCTTGCGCTGGCTCGGCGGCTTCGCGACCGACACCGCCTGGTACTCGTTGCAGTCGATGTGGATCCAGTGACCGGGCGTGCTCTCCCGGGGACCGCACTTGGTGTTCGGCTTGATCTTGAGCCGCAGGGCCTGGAGGTTCAGGTGGACGACGAGGTTCGGCGCGGGCGGCGGGTGCACGAGCCGACCGGGCAGGCGCAGCATGACCACCTTTCTCTCGACGGCGGGCTCCGGAGGCGGCGGCGCGGGGCGCGCACCCGGCGGGGGCGGCGGGGCGGGGCGGGACGCGACAGCGACCTGGCGCGGCGGCGGAGGCCGGGGCGGCGGGGGCGCAGCGCCGTCCCTCACGTGAACCTCGCACGCTGCAAGCAGGCCGAGCGACACCGACACCCCGACCGCAAGAACCCGATCCCACTTCATTCGCAAGCTCCTCGGACCTCTCCGCGACGGGTCACGCCGTCGCCCACGCCCACGCCCACGCCCACGCCCACGCCCTCGCCGACGCCCACGCCCTCGCCGACGCACCCGCCACCGCGCTCGCCCGAGCCGCAGTACACGCCATCGTACCAGCACCGTAGGACGGAGCGCCGCCGCAGGCATTCTGTCGTGCCCCCCGCATAGCGTTCCGCCCTCACGCTTGCGAGCATACGAAGAACGGACCGCCCGAGGGGAGCGCTTTGTACTCGCCGCCACCGGGCCCGCCATGGCATGTAGGCCGGCATCGAGCGCGCGGGCCAGGGCGCGCCTCTCGAAGGCGCGCCCATACGGGAACGCCGGCGAAGACGCGCCCGAGAAAGCTACCGAGGACGCAGACGAGACCATGCGCAGAGGGACCACGCGACGTTACAAGGTGACCCTCCTGGGCCTCGGAACGATGGGCCAGCGTCACGCCCGGATTCTCAAGGCCCTCGAGGCGCACTTCGACCTCGCGGGCGCCTACGACCCGAACCCGGCGGCGGCCACCCCCGAGGGCACGACGCGCCTGGGGTCCGAGGCCGAGGCCCTGAGCCGCGCCGAACTCGTCGTGGTCGCCACGCCGATCGACACCCACATGAGCCTCGTCGGGCGCGCCCTTGCCGCAGGCCGGCACGTGTTCGTCGAGAAGCCCGCGTGCTCCACGGCCACCGAGGCGCGGAGCGCGATGGCGATGGCGCGGGCGGGAGCGCACCTCTTCGTCGGGCATTCGGAGCGGTTCAACCCCGTCGTGCGGGCCCTGGCCAAGCTCGTTCGCGACGAGCGCGTGCTCGCCATAGACCTTCGCCGCGTCGGCACGTCGAGGCCATGCGCGAGCGGCGTGCTCGTCAACCTCGGGGTCCACGACTTCGATCTCGCAGCGTACCTCGGCGGGGGCGAGGTGACCCTTCGCGGAGCGGTCGGCTGCGGGCCGTCGGCCGCTCCGGGGCCCGACGCGGCGCATGTCGTCTTCTCGACGGCGGCGGGCGCGGTCGGGCACATCCACGTCGACCGCGCGGCCCCCACGAGACAGCGCGCCATCGAGCTCGTGACGGCGCGCTGGGTCTACGAGGGCGACCTCCTCGCGCACCGTCTCGTACGGATCGCGCGCTCGCGCCCCGGTCGCGCCGTCCGCGCCGACGTTCCCCTTCCGATCGACGAGCCCCTCGCCGCCCAGGCCGCCGCCATGGCCCACGCGCTCGAGGGGGGCGCCGCGCGCGAGATCGCCATGGGCGACGACGGCGTGCGCGCTCTGGAGCTCGCGGAGCGCGCGGGCGTGCTATGCAGGTGGGCGGAGGCGTGGTCTGCCTCTGGCGACCCGGCCGAAAACTTGTCGGTCGACGCGCGCCGCTGTTAGGGCTCGCTCGAGCATGCCGATCGGGGACAATCCGGAGCGATTCCGTCCGATGCTGCGCGCCGGGGCGCGCTTCTCGCGCGAGGCGGCCGAGCGCCCGATCCTGGTGTTCGAGGACATCTACAAGTCGTTCGAGCACGGCGCGCCCGTGCTCCGCGGGATGAGCCTGACGATCGAGCGCGGCGAGTTCGTGTTCGTCACCGGGCCGAGCGGCTCGGGCAAGTCGACGCTCCTCCGGATGCTCTATCGCGGCGAGACGGTCGACGACGGGCGCATCCTCTTTCTGGGGCGCGACGTGGCGCGGCTTCGCGGCGACGCGGTGCCGTTCCTCCGGCGCAACCTCGGCATCGTCTTCCAGGACTTTCGCCTCGTGCCCGCCTGGAGCACGTTCGAGAACGTCGCCGTCGCCCTCGAGGTCCTCGGCTTGCCGCCGCGGCTCATTCGCGCGCGCGTCGGCGAAGCGCTCGAGCGGGTGGGCCTGGCCGGGCGCGGCGACACGCCGGCGGGCGTGCTGTCGGGCGGCGAGCAACAGCGCGTGGCCATCGCGCGCGC
>Ga0080027_10001146_pt1 | contig 10760 bp, 13 predicted proteins | sample OrgsoiDNA2013046_FD_70962 | JGI IMG/M metagenome (GOLD analysis project Ga0080027, IMG submission 70962) | Permafrost soil microbial communities from the Arctic, to analyse light accelerated degradation of dissolved organic matter (DOM) -... | ecosystem: Environmental > Terrestrial > Soil >...
GGGAGGAATGACTCTCTCGAACGTCAGGTCGTGCCTCGAAGCTGGAGCGGCAGGCATCGCCGGAATTCGCCTCTTCCAGGAAAATGCAGTCGCGCACATAGTGCGCCAACTCCGTAATATCTGAGGTAGAGACAACAAAAACTGGGTGCCCCACGTCTCGCCGGTTTTGCGAGACGTGGGTTTCGGCGCTGGTAAACTCTTACGCGGCAGGAGAAACGCGGCACCCATGCCCTCGACCCACACAGAAACTTCCGCCGTCGTTTTGGAACCAATCCTGGTCCAGATCCCCGCCGCCTGGTTCCTGATGGGTTCCAGCTCTGGACAGGACTGCGAGCGCCCCATCCACCGCGTTTGGATCGACGCCTTCCAACTCGCCGCCACGCAAGTCACGAACGCGGAGTACGCGCGATTTCTCCAATCGACCGGCACGAGGCTTTCTCCATTCTGGAGCGATCCAAACTTCAGCCACCTGCAACAGCCGGTCGCCGGAATTTCGTGGCACGATGCAGCCCGTTACTGTGAATGGTTGAGTTCTCTAACGACCCTCGCCTACCGCCTGCCTACTGAAGCCGAATGGGAACTCGCCGCCCGCGGAGGCCTCGAGCAAAAACAATTTCCCTGGGGCGACGATCCCCCGCAATCTCTCCCCGACTACGCCACCCGCTGGCAAACCGGCCCCGAGCCAGTCGCCCGTTACGCTCCGAATGCTTTCGGCCTCTACGACATTGGCGACAACGTACACGAATGGTGCAGCGACTGGTACGACGCGAACTACTACCCCGTCTCACCCGAACGCAATCCGCGCGGCCCGGAAAACGGCACGCGTAAATCCTCACGCGGCGGATCCTGGCGCCATCAAATCAAAGTCGCCCGCTGCTCTGCCCGCTCCAGCATTCCCCCGGAATTTCAATATGCCGATTACGGCTTCCGCATCGCCTGCGATTAGCCTCCGACAGCGAGGGCGGGACGCCCCCGCGACAGCCGGCGTCCCGCCGGCGCTACCCTATAATCTGTCATTCCGAACCGGGCTGAAAGCGCGGTGAGGAACCTGCTGTTTCGCTGGCGACAAGCTGGCACTCGAGGCCACACATGTTCCGCACCGACCTACTCCAAAACAAGCGCATCCTCATCACCGGCGGCGGCACGGGCCTCGGCAAGGGCATGGCCGCACGCTTCCTCGAACTCGGAGCCACGGTTCACATCTGCGGCCGCCGCGAGGAAGTCCTCGAACAAACCGCCGCCGAGTTTTCATCCAAAGGAGCAATCCACGTCATCCCCTGCGACGTCCGCAGCCTCGAAGCTGTCGAAGCGATGATGAACTCCATCTGGAGTGAAGCCCCACTTGACATCCTCGTCAACAACGCCGCCGGAAACTTCATCGCCCGCACAGAGGAACTTTCTCCCGGCGCATGGAACTCCGTAATCGGCATCGTACTCATGGGCACGCTGAACTGCACCATGGCCTGCGGACGGCGCTGGCTCGCCGCCAAACATCCCGGCACCGTGCTGAGTATCTCAGCCAGGTATGCGCCTGTGGGTTCAGCCTACGTCGTCCCATCCGCCGTCTCGAAAGCCGGAGTCGAAGCTCTCACCCGCAGCCTCGCCGTCGAGTGGGGCAACCGTGGCATTCGCATGAATGCAATCGCCCCCGGCCCCATCCCAACGCAAGGCGCATTCTCCCGCGTGCTGCCGCATCCCGGACTCGAAACTCTAGCTCTCGACCGCAATCCGCAACATCGCTTCGGGACAGTCGAAGAACTGGCCAACCTCGCCGCATTCCTGGTGAGCGACGGCTCCGGTTACATCAATGGCGAAGTCATCCGCATGGACGGCGGCGAGTTTCTGCAGGGCGCGGGAGAATTCAGCAATCTCGGGCGCGCATTGAAAGAAGAAGACTGGCAGGCGATCAAACCGAAAAAATCTAAAACGTAAATGGGATACACGCGTCGCAAAATCCGGGGCATCAATTTGTCGTTTCTGCTGGCGGGCACGGTCTTTGCGGGATGGGCGCTGGTCTGCGCGTGGTTCGGCTGGCCTCGCGGATTCCGCTACGGCAGCGCCGCAGCCTTCTCCCTGTTCTCTGCGGCGGCACTGTTCTTCATAGCGTTCCCCGCGATCTGGGCGCGCTTCCCCGGCAAGCATCCCGTGAACCACGAACTTGCCCGCTACGGCGATATCCGGGAGATTTCAAAGCGCCTCGACACCGAGATGGCTGAGCACGTAGAAGCCAATGGCCCCTTCCGTTTCACCGCGACGTTCCTCGTCTACGACTCCGGCCACGAGTTTCAACTCGTTCCCTACAATCAAATCGTCTGCGCGGAAATTGATCGGCCCACATCCGACGATCCCGCCGCCATCATTGTCCGCACCCGCGGCGGCCGCCGCTACCAGTGGTTTCGAACCTGGATGCAGGGAACGTTCGACCCGGAGAAAACACTGGAAACAATCCGCGCCGCCGCCCACCTCGACGATCAGAAAGATTCCCCCGAGTCCCCTGTGGTTTAAGCTTTTCCCTGTGTGTCCCTTGTGTTCCCCTGTGGTTCAGTCTTTTTCGGAAGCTACCGCTGATCCTTCCCCGGCATCACAATCGCCTTCAACAAAAGATTCACCAGGCTCAGCACGATCGCTCCCACAAATGCCGCCAGAAATCCCCGAACCTGAAATCCCGGCGAAAGCAGTGCCGACGCCAGCTCCAGCATCAGCGCATTGATCACAAACCAGAACAGTCCCAGAGTCACGAGTGTGAGCGGGAACGTGATCACCTTCAACACAGCGCCGATGGTCGCGTTGATGAACCCGATCACCAGCGCCGCGATCAGCGCCGACACCGCGCCCCGCACCGAAATCCCAATCCCCAACTGCGCCACAATCCAAACCGCAACCGCGCTCAGCACCCAATTCAAAAGCATCCGCATCGGCGTCTCCTCCGCGAGTCTATAACGATACACCGCCCGCAACCGGGTGCACCACTGCCTGCCCTGAGCCTGTCGAAGGGTCTCGCCGATTTTGCGAGACGTGGGAGGCTTCGTGTCCCGAAGCCGCGGACGGTACCCTGTCTCCCGGTCACTCTCCCCGAAAAATTCATCCCCCATTTCCCGCCCGCCCCGCCCCATGCGGTAAACTACGCAATTCAACCAAGGAGATCACAATGCCCGACCCCGCACTCACCGGATCCGAATTCAAGAAACAGCTCCGCGCCGGACAGCCAAAGATGGGCCTGTTCCTCAACGCCCACAGCCCCACCGTCGCCGAGCAACTCGCGCACAGCGGCTACGACTGGCTCCTGGTCGACAGCCAGCACGGCCCGATGGGCTACGAAAAACTTTCCGCCATGCTAAGCGGCATCGCCAACGGCGGCGCGAAGTCCCTCGTCCGCGTCGGCGGATACGACGACCGCCCCGGCATCCAGCAGTCGCTCGACATAGGCGCCGACGGCGTTCTCGTCCCCTACATCAACACGGCTGAAGAAGCGCGACAGGCCGTAAGCTGCATGAAATATCCTACGGTCGGCACACGCTCCGTTTATTTTCCGCAGCGCAGCATGAATAAAGCCGGACTCCTTGGCTACGCCGGCAACTTCAACAACGACGGCATCGTTGCCCTGCAAGTCGAGACCGCCTCCTGCATCGAGAACATCGCCGAAATCGCCGGCGTCCCCGGCGTCGACATCCTTTTCCTCGGCCAGAACGATCTCTGCATGTCGATGGGCCTCTATGAGAAATATAAATTTCCTGACATGTACACCTCGCCCGAACTCGACGCCGCCACGAAAAAGCTGATCGACAACGCGAAAAAAAACAACGTAATTCTCGGCCTGTTCCTGTTCGGCACGTCGCGGGTAGGTGAGTTTCTGGAGAAGGGATTCACCTTCATCAGCATCGGCAACGACCTGCACCACGTCCTGACCCAGGCCGGAGCCTACGTCGGTGACATGGAAAAAATCGCCGCCGAAAAAGGGAAGAACTGGAAGCGTCGCGCGACCGCATTGTTCTAGAAGAAAAAGAGGATGCCCCACCCTTCTCGCGTTTTTGTGCGAGAGGGTGGGATTTTGACTTCCTCAGTGCCCCAGTGTCCTCCGTGGTAAAGCGGTTTTGACTTCCCCGTGTCCTCGGTGTCCTCTGTGGTGAAAAGATCTAACTTCCCCAGGCCGCCCACGCGGTCTCACTCGCGTGATCCAAATCACGGAACTTTCCCCTCTCCTACTGCGTACAATCATCCAGAGGAGGTCTCTATGTTCACCTTTCTGCTCTGGTGCATTCTTTTCCTGCTCTGCTGGCCGCTCGCGCTGATGGCATTGATCGCCTACCCGTTCGTCTGGCTGGTCCTGCTCCCATTTCGAATCGTAGGCGTCGCAGTTCACGGCGTTTTGGAGGTCATCTACCTCGCGATCACGCTTCCGTTCCGTCTTCTGGCCGCGCCATTCCGGGTGTAGGGAAAAATGAATCCTCGCTGGCCCGTGCCTCCGCTTATCCCGGATGACAGTGCTCCGTTTCTCGGCCGCCTGTAGTACTCTGTGTCCCCTGTGTCCTCCGTGGTCAACAGACTCTGACTCCTCAGCGTCCCCGTGTCCTCCGTGGTCGAAAGATGTCCCTTGCCCCCCGTGACGACCCTGCATTTAGAATTGACATTCGACTGATAACCTCATGCCCTTCATCCTCACTTCCATCGAAGCCCGCGTCCTCGGCGCTCTGATCGAAAAAGACATCACCACGCCCGACTACTACCCGCTCTCGCTCAACGCCTTGGTGAATGCCTGCAACCAAAAAAATAATCGTGACCCGTTGTTGACGCTCGACGAACCCGCGGTTCGCGACGCCCTCGCCAGCTTGCAGGAAAAGCGCATGGCAGGACCGGCCAGCGGCGCCGACAGCCGAGTGACGAAATTCGAACATCGCCTGCAGGAAGTCTTCAACTTCGACCGCCGCGAAATCGCCATCGTCTGCGTGCTGCTCCTCCGCGGACCACAGACTCCCGGGGAACTCCGCGGCCGCACCGACCGCATGTACCACTTCGAAGCCCTCGAAGACGTTGTCTCCACCCTCGACCGCCTCGCTCAGCGAACTCCGCCTCTGGCCCGCATCCTTCCGCGCCAACCCGGCACAAAAGAATCGCGCTACACGCACCTGTTCTCAGGCGAACCGCCGGAAGCGGATGTGGCGCAGGAAAGTGTGGCACGAGAGAGTGCGGCGCGGGCGCCCTCGCCCGCGTCTGCCGGCGCGAGTTCTGCTGCCGACCGCATCACAAAACTGGAAGAAGACGTCTCCCGACTGCGCGAAGAATTATCCGAAGTCCACCAGCAACTTGCCGCCTTCCGCAAACAATTCGAGTAAGCAGGAAAGCCGCCAGAGGCGCAAAAATGCAGCCGACAGCTCGTGCCTCAATTTGAATCTCTTCGCGTACTTCGCGGCCCTCCCTTCGCGACTTCGCGGTTAAAGTCTTTTGATTTGCGCCTGGAGCAAGAGCCTTGAACCGCGAAGGTCGCGAAGAAAATCCGCGAAGTACGCGAAGAAATCAGTGCAGGAAAAACCTATCCTGGAACCTACGCCCCCGGATGCACCCAGCGGATAATCCAGAACGCGACTGCCGACACAAACGCTGCCGCCGGAATGGTAAACGCCCACGCCCACACGATCCGCGTGGCCACGCCCCACCGCACCGCCGACAACCGGTGCGTCGCCCCCACGCCAACAATCGCCCCCGTGATGGTATGCGTCGTACTCACCGGAATCCCCGCCAGCGCCGTCGCAAAAAGCGTGATCGCTCCCGCCGTCTCCGCGCAGAATCCGCCCACCGGCTTCAACTTCGTAATCCGCGAGCCCATCGTGTGCACGATCCGCCACCCGCCGAAATATGTCCCCAGCGCGATTGCCGTGTGCGCCGCAAGAATAATCGGCCAGTGATAGCGCCCCCAGCTTCCAGCAAGCTCGGAGGCAGTAATGATCTTCGCCCCGTACAGCGCGCTGGCCACGATGCCCATCGTTTTCTGCGCGTCGTTGCCGCCATGGCCGAGACTATAAGCCGCAGCCGAGAGAAGTTGCAGTTTGCGAAACCACGCATCGATGCGGCGCGGAGCTTTGTCCCGCAGAATCCAAAAAATGGCCACCATAAACGTAAACGCCAGCACCAGCCCCATGACCGGCGCCACCACAATAAAAATCAGCGTCTTATACCATCCCGCCACAATGATGACCTGCCAGCCAGCCCGAGTGATCGCCGCCCCCGCCATCCCTCCGATCAGCGCGTGCGACGACGAAGTAGGTAATCCCCACCACCAGGTCAGCAGATCCCACACAATCGCGCCCAGCAGCCCCGCGATCACCACATACTGCGTAACCGACTCGATGTGGATCATCCCGCTGCCAATGGTTTTGGCCACTGCCGTCCCCAGCAGAAACGCGGCCAAAAAATTGAAGAACGCCGCCCACACCACCGCCAGCTTCGGCGAAAGCACGCGAGTCGAAACCACCGTCGCAATGCTGTTCGCCGCGTCGTGGAATCCGTTCAGAAAGTCGAAGGTCAGCGCGACCAGGACTGTGACAATCAGGAGCAGGAGATCCGGTTTCACGAAGTTTTCCTGTGGGCGAAGGCGCGAGATTTAGGAATTTTTCAGGACTACGGTTTCGAGCACGTTGGCTACGTCCTCTGCTTTGTCGGTCGCGGTTTCCAGAAATTCGATCAATTCCTTGATCTTGATCAGGGTGATGGGATCCTTTTCCTGATCGAACAGCTGCCCGATCGCCGCGCGCGAAATCACGTCCGCTTCGTTTTCCAGCCGGTTGATTTCGACGCAGTGGTTCATGATGTCGCCATTCTTGCGAATCAACGCCAGCGCCCGCTGCAGTTCCTGGCTTTGCAGCAGGATCAAGCGGGCAATCTCCAGTGCAGCCGGCGGAGGATTCGTTATCCGGTACATGATGATGCGCGCCCCGGCGGCATTCAGAAAGTCGAGAACATCGTCGAGCGACGAAGTCAGAGCGTGAATATCTTCGCGGTCAAAGGGCGTGATGAACGTGGAATTCAGTTTGGTCAGCACCGCGTGCGTCATCTCGTCGCCGATGCGTTCGATCCGCCGAATCTCGGCCACTTTCGCGGCCACGTCGGTGTAGTCGGTGAAGAGCTCGACCATGGTGCGAGCTCCCGCGATCAGGTTTTCCGACATCTGAGAAAACATGTCGAAGAAACTGTTGTCCCTGGGAATGAGTGGGGTCATTGCGAAGCGGCCGGACTCCAAATCAGAATGAATGCACTAGAGCGGCTCAATATCTCACGCGAAGTGGAATACCGTCAATCGGGCAGAATTAGCGGGAGCAATCAGGCGAGTGGGAGTTGGATGTGGCGAGTGGATGCTGGATGTGGGGACAGCCGCCCTCGGCTGTCCGTCGCGCGCAGCGCGATTCCGGCGACTACCGCCGCTGCCGCCGAATCCCCACCGGCGCCCGGCGCGGGATTCCAACCCCGACGAAGATGATCACCAGCAGCACCATGGCCGCCCCAACTGCGGCGCTCACCAGGAATTCGATCAGAGTGTGATCCAGACCCATGGACCATAGTATGGAGTGCGTCACCGCTTTCAGCGAAGTTACGGCTAGGCTTGACCTAAAGTTCGGAATGCAGTTCGACATGAAGTTTGGAATGAAGCCTGTCATGACACTCTCCCGGTTTGTTCGCAGATTCGTTTCTGGCAAGAGAAAAACCCCACCTTCACCGTGATCCCCGGCAAAGGTGGGGCACCTACGATTCACTTACTGGGCCGGCGTTTCAGCTACCGGAGCGGCTGGCACTTCAGCGGCCACTTCCGGAGCGGCCACCGGATTGATCTTCACCGTCGAGAGAATGGTCTCCAGCCGGCCGAAGACTTTGTCGCGATCCACATGCTTGATCACGCCTTGTTCCGACGCGACCGTGGTCACATTCAACCCAAACTCGTAGCAAGCTCCATTCTGGAAGACATGGAAGTACTTCGAGTCGCTCTGCCGCGTCCCTTCACCGGAGACGGCCTCGGTGGCGCGCAGTTCCATGTCGCCAATCAGCAGCTTCGAGCCCTGCGGCTCATCCTGCACTGGCATTGTCGCTACCGGCGATGGAGAAGCCGTCGGGGTCGAATTGTCGGCAACAACCGGCTTAGTCGTGTCGGCGGTCGACGCAGTCTGCGCGGAGGCAGCGTCCACTTTCGACTGTTCGGTCTTCGGCTGTTCAGCGGCGGCGGTTGTTACCGGCGACGCCTTCGGCTGCGGCACGGCAAACTCGTTGCACTGATCGGCCGTGAGCCCCTTGTGCACGCTCACGTTGAAGAATGCGGACGAGAAGTCCGTGTTGGCAAAGCTGGTCTCAGGCAGTTCGACGGCAGCGAGCGCGACACCGCCGGGCTGCACAAAGTTCATCGCGATCGGATTCGAAGCGAGCAGTTCGGTGGCCGCGGACCCAGTCTCAATGGCGTAGCGCCGTGGATATTCAAACGTCACTCCGCTGCTCTTGTCGGTATAGTTCACCGTCGCCGGCTTCTTGTGTATGACTTTCTTCGGCGCCGCGACCGGCTTGCTCTCGGCCTGCATGCTCATCGCAGGCACGGCCAGAGTCGGCATCGAAGTCACGGGAATCTGATTGCTGGAAGTTACAGGCTTCGGCTGGTCACTGGAGCAGCCGAGGGTTACGGAGCAAACGATCAGCACGGCGGCGAATAAAAGAGCGCCGGTATTCTTGCTAACTTGTTTACCCCAGGCTACGGAACGATTTTCTGCGGTGTTGCGCAATGCATTGATGTTGATGCGGTTCATGTTGTCACCCCCTGCCGTCTAGCGGCACTCTGAGGGATTGCAAGGCGCGCACCAAAGCAATCGCACTGATTCGACAGGAGATAGCAAGCGACGACAACTGGCGGCGCGTGGCCGCTCAGACACGATGTAGCCGCGCCAACACAGATTCCCCGCGATGAAGACCAGCCCAGAGCGCTCTGCGGCGCCGAAGAAGTGAGTTGCGGGATGCGCGGTTCAGAACTAGAATTCGCGCGGCAAATCATCCACACAATTTGTTCGCCATGGAGGCGCGTTATGAAAGCAAGAACTGTGTTATTGACTCTGGTCCTGTGTTTTCTGGCAGGGGCCGTGTGCTTCGCCAGCGATACACAACTGGGCTCTTGGAAGTTGAACGAGGCGAAATCGAAAATCGCTGCTGGAACATCCAAGAACAGCACGGTTGTCTATGAATCTGCCGGCGACAGCATAAAAGTCACGATTGATGGCAGCGGGCCGGACGGGACAGCTGCGCACAGTGAGTGGACGGGTAAGTTCGACGGTAAAGACTATCCCTCTACCGGGAATGCGAACGAAGACATGCGCTCAATCAAACAAATTGACGACCACACGCTTCACGTAACGTCAAAAAAAGGCGGTAAGGTTGTTCTTACGGCCCACGTTGTGGTCGCGGCCGATGGCAAGAGCCGCACGGTCACAGCCAATGGAACCGATGCACAGGGCAAGACATACAAGAGCACCGCAGTGTACGACAAGCAGTAAAAAAATCATCTCCTCGAATGCTGCCATCGAAGTGATGCCCTTCCGCTCGGTTCTGAGCGGGAGGGCTTTTGTAGTCTGCCGGCATTTTGAGTGTAATGGCCTGATGACAACAGACGTGATTCGGCGTCCCGTCGCCCTCTTTAGCAATCAAATGTGGCCGCACCGAAAGAGCGTCGTGCTCAGTGACCTTGATTCAGATAGACCGTGAGCGTGCCGAACTTAGCTTTTGGCAGGCGGCTCAGAATGGCTACATCCAGCAGATTATCGCCATTGATATTTGCCGCTGCCAACGAAGGAACCCCCGGCGGCGCGGGGAAACTCTGGATCGGCTGAAACGTACCGTCGCCTTTGCCCAGAATGACGTCCAGAAAACCGCCTCCCGCCAGTACGATATCGAGCGTATGGTCGAGGTTGAGGTCGCGAAGCTGAAGCGCCGATGCGCTGGACGCGCCCGGGACTTTCAAAAGTACGGGCGCTTTGAAGGTGCCGTTGCCATTCCCCAGAAGAATGTTCAATCCGCCTCCGACGACTCCGGCGGTAGTGACCAGGTCTAGATTCCCGTCGCCATTCAAATCTCCGGCGGCCACGAATCCACTCCCGTTCGGGTTCGAGGAAGTGATCGGCGCATCAAAAGTACCGTCCCCATTGCCGAGCAAGACTGTAATCACGCCGTTGTAGTTCGCCGCGATGTCGAGCTTGCCATCATGATTAAGGTCGCCTGTAACCAGGTTTTGAAAATTGGCTGCCCCCGAGGGGATGGCGCCTTGAAATGTGCCATCGCCATTGCCCAGCAGAATGCTGACACCCCCGACATCGCTGGCTGCCAGATCGAGCTTGCCGTCATGATTGAAATCCCCGGCCAATACCTGCGAGTGTCCCACGCCAGAATCGAACACCACCCCGGGGCGAAATGTCCCATCGCCGTTGCCAAGGCAAATCTCAACTCCATCTCCCCGGGGCGACTATAATGTCCGGCTTCTTGTCACCATTAAAGTCAGCGACGATGCCGGTCGACGCATAGCAAGGCATAGAGATCGGCGATCCGAACGTGCCGTCTCCATTTCCGAGCAGCACAGCGGAGGGTGCAGTACCAAATTCCACCAGATCAGTCTTTCCGTCACCGTTGACGTCGGCGAGCCGTATCGACGCCCCGAGCAGCCCCGGTTGCGAAGACTGAGCTTTGAGCGTGCCATCTCCCTGACCGAGGAGCAGACTGAACCCAGAGGAATTTTGCACCGCCAGATCGAT